>Ga0136651_10000149_pt1 | contig 34467 bp, 23 predicted proteins | sample Mar14236cmmetaG_FD_94867 | JGI IMG/M metagenome (GOLD analysis project Ga0136651, IMG submission 94867) | Marine hydrothermal vent microbial communities from Guaymas Basin, Gulf of California to study Microbial Dark Matter (Phase II) - Marker... ... | reverse complement strand
GCTCCCTATTGTATATCCCAGGCACTTGTAAATGCTGCCAAAGGGAAATTGAAAAACGGATTTGTCTTTGCAGGCAGCAATGCATGGCGGACGAATAAAATTCAGCCTGTAAAAGCAGTGCTGAATGAAATGATTGAGGAATATAACAGGGTAAAAATCCCTTTATACAGACTTCCGGTGAACAAATATGCAGAAAAAAATAAAGCTGTTATCTGAAAAAAAGAGGCCGCCGGCCTCTTTTTTTATTCCCCATGAATACGTTTTTTCTTTTCCAGTAATTCTTCTTTGCTTTCCTGATGATCAGGGTTTGGAATAATACAATCTACCGGACAAACGGACTGACACTGGGGTTCATCATAAAAACCCACACATTCTGTACATAAATCCGGATTGATAACATAGGGTTCGCCCTCACTGATAGCATCATTAGGGCATTCGGTTATACATGCACCGCAAGCGATACATTCATCTGTGATTATTAAAGCCATAATCGTACGTTTTTAATGGTTAATTATATTGCAGGTAAAGTTATAAATAATTTTTTTTATTGTTCTTTAGTTCCGTAAGTTTTTATCACCATGTTCTAGGGTATAAAAACATAAGCAGGTGAATCATGTGTTAATAATGGTATCGAAGTCAATTTCTTCCTCTTTGTTGACTTCAGTGAGGGACATATCTTCACATTTCAGGGTGCGGGCGTGGTACTTCTTCAGCAAGTTGTAGTTATGGGTGGCAAAAAGGACCGTACAGCCTGTTTTGCTGATATCCAGCAAAAGGTTCAGGATCCCGTAGGAAGTATCCGGATCCAGATTCCCGGTAGGTTCGTCTGCCAGAATGATCCTTGGATGGTTCAGCAAAGCCCTGGCTATTACCACACGCTGCTGTTCTCCCCCGGATAGCTGATAGGGCATCTTATATCCCTTGTATTCCATATTTACCATTTGTAAAACCTCATGGATACGCTCTTCGATTTTTTTCTTATCCCTCCATCCCGTGGCTTTAAGAACAAAGGCCAGGTTGTTATTCACATTACGGTCGGTAAGCAACTGAAAATCCTGAAAAACGATCCCTAAATTCCTACGCAGAACAGGAATCTCCTTTTTTTTTAAGGTTTTCAGATAAAAATCTCCGACACGTGCAAATCCTTCTTTGAGAGGTATCTGTGCATTTATGGTTTTGATAAGGGTTGTTTTGCCGCTTCCTACCTTTCCGATAAGATAAACAAACTCACCGGGAAATATACTGAATGTAACATTCTTAAGAGCCAGATGATCCTTTTGGAAAAGATTGCAATGCCGGAATTCTATTAATGATTTTTCTTCCATTTGTTCCCTGGTATATTCTGGTTGGAGTTCAAACCTACATAAATTTTTTCATACAAATATAATTAGTCTGTATGAATAAGTTTATATATAAGCTATCGCAAAATTATTCCTCCTGCCGGAGGCCAACAGGCCTCCGGCAGGTTTAAAATCAATGTTTCTTCAAAAGCAAAATACCATTTTGTATGGCAGTGACATGGCCTTTTATGTGGAAATTAACAGAAGACTGTTAATTAAAACCTATACTAATACGCCTCAATAACCGTTAGAATAGTTAAATTTAGCCGCTGAAAAATATAGTTATGCGATATCGAGTCTTACATGCAAGTTTGCTTACCGTATTTCTTTTTGTCACGGTAGTTGCCGTCTTTTCACAGAAACCGCATTATTTTTCAACGGAAGAAAGTCAATATCGCCGGGCGGAAGACTTATACGGGAAACAAAAATATACTGCAGCGCAGAAGCTTTTTGACGATTTTATTTCAAAAAATAAAGAGAACAAGGACCTCCTGACGGTACAAGCCGAATATTATGCAGCCAAATGTGCTTTGTTTTTGTTTAATAATGATGCCGAATACCGTTTGTTTGCGTTCATCAGTAATCATCCGGAAAGCTCCCTGGTGAAAAAAGCTGTTTTTGAAATGGCCCTTTTTCAGTATCAGAATAAAAGCTACAGGAAAGCCATAGAATATTTCAACAGGGTGGATGTTGCTTCCCTGAATGAGCAGGAAACATCCGAATATTATTTCAAGCTGGGCTATTCCTATTTTATGCGCAAGGATTACGATAAAGCCAAACTGGCGTTTTATGAGATCAAGGATATACGGAGTGATTATTCTTCTCCTGCCATTTATTATTATGCACATATCGCTTACGTTGAGGGAAACTATCAGACAGCATTGAAAGAATTCCGGAGGCTTACCGAAGATGAAAATTTTTCTTCGATTGTTCCTTACTATATTGTTCAGATTCTGTACCTCCAGAAAAAATATGATAAGATTATTGACTATGCGCCCGGAATACTGGAACATGCAACTCCCTCGCGACAGGCAGAGATTACATGGTATGTCGGAGATGCCTGGTTTAAGAAAAAAGAATATGACAAAGCATTGCCGTATCTGGAAAAATATGTGGAAAAAAAACCGCTGAATCGAGAGGAACACTATGAACTTGGCTATTGTTATTATAAAACGGAGCAATATGATCTGGCTGTACAACATTTAACTTATGTAACCGGGAAAAAAGACAAACTGGCACAGAACACTTACTATCTTTTAGCAGATTGTTTTTTACATCTGGGAGACAAAAAAAAGGCAGGTTTTGCTTTCTCCTCTGCGGCAGGAATGAATTTTGATCCGAAGATCAAGGAAGATGCTCTGTTTAACTATGCAAAACTAACCTTTGAACTTTCTTATTCACCCTTCAACGAAGCTATCAGGGCCCTGAAAACATATATTGAGATCTATCCATATTCCAAAAGAATCAATGAGGCTTATCATTATCTTGTACTGGCTTATCTGAATACCAAAAATTATAAGCTGGCTCTTGAATCACTCGATCAGATAAAGGATAAAAATGACGAAATAAAAAAGGCTTATCAGAAAGTGGCTTTTTACCGTGCCTTGGAATTACTACGGTCGGGCGACCCGGATAACGCCGTCATTTTGCTTAACAAATCTCTTAAATATGGAATCTATAATCAGGTATTGCGTGCCAGAGCCTGGTACTGGATGGGAGAGTCTTATTACCGGATGAAGGATTTACGGAATGCGCTGGATGCTTATATGAAATTTATTTACAGCACCTCGGCTGTTTCCCAACCCGAATATCCCGTCGCTCATTATAGTACCGGATATGTCTATTTTAATGAGAAAAAATATGATCTTGCTTCCCAATGGTTCCGAAAATATCTGTCCTTTACAAACCAAGATAAACCGGCATTGATTGCTGACACGTATAATCGCCTGGGGGATTGTGCTTTTATCAAACGGAATTTCAAACAGGCCATCGCTTTCTACACCAAAGCTTATAAGAGTGGCAAAAGCAATGCTGATTATGCACTTTATCAAAGGGGATTTGCTTATGGATTGCTGAAAAACCAGCAGGCAAAGATTAAAGACCTGTCAACGCTGATTCAGAAATTCCCGGATTCAAACTACCTGGACAATGCCCTCTATGAAAGAGGTATGGCATATCTGGAAATAAATGATTCAAAGAGGGCCATGAAGGATCTTCAGGAGATTATCTACTCGCATCAATCCAGCCTATATGTTCCCAAAGCCTATTTGCAAATAGGATTAATCTATTATAACCTGAATAACTATAAAGAGGCGATCAAAAATTATAAGCAACTGATTGAAAAATACCCCGGCACTTCAGAAGCCAGGGATGCCCTTACAGGTCTCAAAAATGTCTATGTGGATATGAATGATGTGGAGGCTTATCTTGCCTATGCACGTGAACTGGGTGGTTTTGCCAATGTAAGCCGGACAGAAGAGGATTCTTTGATGTATATCTCCGGGGAAAATATCTATATGAAAGGGGATTGTGACAAAGCAGAGGATCTACTGAACCGGTACATAAGAAGATTTCCGGATGGTGTTTTCAGAATAAATGCCCATTTCTATCTGGCTGAATGCCTTCGCAAGAAAGGAGAAACGGATGAAGCATTAAAGCATTACGGTTATGTAATCCGTCAACCCCGAAACCTTTTTACGGAAGCGGCCTTAATGGCTTCTTCAGCATTGTACTATGAAAAAAAAGATTATTCTTCGGCCCTGGAAGACTATGTTTTGTTGGAAAAGGTGGCCGAACGGGAAAAAAATATATTGATAGCACGCCTGGGACAATTGCGCTGTTCCTGGGCCTTGAATAATTATCGGGTGGTAATTACTGTAGCTAAAGAAATCGTAAAAATGGATAACCTGACAGAGGAAACAGCTCGCGAAGCTTGGTTTAAGATGGCAAAAGCATATCAGGCTTTGGGGGATAATGAAAAAGCCATGGAAGCTTTTCAAAAAGTGGCCGTCGAAGTCTCCAGCCTCGAAGGAGCCGAATCCAAATACCGGCTGGCTGAGTTGTTATATAACATGGGTAGGAAAGACGAGGCAGAGAAAGTAATCATGAAGTTCATTAATATGAGCACACCTCATCCTTATTGGATGGCGAAAGCGTTCTTATTGTTGTCTGATATCAGTCTTGACAAGGAAGATATTCTGCAGGCAAAATATACCCTCCAGAGTTTGCTGGAATATTACAAGAAAACCGATGATGGTATATTGACGGAGGCCAAAGAAAAACTCAAAGATATTAAACAGTTTGAACAACTGATGAATGCCCCTGGCGATTCTCCGGAGATTCCACCGGACACTATCAAGACAAAACCGGTGGGCGATAGTGCTTGTTTGTTTGTTAAAATGATGTTAAAAGCCGGATAATAATGAGGAATAATCTTACATATCGGTTGCTTTATATCTTTATTGGATTTTTTCTCTTGATCTCTTTAACAACCAGTGCCCAAAAGGAAGAAATCCGGAAAGAAGTGAAGGTGGTAAGACCCTATGAGCCTGTTTTATCAGATGCTTGGAAAATAAATATTTATCCTGTCACGAAAGATACAACTAAGTACCACCCGGTAATAAAATATGAGATTGATCCGAAACCTATGATGATTCCTTATCATTTCAAGCCTATCAAACCGGCTCGCATGGAAGGGGAGTCTATCCCGAGACTTTACAAAAATTACCTGAAATTGGGCATAGGTAATTATATTACACCACTGGCTGAGATCAGTATATCCAGCTTGCGATCCCTCGATCATGCCTGTGGCTTTTATCTGGGCAGCCTTTCATCTTTAGGAAAGGTTAAACTTGCCAACGGGAAAAAAGTGGATGGGAATTATGAGGATATGAAAATGATGTTCTACGGAAAAAAAATGTATCGTTCTTCGACCATTGACGGAACCCTGTTCCTGAAAAGGGACAAAGTTCTGTATTACGGTTACAACCCTCTGCTGGACACCGCATTGTCGAAAGATAATATACGGCAGGTATTCCTTAATCCGGGAGCCGATGTGCACTATTATTCTACCCACACTGATTCCACACACTTGAATTTCGATTTCCGGCTGCGATACGATTATTTTTCTGATAAATACAGTCACTACCAACATGGCGTGAAACTAAATGCAAACTTGTTTAAAATGTTTGATGGAAAAACAGTCGGGTTGAATATGGATATGAATTATTTTAATGCGGATATTTATCCTGTAGGAAAATTCAATACCGTTGCGAACATTGAACCCTGGTATTTTCAGTCTTCGGATGAATGGCGCATAAAGGCATCCATAACAGGAACCGTGGATGCTACTCAGGAAAATACCATTTTCAGGCTTTACCCTAAAATACGGTTTCAATTTAAGATCATCCCCGAATACCTGATGGCTTACCTGGGAGTGGACGGTGGAATGAAAATAAATGATTACCAAACTATTGTCGGGGTCAATCCATATATCAAACCTGGCTTACACGTGCATAACACAGATCATAAAATGGATTTTTATGTGGGTCTTTCCGGTTCATTTGTCCCGGGTACGGAATATAAGCTTCACGGTTCTTATTCCCTGGTGGATAACATGCCCTTTTTTGTTAATGATACTAACAGAGTAGGAAACCGGTTTTACGTGCAGAATGACGATGTTCAGGTTGCCAGGGTCTCAGGTGAGTTTGTTACACAAGCTGGTAAAAAACTTTCCTTGCGTCTGTGGGCTGAGTTTAAGGACTATTCTATGTCTTACCTATACAAACCCTGGCATATGCCAGGAGTTAATGCATCTCTGGGCGTAAGATATAATCTCATGGATAAGATCCTGGTGACGGCTGATATGATATTTATTGGCAAACGTTATGTACTCTCCCCTGATCCTGTTCCTGATGTCATTACCCTTAAGGCATATCCCGACCTCAATCTTGGGATTGAATATCGTTATCGCAAGATACTTTCTTTTTTTCTCCGGTTTAATAATCTGGCCGGGATCAAATATCAAAACTGGAATCAATACCCTACCCAGGGATTTTTTATCATGGGCGGATTTACATACTCACTATAAGTAACTGTGACATAATTGATTTAATGAAATTGTCAACATATTAACATATTCTCTCTTTTTGATCCCTTTTTTGTTGATTTTTTGTTGAAAAAAGAGCAGGAAAAATGTGTTTAATTAACTGATTATCATTAAAATTTATTATTTTTGCATAAACAAAAAGTTGAATTTGTAAATGAGTGGTATTTTATTGTTTGAGAAAGAGTTATGTGAGGTGATAATAAAAGGTTCGGAAAAATTACCGGTAAGAAGTTGTAATACTAACAGCAGTTAGCTGAAAAATCATAAATAACAATTGGTTGATATTACGGGGGATACTTCGGAAAAGGGGGATTATTATAAAAAAATGAAAAGAATTACATATTGTTATGAGTAGCGAAGAGATAAAAAATAGTACCAACAATGATTATTCTGCTGAGAATATTCAGGTGCTGGAAGGACTGGAAGCGGTACGTAAAAGACCGGCCATGTATATTGGGGATGTGAGCGAGAAAGGATTACATCATCTTGTATATGAGGTAGTGGATAATTCGATTGACGAGGCCCTGGCTGGTTTTTGTAAAAACATTAATGTAACTATTAATGAAGATGGTTCAGCAACCATTTCTGATGATGGACGTGGAATCCCGGTTGACTTTCATGAAAAAGAAGGGCGTTCAGCCTTAGAAGTGGTTATGACTTTGCTACATGCCGGTGGTAAGTTTAATAAGGACACCTATAAAGTATCCGGAGGATTGCACGGTGTGGGAGTTTCCTGTGTAAATGCCTTATCGGGATATCTGCGTGCCGAAGTGCATCGCGACGGAAAGATTTGGGTGCAGGATTACAGCAAAGGGAAACCCCTCGGAAAAGTCAAAGAAGTGGGTAAAACTGCCAAAACGGGAACCATTATTACTTTCAAACCAGATGATTCTATCTTTATTACTACCGAATTCAAATACGAAATCTTAGCTACACGGCTTAGGGAACTGGCATTTCTGAATAAGGGAATTAGGCTGGTACTTACCGATAAACGCGAGACTGTTGAAAATGGAAATGGAAATGATAATGGAAGTAAAGAAGACCAGGGAAAATACCGGCAGGATGTGTTTTATTCGGAAGAAGGACTCTTGGAATTTGTGCGTTATCTCGATTCAACAAGGGAAGCGCTGATAGAAAAACCCATCTCTATTGAAACCGAGAAAAACGGAATTCCCATAGAAATAGCAATGCAATATAATACTTCGTTTTCTGAAAATATTCATTCCTATGTCAACAATATCAATACGATAGAAGGAGGGGCACATCTTTCCGGATTCAGAAGAGGATTGACACGTACACTGAAATCCTATGCTGAAAAATCCGGCATGACAGCTAAACTGAAGTTTGACATTGCCGGCGATGATTTCCGGGAAGGCTTGACGGCAATTGTCTCAGTCAAGGTGCAGGAACCCCAGTTTGAAGGACAGACCAAGACCAAGTTGGGAAACTCTGAGGTAATGGGTGCTGTCGATCAGGCTGTCAGCAGTGCTTTGGCCAATTACCTGGAAGAAAATCCGAAGGATGCTAAAACCATTGTGCAGAAAGTAATTCTGGCAGCTACAGCACGCCATGCTGCCCGGAAAGCCCGTGAACTGGTACAACGGAAGAATGTTCTTTCCGGATCGGGATTGCCTGGAAAACTGGCCGACTGTGTCAGCAAGGATCCGGAAGGAACAGAGGTCTTCCTGGTGGAGGGTGACTCGGCCGGCGGAACTGCCAAACAAGGCAGGGATCGGCAGTTTCAGGCTATCCTGCCCCTGCGGGGTAAAATTCTCAACGTCGAAAAAGCCATGATGCACAAGATATATGAAAGCGAAGAGATCAAGAATATATTCACTGCCCTGGGTGTGTCCATTGGAACAGAAGAAGATAGCAAGGCGCTGAACCTCTCCGGATTGCGTTATCATAAGATCATCATTATGACCGATGCCGATGTGGATGGAAGTCATATCACAACGCTGATTATGACCTTGTTCTTCAGATATATGCAAGAATTGATAAAGAATGGATATCTCTATATTGCTACACCTCCACTTTACATGGTGAAAAAAGGGAAAAACTTTAAATATTGTTGGACAGAACAGCAACGTATGCAGGCTATTGAGGAGTTTGGAGGCGAGAAAGCCGGTGTTTCCGTTCAGCGATACAAAGGCTTGGGAGAGATGAATGCTGAACAGCTTTGGGAGACCACTATGAACCCGGAAAAACGAACACTCCGGCAGGTGACCATAGAAAGTGCAGCCGAAACTGACCGTATCTTCTCTATGCTGATGGGCGATGAGGTTCCCCCACGCCGTGAATTCATTGAAAAACATGCTAAATATGCTAATATTGATGTCTAAACATAGAACCCAGAACCATTATGCTCTTCTTAGGATACGATGTCGGTAGCTCTTCAGTAAAAGCCACACTGCTGGATGGGGAAAAAGGCATAGTACTTGCTTCTTCTGCTTATCCTGAGCAGGAAATGCCCATAGATGCCCTGCAACCGGGTTGGGCAGAACAGAATCCTGAAATGTGGTGGCATAATCTGGTTTTAGTGACTCGAAACGTCCTGAAAAAAACACAAGTATCGCCGGAGAATATCAAAGCCATCGGTATCTCATACCAGATGCACGGACTAGTGTTGATAGACCAAAACAAGAAGGTACTTCGCCCTTCAATCATATGGTGTGATAGTCGGGCTGTGGATATCGGTGAGCAAGCTTTCCGGGCTATCGGACCTGAGAAAAGTCTGGATCATTTGTTGAACTCGCCAGGTAATTTTACAGCCTCCAAACTGGCGTGGGTGAAAAAGAATGAACCGGAGATTTATGAAAAAATATGGAAATTCCTTCTGCCCGGAGATTATATCGCCATGAAGATGACCGGTGAGGTAACTACAACCGTTACAGGCTTGTCAGAAGGGATTTTCTGGGATTTTAAGGAAAATGAAATCTCTTCACTCATTACGGATTATTTTGGCTTTGACCTGAAGCTCTTTCCTGTGATTGTTCCGGTTTTTGGAGAACAAGGAATACTGACTGAGGAAGCTGCCTGTGAACTGGGTCTTTCTCCGAGAACGGTAATTGCTTACCGGGCCGGTGATCAGCCTAACAATGCTTTTTCTCTGAATGTGCTGGATCCTGGTGAGGTGGCAGCGACGGCGGGTACCTCCGGGGTGGTATATGGTGTGAGCGACCAGCGGAAATACGATCTTTTGTCCAGGGTGAATACTTTTATACATGTAAACCACAAACCTCCGGAGAACAGATATGGCGTACTTTTGTGCATTAATGGTACCGGGATTCTCAATGCCTGGATGCGCCAAAACATTACCGTAGGTATGAGCTATCCAGAAATGAACAAAGAAGCGTCCTCTGTTCCTATAGGAGCAGAAGGACTGATTGTACTGCCTTTTGGCAATGGATCTGAAAGGATACTGAACAACCGGAATCCGGGAGCCCTTTTTTCAGGACTGCAGTTCAACACTCACCGGCATACACATATGTTACGGGCCGCTCAGGAAGGCATCGCTTTTGCATTCCGTTATGGCTTGGAAATTATGCATGAAACGGGAATCACACCAGGTGTGATCCGGGCCGGGAATGCAAATATGTTTCTAAGCCCGTTGTTTGTAGAAGCCGTGGCTAACAGTGCCCATATACCTATCGAACTGTTTGATACCGACGGGTCGCGCGGTGCTGCCCTGGCTGCAGGATTGGGCAGTGGTTTTTATAATAATACTCAGGAATGTTTCCAGTCCCTGACTAAGATCAAAGCCATAGAGCCGGAAGCCAGTCTGGAATCCAGGTATGATGAAGCATACGGTCGATGGAAGAATTATCTGGAAAAGATACTATCACATATTTACTAATTTATTGCATTTAAATAGTATATTGTGCGTTCTATTATTTGTTGTTTTTCCACCTCTTTCGAGACCTATTGCTTTCTTATTGCCAAGATAGTAGTAAAGAAGAAACCAGAGGGAAAATGAGTCCTTTTTTGTTTAGGAAAATTAAGACTATGTTAGACAAAGACTGGATTTCATAAAGAATGATTATTTTATTTAATTAATTATATAACTTAATTGTTTTATTTAAAAATTCTGAATATGTCTATTTTAATCGGTCAAAAAGAATATTTTCCCGGAATTGGGAAAATCCCTTTTGAAGGGAAAGAATCGGATAATCCTTTGGCTTTTAAATGGTATGATGAAAACAAGGTTGTCCGTGGCAAAAAAATGAAAGATCATTTTCGTTTTGCTGTAGCTTACTGGCATACTTTCTGTAATACGGGAAATGATCCATTCGGTATGGGAACCAAAGAGTTTCCGTGGAATACCTATAATACTCCTATGGATAGGGCACGTGCCAAGATGGATGCTGCCTTTGAGTTTTTTACAAAACTTGGCGTACCCTACTATTGTTTTCATGATTTTGACCTGGTGGAAGAGGGAAATACACTGGCCGAATCTGAAAAAAGAATAGCTCATATGGTAGATTATGCCAAAGAGAAACAACGGCTTTCAGGCATCAAGCTGTTGTGGGGCACCTCCAACCTTTTCTCTCATCCGCGGTACATGAACGGTGCTGCCACCAACCCTGATTTTGGTGTGGTTGCCCGTGCGGGAGCGCAGGTAAAAAATGCCTTGGATGCCACCATCACCCTGGGAGGAGAAAACTATGTATTCTGGGGTGGCAGGGAAGGATATCTTTCCTTACTAAATACCGATATGAAACGGGAAAAAGAACACCTGGCCTGTTTTCTGTCCATGGCCCGGGATTATGCCCGGAAAAATGGGTTTACAGGCACTTTCCTGATCGAACCCAAGCCAATGGAACCCACCAAACACCAATATGATTATGATGCTGAGACGGTCATTGGTTTCCTCCGTCATTACGGGTTGGATAAGGACTTTAAGTTAAACATAGAGGTGAACCATGCCACCCTGGCCGGCCATACTTTTCAGCATGAATTACAGGCAGCTGCCGATGCCGGACTGCTCGGAAGCATTGATGCCAACCGTGGTGATTATCAGAATGGCTGGGATACCGATCAGTTTGTTATTAACCTGTATGAGACCGTCGAAGCCATGCTGGTGATCCTCGAAGCAGGCGGTTTCACCACAGGCGGTGTTAACTTTGACGCTAAAACACGCAGGAACTCAACCGACTTGGAAGATATTTTTATTGCCCATATTGCTGCTATGGATGTCTTTGCACGGGCACTGGAGGTGGCGGACCGTGTGTTGACGGAATCACCGTATCTCTCGAAAAGAAAGGAAAGATATGCCTCTTTTGATACGGGTGAAGGAGCTGCCTTTGAAGCCGGAAATATGACAATGGAAAAACTACATGATTTAGCGGCCAGGTATGGGGAGCCTGCAAAGACCAGCGGGAAACAGGAATGGTTTGAACAATTAATCAATCAATATATCTGAATATGATACATTCTCAAGATCAGGGAAACCGGGCATTTATCATGTCCGTGACTATGGTAGCTACCCTCGGGGGACTTTTATTCGGATACGATACGGCCGTTATCTCCGGCGCTGTAAAGGCTTTGCAGGGATTTTTTATTGATTCGCTGAATGACCATGTACAGGTTGCAGCCAAAGTGATTCTACAATACAGGATTAGTGTAGCGGTAGTCGTTGCTATCATCATGTATGCCGTGGGAGCCATTCTTGTGAAACTGTATGGGAGGAAGAAAGGGCTGTTGATTACCGCGTTGGTAGTGTTACTGGCTATCGTGGGCATTGTGAGGTTTTTTGACAACCCCCTGACACTCACGGAAAAGACTGCTAACTCATTGAAAGGGTTTGTGGTGTCTTCGGCTTTGGTCGGATGTATTATCGGGGGCAGTATCGGCGGTTTTGTCAGCAGAAAACTTGGAAGAAAAAAGGGTCTGATGCTGGCAGCCCTGCTGTTCACTCTGTCGGCCGTTGGTTCGGCAATCCCGGAGAAGATGAATATTTTTATGGTACAGCCGGTAGTTTCATTTATCATTTACCGGATCATCGGAGGAATAGGAGTGGGGCTTGCCTCTATGTTGTCACCTATGTACATCGCCGAAATCGCTCCGGCAAATATGCGTGGTCGTCTGGTGTCCTGGAACCAGTTTGCCATCATCTTTGGTATGCTGGTTGTTTATTTTGTGAATTATTATATTGCCTATACACATCATGGTGATGACACCTGGCTGAAACTTACCGGATGGCGTTGGATGTTTGCTTCGGAAACCATCCCCGCAACCTTTTTTCTGGTGCTGCTTTTCTTTGTTCCGGAAACTCCCCGTTATCTGGTGCTGTCCGGCGAAGAACATAAAGCGGAATCCGTACTAAAGAAAGTAGTTGGACACGTTCATGCAGGAATGGTGTTGGCAGAAATACGGGATACCCTGAAAGAGAAGTCGGTACCGTGGCTTTCTTTTGGTGGGATGGTGATTTTTATCGGCATCATGCTTTCGGTGTTTCAGCAATTTGTTGGGATCAATGTGGTCCTCTACTATGCTCCCGAGATCTTCCGGAATATGGGATCGGGAACGGATACGGCTTTGCTCCAGACGATCATTGTCGGTGCTATCAATCTGTTGTTTACCGTATTGGCAATCCTTACGGTAGACCGTTTTGGCAGAAAGCCCTTACAAATAATCGGAGCACTGGGTATGGCTGTTTCTATGTTTGCCTTGGGATTCACCTTCTATTTTCAGAAAATGGGTCTGGGAGCCCTGGTTTTCATGCTTTCCTATGTGGCTTTTTTTGCCATGTCATGGGGGCCGGTTACCTGGGTGTTACTTTCGGAAATTTTCCCGAATAGTATCCGCGGTGCTATGTCTATTGCCGTGGCAGCTCAGTGGGTGGCTAACCTGATTATATCCTGGACTTTTCCGGTCATGAACGATAACAGTATGCTGATCAGGATTTTTCATCATGGGTTTTCTTACTGGATATACGGCTTGATGGGGGTTCTTGCTGCCTGGTTTGTCTGGAAACTTGTCCCGGAAACCAAAGGAAAAACACTGGAAGAGATTCAGAAGATCTGGAAGAGGAGAGAATAAAAGACTGAGAGAAGAATAAGAGGATAACAATGCTGCCAGGATCCTTCGGATATTGGCAGCATTGTTTAGGAACCACAGTTTTTTAAGATATGTAGTTTTCGTGATTCCGGATTCTACTGAGTCTTGTGTTCTGCATCTTTCTTCCAGCGAAGACCTCCCTTGACGAAGGTGGCTGGACAAATGCTTATTTCAACACTCTAAACTCAATCCTCGAAGCATGTTCTTTTCCTGTATAAATGCGGTGTGTGGCTTTGATAAAATCTTCCGGTTTTGCATCCAGGTATATATTGTCTACATATTTTTGCGGATTGAGATCCACAAGCGGAAACCAGGTACTCTGTACCTGTACCATGATGCGATGGCCTTTTTTGAAAGTGTGTAGGACATCCTGTAAAGGAAATTTTAAAAAGGTAACCTTGTTGGGGACAAAAGGCTCCGGATGTTCGTAACTGTTGCGGAAACGGCCACGGAATACCTCGCTCCGCACCATCTGTTGGTATCCGCCCATGTGAATCGTGGGAGGGTTTCCTTCAAAATCAGGAAAATCATCCGGATAAACATCAATCAGCTTGACGATCCAGTCGGCAGCGGTACCGGTGGTAGATACATAAAGATCTGCCATGAGTTTACCTGCGAAAGTTATATCTTGTTCCAGCGGAGGGGTTTGATATACTAACACATCAGGCCGTCGACCGGCAAAACGTTGGTCGTCAGTCATATATTGAGCAGACATGCCGGTAGTAATCAGCTCGGTATAAGGCACAGCCTTGGCAGGGTCACTGATAAATTCATCATAACTCGTAGTGGAAGGTTCGGAGAAAGAGAGTTGGTGATCCGGTGCGAAGAACAAAGTGCTGCTGACCGTATTCTGCGGCGGCCAGGTATCAAACGTTTTCCATTCGTTGCTGCCGGTGATGTACATGGTGGCCTCCGCCGGACGGGCTCTCCCTTTGCCTTTCAGATAATACTGAAAGAAAGGGAACTCAATGTTATTCCGGTAATATTCGGAAGGAGTCGGGTCGGTGGTGAACCATATATAACCCAGGTGGTTTCCGCTACTGCTGGCCCAGCCACTGTGGCGCCATGGACCGATAACAATACGAATGTTCCCGCCGGGACTGTTTTTTTCCATGGCCTGATAGGTAGCAAAGGTGCCGTACAGGTCTTCAGCGTCATACCATCCACCTACCACTAAGATAGCAGGCCTTATTTTCTTAAGATGAGGCAAGAGGTTTCGTTCCTGCCAGAAATAATCGTAATTGGGATGATTCGTGATCTCATCCCAGAAATGTATGTTCCCATGATAATATTTCTTGTTCACATTAGACAGTGGTCCCAGATCCATGAAAAACTTATAGCCGTCCGGGGTCCCATGGCTAAAGCGTTTGCCCCATTTTGTTGTGGGTTTGGGACGAGGTTGTCCGAAAACAGCCAGAAAATTAAATGCATGTGGCAGAAAAAATGCACCGTGGTGATGAAAATCGTCCCAAAACCAGTCGGCAATAGGTGCCTGGGGAGAGATGGCCTTGACGGCCGGATGGGCATCCACTGCAGCACAGGAAGAATAAAAGCCGGGATAGGAGATACCCCATATTCCCACATTACCGTTACATTCCTTGATATTTTTTACCAGCCAGTCCACCGTGTCCCACGTGTCTGTGCTCTCATCCACGGCCTTTGGATTCTTCTTATGGTTATGCATAGGCCGCATATTGACAAACGTACCTTCCGACATGAAGCGGCCCCGGACATCCTGATAAACGAAAATATATTTTTCCTGCATGAACAGCCCGGAAGGACCGAGTCGTCTTTTCTTTTCCTTGCCGTAAGGTCTTACCGAATATGGTGTACGGATTAAAAGGACAGGGTACTTATGACTGTGGTCTTTGGGGATATATACTGAGGTGAATAAATGTACTCCGTCACGCATGGGGATCCTGTATTCATACTTATCGTAATCAGCGGAAGTAACTTCTTTTGATTCCGGTTTCCAGGCCGGACTGCTGCCGGGGAGTACCGCGGTACAAAGCAACAGGGCTGTAAGTATAAAATGCCGTGGTTTAATCATCATAAAAAATGTTATTAATGATACAAATGATTAAGCTTTGCGCTCAAAATTTCAAATAATAACCGTGACCCAAAAACCCTGCGGTTTGAAAATCAGGTTCAATCTTCCGTAATCATAAACTATGAACCATGAACTAACACGTTCATTCAAAATCTGCAAAAGACTTCTTAATGATCCTAATGGCTTCGTACAACTGTTCCTCGGTAATCACCAGCGGTGGGGCGAAGCGGATGATATGGTCATGGGTGGGTTTGGCAATCAGGCCGTTGTCTTTCATTGTGAGGCATACATCCCAGGCGGTTTTGCCACTTTTGGGCCTTACCACCACAGCGTTCAGCAAACCTTTCCCCCGTACCTGTTCAATCATGTCAGACTTGAGGCTGTTCATCTCTTCCCGGAAAATCTTTCCCAACCGGCCGGCATTCTCTGCGAGGTTTTCGTTTTTAATCACCTCAAGGGCAGCTACAGCAACCTTGGCTGCCAGAGGATTTCCTCCGAACGTGGAGCCATGTTCGCCGGGCAGGATGGTCAGCATGATCTCATCATCGGCCAGTACGGCAGAGATAGGATAAACGCCGCCCGAGAGAGCTTTGCCCAGGATCAGGATGTCGGGACGGACTCCTTCGTGGTCCGAAGCCAGCAGTTTGCCTGTACGGGCAAGACCGGTTTGAACCTCGTCGGCGATGAAAAGCACATTGTGTTTTTTACAGAGTTCATAGGCTTTTTTCAGGTAACCTTCATCCGGTAAAAAAACACCTGCTTCTCCCTGTATAGGTTCCACCAGAAACCCCGCAATGTTGGGATCAGAAACCAGTTCTTTTTCCAGAGCCTCCAGATCGTTATACGGGATGATTATAAAACCGGGAGTATATGGCCCAAAGTCATTCCGTGCATCCGGGTCGGTAGACATGGAAATGATGGTGATGGTGCGACCGTGGAAGTTCCCTTCACAGGCGATAATCTTTGCCTGGTTCTCCGGAATACCTTTTACCTTGTATGCCCATTTACGGCAAAGTTTCAGAGCTGTCTCATCCCCTTCGGCGCCACTGTTCATCGGCAGGACTTTATCATATCCGAAATATTCTGTAATGTATTTTTCATAATCACCGAGGGCGCTGTTGTAAAAAGCACGGGAAGTAAGTGTGAGTTTTTGGGCTTGTTCGGTCAAAGCTCCGACGATTTTCGGGTGACAATGTCCCTGATTTACGGCCGAATAAGCCGAAAGGAAATCAAAATAACGTTTTCCTTCCACATCCCAAACATAAACGCCTTCACCACGGTCCAGTACTACAGGAAGCGGATGATAGTTATGTGCTCCGTACTTGTCCTCCAGATTGATGTAATCCTGTGTTGTCATGATATTTTCTTTTTCTGTTTGAAATATTATATTTATGAAATTTCGTATCTTATAAGAAGAAGTAAAAGTAGCATAAATAAATTTTTTGAAGGAAAATTTCAGATCATTTTTTATGATTTGATTTGTAAGAAATATTTCGATAATTGCTCCTTCAGAATTGCCAGGGGGCTTCACGACGGTCCAACCACCCGTCATACAATATTAACGGCTTACGGTCCATATCTTTGTTTGGCAAACATGCGAGGATCCTACGTATATTTAGAGATTTGTGAAATTAAAATCCGATCACGAACTTAATATTAACTCTTCTGCCTGTCAGATAGTTGGGAACGGCATACCATCCGGTTTCATGGGATAGGTTATTGACTGTGTTAACCCACATGTAGGAACTGACGTTGTTGTTGCCGAAGAGGTTGAAGATATCCAGACCGATGCGCATGGACCGGATGTGCTTGCTGAGTGTTTCATTCTCTCCCGTTTTTGTTTTTACAAAATCTTTTGAAAAGCCGAGATCTACACGTTGGTAAGCCGGCATCCGGAAGAACAGGTCGTAACGATCCGTATTGGGAGGCCGCACAGGCAATCCGGTAGAATAAAACAGGGCCAGGTGCATCCGGAAAGAAGGATTGTTGGGAAAATAATCCTGAAAAGAGAAACCGAAGTTAATCAATTGGTCGGTAGGCCGGGGATAACAACCTGGAAAGTGAATATGTCCATCATGATCAGTAAAGGAATCTCCGGTGACATCTTCGCAGGCATGCATAAAGGAAAGACTGGCCCAAGAGTCCACCCCTTTGACGAACTCACCGTTTATTTTAAGATCCAATCCATAGGCTGATCCCTGTGCAATATTTTCGCCGACATAGTCGATCCTGACATTTTCCAGGAAATAGGGAATCAGGTTGTACATGCCCTTGTAATAAACTTCCGCCGTCCACAGGAAAGGCCTGTTCCATGCCCTGAACCGGTAGTCGGTGCCGGCAACAATATGCCAGGAACGCTGGGCTTTGATATCGGGATTGATACTGCCGTCCGGATGGCGGGCTTCCTTATATAAAGGGGGCTGATCATACATTCCTGCCGCCAGATGGTACGCCCAGACGGAACGACGTGTTGGACGACAGGTAAACAACAATCGGGGAGAAGCTACCAACTGCCGGCTGAAACTCCAGTAGTTGAACCTCACTCCCCCCTGGAGCTGTAAGACAACGCTGTCAATATGCCAGGTACGCTGATCTTCTATAAAACCTGTTAAACGCCAAGGGTTCATCTGATTTGACGCAACGGTGGAATGAAAAAGATTCACCGTTTTCCCGTCGTACGGTAAGGAGTAACCTGCTGAATCCCGGAGAGTCCATTCCCTGAGCCGGTCGATAAATTGCTCTGCTTTTACTGTAATGCCCCATTGCAGATAGTGATGTCTGGGATTATATAAACCCAGGTATTTCAGGGAATAGATGTTTCCGCGCAGTCGGTTGCGGGCATGGTTCAGAAAACTACCGATACCGATGTTCATAATGCTGTCTCCGAACGTTTCCGAGCCCAGTTGTTTGTCAAGAGCGTTCAAGGAATAATATCCGTGGATATCATAATTTTCTACCTCCAGCGTGGAAAAGGCAGTTGCGATCCATTTCATCCGCATCTTAGGGAAGGGATAATAATTTACCGTAAAGGCTCCCAGATAAGTGTCAAAAGCATCTTTTTCCTGACCTTCGTAATAGACATAAAGAGCTATGGCGTCCTGCACGGTTCCGAACGAAGTCTTCCTGCTGGCCGGGATAAAACGATACCTGTTCAGGGAAATATTACCCAGACCCTCCAAAGATACTTTCTCGTTGATCTTATAAGTAAGCAGGGTCTGCATGTCTTCGAACCGGGGGCTGTATTCTCCTTCGGTCTCCAGGGTATTCAGCAGGTAACTGTTAGATTTGTAACGGACTCCTGCAAGGTATGTGAATTTACAGTCCTTGCTGATTCCTTCCACGTGGGCTGTGGCGCCCAGCAGGCTTGCTGAAACAGTGCCTTTGAATGATACAGGTGTCCGGTAGGAAATATCCAGCACCGAAGACATCCTGTCACCATAACGGGGGGCAAAACCGCCGGCAGAAAAGCTTACATTTTCTACCAGATCGGGGTTGATAATGCTGAGTCCTTCCTGTTGACCTGAACGGACCAGGAAAGGCCGGTAGATTTCAATATCATTGATATAGACCAGGTTCTCGTCAAAATTCCCTCCCCTGACCGAGTATTGGGAACTCAGTTCATTCTGTGAACTTACCCCCGGCAGAGTTTTGATGAGTGACTCGACACTACCGGTAGGGGTAGGCAAGGTATGCAGATCTTTAATGTTAACCTTTCGCATAGTTCCCTCTTCATGTCGCGTGGTTTGTATTTCCACTTCCTTTATCGGGTTTACAGAAGAATATAATATAATAGACAATTTAAGTGTCTCCTGCGGTTGAATGAATATTTTTCGGATTACCGGTTTAAATCCTACAGAAGAAAAAACAATAGACACTGTATCTCCTGAAGGCGAGGGAAGAAAAAACCTGCCGTTTTTACCCGTTATGGTTCCTTCACGATTATTTTTTATATGAACGTGTACGTTGGGAATGGGATGTCCTTCCTTGTCCAGCACCACCCCGCTAACACCGGTTTTTCCTTGGGAGAATCCTATCACCGGAAATAACCAGAGCAGAGAAAACCATATTAACCTTATGTGTGCAGACATTTAAAATTGTTTTCCGGTTCTCAAAATAAACTGTTTTTTTTCGTTTTCATTGTGAAAACAGGTATTTTTAATGCGAAAATTAAATATTATGGTTCGACAGATACAATTCAGCCTGCCTCCTTTTCCGAAAGGATATCATCTGATTACTTCACTGATTCTTGAAAAGGCCGGAACATTGCCATCCGAGGGGGTTATGCATATTTTTATTCAGCATACCTCAGCCGGTCTTACTTTGAATGAAAATGCGGATCCTACTGTGCGTCGTGATTTTGAAACGTTTATGAATGACCTGGTGCCTGAGGACTATCCTCGGTTTATGCATACCCTGGAAGGAAGTGACGATATGCCTGCTCATTTGAAGTCAGCCATCATTGGTTCTTCCGTATCTATCCCCATTACCAACCATAGATTGAACCTTGGAACGTGGCAGGGAGTCTATTTGTGTGAATTCCGACGCCATGGCGGAAGCCGCAGGATCGTGATAACTATTATGGGAGAGTGAAAATTAAGAGAGGAGATGATTTTCCTTTTGATAAATCACAAAGTCACGTTGCGCCTTCAAGATATTTACGAGATATAATACCAGGTTCTTGGATTCACCGAGAATATTAAACAGTAGAATACTGGGACGTGTTTTGATATTCCCGTGCTTTTTGATCATTTTAACATGTTTCTTCTGCAGGCTTTTGATATCGCTCAGTATTTCTTTCTGAATTTCCAGAATTAAATCTATATTATCAAACTCATCTTTTTGAATAGCTTCTTTAACATGTTTAAATAAAGTGAAAATCTTGTCATTGATTTTAAGCATTCCTTCCATTTGTTCCCGGGGAAAAAGAGGATGGTTGTTATCGATATGCTTGAATATGGGGTTGTTGATGTAAGTCAGACAATGTGCGGTTTCTCTTAAATAATCAAGTGATTGGACATAGTAATGGCCTGTTTCAATTGAATTTTCTTCAAGATTACGTATGGTAAAGTAGACATTATCTTTCAATTCCTTGACCTTCTTGTTCAAATTATAGATTTTTTTCTGAATATTTTTCAGTTTTTTTCTGTTTTCCTTGCTGAAATAGATCAGTGTATTGTAAAAAAGATTGGAGGATTCTTCCAGAATGGACAGGGTCTCGGTTTTACATTTGTTAAAAACTTCCGATCCATTTATTTCATGGGTATCACTGATGATTTCTTCCTTTTTCTGTTTTTCTTCTTCTCTCTTGGAATGAATAAATCTGTTTTTAATGATAAGATAAGTGTCCAGGGCCAGAAAAGCAAGTATCCCGTAAATTTTACCATAAAAGATAATATAGGCAATGATAAAAGAAATGGTAAAGGCGATCATGGCAGTCATAAACCAACCTGTGATGACGACGATTACACCTGTGACACGATATACGGCACTTTCTCTTCCCCAGGCTCTGTCGGCGAGGGATGTCCCCATCGCGACCATAAACGTGACATAGGTGGTTGAGAGAGGCAGTTTCAGGGATGTTCCTATGGCGATCAGGATGCTGGCTACTACCAGGTTTACCGATGCCCGAACCATATCAAAAGCTACTCCTTTTTCCTTTTTCAGCTTGTTGTATTCGGTACGGTCGAACCGTTTATTTATAGTAACACGGACATTTTCCGGTATGACAAACTTGATGGCCTTGGATAGTCCTACAGTTTGCCTTACAATAGCCCGTGCCAGCACAGAAGATTCAAATCTTTCCTGGCCTTCTTCCTGGCGGCTCAGATCAATAGTGGTAGCCGTTACGGTACGGGCTTTCTTGGAAAAAGCCATAGTAAGAACCATAATAAGGCCTGCAAGCAGAAGATAGAATGTAGGCGTTTTTACAGGGCCAGCCAAGGCAGTCATGGCAAAACCAGATGGATCGGTGGCACCTGAACGGATAAACTCCTGAAAGGATGCCACACCTGCCAAAGGCACTCCGATAAAGTTGACCAGGTCGTTCCCGGCAAAAGCCATGGCTAAGCCAAATGTGCCCACAAGCACAATGAACTTGAGTATATTAATCCTAAACAATGAGAGTACAACCTGAAGTAAGACAGTCCATCCGATAAAGCTTAGACCCAGGATCAGCATGGTATGGCTTTTGATCCATACCAGTGTGTCAGGTGTGATAATGGATGAGCCTTTAGCTCCTTTTATCAAAATAAAATAGATAATAGCTGTGAAGGAAAAACCTCCCCACAAAGCCCCAAAATATTTAAAGGTGCGTTCATAATTAAATGTAAAGACCAGTCTGACCAGCCATTGTATGAAAGCTCCCACCAGGAAAGCAACAACCACAGAAATCAGTATACCGGAAATAATTGCCAGGGCTTTTCCCGAATTGATATAGGTGCCCAGATCATGCGGAGCATCCGGATTTCTCGTGATTTTGATGATAGAAATAGCTACGGCGGCGCCCAGTAGTTCAAATACGATAGATACGGTCGTTGATGTTGGAAGTCCATATGTATTGAAAAAGTCCAGCATGATGACATCGGTGAGCATCACAGCCAAAAAAAGCAGCATGATCTCGTTAAAGTAAAAATGTTCAGGATGGAAAATCCCTTTCCGGGCCACTTCCATCATTCCACTGGAAAAAGTAGCTCCGATCAATACGCCCAGAGCAGCAACAAGTAAAATAATATGAAAGGGGGCTGTTTTGGCCCCCAGTGCTGAATTGAGAAAGTTGACAGCATCATTGCTGACACCTACAACAAGGTCGGAAATTGCAAGAATAACGAGTATGGTTACAATAAAAAGATATAAAGTGTGCATGCCCTTTGTTATTTTTTGCAAAGCAAATGTAAAAATAATAAAAAGAAATAAAGACAATGTTAATTTATCGTTAATAAATATTCCATACAAAACTTTATGATTAAAAATTTGAATGGAAATCAAAACAATGAAAGGGAAATGAAATTCAGGAAATTTCTTTTAGGAAAGCAACCGGCTCACAGTATTCAGTACTTCATCCACGTTGACGGGCTTGGATATGAAGTGTACGGCGCCCATTTTCTTTGTCTGCCGGATATTTTCTTTCGTGCCAATAGCCGAAACAATGACAACGGGAACATCTTTCAAAGATTGATCTTTTTTTATTTTTTCAAGAAAATCAAAACCGCTTATTTCGGGCATTAACAAATCCAGTAGGATCAGATCCGGTTTTTGCTTGTCAACAAGCTTGTATGCTTCACGTGCATTCAATGCCGAGATCACTTCATACCCATGTTGTGCCAATACTGCATTTAACAAAACAACATTGGTGGAAGAATCATCTACAATCAGTATCTTCTTGTCTGACACCCTCGTACTCCTCCCGATTTTCTGAAACTTATTTTTCTGCAATTTACAGAGTTTTTCCGGAATATTGTTAATAATTATGATGATATAGATTACCGTTTTTTAGTAATTTATATCATCTGTTAAAAATTTTTATTTATTTTTAGCCGTGAAAATAAAGTCATGGAAAATACAGATCCAAAAAATGATATACAGGGAATTCTGGATAAATCCTGGGTATTCAAAAATTTTTCAGAAGAGGAACGGGATGCTGTGATACAAAACAGCAGTTTGGTTCAATATCATAATAAAGATACCTTATTCAGGCAACATACGCGCACATCACATGTGATGTATGTGGTTTCAGGGCTTGTAAAAATATATAAAGAGAATGGAACAAACCGTTCGGTGACCCTGAAGATTATTTCAGGCAATCAGTTTGTCGGGTTGGATAACATTTATGCAGAGAGTGAATATCAGTATTCCGGCACAGCTATCGTTGACACCATGGTGCTGATCATCGACTTTGGAACATTTAACCATCTTGTTTTGTCCAACGGCCGTTTTGCTCTTGACCTGATTAGAATACTCAGCAGGGATTCCCTGTATATCTTTACACGCCTCAATAGTCAAACGCATAAACAACTGCCAGGTAGGATTGCCGATGTACTGTTATATTTTTCCGAAGAAATTTTTCATTCTTATTCTTTTGAGTTCCCGCTTACCCGTCATGAGCTTGCCGAATTGGCCGGGACAACTAAAGAGAGTTTTATACGCACTATTAATGAATTTAAGCATGACAAGATCATTCAAATGGATGGCAGGAAAGTTGAGATCAAGAGCCTCGATGTTGTCAAGATACTCAGTGAACTAGGATAGTCCTTACGAAATATTTACTTAATGCACCTAATAAATAATTATGACAGATATATTGACAACATATCTCAGAAAGTAGGTTCAAAAAAGATTTCAGGTAAAATTTTTTATCTTAAATTATTTTAATACTTTTATGTTTGTATTTTTGTGGGTAAGATATCTGTTAGTTAATCTAAAAAGCTCAGGTTCTTATGAATAAACCAATAAAGACTTTCTTCATCATCTTGGTAATTTTGTCTCTTGTGCCAGGATATTTGTTGTTCAAATGGGTATTCCAGCCTAAAAAAGAATTGAATATCCTTATTTTAGACAAAACAGTCCCGACTTTTTTAAGGGAAAATCATCGTTCGTTTAATTGGATTCTGACACATGAGAAATATGTAAAACCGGATAAAAAAAGATATAATTACATTAAAGACTATTTCGGTTTTTTCCCGCTAAAACCCCAGCGTAGTAAGCAGTATGAAATAAAGAGAATACGTCTGTCCAAAGTTATTGAGTTGGCTGATTCTTTTGATATGGCCTACTTTACAGATACTTATGGAGTTTATTTTAACGACTGGTATAAAGGAAACAACAGAACACGGAGATCGAGAAAAATTTATGGGGGAACCAATAACAATGATTATTTATTCCTTAAAGAAATGAAGAACAGGAAAAAACTGTTCATTGGGGAATATGACATATTGGCTTATCCAACCGATTTACTTGAAAGAACGAAAACCGAAAATTTGTTTGATCTTAAATGGACTGAGTGGCTGGGAAAATATTTTTCTTCACTGGATTCCATTAAAAACCCCGAACTTCCCAAATGGATCATGGATATTTACCGGAAACAGTATCATAAACCATGGACTTTTAAACATGGGGGGATTGTTTTTGTTAGCTTTAACAACAGTGTTGTTGTTCTTGAAGATAAAAAGGATTTGGATTTTGAAGTACCATATATTTATACCACAGAATACGGTCAGAAAAAATTCGGTCTGCCTTATAAAGTTGCTTTTCCTTCCTGGTTTGAGGTGGTTGATCCTGGTAACAACAAGGTGGTTTCATTCTTTAAGATCCATGTGAATGATATGGGGGATTCCATTCTTACCAGTAATTCTATTCCCAATCAATTTCCGGCTGTGCTGGAGAGCAGCACTGAATACCCGCATTTTTATTTTGCCGGAAATTTTGCCAATAATCCGATTTATATGAGATCAGCATATTTTTCCGGTTATGAAAAGTTTTGTCAGAAAATAGGAGTCCCGTTTCTTCAGAAAAAACGTTATTTTTACTGGCATTTTTATCAACCTTTGATGACACATATTCTGGATCAGTATTATGCTGAAAGGAAGGGTGGAAAATAATGATATTAAAAATCCGGCAAAAAGGTGTTTGTATGGGCAAACGCCTTTTTATTTTTAACCGGCATCTATGAGCACATTAACTGTTTCTCTGGTACAGTTTGATATTACATGGCAGCAACCAGATGACAACTTCAGGCGCTTGAACCGGGTCATTCATCCTTTGACAGGACATACCGACCTGATAATTCTTCCTGAGATGTTTTCCACTGGCTTCACCATGGACCCGGAGACTTGGTTTGAGGAACCGGAAGGACCTGCATATGTCTGGCTGCATACCATGGCTGGCAGGACAGGAGCTTGTATTGCCGGAAGTTATATCGTGCGCGATAACGGAAAATACTTTAACAGACTTTTGTATGTTTTTCCTGATGGGAGAGAATATGTTTATGATAAACGGCATCTTTTCCGAATGGGAGAGGAGCATTTGCATTATACACCGGGAAATCAGCGTATTGTAATCCCTTTCCGGAATTTTCGTATTAAACCTTTTATTTGTTATGATTTGCGTTTTCCGGTATGGATCCGAAGCCGGAACGATGCCGATCTTTTAATTTTCGTGGCCAATTGGCCAGCAAGCAGGCGAAACGTATGGAATATCCTGTTGAAAGCCCGTGCTATTGAAAACCAGATGTATGTGGCCGGGGTAAACAGAACCGGAAAAGATGGAAGAAATATTTCTTATTCCGGAGATTCAGCCGTCATTTCGCCCAAAGGCGAGATACTTGCTTCTCTTGAAACGGGAAGAGAAGGAGTTTTAACATGTTCAATAGATCTCAATGAACTACAGCGATTCCGTGAAAAGTTTCCCGTGCATCTGGATGCTGATGATTTTACCCTGTTCGCTTGATATTGTTTATCTTATTCCTCTTTTTCCAAGGCATTATATAGAATATCAATAGGATGCAATGCACTCCTTTCTGTACCTTCCTTGATCTGCTGCCTGCAACTCGTGCCTGGGGCGGCAATAAGAACTTCACCATTTGTTTCACGGACAGCGGGGAAAAGTACCATTTCGCCTATTTTCATGGATAAGGAATAATGTTCTTTTTCGAAACCGAAAGAACCTGCCATCCCGCAACATCCGGAAGGAATTTCTTCTACCGTGTAATTTTCAGGAAAAGAGAGTATTTGCAGGGTATAATCAGTCGAGCTGAGCGCTTTCTGATGACAGTGTCCATGAAGTTTGATATGTTTCTTTTCCTTTGTGAACCATTCTTTCCGAATTTTACCGGAAGAAATCTCCCGTGCAAGAAACTCATCCGTCATAAGAGTATGGCGGGCCAGGTTTTGTGCATCTTTTTTCAAACGGTCACAAACCAGATCCGGATACTCGTCCCGAAAGCTAAGAATGGCGGAAGGTTCGATACCTACCAACGGAGTATCTTCCGTAATAATATCTTTGAATATTTCGACGTTCCTGACAGCAATCCGGCGGGCTTTTTTTATTAGTCCTTTGGAAAGGAAAGTTCGTCCGCTTTCGGCATGAGAAGGTGTTTCCACCCTGTATCCCAAACGGGTTAACAATAAAATGGCTTTCTTTCCGGTATCCACATCCTGAAAATTTGTGAACTCGTCAATAAAGAGAAATACTTTCCCCTGCGGTTGTGTCGGTTGGTGTTCTGAGAGATGCTTTCTGACCCAATGACGGAGGGTGTGTGGAGCAAGCAAAGGCATGGATCTTTCTGTGGCAAAACCGATAATCCTTTTAATGATGTCTGAAAAGAAACGGTTCTTCATGAAGAAGTTGTAAACAGCCGGGAACAACATGCCTGCCTTCTGGATGGTGTTGTACCATGCAATGAGACGGGTACGCAGAGGTATGCCGTGGACATCGTAATAATGTTGCAGGAACTCGGCCTTCAAACGGGTGATATCCACACTGGAAGGGCACTCCGACTTACATCCTTTGCAAGAAAGACAGAGATCCATGATGTTGTATAAGCGCGGATCATCAAGCGGATCATCTTTCTTTGTTTTAGTGATCACTTCCCGTAACATATTAGCTCTGGCACGCGGGGTTTTATCTTCATCATGGGTAGCCATGTAGCTTGGGCACATGACTCCTCCGGATTTTTCAGTTTTACGACAGTCTCCAGAGCCGTTGCATTTTTCTGCAGCTCTCTGATAGCCTCCCGTTGACGAAAAATCAAAATAGGTTTTGATCTCTTTCACTGGTATCTTCGGATCCATACGCAGGAACCTGTTCATAGGAGGAGTGTCGGTGATTTTTCCAGGATTCAGGATGCCATAGGGGTCGAAAGTGTTCTTTATTTCTTTAAAAATCCGGTAAATATTTTCCCCAACCATCAAGGGGATGAACTCTCCGCGTAACCTGCCGTCACCATGTTCACCGCTGAGCGATCCCCGGTATTTCTTTACCAGTCTTGCCATTTCTTCTCCGAGGGTGCGAAAAAGCTTTACATCCTCCGGATCACGCAGGTTAAGAATAGGTCTCAAATGCAATTCCCCCGATCCAATGTGGGCATAGTAAACACATGATTTGTCGTATTTTTTCAAGAGTTTGTCTACATCTTCCATATATGCGGGCAAATCTTCTACACGTACAGCCGTATCTTCCATCACAGAGACAGGTCTGGAATCTCCTTTCATATTGGCCAGGACGCCAAGACCTGCTTTTCTCAGGTTCCAGACTTTAACTACATCATTGCCATACAACACGGGAAAAGCATAACCGTAACCGGCTTGGCGCATGTCTTTTTCCAGTTGGTTGGCGATAGTGGTTATCTCTTCGCGCGTATCCCGGGCAAATTCTACCAGCAGCAAAGCCCCGGGATCACCTTCGATAAAAAAACGATTTTTCTTTTGTTCGATGTTATCTTTGGTCAGTTCCAAAACGATTTTGTCTATCAGCTCCACAGCACCGGGATGATGTCTCAAGGCGATCAAATTGGCTTTAAAGGCATCCGATATCTCTTTAAGATGAACACAAACAAGCCCTTTTTCAGGAGGAGGTAACGGGACCAGATTGAACTTGATGGCAGTGGTAACGGCCAGTGTGCCTTCCGAGCCTGCCAGAAGCTTTGCCAGATTGAAAGGAATGCCGTTGCCTGTGAATGGATCGGTTTCCAGTAACAAATCAAGAGCATAACCAGTGTTGCGGCGATGAATATCAGGGTGCGGAAACTCCCTGCGTATCTCTTCTTGTATTTCCTTGTCAGAAAGAATCTCATATAACTTCTTATAGATCTTCCCTTCTAAATCATTTTGCTGTGTTTTGGCCAGAAAAGCTTCCTTATCCAGGGGACCAAAGATTACTTCACTGCCATCGCTCAGGATGGCTTCAACTTCAAGGGTGTGATCTCGCGTACTGCCGTAAAGAATAGAATGAGATCCGCATGAATTGTTTCCCAGCATTCCTGCAAACATGCAACGGTTGGAAGTGGATGTTTCCGGACCAAAAAACAAACCGTAAGATTGCAGAAACTGGTTCAGTTCGTCCGGGATCACTCCCGGCTCCACGCGTACCCAGTGTTCTTTTGTATTTAACTCAATAATGTGGGTAAGATATTTTGAAACATCTATGACCAAGCCTTTTCCTACAACCTGCCCTGCCAGTGATGTGCCTGCTGCACGAGGGATTACGGGAATGTTTTTTTCCCTGGCAAAAGCAAGAATCGTGCTGATATCTTCCTTATCTTTAGGTCTGGAGACAGCCAAAGGCAATTCGCGGTATTCGGAAGCATCTGTGGCATACAACATCTTGGTGACTTCGTCCCAGAAAATGTCACCTTTTATTATTCCGGCAAGTTTCTCATAAAATGAATCCATGCGAAACAGGTATTGAAAAGGGAACAAAAATAAATCAAATATGCCAAACAAAACTGTTTTCATCCTTCCTTGTCGAATATATTTTTTTCTGATTTGTTGTATAACAGCAAAACCTTATGATAATAGTCATTTGAAAATCTTTGAAAAGGTATGAAATTTGATTAATTTTATAACCAAAATAAAATTTAGATAACTAACTGATAAACAATGGAATTTATAGAATCAATCAAAAAAAAGGCCAGAAAGGCTCATAAGAAAATTGTATTGCCGGAAGCTTATGAAGAACGTACATTGCGTGCAGGAGATCATATGGCAGCCGAAAAGCTTGCCGAAGTGATCCTGATTGGTGATCCGGAACAAATTCGCACACATGCCGAAGCTATTGGCCTTCAACATATTGACGAATGTCTGATTGTGGATCCCAAAGATCATCCCAAAAAACAGGAATACATTGATCTGATGGTGAAGCTCCGTGCACATAAGGGGCTTACGGCAGAAGAAGCTGCCCGTCTGATAGAAGATCCTTTATATCTGGGACCGGTGATGATTAAGGCCGGCGATGCTGACGGAGAGGTGGCCGGCGCCAATAATCCTACAGGGAACGTTTTAAGGCCTGCTTTTCAGTTTGTACGAACCATGCCAGGTATCAGTGTAGTTTCCGGAGCTTTTTTTATGATCCTGCCCGATAAGGAGTATGGAGAAGACGGGATTCTTGTCTTTGCCGATTGTGCTGTAAATCCTGCCCCTGATGCTACCCAACTGGCTGAAATAGCAGTGACTTCGGCACGTACGGCCCGTGCTATCGGAGGCTTTACCCCCCGCGTTGCCATGCTGAGTTTCTCAACCAAAGGCAGTGCACAGCATGAAGAGGTGGATAAAGTATTGCAGGCCTTACTGAAAGCCCGGGAAATTGATCCGTCACTGGATATTGACGGAGAGTTACAGGCAGATGCAGCGATTGTGCCTGCCGTGGGCCGGAAAAAAGCTCCCGAGAGTACAATTGCAGGCAATGCCAATGTGTTGGTTTTTCCAGACCTGAATTCAGGAAATATCAGCTATAAACTGGTACAACGGTTGGCCCATGCCGAAGCAATTGGCCCTGTGCTTCAGGGCATGGCAGCACCAATTAACGATCTCTCAAGGGGATGCAGCGTTGAGGATATTGTAAACCTGGGTGCTATTACCGTTAACCAGGCGGCCGGAATGAATATTTAATTGAAAAAAATTTAAAAAATGAATGTTGAACCTATTGAAAAGTATGCGTTACATACACAGATAAAGAAGAAAGGGAGATTGCAAAAAGTCGGGTTGATAGGCTGTGGAAACATGGGACAGGATATTGCCCATCTGGTAGCTGCCAACGGCTTTAATGTGGTTTTTATCGATTTGTCAGAGGTCCGTGTGTCGGAAGTATTTATTGAACTTAATCAAAAACTCGACAATATCATAGATAAATGGGGGTTGACAGAAAGCGAGAAAAGGGCAATCCTGTCACGTATCCATGGCTCTACGGATTATAATGAGATAGGGGAGTGTGATATTGTGATTGAAACCATCAACAGTCGGAGGCCGGGAACAAGTCTTGATATCAGAAAAGAGGTATTCCGGAAAATAGAATCTGTCGTCAGGGAAGAGACGGTAATTGCATCCAATACTTCCACGTTGGTGATCTCTGAATTGGCATCGGTACTGAAACGTCCGGAAAGAGCCGTGGGTTTGCATTTTCTGCCTTCGATTGCCAGCGGGAGTATTATAGAAGTAGTAAGAGGGATGTACACAAACCAACAGTCAGTAGAGTTTGTGGAAAAATTTGCCCGTACCATAGGTATGCGGGTGATCCCGCTGGTGGAGTCTCCCGGAAACGTTAGTACCCGGTTGATCGTGGTGTTGATCAATGAAGCCTGCGAAACCTTGATGGAAGGGGTGGCTTCCGCCACTAATATAGATACAACAATGAAACTGGGCTTCGGACTTCAGTTGGGCCCATTGGAAATGGCTGATCGTATCGGACTGGATAAGGTGATCAAATGGATGAATAATCTTTATCAGGAATTTGGAGAAAGGAAATTCAAACCCAGTCCCATCATAAAAAAACTTTATCGCCTTGGGTATTTCGGAAGACGAAATGGCCAGGGATTTTACGTTTATGAGAATAATCGGATCGTGGGTGAAACCATTACTTGTCCTGAGATAGTTATACCCAAAACCCAATAAAGGGACATATTTATAAAAGAGAGTTAGAAATTGTAAATAATTATAAAAATATTTGTATGAAGATTATTGTTCTGAACAGCGGAAGTTCATCTATTAAGTACCAGCTTATTGATATGGAGCGTGAGGATGTCCTGGCTAAAGGGATTGTGGAAAAGATCGGGCTCCATGGTTCGTTTCTGAAAAACCAGCGTGATGATGGTGACGAGGTGATGCTGGAAGGAGAAATATATGACCACCAACAAGGTATTGAATATGTTCTGGGTGTTTTAACGAGTGATAAGCACGGCTCCTTGAAGAGTTTGGATGAAATTAATGCTGTTGGACATCGTGTGGTTCATGGGGGTGAAAAGTTTAAAAGTAGTGTCTTGATAACCAAAGAAGTTATTGCTAAGATACAGGAAGTGGCAGATTTGGCTCCTTTGCACAACCCGGCCAATCTGAAGGGGATCTTTGCTATGCAGGATCTGTTACCTGATGTGCCGCAGGTAGGCGTTTTCGATACAGCTTTTCATCAGACTATGCCGCCCTATGCTTATACATATGCCATTCCTTATTCGTTATATTTGAAGTATGGCATTCGCCGGTATGGTTTTCACGGAACAAGTCATCGCTATGTGTTCAAACGTGCCTGCCAGTTTTTAGGATGTCAATCTAAGGATAAAAAGATCATTACCTGTCATTTGGGAAACGGAGCCTCAATGGCTGCCATCAAAAACGCGAAATCAATAGATACTTCTATGGGGCTTACACCGGTGGAAGGATTGATCATGGGTACCCGTACGGGTGATATGGACCTGGGTGTGCTTACATATATCATGCAAAAGGAAGAATTAAGCCTTCATGCTGCCAACACCCTGATCAACAAATTCAGTGGTATGCTGGGAGTGACGGGAGTGTCTTCCGACATGCGGGATATTGCAAAAGCTGCTCAGGAAGGAAATGAACGGGCCCGTCTGGCGTTGGATATGTATTGTTACCGTATCAGGAAATATATAGGAGCTTATGCTGCAGTCATGGGGGGTCTCGATATTCTGGTTTTTACAGGGGGAATAGGAGAGAATGATGTTTTGGTCCGACAGAAATCCTGTGAAGACTTGGAGTTTATCGGCATTAACATAGACCCAAAAAGCAATGAAAAAACCATTCTTGGAGAATCCGGGGACATAAGCGTTCCGGAGTCACCGGTAAGGATACTGGTAATACCTACCAATGAGGAGCTGGTCATTGCCTGGGATACCATGGATATCATCAAAAATAAAAAGTAGTGATATTATGAATTATGATCCAAACCCTTGACGATATGATGAACAGCCTTTCCGGAATGCCGCGAAAAAGGCTGGTGGTAGCCCATGCCATGGATTCTCATACTATTGGGGCTGTTTCTCTTGCTGTGGAGAAAGGCTTTGTAGATGCAATACTCATAGGCGATAAAAACGAGATACAGCAAATAAGTAATAAAGAAGGATGTGCCCTTTCTTCTTTTGAGATTATTCATGAAAAGGACCCTTTTTCTTCTGCCCTTCAGGCAGTATCCATGGTCCGGGATGGAAAAGGGGATTTGATCATGAAAGGTTCTGTCAGTACGGATCAGTACATGCGGGCTATTCTGAATAAAGAAAAAGGAATTCTGGCACAGGGTTCGTTGCTTACACACGTAGCCGTACTCGAGCCGGTAAGTTATCATAAGTTGTTGATCGTAGGAGATGTGGCTATTATTCCCAACCCTGATCTGAAAGAAAAAAAAATTATTCTGAAACATTTAATCCTTGCTGCCCATATGCTGGGGAATAAAAATCCCAAAGTTGCACTCATTGCTGCGACTGAACAAGTGCTGCCGGGAATGGAGGCGTGTGTGGATGCAGCACTGCTGTCAAAAATGGCTGAGAGGGGACAGATAAAAGGAGCCATTGTTGATGGACCGCTGGCTTTGGATGTGGCTCTGGATAAAAAGAGCGCTGCCATCAAGAAAATAGATTCCCCTGTGTCTGGTGATGTGGATTGCCTGTTGTTTCCAAACATTGAATCGGGGAATGTTTTTTATAAATGTCATACAAAACTTATGGGAGGGAATACGGCTGCTATTGTCGCAGGCGCCAGGGTGCCTGTGATCCTGTCTTCACGGGGCGATAGCACCGAGACAAAACTATATTCTATTGCTCTGGGTACATTAATATCAACAAAGAGTTAATAAGGTCTGGATAATGCAGGTACATAGAATCTTAGTAATTAATCCTGGTTCTACTTCAACCAAGATTGCTGTGTACCGTGAGACAAAATCCAGACTGGTGGAAACCATTCGCCATTCAGCGGAGGAACTGTCTCAATTTGATCATATAACCGACCAGTATGAATTCCGTAAAAATATCATCCTGGAGAAGCTTGCAAAATCCCGTGAGAAGATAGATGAAATAACAGGAGTAATTGGCCGGGGAGGAATGATTAAGCCTGTGGAATCAGGTGTATATGAAGTGAATGAGGCTATGAAAAGGGATCTTTTCAAGGGGGTCATGGGTGAACATGCCAGTAATTTGGGAGGACTGATCGCCGATGATATTGCCCAATCTCTTCCTCATGCCCGTGCTTTTATAGCCGATCCCGTAGTGGTGGACGAATTGCAGGATCTGGCCCGGGTGGCAGGTCATTCCTTGTTTGCGAGGAAATCTATTTTTCATGCCTTGAACCATAAAGCTGTCTCGCGTATTTATGCCCAACAAATAGGCAGGGAATATGAAGACCTTAACCTGATCGTCGCTCATCTGGGAGGAGGGATCACCGTCGGTGCACATAGAAAAGGTCGCGTGATAGATGTGAATCAGGGACTGGACGGTGATGGTCCTTTTTCACCGGAGAGGTCTGGTACTTTACCGGTAGGAGATCTGGCAAGACTTTGTTTCAGTGGAGAATATACATTGAATGATGTGAAAAAAATGATTACCGGGAAAGGAGGGCTGGTATCTTATCTTGGAACCAATGATGTTTATAAAATCAACCTGATGGCAGAAGATGGAGATACAAAAGCTGCTTTTTTGCTTGATGCCTTGGCTTACCAAGTGAGCAAAGAGATAGGCGCTGCTAGCGTGGTTTTGAAAGGAGAAGTGGATGCTATTCTTATCACAGGAGGTCTGGCTTATAATGAAAGAATTGTAAATTATATAAAATTGATGGTCGCCCATATCGCCAGGGTGGTGATCTTGCCTGGAGAAGATGAGATGAAGGCCTTGGCAATGAATGCCTTGCAGGTGCTGAGAGGGGAAAAAGAATGCAAAATATATCAGTAATAAGGCAGAAGGCGGAAGAAAGTCAAAAAAGTTGAAG
>Ga0136651_10000146_pt1 | contig 34565 bp, 26 predicted proteins | sample Mar14236cmmetaG_FD_94867 | JGI IMG/M metagenome (GOLD analysis project Ga0136651, IMG submission 94867) | Marine hydrothermal vent microbial communities from Guaymas Basin, Gulf of California to study Microbial Dark Matter (Phase II) - Marker... ... | reverse complement strand
GTAATAGATTTGTAACTTCTCTGACCACAAAATATATACCGAAAACATCTTGGTGTAATCAAAGAAAGGATCAACAAAAGCTCTGTGATCCGTTATAATTGAGCGGGAAACGGGGATCGAATGCCGACGACCCTATGGGTGTCGGCACCCTGACATCCCTGACATTTACAGTCAGGGATCGTCAGCGGCCCGCGACCCCAGCTTGTCCTTTATCGTATTTGTCCATAAAGATGCGAAGCCTTTTTACAGAATAATTTTTCAGCTTTCTTTCCAATTGCACTGCTTCCCGCCTGCTGCTTTTCTTTGTCGACCATACCAACATCCATGGAATACCTTTTCTGGTGAATTTCTCATACCCCCGGTTATGACGCTGCAGCCTCTTGTCAAGATCAGAGGTCTGCCCGATGTAATAGATTTGTAACTTCTCTGACCACAAAATATATACCGAAAACATCTTGGTGTAATCAAAGAAAGGATCAACAAAAGCTCTGTGATCCGTTATAATTGAGCGGGAAACGGGGATCGAACCCGCGACCCTCAGCTTGGGAAGCTGATGCTCTACCACTGAGCTACTCCCGCAAAGTCAGTTCGTCGTTCAAGGTATCAGTTCAAAGTTATTATCTTTCATGTATAGAAAACCACCCTTCGAACTCACCGGAGCCTCCCATCGGACTTGAACCGACGACCTGCTCATTACGAGTGAGCCGCTCTACCAACTGAGCTAAGGAGGCGTAAAACGGATGACAAAAATATAATTAACTGCGTAAATAGACAAACAGAACGATAAAATTTTATCATTTCAAAGATAAGCGAGCTTGCTTACTTATCTTTGATCTTTAATCGTTACACTTACTAGTTGAATTTTTATACTTTTCCTCCGGGTGGTCAGGAAGCTTGTTGATGCCCAGTGCCCTGAGTCGTTCCAGCAATGGCGGGTGAGAATAGTGGAAAAAGACGTACAAGGGATGAGGTGTAAGATTGCTGAGATTATTAACGGATAGTTTAATCAGTGCCGATCCCAGTTTCCGGGCATCACTGTGGGCGGCGGCAAAGGCATCTGCCTGAAACTCATGGCGGCGCGACAAAATGGCTGAACCCAGTCCCAGGATGGTGGACACGGGTGAGAAAATGATCCCGAAAGCGATAAGGCCCAAATGAAAGGAAGACTGTTCTGCTCCCAGGGCCTGTGAAAGCTGCGGACTGCCCACAAAAAGGGAAAAAAGCCAGAAAGTCAATCCGGTCTGCAGGACAGAAAGCATGATGCCGGTGAGTGTATGTTTTTTCTTGTAGTGACCGATTTCATGGGCCAGGACAGCTACGATCTCATCCGTTTCAAGGTCGTTGATGAGTGTGTCGTAAAGGACAACCCTTTTTTTCTTTCCCAGTCCGCTGAAATAAGCATTAGCTTTAGTGGAACGTTTGGAACCATCGATCACATAGACATTGTTCAACGTAAAACCGGCACGATGGCAGAGATCGGAGATAGCCTTTTTTAGTTCTCCTTCTTTCAGCGGTGTCTGCTTGTTGAACAAGGGGACGATGAGCGAGGAATAAAACATGGAGAGGAAGATCATGAAAACAGCAGCCAGGATCCAAGCCCATATCCAGAATAAATTTCCGGTGAGTTGGTAAAACCAGATTATCAGAGCCAGCAGTCCTCCCCCGATAAGGGCGATCAGTAACCAGCCTTTGAGCTTATCGGAGACAAAGGTTTTTAAGGTCGTTTTGTTGAACCCGAATTTCTCTTCTATGACGAAGGTGTCATAAAGGGAGAAAGGGGTCATGATCAGATCGAATGCCAGCCCCAGTAAACCGAAAAAAACCAGAGACACGATGATCTCATTCTCTCCGAAATGGCGGGCTAACTGATCCACCCAGGCAAAGCCGCCGAAGAAAAGCATCATCAGGATCAGTAAAAACGATAAGGTGGAAGAGAAAATACCCAGTTTAAGGTTAGCCTTGTAATATTGTTGTGATCGGTGGTATTTGGTTTCATCATAGATACCTTTCAAGACTTCCGGAAGCTCCGGGCTCCAAGCTTTGGTATTCAGATATTCCAGAAAGCGTTCTAACAGGAAATCGAAAACAAGAACAGCCAGAATAATATAAAAAATAGTGTTGTACATGGTGAAACGGAATTAATAAGGTGGCAAAAATAGCAACTTCCTGTCAAATCCGGTTATTCCGAAGTCTTCAGATTCATTTTTTTATAATCTTTCAGCCTTTCACGTATAATTTCCAAGTAATTCCGTGTGATAGGGCTGTCATGCAATTCAAGGGATCGTTTCAACCATGATTCAGTCAGGTCCAGCTTATCGCTGATTTCACTTGCCAGGGCCATATTAAAGGCTGCATAGGCGGCTTTTTTCTTATTTTTGGAAAGGGTTATATCCCGCCATATTGCAGCGGCATTTATCCATTGGTTTTTTTGCGCCAGATCTTCCGCCTCCTTCATTTTCTGATCCATGGTATTAGTAAAGTAAATACGCGATACTTCATCCCAGATAGGAAAGATATGGTAGGCATGGTGTTGTCCGGCCTGGTATGCCAGATCGGCAATGGCTTCCCTGATATTAGGAAGGTTGGCAAAGGCTTCGTGGTAAGAGCGTCCTACGCCGTTCAGATTCAGAACATTCGTATGGTTTGTGGTATCAATCGGGAAGGGTTTGTTATCTTCGTAGATAAACCAATCGGCTTTTACAAAGAGATCTACGTTGATAACTGTGAGCCATGCCCCTTCTACATCATCCGGGTTGTCACCATACACAAATTCGCGTGAGCGATATATTGAATCTGAAAAAATTATTTTTGCCAGATCCACCCCTACCCTAGCTTGATCTTTTTTAAACATATTTTCCCTCTCGGAAAAGGAAATTATCATGGGTTTGCTTTTTATGGAAACCGAGTCCACAAAGACTGAATCAAAAAACACATTCTTCACCCAGGGAGAACCGTAGGCAACGTCTGCAAATCCATAAAGAGCTTTCCACTCGAGGTCATGATACATTTTTGAGGGTATCTTAAGATCATTGAAGTGCAAGGTGTCCTTCAGGGAGGGATCACGTAACATCCGGTTGATCAGCACCAGATTTTCCGGCGTATTGAAGACGATCTTATCAGGTGGATGCAATACCTGTATGGTAATTTCCTTTGTGCTGTAACAGCTGGTCAGCATCATCAGGAAAATGCCACATATTGATATAAAAAATGCAATTCTTTTCACCTGTTATTTCGTTTTATGCATATCCGGTTTCCTTCTCCGCAATAGCAATAGTGCCGGACTTCTGTCCGGTAGGACGGCAGAATGCATTCCACAAATCTTCTCCCGGCAAGATGCGGGGCATCTTCCACTGTGACCTGCATGGAGAGAAGTTTTTTTCTATATCTTCTTTTGTCGAACCATCCATCTCAATATACAGCTGAGCCGGTTAATTGTTTTTCAAAAATAGATTGTTTTCCTAAACAATCATAAATTCTCCAGCCTATTTTAGCATAAGCGATTAAATGAACTTGCTACATAATAACAGGCTGAATATTGAAAAATTTTGTTTTTTTATGAATTGAAAAAGATACAAAAAATAAAAACAAGAGAAAAAAATCCGTAATATAAAAGGTACGGATTTCATGAACTAAAAAGGTGAAGCAGCTAAATGGTTCAAGTATTCAAGCCGCCACAAACGTTAATGACCTGCCCGCTGACATACGAAGACAGATCGGAAGCGAGGAACAGGGCCGTATTGGCCACATCTTCCGGCAGACCGGCCCGTCGCAGGGGGATCTGTTGGGTCCAGGCCTTCCGCACATCTTCAGGAAGTTTTCTGGTCATTTCCGTATCTATAAATCCGGGGGCTATAGCATTGCAACGGATGCCTCTTGAGCCCACTTCCTTGGCCACCGATTTTGTAAAGCCGATGATACCGGCTTTGGAAGCGGAATAATTGGCCTGTCCGGCATTCCCGCTAACTCCTACCACCGAGCTCATGCTGATAATCGTGCCGCTGCGTTGTTTCAGCATATAAGGCTGTACAGTCTTGGTAAAGTTGAATACGGACTTCAGGTTGATTTTTATCACCAGATCCCACTGTTCTTCGGTCATTCGCATCAGCAAGGTGTCGCGGGTGATCCCCGCATTGTTCACCAAGATATCTATTTTTCCAAAATCTTCTGCAATGGCTTTGACCACCTGATTCGTTTGTGAATAGTCGCTGGCATCAGAAGCATAGGCTTTGGCTTTGACACCATAGGATTCAATGGTTTTTACCGTCTCTCTGGCATTGTCATCCACTGCCAGGTCGGTGATGGCTATGTTGGCCCCTTCCTGTGCAAAACGGATGGCAATGGCATGCCCTATACCCCGGGCAGCTCCGGTAACAATTGCTGTTTTTCCTTTTAATAAATCCATGGTAATACGTTTTTGATTGAGCAGGCAAAATAAACAAGTATTTTCGAATATGGAAATTTATACCGTGGATTTTCAAGTACCACCTAAACCCTTTCGGGAGACAGGGGTTATGGTAAATCAACGATCCGGGAGGGTTGCTAAATAAAATTTATCCAAAATTCCGCAATAGAAAACCAAAAATGCTTTCTATTGCGGAACGACAAAGGATTTCATCTGTTTTTGCTTTTCACCAAAACAGTGAATTCCTAAGTCGAGATTTACCCAGTACGGCCTAGGGCCTGTGCACAATAGAAAATTTTTTCGAAATCTCTACTGCGCAAACTGGGTTTACCAATCTTTTTTCTCCTTTCTGCGCAAGGATATTGAGAATCTGAGAAAAGATGTTTACGTCATTAAGATTTTCCGGCTAGTTTACCGGCGATCGCCGGCATTACCTCCGCGGCCTTGCCACGGATATACACATCCGTGATGGAATGAGTAAATGCAGAAATATCGGGGTTTATCTCAATGATCCTGGCCCCGTTTTGTTTGGCCATTTGCGGGATCAGGGAGGCCGGCATGATTTCTCCGGTTGTGCCGATCAGAAGAAAAACATCTGCGGTGCGTGCTTCTTCTTCCGCTTTGACGGCTGCCCGCGTAGGTATCGCTTCGCCGAAGAAAACAAAATCCGGTTTCAGCACTTCACCGTCGTTTTTGCAACGGGGCGGCAGGTGTGCCAGATCAACCTCTTTGGGATGATAAACGGTTCTGCATTTCGGACAGAGTAGCCGTTGTGAATTCCCGTGGTACTCATAGACCTTCTTACTGCCGGCTTCCTGATGTAGGTTATCAATATTTTGTGTGATGACAGCTTCCAGCAGGCCTCGTTTTTCCATTTCTGCCAGTGCAAAATGCGCGGGGTTCGGTTTTGCTTTTCCGAAAAAATCGTAAAAAATTTCCCGGATCACCTTCCATGCTTTTACAGGATGAGCATGGAAATACCCGATATCCAGAACGATGGGGTCGTACTTGCTCCACAATCCGTTTTCGCCTCTGAAAGGAGGTATGCCGCTTTCTACAGAAATACCCGCACCGGTAAAAGCGGTGGTATGCGATGACTGTTTCAGTATTTTGACGGCTTCTTCCAGTGCTCCCACGGCTGCACAATTATGATATACCTTTTATTTCAGCAGTTTGGCTATGGTTTCGCCGATATGAGCGGGGGATTCTACCACATGGATGCCGCATTCGGACATGATCTTCATCTTGGCGGCGGCGGTATCTGCTTTTCCACCGATGATGGCTCCGGCATGTCCCATTCTTCTTCCTTTGGGAGCTGTTTGTCCTGCGATAAATCCAACCACCGGTTTGGTTCCATGTTCCTTCACCCAATAGGCAGCATCCGTTTCCATGCTTCCACCGATCTCTCCGATCATAATTATTCCTTCAGTATCCGGGTCTTCCATAAACAGTTTGATGGCATCCAGGGTAGATGTCCCTATGATCGGATCTCCACCGATACCGATGGCTGTGGTCTGTCCGAGGCCGGCCTTGGTAATCTGGTCTACAGCCTCATAGGTAAGTGTCCCGGAACGGGAGACAACTCCCACCGGTCCTTTCCTGAAGATAAAGCCGGGCATGATGCCGATCTTGGTTTCTTCGGCAGTGATGATCCCCGGACAATTAGGGCCTATCAGGCGGGTTTCACGATCTTTCAAATATTCTTTTACCTTCACCATATCCTGCGTAGGTATCCCTTCGGTAATGGCAACGGAAACTTTTATTCCGGCGTCAGCAGCTTCCATGATAGCGTCGGCAGCAAACGGCGGTGGCACAAAAATGATGGACACATCAGCGGCAGTTTCCTCAACAGCTTCTCTTACCGTGTTGAAAACAGGCCGATTGAGATGTTTCTGTCCTCCCTTGCCCGGGGTTACCCCCCCGACCACCTGCGTGCCATATTCGATCATTTGCCGGGCATGAAAGGTGCCTTCACTGCCTGTAAATCCCTGTACCAGGACTCTTGAATCTTTATTTACCAGAATACTCACTATTTGAAAATTAAAATTTTGTTATTATCTTTTTCAATACACAAAAAGTATAAGTTTTATCTCTCTTACAAAAAAAATTAAATAAGTCATAAATTATCTTCTCTTTTTAGGAGGACGATACCCTCTTGCTTTAGCTGCTTCTTCCATGCGCTGTTGCCATTTGGACTTTTTCACCGGAACGTTCTTGTTCTCTTTCAATTTTTTCAGAATCTCTTCTTCTTTTATAAAAGATTTGGCAAGCATGTTCTGTCCGAAGGTGATCAGGTTGGCCAGGAAATAGTAATAGTTCAGCGCTGCCGAAAAGTTATTCAGAAACAACATAAAAGTAATCGGCATAATATACATCATTCCTTTCATTCCAGGCATCTGACTCGAGCTACCGGACGGACTGTTGATTTTCATGGTAATGATGGTGGAGGCGGTCATTAGAATGGTAAACAGACTGACATGATCTCCATACATGGGTATGACAAAAGGCAACTGCAAGATGGAATCGTAGGTAGAAAGATCGTGAGCCCACAGGAAGCTTTGCTGCCTCAGTTCTATGGATGTCGGGAAGAAACGGAACATAGCATACAGGATCGGTAACTGGAGTATCATGGGCAGGCACCCTCCCATCGGTTTGATGCCGGCACGTTTGTAAAGGGCCATGGTAGCCTGTTGCTTTTTCATGGCGTCCTCTTTTTTCGGATATTTGGCATTGATCTCATCCATATAAGGCTTCAGTACTTTCATCTTAGCCTGGGAGACATAAGACTTGTAGGTAAGCGGGAAGAGTGCTGTTTTGATGATCAACGTAAGCAGCAGAATAATGATCCCATAATTGGATATATACAGGTTCAGCCAGTTAAAAATAGGGATGATCACAAACTGGTTGATCCACCTGATAATATTTCTACCCAGGAAAACCAAATCTTGCAGGTCCATGCCGTATTTTTTCAGTGTCTTGAAATGGTTGGGGCCAAAATACATTCTCATGTGATAGCTAAGTTCTTTCTTTGGCTGGTATGGAACACTCAGTTCGGTTTCGCATTCCCTGAAATAAGGAGATTCATCCGGCATCTTCAGGGATTTTATGGTTCCGTTCAGAAACGGCAAAGAGTCGGATATTATCACTGATGAGAAAAACTGGTCTTTAAAAGCCACCCAGATAAGTTTGGTGGTTATGTCTTTGGATAATTCCGGTTTTTTACTTCGCATCGGCAAACCGTCCACAACATCCTGATAATATTTAAACTTAATTGTTGAATAAAAATCTTCATTGGTTCTGCCTTTTTCCTGCTGGGGCATATATATCTTCCATTTCAGGGAGATATCCGTCAGGTTTCGGGCAATCAGATTGTCCATACTGTGCATATCCACATCAAAATAGATCATATATTCGTTGCGGAATATGGTGTAACGGTAATCCATGTATTCATTTTCCCCCACTTTCAGACGGAGAATTGCCGTATAACTGCTGTCAGTTACCACAATATTTCCGGTGTCTGTTACCGGTGTGAAAAAGAGTCTTTTGGTATCTATCAGCTGGTTATCATTCGTAAAGAAACGAAACCCGAATTCGGTAGAGTCTCCATGGAATAATACAACAGGCTTTCCATCCCAGGTTTTAAATTTTTTAAGTTCAGCCGAATAAACCATCCCTCCCAGTGTGGACAGGCGGATTTTAAGCAGGTCGTTTTCAATCGTTATAAATTTCTGTTTTTCTGTCGGGAGGATTTCACCCTGTTTGGATACCACAGCAGTTGTGTCGGTAAGTCTTTCCTTTTCAGTAGTGGCAAGGTTTTTCTGCAAGGCATCTGAAGCATTTTTATTTTTCAGGGTATCCGGACGCTCTGCCTGAAGTAACGAATCGATCTGCATAACCTTACGCCGGGGATAGATCTCGGATGGTTTGTAAACCAAAGCTTTCAGGTATGATGTCCTGGCCTGCTGGTATTTCCGGACCTGATATAGTGAATCGGCTGTATGAAGCTCTTGTTCGTAAGCTTTATTTCTTTGATTGGAGTTATAATAGCTAAAAATGACAAATAATAATCCTATCAGTAGTAATCCAACAACGGTGTTTCTGTCCATATTAAATTGCTCAATTTAAATTTTTTTCAGTTTCTTTGATTTCTTTTTGTTTTATTGTCTTTTGTTTTTTCCGGGCCAGTCCCATGGCCGCCTTGATAAAATCCACAAACACCGGATGGGGTTGTAATACCGTACTCCTGTATTCCGGATGGAACTGGACCCCGACAAACCATCTGTGTTCAGGTATTTCCATAATCTCTACAAGGTTGGTGTCGGGATTGATCCCTACGGCTTTCATACCAGCCGCCTCAAAGTCTTTAAGGTATTTATTGTTAAACTCATATCTGTGCCGGTGTCTTTCATTGACAAGCTCTGTCTTGTAAGCTTGGTAGATACGGCTGTTTTTATCAATCCGGCAGGGATAGGCTCCTAGTCTCATAGTTCCTCCCTTGGCCGTGATCCCTTTTTGTTCTTCCATCAGATCAATGACAGGATAGGGAGTACGCCGGTTCATTTCTGTGGAGTTGGCTTTCGCAAAACCCAGAACATTCCGGGCAAATTCAACGACGGCACATTGCATACCCAGGCAGATACCCAGAAAAGGTATATTATGTTCCCGTGCATATTTGGCTGTGATGATCTTTCCTTCTATACCCCGGCTGCCAAAACCCGGTGCAACCAGCATCCCGTCGAGATAGCCCAGTTTTTCGACGGTATTTTTTTCATTAATCTGTTCAGAGTGAATATACTCAAGTTCTACTTTGCATTCATTGGCTGCTCCGGCATGGGTAAATGATTCGGAAATAGACTTATAAGCGTCATGCAGTTCGACATATTTACCGACCAATCCAATCCTGACGGTCTCTTTGGGTGATTTAAGTCTTTTGAGAAACTCTTTCCAGGGTCCCAGATCCGGTTTCTGATTGGCCGGCAGGTTCAGTTTATGCAGGACGGTTTCATCCAGCTTCTCATCCTGCATCAGCAAAGGCACTTCATAAATAGTGGAGGCATCTATTGATTCTATAACACTGGATATCTGCACATTGCAAAAGAGCGCTACCTTGTTACGGATGTCATCAGAGAGTTTTTTCTGTGTACGCAACACCAGAACATCAGGCTGGATACCGGCCTCCTGCAACATTTTTACAGAGTGTTGGGTAGGTTTGGTCTTTAACTCTCCAGAGGTAGGAAGATAAGGAACCAGAGTAAGGTGGATTACCAAACAATTGGAAGGTCCCAGGTCCCATTTCAGTTGCCTTACTGATTCAATATAAGGTAGTGACTCAATGTCCCCCACAGTACCTCCTATCTCAGTGATAACTATATTGTAATTGTATTTCTTGCCCACCAGGCGAATGCTGTTTTTTATTTCATCAGTAATATGAGGAATTACCTGGACAGTTTTTCCAAGATAATCCCCTCTGCGTTCCTTTTCTATAACTGACTGATAAATTCTTCCGGTAGTTACATTGTTCTCTTGGGAAGTAGGCGTATTCAGAAATCGTTCATAGTGTCCCAGGTCGAGATCGGTTTCGGCTCCATCATTGGTGACGTAACACTCTCCATGTTCATAAGGATTCAGGGTTCCAGGATCAACGTTAATATAAGGATCCAGTTTCTGAATGGTAACAGTATATCCTCGTGCCTGAAGCAATTTGGCCAGAGAGGCAGATATAATGCCTTTTCCAAGGGAAGAAGTAACTCCTCCCGTAACAAAAATATATTTTGTAGTGTTCAAAACAAAAGTATTTTGAGTTGATATTTATTCATTATCCATTTCATCAATGAGTCTTATCTTATCTTCCAGTAGCTTAATACTGGCTTTTGCATTCTCGATCTTGGCGATGATATCTTTTATAAGTGACTCGGCATTCTTGGTTTGCGTAAAGAAACCTATATTATTTTCCCAAACCGAGATGTCGTTTTCCAGTTGTTTAATACGGTTGATAAATTTCTCCCGATCTTTCTGGAGCTTGATATTTCCTTTGGTAGTATTTGCCAAAGCATCAATCTTGGCCTTGTATTTCAACAGGTTTTTCTTATAATCGTTAATATTCAGGTTGTTGAATAACTGATTAATCGCTTCTCTGTATGTATTGGCGATTTCCTCTTTTTTATTGATAGGGACATATCCTATTTCGGACCATCGACGCTGAAATTCCTTCATCCTGGTAAAGTCGGCATCCGGGTCATCAGTCATTTTAAAATTTCTGATCTCTTCAATCAGCTCTTCTTTCAGTTTCAGATTTTTCTGATAATTTTTCTCCCTGTCCGCAAAATATTTTGCTTTGTTTTCAAAGAACATGTCACAGGCAGCCCTGAATCTTTTCCATATCTGGTCAGAATACTTTTTTGGAACCGGTCCGATTTCCTTCCATTTTTTCTGCAGTTCGATCAGGTCTTCTGTAGTCTTTTGCCATTCGGTGCTGTCTTTAAGGGCTTCGGCCTGAATACACAGATCAGTCTTCATCTGGAGATTATTCATTTGAACTTCTTTGTTCTCGGCATAATATTCCCTTTTCCGGTTAAAAAAACGGTCACAGGCTTTTCTAAAAGATTCGTAGATAGCGTTATTTTGTTTCCTGGGGGCGAAGCCAATGGTCTTCCATATCTTTTGCAATTCCTGTATTTCTTTGGATTTTTCATCCCATTCCCGGTGGGAATGAATATCCATATCAGCTATTTCTTCCGCTCTTGCTGCAAGGGAGGTTTTCTGTTCCAGGTTCTTTTTCTGTATCTCTTTGATTTCCTGAAAGTACGCCTGGTATTTTTTATTTATCTTGCGTGTGGCTTCCCTGAAGCGTTCCCACAATTCCGCTTTATTTTCTTTGGGTACAGGTCCAGTCTCACGCCACTGTTCATGATATTTCTGTAAGGTTTTAAAGGCGTTGATGATATCAGGTTCAAGAAGAAGGTTCTCTGCCTGTTCACATAGCAATATTTTCTTTTCCAGGTTTTTTTTCAGGTCAAGGTCACGGAGTTCTTTGTTAATTTTGATGTAATCATAAAATTTTTCAACATGGTAATGATATGTTTCCCATAGATCTTTAACATGTTGCTGTGGCACCAGGCCGATATTCCTCCAACGTTCCTGGAGTTCCCTGAACTCCTGAAAAGTCTTGTTGATGGATTCCTTACGATTGACCAGATCCTTGATATCATTAATGATCCTGTATTTCTCTTCAAGGTTTCTTTTTTTCTCGTTCTCCAGTTCTTTGTTGAATTGGGCTTTTTTATCTCTGTATTTTTTCAGGAGATATTTCATGTGTCTCTCCCGCTCATCGGGACCCGGCTTAAAGTCAAGAGGGTCGCCTCCTTCTTCAATGAAACGTTTTTTCTTTTCTTCGATCTCCTGGTGATATTTTTTGTAGAAATTGACTTTAATACTATCCACATCATGCCGGATCTCCTGTACTGGCCTTTCATCAATGAGTAGTTCCAGCCGATTGAGCAGTTCACTTATCCCAAATTCTGAGTAATCTACCTCTTTCATTACGTTTTCTTCTTCTGCCTCCTGATGATGTTCAGAGGTTTTTACTGAAGCGGTATCTTCTTTAAAGGATTCCAAATCTTCCTTATTTTCGTCTTTTCCGGTCTCAGAATTGGTTTTTGTCTCTACTTTTAGATCCTGTATATCGTGTGTCTCCCCTAATTTCTGCGTTTTTTCTTCTTCATCCGGCTTAACATCTTCTGCTTTTGTCTTTGCCACATCCTTTCTTTCCTTATCAATCTGTTCGGTATTTTCTTCCCGTAATTCTTCGTTTTCTACTGACTCTATAGTTTTTCGCTCCATCATATCATACATGAGTTTTAGGGTAACATTAACTACACTATACAAAATTTGGTCAAAGGTACGAAAATATACATTTATGGAAATATTCTCAAATCTTTCCTTAATTCTCTTTTTTTTCTCTCATTTTTGAAAAAACTAAAAGCTATGACAGAATATGCAGCTGAATTTATCGGGATCATGATTCTTATAATTTTCGGGTCGGGAGTGGTTGACAGGATACTGTTAAAGAACTCCAAAGCAGAAAATACAGATTGGATAACTTTATGCGTTGCGTGGGTTTTGGAAGTATCCTTTGCGGTGTTTGCTGTAGTAAAGATCAGCGGGGCACATATCAATCCGGCGGTTACGCTGGGATTTGCCATGGCGGGAAAGTTTCCGTGGGCAATAGTTCCCGGTTATATTCTGTCCCAGGTGGCAGGAGCTTTCAGCGGAGCTGTTATCTTGTATGGATACAATACTATCCGCACTGGAAAAAGACAGAAGACTCTTCCTCCAAACTGGGAATTTTCAGCACCGTCCCTGCACGATCTTTTCCCAATAACTTGGCTAGTGAGGTGATCGGAACTTTTATGCTCTTGTTTGGATTGTCTTTTCTGGGAATATACAATTTTTCAAGTGGACTGAATTCTCTCGTCATCGGAGTTTACATTTCGGCCATCAGTTTCTCCTTGGGAGGTACAACGGGTTTTACCATCAACCCGGCCAGGGACTTTGGCCCGCGACCGGCCCATTTTGTCCTGCCTATATCCGGTAAAGGTTCTTCCGACGGGGCTTATTTCTGGATTCCGGTTGTGGGCCCCCTGATCGGAGGGGTATATGGAACACTTTTTTATCAACCTATTAACCTGTTTTCAACGGATCGGTATCTGTTTGGTTCTGGTTTTTTTCATTGCTTAAAGCCTTTATATTAATTTATTCGGTTATTTTTAACAAAAAAACAAGTTACGATATGAAATATATTATTGCGCTTGATCAGGGTACTACCAGCTCACGTGCTGTTCTTTTTTCGGAAAACGGAGAGGTCGTGGACATAGCCCAGAAGGAATTTTCTCAAATCTTTCCCCGGCCTGGCTGGGTGGAACATGATCCCGAAGAAATCTGGAACACTCAGCATGGGGTACTAACGGAAGTAATGAACCGAAATCATATAAGTCCCAGGGATATTGTCTCCATCGGGATCACCAATCAACGTGAAACAACGGTGATATGGGACCGGTATACAGGCCAGCCTGTCATGAATGCAATTGTCTGGCAGGATAAACGAACAGTCCCCATTTGTGAGGAGATGAAAGAGGAAGGTCTGGAGAAATACGTCAGGGAAAATACCGGGCTGGTCATTGATTCTTACTTCTCAGCAACCAAGGTAGCCTGGATCCTGAGGAATGTTGCAGGAGCCAGGGAAAAAGCAGAAAAGGGTGATCTGGTGATGGGTACGATAGACACGTGGTTGATCTGGAAAATGACAGGTGGAAAAGTACATGCTACGGACTATTCCAATGCTTCACGCACCATGTTGTACAATATTCGCACAATGGAGTGGGATCATCATCTGTTGTGCCGGCTGGATATTCCGGAAAATATGTTACCCTCCGTGTATCCTTCTTCCTGGCATTTTGGGGAATTTAACATGGATGGAACGTCTGTCCCCATAGGAGGGGTACTGGGTGATCAGCAGGCTGCCTTGTTCGGTCAGGCTTGTTTTAATCCCGGAGATGTGAAAAACACGTATGGTACGGGGTGCTTTATGTTGATGAACACCGGCGAAGAGCTCAGGGAATCATCATCCGGTTTGCTGACGACCATTGCCTGGGGAATAGGCAGGAAAGTGTATTATGCCTTTGAAGGAAGCGTGTTTATTGCCGGCGCAGCGATACAGTGGCTGCGCGACGGTTTGAGAATTCTGGATGCTACCGAGGATTCGGAATATTTTGCCGGCAAAGTTGCCAACAATGATGTGTACGTGGTTCCGGCCTTCTCGGGCCTGGGAGCCCCCTATTGGGATATGTATGCACGGGGTGCTATATTCGGACTGACGAGGGATACCGGGAAGGCTCATCTTATTAAAGCAACACTCCAGTCAATGGCTTACCAGTCGAAAGACCTTCTGGAGACCATGCAGAAAGATTCGGGCCTGGAGATACATACCCTGAAAGTAGACGGAGGAGCTGCCATGAACAACTATCTGATGCAATTCCAGGCTGATATTTTGGGAACCCTGGTGGAAAGACCTGCCGTGACCGAATCTACAGCCCTTGGGGCTGCTTACATGGCAGGGATACAAAGTGGCCTGTGGAAACAGGATGATATACCAGGTAAGCGTAAGATTGACAGAATATTTAAACCGGTTATATCATCTGAAGAAAGAAGTAGACTCTATAACGGATGGAAAAAGGCGGTTAGCCGTACCCAGGGATGGCTTAACGAGGAATAAACCTGTAAAAAATGAATAAAACAATATTTTCTTATCAGCAGAGAGTTTCTTTTCTTCAGCAACTTAAATCCGAAACCTTTGATATTATTGTAATAGGTGGGGGTATCACGGGAGCAGGCATTGCCCTGGATGCTGCTGCACGGGGATTAAAAACAGCTCTTATCGAAAAAAAAGACTTTGCCTCGGGTACCAGCAGCCGTTCCACCAAACTGATCCATGGCGGACTGCGTTATCTGAAACAGTTACAGATACATGTGGTAGCTGAAACTGGCAGAGAAAGAGCCATTGTACACAGGTTGGCGCCTCATCTGGTGGTCCCGGAAAAAATGATGCTGCCGGTCTATAAAGGTCTTTCAACTCCCAAATGGATGATCTCTCTGGGATTGTGGATGTACGATTTTCTGGCAGGGGTTAAAGGTGACGACCGCAGGAAAATGTTGAACAAACAGCAGACACTTGCTGTCGAACCGCTTCTGCCTGCGAAGAACCTGAAAGGAAGTGGATACTATGCCGAATATATGACCGACGATGCCCGGTTAACTGTGGAAGTGATAAAAACAGCCGTAAAACAGGGAGCGATATGCCTGAATTATGTCGAAAGTAAGGCATTCCTGTATGATGACAAAGGGAAAATCAACGGACTCAGATGCCGCGACCATGTTCATGGGGATGAGTTTGATATTGCGGGGAAGTTTGTTGTGAATGCCACGGGGATCTGGGTGGATGACCTGCGCAAAGCAGATCATTCTCTTTCAGGAAAACACCTGCTGATCACCAAAGGGGTACACCTGGTTTTTGACAGGAAGAAACTTCCATTGCATAATCCGCTTTATTTTGAGATTCCCGACGGACGGATGATCTTTATGATCCCCCGGAATGGGGTTTCCTATATTGGAACAACAGATACTCCGTACACGGCCAATAAGGAAAATATCCCCGTCGAAAATGAAGATGTAGAGTATTTGTTGCATGCATTCCGGGATCTTTTTCCGGATTTTAAGCTGGAAAAAGAAGACATCGTGGCAGCCTGGGCCGGACTGCGTCCACTGATTTACCAGGAAGGGAAATCCGCTTCAGAAATATCACGTAAGGACGAAATCTTTGTTTCTCCTGCAGGGCTGATCTCTATGGCCGGGGGAAAGCTGACCGGATACCGTAGAATGGCTGAGAAAACAGTGGATATGATCGTTAAAAAAGCCGGGAAAGAATTCCGGCAGCATATCAAAAAAAAATCGGTAAGCCGGAATATCCCTCTGACAGACTCCTCTGTTGGTTCTCTGGATGAAGTGAAAACATTTGCTGAAAAGCTGTACCTTCAATTTCAACAGGCAGGTTATAAGAAAGAGGATGTTTTTCAGATGGTGTTCAAATACGGGATGTCAGCCAGGGATATTCTGGAGACAGCGGTTCAGGAAAAGACAGGAGATACGAAAGAAAATCTTATGCTGGCGGAACTTAATTTCTGCCTTGAGAAAGAAATGGTTTTTAAACCGCTGGATTTTCTGGAAAGACGCAGCAGTCGTTTACTTTTTGAAACAGACACGGTAAGAGCATATTACCCGGCAGTATTGGAAAAATTCAGACGAGTTTTTCAATGGGATGAAAAACATTATCTGGCAGAGAAAAAGGAAGTTGAACGCCGGCTGGCAGAGGTAGAACTGAAAGATATCAAACGTGATGCATAAATAAGACAGGAGCACAAAATTTTGCGCTCCTGCCCCACTCTGATAAACAAGTGTATTATTTCACAACCACCGGATTAGCCATCCGGTTGGCGTCGTCGGCAATGACGTTTTTAAAGAAATCCACATCTGCAAAGCGGGGATCCTGTTTTTCCCAGCCAGAATAGAAACAATAGAAAGTAGGGTTGTCTTCATGAAGCTTAAGATCTACCATATAGGTATTTACGATACCATTTCCTGTTTCCGGAGCATTGATAGTAGTAATAAAATCATCGGATTTGACAAGGATGGCCATCCCCAGTTTTTCCCCTTCGTAGGCCTGGTTGCAGTGGGTAGCAAAGAAAACATACTTATCGTTGGGTTCGTCAATGATCAGGGAGTCACAATGATGGACAATCCCGGTAATCAGGCTCTCATGGCCGGTAAGTCCTTTTACCGTGATGTTGCTCCTGTAGAAATTGGTCCCTCCCCAAATGCTTATTTCATCAACGATATCATAGACGTTACCCCCTGCTTTCCATCCGTAATATCCCAGTTTTATAACGGCACGCAGCGGTCCGTCGGACACCCTTTCGTAGGTTCCTTCCTTCGGCAAATCAACACGGTACACCGAATCTTCAACCATCAGGGCGATGGCGCCTGCACCCAGTGAATTTCCAACTTTCAGGATATCCATGCCCCAGTCCTTCAGCACGTGATAGGAATGCGGTACCAATCCGACACTGTCGAGTACCATTCTCGAAACACGTTTTCCAAAGATATCCATCCCATTGCGTGCATCGTAATAGTTCCGAAACCCCACCTTATCGTTCTCCCAGGCAGGACCTTCCATCTGAAAGGCATGCTGTGTGCTGGGAGAATCGGTCGATCGCAGACGTTTGGCATAATCCAGTTCCTTATGTTTCGGATAATTGGCAAAACGGACATTGGCTCTCTGTATAAACTTTGGCAAAGCTTCCGGTGACACAAACGAGACCTTCAGCTGTTTCGATTCATTGGGCTTAAGATTCACCAAAAGAAAAAGTTCATCCCACTGCCCGTCTTTATTGAGATCGTCAGCCTGTGAGGGGATCACATCTCCCTGCATATTTTTCACCAGAGGAACTTTTCCTTCGGGAACACCCGACACCAGAGAATCCAGGTGTGTTCTTTCTATGGTTACGGGCTCATCGGGACGATCCAGCGCAACAGGGTTCTCAATGGTAATGACGGCTTCCTTGTTTCCTCCGCAGGAAACCATCATAAAAAGTGCCATAAAGAATATCCAAATGTGTTTCATCTTCTTACAGTTTTAGTTACAACACCCATACAAATTTACAAACAAAATATATACAATATTCTGATACCCTGACATATTTAAAATTTTTTAATATTTTATCTCCTACGCCGGGTGAATCCTGCAGAAGCCAATATTTCTATATGTATTTAAATACGTATTTAAATATTTATAAGAAGAATTCCCTGAAGCTTTGCTCCACGAAGGACTCTTGTCCTGCCTGCTTACAGGAGGACGGGTCCTAAGTTCTGCTTATACTTTTTCTTTAAGGAGAGATCAAAACTTTCGGTGAAAGTTTTGGGTTCGGTATAATAATAAAGAAATTTCTTTAATATTTCTATTCTTCTCCTGCATGGCTTCCCAGTGTTGCCAGTATTCCTCCGTCTACATAAAGGACATGTCCGTTGACGAAATCGGAGGCTTTAGATGCCAGGAAAATGGCTGCGCCGGCAAGTTCTTCAGGTTTTCCCCAGCGTCGTGCCGGAGTTCTTTTAATGATAAAGTCATTAAAAGGGTGTCCTCCTATGCGTATCGGTGCTGTTTGTTCCGTGGCAAAATATCCTGGACCGATGGCATTAGCCTGGATATTGTACCGGGCCCATTCATCAGCCATCTCTTTGGTCAGCATCTTAAGTCCTCCTTTGGCAGCAGCATAGGCGCTGACCGTGTTTCTGGAAACCTCGCTCATCATAGAACACATGTTGATGATCTTGCCTCCAGAATTTCTACTGATCATGCCCTTCACCACATGTTTGGCCATAATAAAAGGACCGACCAAGTCAACGGTGAGTACTTCTCTGAAATCCTCGACTTCCATTTCCAACATGGGTGTCCTTTTAATAATAGCAGCGTTATTGACCAGTATATCTATGGGTGCGACCTCTTTTTCGATCAGGGCGAGGTTTTTGATCACCTGTTCTTCTTTGGTAACATCAAAGAGATACGTATGCACCATTATTCCTTTTGCTGCATATTCTTCTTTGGCTTTTTCAAGGCGTGCGGGAGTATGTCCATTTATCACCAAAGTAGCTCCGGCTTCTGCCAGTGCTGTAGCTATAGCCATTCCCAACCCGTGGGTACCTCCGGTAATCAGGGCTGTTTTTCCTGTAAGATCAAATAGTTCAAGTCCCATGACGAATTTTGTTTATTAGGAGTTTTATTATTTTAACTCAGTAGGTTCAGCAATGTCCATATCTCCATAATCCAGGTTCTCCCCGGCCATACCCCAGATAAATATATAGTTGGAAGTTCCTGCAGCGGCATGTATCGACCATGGGGGTGAGATCACTGCCTGTTCGTTTTGCAGCCAGATATGCCTTGTCTCCTCAGGCTCGCCCAAAAAGTGGCAAACAGCCTGTCCCTCCGGAACCTCAAAATAGAAGTAGGCTTCCATTCTGCGACTGTGAACATGGGCTGGCATGGTGTTCCACACACTGCCCGTTTGCAGCTCAGTCATGCCCATTTGTAGTTGACAGGTATCCACGACACTGTTCACCAGGAGTTTGTTTATTTGACGTTCATTGGATGTTTCTAGTGATCCCAGTTTAACTACTTCGGCATCTGCCAACGTAATACGTTTTACGGGATAGGATTTGTGGGCATTGGCTGAGTTAAAATAAAAATGAGCTGGTTTTGCAGTATCCTTGCTGATAAAGAGTACCTCTTTGATGCCTTTTCCTACATATAGGGCATCTTTGTAACCCAGTTCATATTCCGTACCGTCAGCTCTGATAATCCCGGGACCCCCCACGTTAATAATCCCTAATTCACGGCGTTCAAGAAAATAATCTGCTTTGAGGGGATCAATGGTTTCAAGCAGAAGATCCTGATTTATCGGTACAGCACCTCCGACAATAAAACGGTCGTAAAAAGAATAAACCATTCTGACTTCATTGGATTCCATTATGTTATCCACCAGGTATTCTTTCCGTAATCTTTGGGTATCATATGCGACAGCATCGCCGGGATGTGTTGCATATCTGAGTTCGTAATGTGTTGCCATAATCAATAAATTTTTACAGGTTTTTATTATTTGGAATTTTTTTGCGTTGATTCCCTGATCAGCAGTTCGGATGAGCTAATCTTGCTGGGAGAAGTTTTCTCTCCGATCCATTTTTTCAGAAACAACTCCGCACAATATTTTCCCATTTCCCGGCTGTGCCGGTCTACTGTGGTAAGAATAACATCTGAAAAGAAATCCCGGTTCACCCACGGGACTATTACCCCTAGGGTATTACTTTTTCCTTTCCGTAAACCGGCAGCCACTGTATTAGATTGGTAATTCAGTTTACGGGCCAGATCCTTCACCTCTTTCCTCATTCTTTCCCTCACTCTTTCCTTGTCACGCAAAGCTTGCGAAACCGTGGAAAGCGTAATATCATGTATCCCTGCCAGATCTTTGATAGTGACCGGCTTGGAGAAATGGAAAATAGGATTTTTTTTTCGGTTCACAGGATCCCAAAGATATAAAATTGTTCAGAACAACTCAAACGTTTGTGTGATATTTATAATCATGTTTCCTGATGATGTTTTTCTATTGTTGTTTTATCTGTATTCATGGTCTGCAAATATCCGAATCATTGCTAATTTCGTTTTCAGTCATTTTCCAGAATATGTATAAGTATGCAAACGAACGTATTGTATTGTTCATGATATTATATACTTTTGTTTTCTGGCAGGAGAAAATTAATTTAACAAAAACAAACGATTGTTCGACACTGAATATTAAATTATATTATGGCTGCATATGAACGCATTGAGGTTATTCTAAGGATACGAAACACAGGGGTGGTTCCCGTGTTTTATCATTCGGATCCCCTTGTGGTCAGGAATGTTGTAAAAGCATGTTACAAAGGTGGTATCAGGGTTTTCGAGTTTACCAACCGCGGGGATTTTGCCCATGAAGTGTTTGCCGAGGTCAACAAATATTGCATGGGATCTTTGAAGGACATAGCTTTGGGTGTCGGTTCGGTTCCGGATCCTGCCACTGCAACTTTGTATATTCAACTGGGAGCTGATTTTGTGGTAGCTCCTACCTTGAATGCTGAGACTGCGCGTATTTGCAACCGGCGCAAGATCCTGTGGATTCCCGGTTGTGGAACATTAAGTGAGATTTCTTATGCTGAAGAACTGGGTGCTGAGATTGTGAAGATCTTTCCCGGCTCGTCGGTCGGGGGACCGGATTTTGTGAAAAGTATCAAAGGGCCTATGCCGTGGACCAGCGTGATGCCTGCCGGCGGGGTCAGTCCTGACAAAGAGAATCTAAAGAAATGGTTTGAAGCTGGTGTGGTGGCGGTAGGGATGGGATCCCGGCTTTTTACAAGAAATATTATTCAGACAAAGGCTTATCGTCAATTGGAAGAAAAAGTGAAGGAACTGATGTATACCATCAGAGAGGTACGCAGCAATCTTTAATAATTATTTTTTTCGCATTAAAAAGGCATAATTTTTGTATTTTAACAGCGGAGTAGGCTGTCCTGTCGCTGTCCGTTATGGCGGACAGAGGAAAGTCCGGACAACACAGAGCACCGCACTTCCTAACGGGAAGATGTCTGTAAGGGCATAGTACCGGAACAGAAAACAACCGTCCGTCAGTTGACGGATAAGGGTGAAAAGGTGGGGTAAGAGCCCACCGGTCTCCGGGGTGACCCGGACAGCCGTCCGGCTTGCGGGTTGAAAGACCATGTATACCGGCATTTGAGGGTTGCTCGTCCGATGCCGGGGGGTAGGTCGATAGAGGTATGTGGTGACATATACCCCAGATAAATGACAGGATACCGGAAAAATCTCTGGCAGAGCTTTCCGGGAAACAGAATCCGGCTTACAGGCCTACTCCTTTTTTTATTTCAGGAAAGATATTCATTCATCTTATTAAGCAAAATGCTTGGCTTTATTGGTTTGGCCAGATAGACATCAAAACCGGCATCCAGACATTTTTGCCTTTCATCGGCCATAGCATAGGCCGTTTGAACAATAGCGGGTATTCCGGGTATAATCTTTCTGATTTCCTTCAGGGAAGAAAATCCATCTATCTCAGGCATCCGTATATCTAGCAATAAAATATCGGGCTTGTATTGAGAACATAACTGTATGGCCTCGCGACCGTTTTTGGCCAACAAGATGTTAATCCCTGTTTTCTTAAGAACTGTTTCCAGAAAATCATAATTGGAAGATTCATCCTCTGCAATCAATACTGTTTTGTCATGCCAGTCAGGGTATTTGCCGGTTTTTAAATTTCTTTTCTTCCCGGAGATCTCAAAAGTATTCTCAATGCCGGGGATGGTGAAATTAAATGTAGTCCCCTTCCCTACCACCGAATTCACACTTATCGTACCCCCCAGGTGTTTCACCAGATTTTTGGTTATAGCCAAACCCAGTCCTGCTCCCCCATATTTACGGGTCAATGTGTTTTCCACTTGCCGGAATCTTTCAAAGATCGTACCCACTTCTTCTTTGGGTATTCCCGGTCCAGTATCCTTAACATAAAAGGAAATGATATCATTATCAACAGAATATCCTACCTCTACAAATCCCTCTTCTGTAAACTTGATGGCATTCCCTATCAGGTTCGATAATATCTGCCTGATACGCATTTTGTCACTGTTGAGGATGATGTCCTGATTGCCGGGAGTAATAAACTTTATTTTCAGGTAATCCTTCCTGTATTTATTTTGAATTTCCTTAATGTATGGCTGGAAGTCCAGGATAAACTCATTCAGTGAAAAAGGTTCCTTGTAGATATTAACCTGGCCGGATTCTATTTTCGAAAGATCCAGAATATCATTGATCAAATGGAGCAATGTCTCACTACTTTCTTTGATGTATCTGATATATTCTTTTTTTTCCGCCTGAGACAGTTCCGGATTTGACAACATATCGGAAAAGCCCACAATAGCATTCATGGGGGTTCTGATCTCATGGGACATATTGGTCAGGAAAGCCATCTTCAGATGGTCTGATTCTTCGGCTTTTTTCAGCGCTTCCTTCAACTTTCTTTCCTGTTCAAGATTTTTTGTGATATCCCTGAAAGTAGTAACAAAATAACCTTCACTTCTCTCGGGACCGGGGACATGTGTGGAAGAGACTTCTATTTGCAGCACCCGGCCATCTTTGTGTTTCATCTCAAATATCTCATTTTTGAGGATCGGATATTTTTCATAATAATCCAATAAATTGGAAACATCCGAGCGTGTGTCATCGGTCATCAGGTCAAAAATATTGATATGTAGATCCTTACTTGTGGCGTCAAAACCAAATATTTCAAGTCCCGCAGGATTACATTCCATGATATTTCCCTCATAATCTATAACGGCAATTCCATTTAATGAAGACTCAAAAGCAACGCGAAACAAATATTCTTGATTATTAAGAGATTTTACTTTGTGGTTTTGATTTCTGTTTTTTCCGAATCGGAAGAATTTTTTATTTTTCAAAGTGTTTCCGTTTTTATTATGCCTGAAAAAGGTCATAGGATATATTATTAAATATATTTTTTAATTTCATCAATGAGATCATTGATCTGCAAAGGTTTAGCAAGATAGGCATCACAACCAGCCTGGAGACATTTGGTCTTTTCTTCCATCGAAGCATAAGCTGTTTGTGCTATTACGGGAATCCGGGGAAATTCTTTTTTTATGTAAGCGGTGGCTTCATAACCATTAACTTCGGGCATTTCAATATCCATTAAAACCAAATCGATATTTTCCCCTTGTTTTTCCTTGACAAAATGAATGGCTTCACGTCCATTTACAGCATGATAAACATTTACACCTGCCTGTTGAAGAATTTCATGAAGGTAGAGGTAGTTATACTCATCATCTTCGACAATAAGAATATTTTTTCCGGACAAATTGAGATTTCCTTCATTCAGGTCATCGATTTTCTGCATTTCTTCGTCCGGCAAAGCTTTATAAGGAATAGTGAAATAAAAGGAAGATCCCTTGTTTAATTCAGACTCAACCCATATCCTGCCACCAAGCAGTTCAGTAAGATGTTTTGAAATGGCCAGTCCCAGACCGGTGCCAGGATATAAACGGGTTTTTGAATTATCAACCTGTTGGAAACGGTTGAAAATTATTTCCATTTTATCCTGAGGTATCCCAATACCGGTATCTTTCACAAAAAAAACCAAGACATTATCCGGTACCGAGATATTGTACCCAAATTCAACATAACCTTCATGCGTAAATTTAATGGCATTGCTAAGCAGATTAGTCAGTATCTGTCTTAGGCGAATGGGGTCCGTAAGAATATTAACGGACGGTTTATCTTGATACCTTTTGTAACGAAGTTCCAGTTGTTTTTCAGTGATGAGTCTGGAAAAAGTCAGGTAAAGGGACTCCATCATTTCATGCACATCTGTAATTTCTTCACGGATAACCACCTGTCCGGATTCCAACTTGGCAAGATCGAGGATGTCGTCTATCAGTCTGAGAAGACTGTCACCGCTGTTTTTGATAATATTAACATATTCGGTCTTGTTCTCAGGGGTAAGATTTGCGGAAGAAAGGAGTTGTGCAAATCCCATAATGGCATTCATAGGGGTTCTTATCTCATGAGACATGTTGGTCAGGAAAGCAGTTTTAAGACGATCTGCTTCTTCTGCTTTCTCTTTGGCTGTTACCAGTTTACGTTCTACCTCTTTTTTTTTGCTGATATCCCGGTATATCGTATACATGATGGTTTTATCAGGAGATATACGAAAAGGAGTTACAGTAAGCGATACTTCCAGCGTCTTACCATTTTTCTTTTTCCGAATGGTCTCCAGTTCCACCGCTTCCCCTTCAAAAGTTCTCCGGGTAATGCTGTATGCTTCCTGCATCATTTCTTCCGGGACAATCAGCTTATCCAGAGACTTCCCGATCAACTCCTGCGGTTTGAACCCGAATAATTTGGTAAATGCGACGTTCACATCCGTGATTATGCCCGGATATTCCTGGATGACAGTTGCTTCAGGAACATTCCGGAACAATTGTTCGAAATAGGTTTTTTCAATTTCAAGTTCTTCTTCTTTCTGTTTGCGATCAATGGCCAGCCCGATCTGGTGAGCAACCAGCTCCAGAATATTTTTATCAGCATCTGTATAAGTGTTCTCATCCGAATAACTCTGCAGACCGATCATGCCAATGATCCTGTCATTAACCCGCAGGGGAGCTCCCATCCACACTTTGGAATCAGTTCCCACCAGCGTGACCTCACCTTTCTTTACAAGATCCTCGAAATCAGGTTGTCTAACAAGTATGGTTTTACCTGTCTTTACCACATACTTCGAGAGGGTCTTCCGGGCGGGAACTCTTTCAAAATGATCCTTTAGATCACTGAAATAAGGCATGGTGAAAGTGTCGTCTTCTGGATGATACAGTGCAAGATAGAAATTGGTAGAATCCATTAGCTTACCCAACTCTTCTCTGATAATCCCCATCAATTTCCGTAGATCTTTTATAGCTACGGTTGCATTGGAAATATTAAGCAATATGCGTAAGACCTGCTCCTTAAACATAACCGACGAATCATCATCATTTAATATACTTTCCGTCATTTTAACATGATGTAACAATCCGTAAAAATTTTGAATAAAAATACAATTAATTTTAGAAATATCTTTTGAAAATAATAAAATAACTATTTTTATCAGCTCAATAATATAAACAAACAAATAAATAAATAAATGATATATGGAAAAAATTGTTTTGGTGTTGGATTGTGGGGCTACAAACATACGAACCATCGCTGTGGATGCGCATGGACGTATCCTGGCAGTATCTTCGATTCCTAATAATACCCAACCGGATCCGTATTATCCTGAATACAGAATCTGGGATGTGAAGGAAATATGGAAAAAATTTTCACAAACTACCGCAGCTGTTCTTCAAAAGATACAACCAAATCAAATCGCTGCTGTTACTGTAACGACATTTGGTGTGGATGGAGCCCCTTTTACTGTCAGAGGAGAAATGCTTTATCCTGTTATTTCATGGCAGTGTCCCAGAACAACACCGGTAATGGAGAATATTGATAAATATATTCCTCTGAAAGAATTATACCGTATATCAGGTCTGCAACCTTATAACTTCAACACAATTACTAAATTGATATGGCTGAAGGAAAATAGACCGGAGGTGGTGGAAAAAATGGATTATTTCCTGTTTATTTCCTCTATTTTCCTTTTTTACCTTACCGGTGTGATGACTACGGATATGACCATGGCCGGAACATCTATGCTGACCGATCTGAAAAACCGTCGTTTTTCTGAAAATATTCTGGAACGTATCGGTTTTTCGTCATCTCTTTTTCCGAATCTTTGCGAACCGGGGACGGTTATAGGAAAGACTGTCAAAAAAGCCAGTCAATCACTGGGTATCCCTGAAGGCATTCCGGTTGTAGCCACCGGCCATGATACCCAGTTTGCCATTTACGGGTCGGGGGCTGAAGAAGAGGTGCCGGTATTAAGTTCCGGCACATGGGAGATATTGATGGTTCGCAGCGGTAATGTCAATCTTGATCCGGAATTACTGCGACAGGGGGTAACCACCGAATTTGATCCCATACCAGGTCATTACGATATCGGTGTCCAGTGGATTGGTTCCGGAGCCCTGGAGTGGATCAAGAACATGTTCTACCATGCCGAAGTGCATGATAAGCATATATATGACCTGATGATCAAAGAAGCGGAACAAGTAGCTTTAGGCAGCAAGGGGATTCGTTTGGATACTTCGTTTTATCCGGGGTCTGCCGATGCCGGCACCGGAATGATCACAGGTTTGAATATGAATAGCAGTCGTGGTGAAATTTACTGTGCAGCCCTTGAATCCCTGGCCTGCCGGACCCGTAAAAGTCTTGGTATCCTTGAAAACGCCGGCAATTTCACAGCTCAACAACTTTTAGTTGTAGGTGGCGGTGCCAAGAACAAACTCTGGAATCAATTACGTTCAGATATTATTGGTATTCCAGTCAGGGTAGTTGACCAAAAGGAAACGACCGTCCTGGGCTCTGCCCTGTTTGCTTTGGCTGGTACCGGTCTTTATGGTTCTCCTGATGAAGCACGTCAGGCTGTGCAATACAAAACGGAGGATTATGTTCCTGCCGGAAACAGGGAAAAGTACGAGTCGCTGTATGAAGAGTATGTGAAATTTTTCGAAAGCCGGAAAAAAACAGATACTTACTGAACAAAAAAACACCGGCGATCAATCAACCGGTGTTTTTTATCGTGAATTGATTGTTAGCGATAGAGGGGGCCGTACGCCTGACAAGCTCTGAAATCAGCTCCTTCCGGATTATCGGTACCGAACATCGACCAGGCTGCAGGCCGGTACACTCTTTCTTCTTCCACATTGTGCATATTCACCGGGATACGCAGCATGGAAGCCAGGGTGATAAGTTTATCTCCGATGTGTCCGTAACTGATGGCTCCGTGGTTGGCGCCCCAGTTGGCCATAACTGAGTAAACATCTCTGAAGGATCCTTTGCCGGTAAGTTTGGGAGCAAACCAGGTAGTCGGCCAGGTCGGGTCGGTACGTATATCCAGCAACCGGTGTACCTCAGGATCCAGATTTACCGTATACCCTTCGGCAATCTGCATGACAGGTCCCAAGCCTTTAACAATATTGATGCGGGTCATGGTAACCGGCATTTCTCCCCGGGTTAGAAACTGTGAAGAGAAACCTCCTCCTCTGAAATATTCATATGATGCGGGAGGCCAGTGTGTGGCAGCCAGGGCGTTTTCAACATCTTCTTCGGTTACTTCCCAGAAAGGCTTCATGACTGAATTCCCCAGGGCGTCTTTCATCCGGCCCGTGGCATCCAGTGTAGTAGAGCCTGAATTGATAAGGTGTATGATCCCATGGGCCGCTTTGCCTGTCAGTTCCTTGCCGGTAACCCTTTTTACCGATTCCGGACTCCAGAAAGTACGTACATCCGAGAATATCTGTGCCGTGTTGGAAAGAAGATGCCCGAACAGCATGGAAATGCCATTCAGACTGTCATTCTCGGTAGCCATGATAAAAGGTTCACGTATGCCATTCCAGTCGAAGGAAGAGTTCAGAATTGCTTCCATAAAATCTCCGTTTGGAAAATGGTCGGTCCATTGCCTTTGTCCCTGGAAACCGGCAGCAATGGCATTGTGTCCCATGGCCTCTTCTTCGTATCCCATCTCTGCCAGTCTGGGATTTCCGACCATCAGGTCACGGGCAATCAACGTCATCTTGACCACAGTCTCCCATTCTTTGTCTTTTTGTTCCTTTGATCGCTGCAGTTCGGGGGAATTCTTATCTTCTCCTTCCTGACATTTGGCTTTTACCCATTTCAGGGCGCGTTCAAATTCTTCATGATCATAAATCCCTTCTTCCATGCGACGGACAAATTCTGACATATCGACCACCTCGGTGCGCATACCCAGATAATCCAGTAAGAATTCCTGGTCCACTACCGAACCGACGATACCCATGGACATACCTCCCAGAGACAGGTATGCCTTGTTTCGCAACTCGGCCACTGCCAGGCCTGCTTTTGCAAAGCGCAATATTTTTTCTTTCACATCTTCAGGTATCGTAGTATCATCGGCATCCTGGACATCTCGTCCGTAGATGCTGAAAGCAGGCAATCCTTTTTGGTTATAACCGGCCTGAGCCGCTGCCAGATAAACAGCACCCGGACGCTCGGTACCGTTAAAACCCCAGATCGCTTTGGGGCGCCACGGGTTCGTATCCATTACTTCGGTACCGTAGCACCAACATGGGGTTACGGTCAGACTGACCCCTACGTTCTCACGGTTGAATTTCTCTTCGCACTGTACGGCTTCAGCCACACCACCGATGGTCGTATCAGCAATGACTACCTCTATGGGCAGACCATTCGGATGTCTCAGGTTCTCTGTTAATAGTTGAGCGGCTCTCCTGGCCATGCCCATCGTTTGGTCTTCCAGAGATTCACGTACTCCTTTTCTCCGGCCATCAATTACCGGGCGGATACCTATTTTCGGCATTCCTCCATGTAGCCGATTTATTCCTTCTATTTTTTTCATAATAATAATTGTATTAAATTTTTAAAAAAGCTGGCAAATAAGGTTATGATTGGGTATATTCAGAAGAAGTTAAAATGTTGGAGGCTTTGTCTTTTTCATAATTCTGCAACGCTTCCCGGATGTGTTTCTCAAACAGATTGGCAAACCTGATCCATTCGTGAATAAGCAGGTTCATTTCTCTTTGATCCGGGTTGTTAAATGTCAGGGTTTTGTAAGATAACTCTTTAAAATGTCCAATAGTTTCCAGTTGTTGTTGTGTAAATAAATAGGGCAGATTTTTAGTAAGGAAAAAGTATCTTTTTCTTTTTCCGGTCAATGTTTTGTAGTCCACCACCTTTTGTGAGATAAGATAGCTTAGCGAATTACTTACTGTGCTTTTACTGGTTTGAAAAAAGTTGACAATTTCCTCGAAGGATTTATCGCTTTTCCCGGAAAAGGACAGAAACGACAGAATCCGGCCCTGCATGGGTGTAAAATTCATTTTTTCAAACATTTTTGCCATTTCTTCAATGTGGCTTCTCAGTTCCTTATCCCCTTTTTCTTTCATATGCAGGTGCGACTTAATTTAGCACTTGACCAAAGATAGTGTTTTTTATTTTAGTTCGCAAAATTTAGAACTAATAAAACAAATTTTCTTTTGCTGTTTTAAACAAATCATATACATTTACACCGCTTAAATAATGCCTGTATGAAACCCAAATCAATTTAATACAAAAAGTCATGAAAAACGATGATGTGCATAAAGGGTTCCGCCGTCGTGATTTTGTCATGACGACAGCTGTCGGAGGGGCAGCCTTTTCTTTTATTCCTTCTTTGTCATACGGACGTAGATCTTCGAGAAAAGATAAATCAAAAAAGGTAGCTATTGGCTTCATCGGTGTAGGTGGCCGGGGTCGTTCACATTTGCGTAATATCCTGAAGCGGGATGATGTGGTTATTCCTGCCATTTGTGATATTGACCCAAAAGCTGTTGAACTGGCACAAAATATGATTGTCAAAGCCGGGAGGCCAAAAGCTGTGGTATATTCGGAAGGAGATTATGCTTTTTTGAAATTGCTGGAAAGATCTGATATGGAAGGAGTGATCATTGCCACACCATGGAACTGGCACACACCCATGTCGGTTGCAGCCATGAAAGCCGGCAAGTATGCCGGGGTGGAGGTTTCAGCGGCTACAACATTGTCCGAATGCTGGGATCTGGTAAATACCTACGAAGAGACAGGTGTGCCTACAATGATCCTTGAGAATGTATGTTACCGGCGTGATGTGATGGCCGTACTAAACATGGTCCGTCAGCATATTTTCGGAGAATTAATCCATATGCGCTGCGGTTACAGGCATGACCTCCGGGACGTAAAATTTAACCCGGGCGTCACATTTGGTGAAAAAGCCCGCGGAGAAGCCCGTTGGCGCACCCAGCATTCCCTGAAACGCAATGCAGATCTTTATCCTACCCATGGAGTTGGTCCTGTGGCCACCTGGCTGAACATTAACCGGGGTAACCGTTTCCTGTACCTGACTTCCCATGCCACCAAGAGCAGAGGCCTGCATCGTTACATTGTCAACAATCCTGCCGGCGGTCCGGATCATCCCAATGCCAAACTGAAATGGAGACTCGGAGATGTGGTTACCTCTCTGATCACTACCTACGGCGGAGAAACCATCCTGGTTACCCACGACACCAACTCTCCCAAACCATACTCACTGGACTTCAGTATACAAGGGACCAACGGATTGGCCGACTTTGATTACAACAGACAAAGGATCTATATAGAAAACAAGAGCCCTAAACATGATCAATGGGAAGCCATGAATGACTGGCTTACAAAATATGACCACCCCTTGTGGAAAAAATATGGGGATTATGCGACCGGATCCGGACATGGGGGCATGGATTTCTTTGTAGATCATGCTTTTGTTGAGACCGTGAAACGGAAGGTGGAGCCGCCGTTGGATGTGTATGATGCGGCTGCATGGAGCAGTATAACGCCCCTGTCCGAACGCTCGCTGGCCGAAGGCAGCACCCCGCAATATTTTCCCGACTTTACACGCGGGCGCTGGATTAACCGGAAACCGGTATTTGCACTGAATGATGATTATTAATTGATATATTATTGTTTACACTTTTTCAATTTTAAAAACTAAAAACTATTTATGATGGCTGCTAGTCAAAATGGCAATAGGAAAGACTATACTATTGCGATAACTATTATCGGAATTTTATTTTTCATCTTTGGTTTCGTAACCTGGCTTAATGCCACACTTATACCTTATCTAAGGACCGCATGTGAACTAACTTCCTTTGAATCGTATCTGGTTACCTTTGCTTTTTACATATCTTATTTCGTAATGGCATTACCCTCTTCAAAAGTGCTGCAGTGGACCGGTTTTAAGAAAGGGATGTCTGTCGGTCTGATAATTATGGCTGCAGGGGCTTTGATTTTTATTCCTGCCGCCATAACCAGAACTTATATTTGGTTTTTACTTGGGTTGTTTGTTCAGGGCACGGGCCTGGCTATATTGCAAACAGCCTCCAATCCATACGTAACTATACTGGGGCCTATCGAAAGTGCTGCCAAAAGGATTAGTATCATGGGCGTGGCCAATAAATTTGCAGGAATATTGAGCCCTGTAATTTTTGGTTCCATATTGCTTAAAAACATCGGCAAATTCAATGATCGGCTGGATTCCCTCCCTGTAGCTGATAAAGTGGTAGCACTTGATCAACTTGCACATAAAGTTATTATGCCTTATGTTGTAATGACTATCGTTCTTGTTTTGCTGGCTTTACTGATTATCTTCTCACCATTACCCGAAGTTGAAGCTGAAGAGGATGAAATAAAAGAAAACGAAGTCAAAAAAAACAGTCTTTTCCAGTTTCCCTATTTCTGGCTCGGTGTTATCGCGTTGTTCTTTTATGTAGGGGCTGAAGTGATTGCTGTTGATACCCTTATAAATTATGGTCTTTCCCTCGGGTTTGATATAAAAGTGGCAAAATACTTTTCTTCATTGACCCTGATAGCTATGATTATTGGATATATTGTCGGGATTATTACCATTCCTAAATATATTTCCCAACAGAAAGCATTGAAATATTTTGCAGTGCTGGGACTTATTTTTACAATCGTCGCTGTTTTTACCCACGGTTATACATCCGTATTTTTTGTTGCTTTACTTGGGTTTGCCAATTCCATCATGTGGCCATCCATCTGGCCGTTGGCTATTCATGGACTGGGTAAGTTTATAAAAATAGGTTCGGCAATTATGATCATGGCTATTGCCGGAGGTGCCTTGATTCCGTTGCTTTATGGCTATTTGGCAGGTCTACCCGCCAAATACAGCAGCACCCATGCTTATGCTATTTTAATTGTTCCCTACCTTGTTATTTTCTTCTTTGCAACATATGGTTATAAGGTTGGAAGAAAAAAGGAAAGCCTGAGTATGACCGGAAGTGATAATTGATTTTGTGGTAACCAACTTGTATGTTTATTGCATAATTATTCAATAAATGGATAATCAATTAAAAAGGGTATTCAGCCATTTCAGAGCTGAAGGGACCTTTGAGAAAGCATTTCTGTTTGGTTCTGGTCATATTCACGATACCTACAAGGTGGTCACCGCCGAAACAGATCACCACGATTACATACTGCAAAGAATCAATACAAATATCTTTAAAGATGTAGCTCAGTTGCAGAATAATATTTATCAGGTTACAACACATATCCGTAAAAAACTCAGTGGCATTCCGGGAGCTGATCCTGACAGGGAAACTCTGACAATTATTCCAGCTAACAACGGAGATCTGTATTATAAAGATACCCGGGGAAACTATTGGCGGACATATCTTTTTATTGACAGGCACAAAAGCTATGACCAGGTTAGGACTCCGGAACAGGCTTACCAGGGGGGAAAGGCTATCGGACGTTTTGAGACCCTGATCTCCGGTCTGGATCCAAACGGTATTTATGAAATACTTCCTGGTTTTCATAATATGGAAATAAGGCTGGATACGTTTTTTAATACCGTTGAAAAAGATCCTGTTGACAGAGTAAGAGAGGTGTTATCGGAGATTGATTTTGTTCGTTCCCGGGCTGAAGAGATGAAAACTATTCAAAAGTTGGGAAAAGAAGGGAAAATTCCTTTGCGAATCATACACAACGATACAAAATTCAACAATGTGTTGTTTGATGAACATGATAAGAGCCTTTGCATAATCGACCTGGATACCATAATGCCTGGTTATATTCATTACGATTTCGGTGATGCGATCCGTACTTCAGCCAACTCGGCCCTTGAGGATGAAAAAGACCTGGAGAAAGTTTTTGTTCGACTCGACCTCTATGAAGCTTTTGCCCGTGGTTTCATGGAAGAAGTACGAGATGAGCTGAACAATACCGAGATCGATTATCTGCCTTTCTCAGCCCGTATGCTTACCTTCATTATTGGACTGCGATTTCTCACCGATTATATTGACGGGGATCATTACTTCAAAATTCATCACCCGAAGCATAATCTGGAAAGGGCCAGAGCTCAATTCAAGCTTGTGAAAAGCATGGAGGACCATCGGGAAGAAATGGAAAAAATAGTAAAAAAATTAAAGTAGATACTCAGATAATGAACTACGTAGTCGCCTACGTAGTTCATTATTTATTATAGTACCTGCGGTACCATGTCACAAAACGTTGTATTCCCTCTTCCACCGGGGTTTCCGGTTGATAACCGGTAAGATGTTTCAAAGCGGAGGTATCTGCCCAGGTGGCAGGAACATCACCGGGTTGAATAGGCATTTTATTTAGGATGGCCTCTTTTCCAAGGGTTTGTTCGAGCGCTTTGATAAAGTCCATAAGTTTTACTGGTTTGCTGTTTCCAATATTAAGAATCCTGTATGGAGCAGAGGAAGTGGAGGGGTCGGTATTCTGTGCATTCCAGTGTTCCGAAGGCTCCGGAGGCAGAGTCGAGACGGCAATCACGCCATTCACAATATCATCCACATAGGTAAAATCCCTTTCCATGTTCCCATAGTTATATACATCAATAGGTTTTTCCGCCAGGATATTTTTGGTGAAGAGGAATAGTGCCATGTCGGGACGGCCCCACGGTCCGTAAACGGTAAAAAAACGTAAACCTGTCGTCGGGATATCGAACAGATAACTATAGGTATGAGCCATCATTTCATTTGATTTCTTAGTGGCAGCATATAAGCTGACGGGATGATCAACGGGTTGGTGTTCGGAAAAAGGCATGGATTTGTTCAGACCGTAAACGCTGGAACTGCTGGCATACACCAGATGATCCACAGGATAATGCCTGCATGCTTCCAAAATAGATAAAAAACCATGGATGTTACTGTCAAGATATATATCAGGGTGAGTAAGGGAATAACGCACCCCTGCCTGGGCAGCAAGATGAATAACCCTACCGGGTTTTTCCTGTTCAAACAATTGCATGACAACATCACGGTTTTCCAGGTTCATCCTGTAAAAACGGTAGTTGGTATATGAAGTGCTTTGTACCGGGTGGTTCCATGGAATATTATCAGGGTTTATACCTGTTTCACGTAAACGGCTATACTTTAAATTGATATCATAATACTCATTGATCTGATCCACGCCGATGACCTCCTCCCCTTTTTCCAGAAGCTGTTTTGCTACATGAAATCCGATGAATCCTGCTGTTCCGGTGACTAATATTTTCATCTGTTTAAAAATTTTTATTTTACTAATAATGAAGAAAATAAAAATTTTCTTCACCCATGTAACCGGTTACTCACAGTAAAACTGTTCGTGAGCTCGCTGTGCCCGGTTCGCTCTCCCATGAATTTTTTTAATCATTTCTATTTGTGAATTTTTGAATGAATCTCCCCGCTGCAAGCAGACAGGGTATCATCATGGGGTTGTTAATAATATTTTCGGCGCTGG
>Ga0136651_10000145_pt1 | contig 34639 bp, 23 predicted proteins | sample Mar14236cmmetaG_FD_94867 | JGI IMG/M metagenome (GOLD analysis project Ga0136651, IMG submission 94867) | Marine hydrothermal vent microbial communities from Guaymas Basin, Gulf of California to study Microbial Dark Matter (Phase II) - Marker... ... | reverse complement strand
CGTAATATTTCCGAGCGGAAGAAGATGCAACTGAAACAGGAAACACTCCTTAAAATCTCCGAAGCACTCAACCGAACCTTCGATCTGACCGATTTGTGCGATAAAATTCGCATCCTGCTAGGAAAGGTAATGGACACCACTAATTTCTCCGTAGCGCTCTATGATGAGAAAACCGACACCATTTCGCTTCCCTATGATGTGGATAAGAAAGATAGATTTGAAACATTTCCTGCTGGCAAGACGCTCGCTAAATACGTTATCGAAACTGCTAAGCCGCTGCTGGTAGGCTGGGAGGAAATAAAGAAAATGTCTCAGGAAGGTAAAGTGGAAATCATTGGTACACCATCAAAAGTATGGATGGGTGTTCCACTCATTGTAGAGAAAGAGACGATTGGCATAATTGCGCTGCAAAGTTATGATGATCCAGCCTGTTATTCACAGGAAGATGTCGGTATTCTCACTTTTGTTTCTGAAGCAATTGCTCTGGCGATAAAACGAGCAAAGTCTCAAGAAGATCTTGTTAAGAGCAGAGCAAAATTTCGTGAAATACTCGAAGCAACAACTGAAGGTATCTGGGAATGGAATATTAAGGAAGATGTGTTGGAATTTAGTGACCGATATTACACAATGCTGGATTATAAACCGAAGGAATTTGAACCAACAATGAAGAAATGGGCGGAACTCCTTCATCCAGAAGATAGAGCATCAGCAGAAATGAATGTAGATGATTTTATTCAATCTGGCATGGAGTCTTACTTTGACGAATTCAGAATGAAGACAAAGTTCGGCGGGTACAGATGGATCAGAAGCAAGGGTAAAGTCATTGAGTGGGATGAAGAGGACAAGCCCCTTCGGGTCATTGGCAGCCATGAGGATATTACCTACGAGAAAGTTGCTGAAATTGAAGCGAAAAGATATCAGAAGAGCTTCATCAATATTGTGGAGAGCAGCATTCATGGTATTATCATCCTTGACAATACAAAGAAAATTTCTTATGCAAATCCGCAAGCACTCAGTATATTTGAGAGCACTGAAAGGGAGCTGGAAGGCACGTTATATGAGGATCTGATCAAAGTTGGAGATTCTGGTGAGGTAGAACTTCATCGTAAAGATGGTAAAAAACTTTATCTGGATATTAAGACTACGCATGTTCAATGGGAAGGAGTGGACTCTCAGCTTGTGCTGCTTCAGGATATCACCTCAAGAATAGAAACTGAGATGAAAATTCGTCAATCAAATATCAAGCTTGAGCAGCTTAGTAATGAGCTGGAGCAGAAGGTTGAGGAACAGGTGAAAGAACTACGCGAAAAGGACCATCTTCTCATCAAACAGTCACGTCAGGCAGCAATGGGAGAGATGATAAGTAATATTGCGCATCAATGGAGGCAGCCACTCACTGCAGTAGGAGCTATTGTGCAGGATATTGAAGAGGCATTCAAATATGGTGAATTGAATGAGGAATATCTTCGAGAATCCATTTCAAATACCATGCAGCAACTCGAATATATGTCACATACCATCGATGATTTTAGGAATTTCTTTATGCCAAGCAGATTAAAGGAAAAATTCCAGATCAATAAGACGATTGGAAAAACCATTTCTTTTCTTGAGAGTAGTTTCAAGAATAATTCTATTACGATAGAAGCTGATCTTAAAGCAGAATGTGAGATCGAAGGATTCTCCAATGAATTTACGCAGGTTCTGCTGAATATTCTGAACAATGCTAAGGATGCGATTAAGAAGACAAATCCCAAAGAGCCGTTTGTAAAGATCATACTTGAAAAAACGACTGACGAAGATTTTACTTCACGTGTGACTATAGAGAATAATGGTGGTCAGATTCCGGAAGATATTATTGATAAAATCTTTGATCCATATTTTACCACAAAGCATCAGAGTGAGGGAACTGGATTGGGTTTATATATGAGCAAGATGCTGATCGAGAACATGAAGGGAAGAATTGATGTACAGAATATTGATGATGGAGTGAGGTTCACAATTGAGGTTTGATTAACATGCCGTACCTTTGGTGCTTTGATAGTCCTTTGGACTATACCGAACGCTCACGCATTCGGGAAGGATATATCGTACCTCTGGCGCTATAATGGAATTTATTTATTGAAGCCATGATGCTTACACCTCAGGGTAAAACATAACGCATCTCCGATGCTTTGTAGAAAGATTGGAAATTGAATTAAATTATGATAAGTTTCGTAGGAACAGAATATTTTGTGGTGTCTTTGAAAATATATGTCGCATCTATGATGCTTTGATGCTATATGGAATAATGAAAAATGTTTTGAATTTTTTAGTTCTGTAGCAACGAAATATCCATAATGTGGAGTATCAAATCAGCTCCATCTGCAGAGAACGATGAAACATGGAAATCATAAACATAAGTTCCGTAGGAACGAAATATTTTAATGTTGTGCGTAAGCGCAACAGAAAAGGAAAAAAATATGGAGCGCCATCGGCGCGGCATGTGACATATACCAATACTATCCATAATAAATGAATTTTGAAAAATTAAGACGAATCAGGGATACCCCCCCAAAAAAAATTTGGAGGTGACTTCTGAGGATTACTATAGATAAAGGGTTTGCGATATATTTTGGTTGGAAAATTACTTTCCAGTAAATCTGAAAATTAAACATAAAATACTTTTATCACCCTGATCCGCCGGCAGGCGGAGAAGGGTCTCCCATACTTTGTGAATCATTGTTATGCTAGTACTTTGCAACGATATTCACCATCCCTCATCTTTTGTTATTATTAGGTTGTTTTTGTGTAATAATGAAAAAGTCCCATGCCCCTGAAAAATTTTGGGGGTATGCATGATTAAGACGAATTGGTTGACAAAGAAAATCAAAAATTTTTACTGCGAAAACTAAAAACCTGATCATCGAATAGTGATGTTATCAGTAGATTTAAAGAAAAGTAGTTTTTAAATTCCTATATCTGGATTTGTTTAGAAAGGATTAAATGTCTTCTCCTAATTCTGATCGAACAAGTATTACTACAAAAAAGCTTTTACCAATCTCCATAATGTATGTTGAAGATGAGACGATTATTCTGCGCTCTGTTTCCACGATGTTAAAACGTAAGATTAAAGATGTGTATATCGCAAAAAATGGTCAGGAGGGGCTGGAGTTATTTAAGAAATACAAACCAAATATTGTTGTGACAGACATAAAAATGCCGATTATAAATGGACTTGAGATGATCGAACAGATGAAAGATATAGAACCTGCCACGAAATTTGTGGTCGTTTCTGCCTACGGAGAGACGAACTATTTCCTCAGGGCTATTGAGATCGGCGTGCATGGATTTATTCTTAAACCTGTTGATGTGAATCAGCTCATGGAAATCATTAAAGATCTTGCTAATAATATCCTTCTTCAGCAAGAAATCGAACAGAAAGAGAAACAGAGAAAAGAAGCAGAACAAGCACGTATTTCTACAGAAAAACAATATCACATTCTCTATGAAAATATGCGTGATGGTTCCGTTAGAACTGATTTAAAAGGTAGAATATTAGATTGCAATATAGCTTTTCAGAAAATATTAGGATATAGCCGTGATGAACTTATAGGTAAGAAGACCAGAAGTCTAACTCCACAGAAATGGCATGATTATGAAACTAACATCATAAAAACACAGGTTCAAAAGCAAGGATATTCTGAGCTTTATGAAAAGGAATATTTTCGCAAGGATGGTACTGTCTTTCCAGTGGAGTGCCGAACCTATCTTCAAAAGGATGAAGCAGGAAATATGATGGGTTATTGGGGTATCATTCGGGATATTACTATACGTAAACAATCTGAAGAAGCACTGAAGAAAAGTGAGGAAAAATTTAGAAATCTTTTTGAAAATGCAAATGATGTTATCTGGATATCGGACGAAAAGGGAAAATATATCTCTGTTAATAAGATGTTCGAGCAACTACTTGGTTATTCCAAAGAGGAACTAGAGGGCCAGCAATCAATAAAAATAATCGCTAACGAAGATAGAAAGAAATCAATCGAAAATTATCAAAAGGCGTTAAAAGGTGAATCGGTCGAATTTGAAACTAGCATAGTAAAAAAAGATGGTACCGAGAGGATTTTCTGGATAAAAATGCGCCCAGTCTTTGATGGCGGAAAACTCTTATATCTTCAAGGTATAGGACGTGATATCACTGATAGAAAAGAAGCAGAAAAGGCACTTCAGGAACAGAAAGCTTATTTCCAGCAACTTTTTGAAAGTTCACCAGAAGCAATTGTCGTGGCTACAAATGATAGTCGTGTATTGCAGTTAAACCAAACATTTATAGATATGTTCGGATTCAGCCAGGAAGAGGCTATTGGCAAGAATATCGATGAGTTAATAGCCGAGAATAACTATAAGGATGAAGCACATAAGATAACCCAATCTATAGCCGAAGGAGAAACAGTTCGCCTTGAGACACAACGTATGCGAAAAGATGGAACAATAATCGATGTCTCAATTCTTGGTACACCTATTATTATAGAAGGAAAACAGGTAGCTGTATATGGTATTTATCGTGATATAACAAACCGCAAACAGGCGGAGAGGGAACTGAAAAAAAGCTATGAGCGTTTGCAGAAACTGATCGAGGATACCGTCAATGTACTGGCACATGTTGTTGAACTTAGAGATCCCTATACTGCTGGTCATCAACATAATGTTGCAAAGCTTGCACTGGCTATCGCAAACGAGATGAACCTTTCTGAAGATAAAATCAATGGAATCCGCATTGGTGGTACTATGCATGATATCGGCAAGATCAAAGTTCCGATCAAGGTTCTGAACAAAGTCGAAATGCTCACTGACAATGAATGGCAGCTTATAAAGAATCATCCTGAAGTTGGGTATGAACTTCTAAAAGATTTGGAATTTCCATGGCCTGTTGCTGATATTGTACGTCAACATCACGAGAGATTTAACGGCAGTGGTTACCCACAGGGTTTGAAAAATGAAGATACACTCATCGAAGCGCGAATCCTTGCTGTAGCTGACGTGGTCGAAGCAATGGCAAATGATCGTCCCTACAGACAGAGTCTCGGGATGGAGATCGCTCTCGAGGAAATTGAGGATAATAAAGGCATTTTATACGATCCTGAAGTTGTTGAGCATGCAGTGCGAATCCTTAAGGATGGAACATTCAAATTTGATCAAAAACATACCGAATAAAGAGTCATTTATCCTTGTAAACTATTACCATTATTGCTTCTACTAAATTTGACAAACATTTACATTCAAAAAAATTTTAATAAAATATGAGAAAATTGAAACACGGAGATTCCATGAGAAAAAGTGTTATAGTATTCCTGTTACTTTTGTTAAGTAGTCAAATTGCTTTTGCTCAAGTTGCTGTTGTAAAGGGAATCATTGAACCATCAGAAATATCACCAGGTGGAAACGGAGTGATTAAAGTCACCTATGCAATACCAGATGATATGCACCAGACCCTGCAGGAAGATTATTTCTATCTTGAACCAGAAGAGGTTGATGGTATTATTTTCGATAAAGTTATATATCCGGAAGGTAAGAAGGAGCATGGAATCATTATTTATTATGGGCTTACAACACTTGAGCTTCCGTTCAGTGTTGAGGAAAGTGCACTGGCTGGCAACGTTGTAATAAAAGTATACGCTGGATACCAATTATGTGACGAAACTGGCATGTGCTTTTTTCCTGAAGAGGAAGAACTTGAACTTTCTTTTACGGTTGTTGGCGAAGGGACAGAAAGTATATCCAAAGTAGAGACAGAAAATCAGGATAGAACAAAGACAGCTTTTCAACATAGCTTTTCCTATGATGAGATCAAAGATGAACTCGATGCATTTGTTTTCTCGAGTATTGCTGCAGGATATATAAAAAGTGATGATTTTATTGAGTTTGTCCAAGAAGCAAAGAGAAATGATACTACTCAAGCTAACAAATTTGCAGGCATGAGTGTGTGGCTCATGATCCTACTTATTATAGTTGGTGGAATTGCCCTTAATCTTACGCCCTGCGTGCTTCCTATGATGCCGATCACTATTGCCGTGCTGGGCGCAGGTACTCAGGCAGAATCCAAGAAAAAGGGTTTTTTTATCGGAGGTCTCTATGGCATAGGCATGATGCTCGCCTATGGTACACTTGGGATCATCGTGGTACTCACAGGTTCACGTTTCGGAGAGATCAACTCCTCTCCATGGTTCAATATCATAATCGCAATCATTTTTGTCTTACTTGCTCTTGCCATGTTCGACGTTTTTTCTATAGATTTCACTCGCTTCCAGTCTGGAACCGTGGCACGCAAAAAAGCTGGAAAAGCAAAATATATTACTATTTTCATTCTTGGAGTTATCGCAGCAGTGCTTGCAGGGGCATGTGTTGCTCCAGTTCTTATCTCTGTCATTCTTTATTCTGTTACTTTGTACACCGCTGGTAATGTTGCAGGGCTGCTATTACCTTTTCTTTTGGGACTTGGTATGGCGTTACCATGGCCCTTTGTTGGGGCTGGGCTTTCTATTCTTCCCAAACCCGGCAAATGGATGAATTGGGTGAAGATCATATTCGGAGTGATCATATTGATTATTGCTCTTTATTACGGTTATACTGCTGTACATTTATTTTCATCACAGTCACACACTACAGAATATATTTCGAAGCATCCTGCGGTGGAAAGCGAAGAGTCGCTGCATTGGAATAAATCTCTTGTAGAAGGTTTGAAGATTGCACAAAAGGAAAATAAACCTGTATTCATAGATTTTTGGGCAACATGGTGCAAGAATTGCCTTGCAATGGATGCCACAACCTTCAAGGATGGAGCTGTTCAAAATGTGCTGAAAGATTTTGTGCTGATCAAGTATCAGGCAGAAGATCTTGGTATCTCACCAACAAAAGAGATACTCGATAGATTTGGCATACTTGGATTACCATCCTATGTTGTTCTTCTTCCTAAAGAAAAGTAACAAGGATTGTCATGAAGAAACTTTTTTTCATATTATGTGTAAGCGCATTAGTACTCACTATATTTTCCTGTGATAGATTCAATCATCATTTCGATCCTGTTGTGACTCCTTTCGAAAAATTCTTAATAGATTTTGGTGAGAATACAATCGAAGATCTAATTGTTGGAGATATTGACAGTATAATGGAATACTATGCGGATAATTACCTTAATGACGGTATGGACAAAGATGACATGTGGGATCTCTATAAAGACATTAGCGAAGCGTTGATAGACAGTGTAGAGATTGAGATCGAAGTACTTTCTGAAGCTGAATATAAAGTAGCATATAGATTTCTAGCTCATGATGCAGGAGTTGATGTAACTGTGGTGGATTATGCAGAGGTACAGCGAGATAGCTTTTTATTCATTGGAAATCAAATTGCACCGGTTGTCCATCAGAAGGTTCTTGTTGAAGTTGCTACTGCGACATGGTGCCCGAATTGTCATTATGCAGAAGATGCATTAAAACAGTTAAAGAATACCTATGGAGACCAATTCTATTATGTAGAATATCATATGGGTGATGTGCTGGATATTGGTAATTATGAATTTTTCTCATATTACGGAATGGATTTTGCTCCTCAATCTATGTTTCAGGGACAGTTCAAAATCTCTGGGGGTGGAGATGATACTTATGCACAATATCATAATACACTCGTGACATTGTTCGATGTAGATGCACTTGCACAGATAGAAGACTTTTCATATACCTTCGGAGATACTTTACAGGGACAGGTTACTATAGATAAGAAAGATGAACTTCCAACAGATAATATGTATTTGAAATACGCGTTAGTTGAACGTGTCTCATCAGTGGTTGGTTATACTGGTGAACCATGTGAGCAGGTGGTGATCGCAAAAGGAAAGAAATATATCGCTAATGAGGATCTTTCGCAACCTGTTCAGTTCTCACTCGAAATGCCGCATACTATCCCTGATGATGTAGTACTTTACCTCTGGATCCAAACACTTGAGAATCCTTATAATGCAGATACGTGCAAGATATATAATGTTATTGAAGAAAACATTGCAATAAATTAGTAAGTAAGGTTATTAATGAAGAAAACGATCATGTTCTTCTGCTTTTGTATGATAGTGCTCATGCATCCGCTTTTTGCAGCACAGCAGTTTGCGAATTTTACCCTTGAAGATATTAATGGTGATCGAATAGATTCAGAGAATTTACTGGATAAGAAAGCGATCGTTATCGACTTTTGGGCGACCTGGTGCTCACCCTGCAAAAAAGCATTACCAGCTCTTAGTCATCTTACCGAAAAATATAAAGATGATATCTATGTTGTATGCATTTCTATTGATAAAGCGCGAGATAAAGACAAAGCAATATCAATGGTCAAATCAAAAAAATATTCTTTCATCACCCTGTTTGATCCCAGTAAAAAAGTTGCCGGTATGATGAACGTCACTTCGATACCAAGAACATACATCATAGACCAGAATCGTCAGATAATGTATGATCACTCTGGCTATACTCAGGGTGATGAACACGAACTCGAAACAGAGCTCAGGAAAATAATATATAAGGATATTTCCGCAGATGAAGCTGAAGCGTTATATCCTGAAGACATGAGACCAGAACTGGTTAACTATGTTGAACCTCTTTATCCTGAGTTAGCTCTTCAGGAAAAGGTAGAAACAGATATTGTACTTGATTTTGAAATTCTTGAAGATGGCTCAATAGGACAGGTGTGCTTTGTAACCGAATGTGCAGATTCGACCTATGGATTTGAGCAAGCAGTGATGGACGCAGTAGAAGAATGGAAGTTCTCCCCAGTTCAAACTGATGATACTACATTGAAAGCACGATTCTTATATCCAATAAAATTTCGAATGGAAAACGAATAGAGGTTCTTTATGAATAAATTTGCCATAATTATTATGTTGCTTTTGATTACAACTACATTGTTTGCTTCGGATGAATTCTACATTCGTGGACTTAATGAAATGACCTACGTTTATAAAAATGCACAAGATTCTCTTAAACAATATTTTTATGATGAATTTAGCTTTCGTATGGTCTATAAAGATGTTACTTTTGGCATGAAGTTCATTGCAAAGTTTCCTCGTTATAATGATTATGTGCCTATTCACCAACTCTCGTCCCAGGATCTCTCTTATACATGGGACGAGCGTTATCTGGAGTATAAAAATGATGGTTTTTCCCTTCGGGGAGGTAACTTCAAACAGGTCTTTGGCTCAGGAATTTTACTCAGCAGCTATCAGGATCTCGACTTTGATATTGATACAAGACTTACAGGTATTTCCGCCGAAATATTTCCGAAAATCCTTCAAATGAAAGCGTTGTATGGTGTTCTTCCAAACGAAAATACTACAACAAAAAATGATGTGGTTGCAGGAGTGGATGTTCAAAAGGATTTCTTTGGTTCACTAAGACTCGGCACTTCAGCAGTGAATGTTCGAGAGTGGCAGGTCGGTGATAGCTATCTCGAGAGACATATTTTTGGAATACGTTCAGACCTGTCTATAGACTGGATCGATCTTGGAGCAGAATATGCCTATCTCGACCAATTCAATGGTATCGATAAGATCGGTCATGCGTTTTATGCTCATACGAGTACATATTTTGATAAATTCGCTTTTTCTGCAGCATATAATAATTATTGGAATTTCGACTCTCGCTTGAATGATCTTCCACTGGTTAATCATAGTAATGAATCCCTCTATGATTCACCTGTAGGTAAAGACCAGCAGGGTGCGATGGGGGAGATTCAGTTCATGCCAAATGATGATCTTGAATTTATTGCGAATTATTCAGAGGAATGGAATACCGATTGGTCTATCAGACAAACAGATATCTGGTTAGAGGCGGTGAAATATTTTGATAATAGCAGTCTCAACTTGAGTTTCTCACATCTGGAACGCCTTGATGAGGAAATACAGCACTGGGAAAAGGAAGTTACCCCCACGCTCATTTACGATTTTTTTCTTGAACAAACTCCAGTATCCATAAAAGCGGAATATCAGTATTTTGAAAAACATTTCCAGCAGGAAAAAATCCATCATTGGGAACCACTTCTGCAGGTAGATGTTGGTATATCAAATGTCGACCTTTCTGTGATTGCAGAATATTCTTATGCAAACATGAAGGAAATTGGCAAAAATCCTCTATGGCTTGGAGCAGAGATCGGCACCGAGTTGTTTGAAGACTCACTTATCAGACTTTTTGTAGGCAAGGAGAAAGGCGGCAAGGTTTGCAGAAATGGTATTTGTAAATACAGAAGTCAATTTAATGGACTTCGATTAGAATTAATTACCTCATTTTAGGAAAGGAGTATATACATGAAAAAATTTATAATTATTTGTTTCGTTTCATTATTTGCAGGATCTCTCCTGCAAGCTGACCTAACATCAAACATTCCCTTTGATCCTGATGTGATAGGACCTCCATACAGTGATTCTACTTATATGTATCTCTCAGATTATTTTGATGTAATCAATCTTGGTGTAAGTGATAATTTTACCCTAACGGTTGATTATGAGTCAACACCAGTGCCACCAAATTGGCAGCTTTTGTGGTGTCATGAACTTCATGGTTCAGGAGGTTGTCATGTGGTACCTCCAGAAGGATACCCTCCAATTCCATGGAATTTTACCTTTAACTCTGGAGATACATTAAAATTGGATTTTGAAGTCATTGTTAATTCCTCAGGATCATTGGCATTTTCATTTACTTTTGAAGCAGCCAGTCTTACCGAGCCCTATGTGTTGAATTTTTCTTATACCACTTCTGCTTCGATAGATGATCCAGGTTATAATGATATCATACAGCATAATGCACCGAATCCGTTCAGCGAGTCAACAACGATTTCCTTTGATTTGAAGAACAATTCTTCGCTGCATAATGAAGTAGCGATATATGATATAAAAGGTCGATTAGTTAAAGATTTCATACTCAATCCCGGTCAGACATCAATCTCATGGGATGGAAAAGATGCTTTTGGAAACGTGATGCCAAGCGGTGTGTACTATTACACTATCATTTATGATGCAGGCGTATCACAACCCAAGAAATTATTATTACTCAGATAAGGAGTTTTTATGCACAATTTACGTTTCATACTCGTATTGACACTGACAATCTTAGTCGGCTCTGCAGCCCTATTCGGAAACCGAGATCTTATTTCACCACAACTACAGCACAAATTGATTGAAACAAAATCAGATGATCTTATTCCAATCATCATCATTATGAAAGATCAATATGATCCTCAAGTGCTATTAGATCAGAGTGTTTATCTACCTCGAAATGAAAAACGCAGTCATGTTATTGAGGAATTAAAATCTTTTGCAGAATTTCACCAGCAAGATATAGTTGGTTCGCTAAATAGTTATATGCACAGTGATCTTGTGAAAGATCTGAATCCACTCTGGATATCAAATGTTGTTGCATGCAAGGCAAAACATGAAGTGATCTATGACCTTGCTCATAGAGATGATATTACATTGATAGATCATGATGAGATGCGCAAGATGATATCATTTGAGAAGACCAAGACTTTCGATCCAACGACCCGGGAGATCACCTGGAATGTTATAAAAGTTAATGCAGATGATGTCTGGGCGCTTGGCCATACAGGAGATGGTGTTGTCGTTTCAGTGATTGATACAGGAGTCAATTATAATCATGTGGATCTGGCAGATCATCTCTGGACAGATCCTGGTTATCCTTATCACTGATGGGATTTTAGAAATAATGATAATAACCCAATGGATGATCACGGACATGGTACTCATTGTGCTGGTACAGTCGCGGGAGATGGAACTGCTGGTTCTCAAACTGGCATGGCTCCTGATGTACAGATTATGTGTCTGAAAGTCATGGATAGCGGTGGAAGTGGGTCGGAATCTGGAGTTTGGAGCGCTATTCAGTTTTCCATAGATAATGGCGCTGATATTATAAGCATGTCTTTGGGATGGCAACAGTCATGGGGACCTAACCGTGCAACCTGGAGAAATACTATGATAAATGCACTGTCAGCAGGTGTTACTGTTGCTGTTGCTGCTGGTAATGAAGGAGATCAGCAGTATATGTACCCGATCCCCGATAATGTACGAACTCCTGGTGATTGCCCCCCGCCATGGCTTCATCCTGATCAAACCCTATTAGGTGGAACCACTGCTGTTGTGTGTATTGGTTCGACCACTTCAAGTGATTATATTTCAGGTTTCTCTGCAGGAGGTCCTTCCACATGGGAAACGATCTACGGATTTAATGACTATCCATACAATCCAGAGATGGGATTTGTCAGACCAGACGTGGTAGCACCCGGTTCCAATATCAAATCCCTTGCTCATTACAGCAATACAGGATATGAAAGCGGATGGAGTGGTACTTCAATGGCAACACCCTGTGCTGCGGGTGTAATGGCACTGATGCTCTCCAAAAATGGTGATCTTACGCCACCTCAAATTGATCAAATACTCGAGGAAACTGCTCTACATCTTGCAACAACCAAAAGTAATACCTATGGCTCTGGTTGTGTTGATGCACTGGAAGCAGTGAATAATGTACCCTTCCCGCAGCCAATTCTATATTTTTTCCCGGACAGCCTTGATTTTGGTACGGTGTATGTTGGTTCAGACTCAACTCTGCAATTCCATATCGAGAATGTCGGTGGAGATACCCTTCGTGGATCGATAGTAACCCCTGATGGATTTACTGTATCTGAGTCTGGTTCCAAAGAACTCGGAAGAAACATCCTTGATTATGAAGTTGCCTGTGGAGAATGCAATACATATGATCTCACATTCTACCCGACTTGTGTGCAATACTATGACAGTAATGTTCGAATAAATATTTTCCCTTTCAACTTTGATTATCTACCAGTAACCGGGCAGGGATATATAAATGTAAGTAATGATGATCCTGTCAATCCTGTTCACATCTCAATAGAATACTTCCCGAATCCAGTGAAAACGCAACTTACAATTTCTTATATTATTAATCACACCCAACCCGAAATACCGATAGATATTTATAATATTAAGGGTAAATATGTGACGACAATTTACGGGCAAAATGGATCAGCAACACTAAATGCTCAATCTTTTGCGGATGGATTCTATTTTTACAAGATCAACTATCAGGATGTGAGTTATTCAAATAAATTCATTATTATAAAGTAGCATTATGAAAATATTGCAATATAAGTTCTCTCTGATTGTTTTTCTCATTGTTATTGCGGTTGTCGTCACAGTGTTAACTACGAACGGGACTCCCAAGAAAGGTAAACCAGCTGAACGCTGGGTGGAACGCCCTCACGGTGAAGCTGCCCTGAAAGAGCCAGATGTGATTCCTAATGAATGGATGGCTTATCAGAGGGTATATCCACATGATAAGATCAAGCTCGATCATTATTTGCAGAGCATGGATGATGCACAAAAAATGCACGAAGCTTCTTCACAGTATAGATATAATTGGGAATTGGTAGGACCAACGAATATCGGAGGTCGCATTACAGATCTTGCAGTATGCCCGACTGATCTTGATAAGTTCTACGTGGGCGCAGCTTCTGGTGGTGTGTATAAGACCATCGATGGGGGAAATACCTGGTCAAATGTTTTTACAAATGCCCCTGTGATCTCTATTGGAGATATTGCACTTGATCCAAATGATGAGAACACACTCTATGTAGGAACCGGAGAAGCAAATGCTTCCAGTTATAGCTTCCTTGGCAATGGATTGTATAAATCTACTAATGCTGGGTTATCATGGGAGCATATTGGACTTGAGGAATCAGGTTATATCGGAAGGATAATTGTTGATTATAATAACTCACAGAGAGTTTTTGTCGCTGCCTGTGGTAATCTCTTTTCACCAAATCAGCAGAGAGGAGTATATAGAAGTGAGGATGGTGGACAAACCTGGGATAGAAAACTTTTTATTACAGACTCAACTGCGGCGGTTGATCTTGTTCAGCATCCCACTAATCCTGATATACTCTATGCAACGATGTGGGAGCGTATGAGAGGACTGAACTATCGTCGTTCTTTCGGTCCAAGTTCTGGTATCTGGAAAACAGAAGATGGCGGAGATACCTGGTATGAACTTACATACGGGCTACCAACTGGAAGTGATGTTGGGCGTATTGGTATAACTATTTCTCAGTCAAATCCTAATCGGCTTTATGCTTTTTATGACAGATCCAGTCAGGTAGATGTGTACAAGACAGATGATGGTGGAGCAACGTGGCTTCCTACCAATGATGGTGCCCTACAAGGTATCAACAGTACTTTTGGATGGTATTTTGGGCAAATACGTGTCGATCCGACAAATCCGGATATCGTCTATGTGATGGGAGTGGAACTTTATCGGTCAACAAATGGCGGAAACAGCTGGAATGAGGTCGGTTACAGTATGCATGTTGATCATCATGCTATGTATATCGATGATGATGTCCTGTTCATATTAGAAGGTAATGACGGTGGCTTGTACAAGAGTACGACAAATGGAAACTCCTGGGAAAAGATCAACAATATTCCTATGACGCAATTCTATGCGATAGAAATTGATCATACATATCCTTACAGAATATATGGTGGAACCCAAGACAACAACACTATACGAACATTGACAGGTGCTTTTAATGACTGGGAAGCGATCCTCGGAGGAGATGGCTTCTATTGCCTTGTTGATTATACAAATCCAAATATTATTTTTGCCGAATACCAATGGGGCAATCTGTATAAATCGACAAATGGTGGTTATGGTTTCAGTTATATCGCCTATTCTATGAGTGGTGATAGAACCAATTGGTCCTCACCCTATGTCATGCATCCTACTGATCCAGACATCCTGTATTTTGGAACTTATCGGATATGGAAAACAACCAATGGTGGATCTGGATGGACACCAGTCAGCGGAGATCTTACCCAAGGTGATGATGGCAGCAGTTACCATACTATCTCAACGATTGCTATCTCGAGCCTTGATCCAAGTATTATTGTTGCTGGTTCTGATGATGGGAGAGTGCATATCTCAACAAATGAAGGTTCTTCCTGGACAGATATCTCTGCTGGTTTACCTGTTCGCTGGATTACCAGAGTTGCTTGTGACCCCCATGATGTGAATACGATTTATGCAACAGTTTCCGGTTTCAGATGGGATGAAGAAGCACCACATGTGTTCAAATCGACTAACCTAGGTTTGGACTGGATTGATATAAGCGGAAATTTGCCTGAAATTCCCGTTAATGTGATTGCAATTGATCCTGATATCCCAGATAAACTTTTTGTCGGCACTGATTCCGGTGTGTTCTTCACCGAAAATGGAGGACAGCAATGGTATAGTATCTCTCAGGGATTACCAAATGTACCTGTCTGCGATATGAAGATTCACGAGATAGAACGTTTCATGGTGATCGGAACCTATGGATGTTCTGCGTATAAGATCGATCTTGATGATATCATTGTGAGTACCGATCCCCAGCAGCATGAAGTTCTCTCACATCTGTATCAGAATTATCCCAATCCTTTCAATCTCTCCCAGCACAGAGAAACTCAGATATCCTATACACTGGAAAGACCTTCACATGTTGAAATTTCTTTGTACAACATAAAGGGACAATTGGTCAGAACATTGATTAAGAAGAATGTACCAGCGGGAGATCATTATGTAAGATGGGATGGAAAAGATGCCCGTGGAACTGAAGTTCCTGCTGGAACGTATCTCTATCAATTATCAATTGATGACCAAATAATACATGTTAACAAATGCACAATAATACAATAAAAAAGGAGTTCTCATGAAAAAACTACTGATTACACTAATAACTCTCACGATACTTCCCTCGTTACTACTGGCAACACCAATGAATGTTGTAGGTGAAGTGTTTACTTCAACTACTTGAGGATACTGTCCGTCAGCCCGGGCCGGGTTGAGAGACTTAGCAAATAATTTCGATAACTTTATTCCTCTTTTCTGGCAGAGCTCAAGCGGTTATGTGGGTATGCCCAGTCCGAATTACAGTGTCAGAGGAGGGATGTATGGTGTAAGTGGTATTCCACACGCACGTTTTGGCGGTTACATTTCTGAAGTCGGAGGAATGGGTAGCGGAAGTATGTATAATTACTACCTTCCACATTATAATACATTAAATGCACTTGATAGCCCACTTAGTATAGATATTTCAATGGATCTATCCACACGTTCGACAGTTGATATTCAGGCAGATGTTGAAGTTACCAGTAATATTACGACAACAAATAACAAATTGATCTTTCTTCTCTCCTACAAATACAATGATGACTACACCTGCGCAGTTGTAGCGTATCATGAAGTAAACTTCAATTTGACTACAGTGGGACAAACAGAAACCTTTACCCATTCTTTCACTTATGATCCAGACTGGATCGTACCTGATCTAAGGGGAGTTGTTCTGGTGCAAACCTTCTCGGGAAATCTTATGATCCTTCAGGCAGCAACTTGTGGAGTGGATGGATTGTTCCCGATGTTCAGCAGTAATGTGCAGTCCGGTCCTCCGGAATTGGGTGTGCAGTTCTATAACGAATCCTATCCAAGTACCGGTATCACTTCATATGAGTGGGATTTCGATGGTGATGGAACGTGGGACAGTACTGAGGAAAATCCCTATTTTCTCTATGATGCCCCTGGTTCCTATGACGTAATCCTTCGTATTTCCGATGGTATTGACCAGGCGACCACAACAGCAGAAGATTTCATCACTGTTACCTCAACTTCCAATATTATTGGCGACCTTTCTGGAGTGTGGACAGAGACATACAGTCCATATACGATTACTGATAATGTGAATATCAAAGATGAAGCAACGCTGGAGATTGGACCCAACGTGGAAGTTCGCATAAACAACAGCAGCAAGATGACTGTCGAAGGTACACTGCTTGTTGCCGGAGATGAACGAGGAAATGTTTTGTTCACAACTGATAATAACTGGAAAGGCATCTACTTCTTCTTATCGCCTTATGATAACCTCTTATCCTATGCTACTTTCACTAATTGCACGGAATCTGCAGTGGATATTAATAATTCAACAGTTACTGTAACTAATTGTACATTCTATGAAAATTCTACAACAACTCAGAAGGGACCAGCAATCAATGTATTAAATTCTGATGATGTAGAAATATCATGGAGTAAGTTTGCGAATAATACGAGCACAAGTCTTGCTGGAGCGATCAGCTTAGATAATTCATCACCATTGATCGAAAGAAATATCATTGTAAACAATGAAGCAAACTTTGCTGGAGCTTTCAGCTTGAAAAATACATCTTCCCCTGATATTATTAACAATACGATTGCAAACAACCTTTCGAACTGGGCTGCGTTCTATATGTTCTCAGATTCCAATCCGAATATCGAGAATTGCATAATTATCAGCACGGAAGAAGTTTTCATAAACTTCTCATGTGCTCCGATAGTGAACTATACAAATCTTTCTGGTGGATATACTGGAACAGGAAACATAGATGTCGATCCATTATTTGTCAATCCTACAGCTGGTGATGGTCCGACCTATGATGGTCTTGCAGCTGATTGGAGTCTGCAGGAAAATTCTCCCTGCATTGATGCAGGAAATCCTGCATCACCACCAGACCCGGATGGCACAATTGCAGATATGGGAGCGCTGTACTACCATCAAAATGTGTCGGTGGATGAACCTCATGCTCAGGATATACTTATCCAGAACTATCCTAATCCATTTGTACATGAAACAACAATTTCCTATTCGCTCCCCGCTGGTGTAACAACAGGTTCGATTGAGATATATAACATCAAAGGTGAACTTGTTAAGCAGTTCGAATTGAATACCACAAGTGAAGATCAGAATGTCACCTGGAACGGACTGGATGAAGCTGGCAATGGTGTTGCAAACGGTATCTATTTCTATAAACTCGAAACAGATACAATTGAGCGAATAGAGAAAATGATCCTTATGAAATAAACAAAAATTTATACACACAAGAGAGCAGGATAATTAATATTTTCCTGCTCTCTTTTATAGAAAAACTTCCGATTGTCCGAGTTTACGATTCCGCTCGAACAATAAATCATAGTAAGCCGACAGAAGACATTGATATTTATAGTCTAAATGTATGAAAAAAAATTGACAAGGTTTCGGGGGAATTTATTTAGAAAGTTAAATAACACAGGAGGAGCAAATGAAGAAAATAGTAATTTTAGCTTTTCTACTGCTATTGAGTTCATCAGCATTTGCAGTCTATCAGGTTGGAGATGTAGTTGATAATTTTAGCTGGACGGACAGTAATGGTGAAACTCACTCAATTTATGATTTGATAGATGCCCAGAAAGCAATCGTATTTTTCTGGGGAGGTACTGGTTGAAGTGGCTGTGTTTCGGCGGCGCCGCAACTTGAAACTATCTGGCAGAACTACCAATCAACTGGACATGTATATATTGTATCGGAGACAAACTGGTCTGCTTATGGAGCAACCTATCCCTATGCTGCAGAAATTAACTCGATATATTGGGATTATGGCAACGGATATATTCCATTCTTTGCAGTCATTGGTGGAGGATATGTATTATATTATGGAGATAATGGCGTGAGTAGTGTACCTTCTGCACTAGACGATGCAATCGCTTCACTTGGAATGTATGCAAACTTCGAAGCAAACATCACACAAGGTCCTCCTCAACTTGGAGTGCAATTTACTAGCACCTCATCTGGTAATCCTGATACATGGGAATGGGATCTTGATGGTGATGGAACCATAGATAGTTATGAAGAAAATCCTTTCTGGCTGTATGATGCAGTAGGTTCTTATGACGTATCTTTAACCATTTATGAAGGTACTGAATCGAATACTCTTACGGAAGATGATTTCATCACAGTGACAGATCCATCAAATATCTACGGCAACGTTGCGGGTACATGGACTTCTGCATACAGTCCGTATGTGATAACAGGAACTACAACTATTCAACCAGGATGCTTACTGAATATAGAACCGAATACAGAAATCATTGTGAATGGTAATTCGAAACTTGAGGTGAAAGGACAAATCATTGCACAGGGTTCTGAAAGAGGATTGATCGAATTCTCAACTAATGACCAGTGGAAAGGTATTAAGATCATTGATTCTTCGGAAGATAATGTGATTGATTACTGTTATTTCACGGGTGCGACAGAAAGTGCGGTTGAAATTGAGAATTCTTCCGCTGAAATCCTTAACAGTATATTTTATGAGAATTCTAATACTTCTCAAAAGGGACCCGCTATCAATGTGATAGAAACTAATGATGTCTTGATCTCAGGAAATTCTATTTCCAATAATACTAGTTCAATTCTATCTGGAGGTATTGTCCTGGATAATTCATCATGCACGATAAGCCACAACATCATAGTGAATAATGAAGCAATGTTTGCAGGTGCAATAGGCATGAAGAACGGTTCGGATGCAGCTTTGGTAAATAATACTATTGCAAACAATATTGGAAACTATGCATGCATCTATCTTCTTTCTTCAAGTCCGATAGTGAATAACTGCATTCTTATCCATGATGGTTTGATCTTCACGACTTTTAGTAGCAGTCCAACAGTCACTTACTCTTGCGTAACAGGTGGCTACACAGGAACCGGTAATATTAGTGATGATCCCTTATTCTTAGATCCAACAACCGGAGACGGTCCAACTTATGACGGATTAGCAGCTGATTGGAGTCTTCAGGATACTTCACCATGTATTGATACAGGTGACCCGGCATCACCACCCGATCCAGATGGCACAAGAGCTGATATGGGTGCGCTTTATTACCATCATCAGATTTCAGTGGATGATCCTTACATTGAGACGATCTATATAAGTCAGAATTCTCCCAATCCTTTCAAGGGTTCAACAGCTATTTCATACTCTTTGCCAAAAAATTGTACTCATGCAACTCTCACAATTTACAATATCATCGGAGATAAAGTAAATGAATTTACACTTGATGACACACAAGGCACTATTGTGTGGAATGGGTTGAATTCAAGTGAAAAACCCGTGGCAAGCGGAATTTATTTCTATAGATTGCAAGGAGATTCCATTTCTCAGACCAGAAAAATGGTCTACATGAAATAATCGATTTCTTTTCGAATATTATCGGTTGAGAGGAAGGAACTGGTGTTCCAGCTGGTCTTCAAAACCAGTAGTGAGCGGATAACACCGTCCATGGCAGGTTCGATTCCTGCCCTCTCGGCCATTTTTTATTAATGAACAGGAGAGAACATGAAACATCCATGTTTGACGCAGACACACAGGAGGATGATTAAATTATATAGAATATCTATGAATACCCACGAGATGATCTCGTGGCAAATCAAAAAGGAATTTTAATTATATGAACAAGAAAGATCTCAGAAATATTCCCGGTGTTGATATCTTACTAAAGAAAGAAGTTTTCCAATCATTACAAATAGAATTCGGAGAAGAGCTGGTAAAGGAAGCGATAAGAGAATCAATCAAGGAACTTAGAAGCGATATTTTGAGTGGTAAGAAGCTTCCTGAGGAAGAAGTAATAATTCATCAAATTTTATCACGAGTGTACTCAATCGGAAGACAGTCTTTGAAAAAAGTTGTAAATGCAACAGGGATCGTCCTTCATACGAATCTGGGCAGGGCTCCTCTCGGAAAGAAAATATCACAGGATGTTGCTTCTATTATTGAAGGGTACTGTAATCTTGAATTTGATCTTAAAACTGCCAAACGTGGGCATAGAGAGTATCATATTACAGATTTGATACGATACACTACCGGTGCAGAAGATGCGATCGTCGTGAATAATAATGCGGCGGGTGTTTTTCTTGCTTTGCATACTTTTTCTTTGGGTAAAGAAGCACTTATTTCACGCGGCGAGTTGATAGAAATAGGTGGATCGTTCCGAATTCCTGATATTATGAAGCAGAGTGGTGCGATCATGATCGAAGTCGGAACCACAAATCGCACACAATTAGCAGATTATAAACAAGCAATAACCGAAAATACTGCCGTAGTGTTCAAAGCACATAAATCTAATTATTCGATCAAAGGTTTCTCAGAAGAAGTCGAAACGAAAGAATTAGCACACTTTGCTCACGAGAATAATCTGCTCTGCATTTTTGATATGGGTTCTGGATTACTCAGAAAGCCGAAAGGACTCCCTGTGAAACATGAACCTGATGTGCGAAGTGCCTTACAGTCTGGTGCAGATCTTGTGATGTTCAGTTGTGATAAACTTCTCGGAGGACCTCAGGCTGGAATAATAGCAGGAAAGAAAATTTTAATAGAGCAATTACGAAGATCTCCTTTAATGAGAGTGTTAAGAGTAGGAAAGATGACAATTACTGCACTTTCATCAGTACTGAGAAGCTATCTCAAGGATGAGACGCTCTTCAATACTATACCTGGTTTTAGAATGCTGAATCAGAGTGATAGAATAGTGAAAAATCGTGCGGAAAAATTTGCAAATCTTTTGAATGAATCTTCAATTAAGAATACAATAATACCAAGTACAGCTCATACGGGAGGTGGTTCTCTGCCGGATTTAGATATTCCCAGCTACGCAATACAACTTGATCTGGAGAAAGAGGAAATTACTCCCGAAGTACTCTATCATTCACTACTTATGATCGATAAGCCTGTTTTGGGAATCCTGAAAGAGGGCGAGATCATTTTTGATGTCTATACACTTGATAATAACGATGTGAAACACTGTGCGGAGAGTATCATCAAAATAGTAACACAGGATTAGGTTCATGAAACATCTCATTATGGGAACTGCAGGACATGTAGATCACGGGAAGACTGCGCTTATTCAATCTCTTACACAATATGATTGCGATACCCATAAAGAGGAAAAGGAGCGGGGAATTACGATACATCTTGGATTTACACATCTCGATCTTCCGAATGGAAACAGTATTGGCATAATTGATGTTCCGGGGCACAAGGATTTCATAAATACAATGATAGCAGGAGCGAGTACTATAGATTTCGTTCTCTTTACCATAGCTGCAGACTCGAGTATTATGCCTCAGACCAGAGAACATCTGCAGATCATGGAGTTGCTCGGTATCAAAAGAGGAATCATCGCAGTGACCAAAACTGACCTGGTTGATGACGAGATGCTTGAACTGGTTGAGATGGAAATTCAGGATTTTATTGAAGAAACGTTCCTTGCGGATGCTCCAATTATCAAGACATCCGTTGTTGATGGAACGGGGATTGATAAGCTTATACAGTGTATTGAAGATATTACTGCAACAATTGAAGAGCGTTCTGAAGGGGAATTTTTCAGAATGTATATCGATCGAATTTTCACGGTACAAGGATTTGGTACAGTAGTGAATGGTTCAGTACTCAAGGGGAAAGCAACCAAATCTACGAAACTCTACCTATTACCTGGCGAGAAGACGCTTCGAATTCGCGGTCTTGAGCATCATGGTGAGAAAGTTGATCTTGTGAGAACTGGTGATAGGGCGTCGCTTAATGTGACAGGTTTGGATATTGATGATTTTGAAAGAGGTATGCTTCTTTCAGAAAAATTGATTAAACCGACGAAGATGATTGATGCTGAAATAACATTGTTTGAACACGAAAGAGCATTGTCTGTTTGGAATCATGCGCTCTTTTTGATGGATACGTTTGAGGATCAAGTCAGAATCCATCTTCTTGATAAGGATGCGTTAACCAAGGGAGAAAGAGGATTTGTGCAGATAAATCTTGATAAAGCATGTTATCCATTATATGGAGATTCTTTTATCATAAGAAGTACTTCCAATGATATTACGCTTGGCGGGGGTAAAATTCTCGATCCTTATCCCCTGCACCATAAAAGAAGAACTGAAAAGGTTCTCAGTGAACTTCGTGAAATTTCAGATAAAGGTCTTATGGGTTTCATATCTGCTGAAGTGAAGAAAAACCAGTCACTAGTCACGCTTACAGAACTCGCACTTATGACAAACACCAAGAAAGATATTCTCTTTGAGCTTGTAGTATCAGATAAATCCGATTCTATAGATTTTTATAAAATGGACAATGAATTGCTCCTCTATTCAAAAGATAAATCAAAAAAACTATGGAATAAAATTCTATTTGAACTCAGGAAGCATCATCATTCTCATCCACTTGTACAAAAAGGAAAAACATTTGAAGAGCTGGCAGGCATCTTAGATATGAACGGAGAGAATCAACAAAAATTTTTATCTATGGTATTGAAAGAAATGATCGATAGGGGGTTTTGTAAGCAAGTGGAAAAAACCTATGCGTTAACTGAACAGCAGAATGAGATTACTTCTGACCAGCAAGAAAAGATAGATTTCATTAACACTCTATTCATCGAGCTTGGATTGAATGTTCCCGCACCTGGTGATTTGATTGCTCTTGCTCAAAAAAAAAGAATTTCAGAGAAGGAACTCGAACAAATAGTTGAGTATCTTGTTGAGAAAAAACTCATTGTGCCGATTGAAGGTTTTTTCATTCATGCTTCAATTATTGAGGACGCTCAAAAAAAGTTACTTGATTATCTTCATTCTCATGATACCATTACTGTAGCGGAATTCCGTGATATTCTTGGTGGGAATAGGAAAGTTGGATTGTTGCTATTAGTACATTTTGATGGTGAAGGAATAACGGTACGAAAAGGGGATTACAGGATTCTTTCTCAAAAATGGATTAATAAAAAATCTTAATGTAATCATTCTATCTTTATAACAACATGTAAATAACGATTGTATTCTCAAGTCATTACCTGAAAAAGTTGACGTAGTAAAATAGCACAATATAGATAAATTATGAATATAGAATATTACTATTCGAACTGAATATGGATTTATATGAAGCAATCTGAGTTATTGGATATCCTATCAGGTTTCATTTTGAGATACAATTCTGAGAAACCTGTAAAAGTGGGTATTGATGGCATTGATGCTTCAGGTAAAACCACTATCGCCGATTTGCTGGTAGAACACATAAAAAAGCTCACTAGCAGAGAAGTAATACGTGCATCGATAGATGGATTTCATAATCCAAAGCATATCAGGATGAGCAGGGGAGAAGTATCACCGATTGGTTATTTTGAGGATTCATTTGATTATTCAAAATTACGAGAAGTGCTGCTCGATCCTTTATGTAAAAGCAATGATTCAGAAATAAGAACTCGGATATTTGATTATAAAAAAGATACTCCTGTACATGATGAACCAATAAGCATTTCCAGAGATGCGATTCTGATCTTTGATGGAATATTTCTCATGCGTAAGGAAATATCTGACTACTGGGATATAACCGTTTTTTTAAAGGTAGATTTTTGTGAAGCGTTGAAACGTGCAATCAAGCGTGATGGAATATATTTTAATAATATAGATTTACTCAAAGAGAAATATGAGAAACGCTATTTTCCTGCGCAAGAAATTTATTTTGAGAAATATAAGCCTGAGGAAAAAGTAAATATTGTTATTGATAATAATGATTATCACAATCCTGCATTGACAATAATAAAGATTCCCAATTCAGTTTCAGTGGACTACGCCTTCATAAACAAATTGAGTATGACGTTGAGTTAAGATTAATTTATGAAAGAGAATACTCCGATAAAGAAAATAATACATATAGACATGGACGCATTCTTTGCGGCAGTTGAGGTGCGAGATCATCCTGAATATAAGGGTAAACCCCTGATCGTTGGAGGTGATCCGGGCAGCAGGGGAGTTGTCGCCACCTGTTCTTACGAAGCAAGAAAATACGGGATCCATTCAGCAATGGCAAGCGCAATTGCCTATAAACTCTGTCCCCATGCAATTTTTGTTCATGGACGTTATGAAGTGTATAGTCAGATCTCAAAACAGATAAGAGGTATTTTTGATGAATTTTCTCACTTGGTTGAACCTGTCTCCATCGACGAAGCATATTTGGATGTTACCTACAATAAAAAAGGGATGAAATCTGCTACACTCATTGCAAAAGAGATCAAAAAGAGGATACTCGAGAAAACCAAACTTACTGCTTCTGCAGGTGTGTCGTATAATAAATTCCTGGCAAAAGTTGCTTCTGATATGGAAAAACCTGATGGACTGGTTGTTATACCTCCTGAAAAAGCAAAAGAAGTGCTTGAGAAGCTTCCCATTGGTAAATTCTATGGTATCGGGAAAATCACAGAAAAAAAGATGAAGAACCTTGGAATTCACTGTGGTAAAGACCTGAAAGCACAATCGTTGGAAGAACTCGTTCGTCATTTTGGTAAGACAGGGAAATACTATTATTATGTTGTTCGTGGGATTGATAAACGGGAAGTCACTCCAGAGCGAGAAAGAAAATCGATAGGGAATGAGAATACATTTGCTGTTGATCTCGATGATCCAGATGCAATGAAAGATTATCTGCAACAATGTGCAGAAAAAATCGAGGAACGGATGAAGAAACATAATGCTCTTGGTAGAACGATAACTCTGAAGATCAAGTATCCCGATTTCTATCAGGCGACAAGAAGCAGGACTATCAATAAACCAACAAATGATAAGCACATCATTTATTCAACAGCCACGAAATTACTTGATGAGACACTTGTGAAGCAGTGCAGAGTGAGACTGCTGGGCATTAGTGTCTCGAATCTTGAAAAGGATGGGGTAAATCTCCCGCAACAACTTACTCTCAGGTTCTAATGAAACAATCATGTTAAGTGCAAACACACAAAAGCATGATAAAAACATATAGAAAATTATATGAATAGCCACGAGATAATCCGGTGGAATTATCCTAAAGATTTTCACAGGTCGAGAATCCTTTGGCTATGCAAAAAGGGAATTTTAATCATGAAAAAGCCATCTTCTTACTTAGGTGGAAGGCACGAAATTGATATTCTTACTGCTTACTCATGATGTTCATGTTCAAGATCTGCAAGAGAACCTTCCGTAAAGAGATAGTTCTTCAACTCATGACCAAATATTGGATCCTGACGGCGAATCCATTCTAAAAGCATTGCGGCATGCTCTTTTTCTTCGTCACGGTTGTGTGCAAGGATTGCTGCAAGTTCTTCATCATCGCAAGCATCAACTCGTTGGTTATACCAGTCAACAGCTTCCAGTTCTTCAATCAATGAGTTCAATGCACGGGTCATGTCCTGCGTTGCATTGGTCAAATCGTTTTGATGTTCATGTTTACAATCACACATGTGTACCTCCTGTAATAATTCTTGCGCCATAAAATAAGTGAATCTGGAATATATGCAAGGAATTGTTGTGTAACTAACTTCCTGCACTTAGAAAAGTGAGCACATATCTTTCATTGTTGGCACATATAGTTGAGTAAAAGCAAGCTAAAAATTTCAACGATTCGCATTGTCCTTGGCAATTTATTATTAAAAGAAAACAAAAACATTACTTTTTTTGAAAGGAATCCACATGGGCAATAAAAATATTTCTTCTTTGCACCTGCCTGTAAGTTTAAAGTATTTACCTGCCGCACAAGCATATATCGAGGAACTCGGACGGCTGGTGAATTTTTCCAGAAAGGATATTACGCTTTTTAACGTAGCTGTAGAGGAAGCAATTACGAATGTAATAAAACATGCTTTTTTACCAGAACAAGAAGAGCATTTTGATATACTCTGCGAGATAAATTCAATAGAATTTAAAGTTATAATTAGGGATAAAGGGCTTCCTTTCGATCCAAATCGGGTAGAAGAATTCTCCGCCGAACAATCACTTGAAGGAATTGAACAGCGAGGGCTTGGATTCAAATTGATGAAAGGAAGTGTCGACAAAATATCATTTCACAACCTCGGATATGGGGGAAAGGAAGTACGGCTTATAAAATTCGTCGACCAAAAACATATCGATGAGTATTTCAAAGAATCTCAGATGGAAGCATATGAGGAACCAACTCATATAGATAAAAAAAATCTGGTGAAAATTCTCTTCACTACCATGCTTCTCAAGCCAGAACAGGCAATCGAGATTTCTCAATGTGCCTACAGAACCTATGGATATACCTATTTCATGGAGAATATTTATTATCCTGAACGTCTCATAGAAATGAATAAAACCGGTGAACTTATCTGTTCAGTAGCAGTTACTGATGAAACAAATGAAGTGATGGGACATGCTGCACTTGAATTTTTAGGTAAAAGAAGTAAGGTTCCGGAACTCGGTATGGCATTTACAAAACCAAAATTCCGCGGTCAGGGATGTATGACCAGATTGAATGAGCTACTCGATGAACTTGCAGGAAAAAGAGGAATAAAAGGCATTATGGCTGATGCCGTTACTACTCATCCTTTTTCGCAAAAGGCATTGCATAAATGTGGGTATAAAGCATGTGGTATAAGACTCGCGATGGATCCTCCAAAAACCTTCAAAGGCATGAAAGATCAGGGTACACAACGGGAATCCATGATTATTGTATATAAGAAGCTCGTGGATCAGGATGTTGAGATTTATGCCCCTATGCATCATAAGAGTATGATTGAAAAAATTTATAACAATATAGGACTGGATGCTATAATTAATACTCCCAAAAATCTCAAGGAAGAAAAAGATAAATTTGTGCAATCAGATATTGAAGTTGAGGTAATGGAGTCTATCGCTTGGGCATGTCTGTATGTCAACGCTGTCGGAAAATATTTTGAGGAAGAGATCAAGCAACGTGTACGAGAACTTTGTATGAAAAAGATAGAAGTGATTGAACTGCAGATCGATATGTGTGATAACAATTTGATGAAATGTGTTCCACAACTTGAAATGTTTGGATTTTTCTTTGCTGGTGTTCTTCCCGATGATGATAAGCAGTTTCTCGTATTACAATATCTCAACAATGTACCTATTGATTATGATAAAATAGTCTGTGCCTTCGAGTTCTCACAGGAATTGAAAGCGTATGTGAAGAATTGCGATCCAAACCAAATGTAAAGTTGTAGAAACTTCTTCAATCGCAGTTTTATCCAGACAATTAGATTACGTCTCCTTTTTAATAAAGAGTTTATCAAGATTTAAGATCTGATGCAACAGGACAGCGAGTATCGTGGTGGTGGGTAGAGGATCGGTGAAAAAAGTTCTTATAAATTCAGGAGCGTGTGCATACAGTTCCGGTAACATCGCAGTGCTCTACCAAAACATAAGAGAGATCCCTACAACGAAAGTCTTACTTATAGCGATCACAATAAAGGGTATGAGGAGCTTGAGATCTATTGTGATATTCTTGAATTCCGGTCCGAAATAAGGAAGAGTAAATAAGGATTTGTGCTGTATTGCAAAAAGATTTTACCATTATTCTTTAAACCTGCGCCTGCTTTGCTGGGTTTTGGAGATAATCGTTGGTATTGGTAATTGCGAGGAAGTTTTCTGCCTTCAGAATTAATAATTTTCATCCGATTGCCAATTTATTGGATTATTGATGATGTATTGCCGGATGTTATTTAATTCGTTTTCATTGCGGATAATGTGTTCGTAATAATTGCGTTGCCATAATTTCCCGGGAAATGGCGGCCATCCGTTTTGTTTAACACCACGAATATATTCATTGGTGGTCATTGTTTTAAACCATTGCACCACCCGATGTAGGTGTGAATCTGCGTGTTCGCCCGTTTTATTGGGGCAGACACATCGATCTGCCCCTACGGTGACGGGGGGCATGTTTGCAACAATAAAATGAACATGGTTGGGCATACATATAAATGCATCGTGTTGTATATCGGGAAATTTGTTTTCCAATTCATGATACCATTGCACAACCATGTTTCCCGCATCATTCAATGCCGTTTTCCCGGCCACAATTTCCCCGAACAAACATTCCCGGTTGTTGGTGCACATGGTTACAAAATACGCACCGGATGATGAATAATCATATCCCTGCAATCGAATCGATCGACGATGATGGATGTCCGGATTGTATTTCATTCTTTTCCCTCCACAAGCGTATCTCCTTCTATGTCAGGCCGTAGAGTTGATAGACCATCTGGTCAATCTCCCGCTCCAGCGTTGCTGTGTGCAGGCTCGAAACGGAAAAATTAACTTAAAATAACTTCTCCTGACCAGACTTTTGTTCAATATAAAACAATCGCCTCTTCGAATAAAACTGATTCCTAAGCCGCTTTACATCATCAGGTGCCGTCTTTTCCTTTGGAAAGAAGCTGATCATAATGCGATTGTAATATTCAAATCGGCTATTTTTATTTCTTGGGTTTTCAATGATTCTCTTAAACATGTCACAATAAAGGTCGGCTAATTCTTCTCTGTACTTTGAAGCCTTACTTTTCTCGATGCCGTGAATAATGCTTGTGCTGACGCCCAATACCGCGTCACAAAGTTGAATAATATTTGAACGCCGATCTTTTTTATGATCTTTGGGCAAGAATATGATCTTGTTGCAATTGAATGTAATATTTTCTTCTTCTTGTTTCAGTTTATAAATGACATGCCATGGGAAATACTCGCTATAAGATTGCTGGCCTTCTTCATGGTAGATATTTTCCACGATTACTTGACTGCCACCAAAAAAGACCTTTAGAGCATACAAAACAGACGTACTGAAGAAACGGTTATACTTGCTATTGAATGCATCGTTGGTATCAAATTCCTCTCTTATCAGAAAAGAATCGTTTAAGCCGAGAATGTAAGAATAGAATGTGTTTTTACTCCTGTTCGGGTTCAGAATGTATTCGAACCATCTCTTACAAATATTCTTGGTGTCGGCAATGCGTATGTCGCTCCAATGAACGACTTTATTGTTCATTTCGTAGTATGGTGAATGCTCATCAAAATTACCCATGAACCTTTCGTGTATGATGTCATCGAGTAATGGATTGTTCAAATCTTCTACGATTATTCCAATGTAATGCCAGATATTTTTTGTGTAAGGACATTCTTTTCCATACACTTCGTCGGCATAAATATTGACGCTAACCGGTTTTTGGATGTCCACATTTCCGAACAAATCCATCAAGACTCCACACCCTCCACAATCCGGATCTCCTCCTCTGTCAGGCCATAGAGGTCATAGACCATCTGGTCAATCTCCCGCTCCAGCGCCTTTACCTTTGCCTGCTTCTGCGGGATTGTCGATGGATATAGTAAAGATAGTCCATAAGAGCATGTCGATTATCTAACGGCCTTTTTGTATGGTCGCTTTTTCTATAACTATAGAATTCTAGGTGAGCATCCGGTAATTGCTTCAAAAAGCTATGAGCTTTCGTTGCACCTCCGGATTTCAGAGCAGTCAAAATGTGCAAGCTTTTTCTCGCGCGAGTAAGAGCCACATAAAAAGCGTTTTTTGTTACCCATTTCATGTTTACATCATCAAAACCAATAATGATTACGTGATCCGCAGATAAACCCTTAGAACCAACGATAGTCATCAATTCAACAGCACCCATCTTCTTTACTTCGATTTCTTCTAACTCGGCTTCTTCCTCCTCTTCGTGTTCCAATTTCACTACTTCTCCCTGACTGATAGCTTTCCGCTCCATGTCACTTTGAAGTTTCTCCCTATCGGCCACCGAGATGAGCCTGGAGATCTGATCCACTTTTTCAGCAGCAGACCTCTCACCGTCCAGAACAGTTTTAATTTTGCTGCATTTGGCCAATGCGTCCTTAATTTCTTGAAAATCCAAGTCCCAAAGGCATTTGTCATCCTGCATGGCCCTGGCAATGAGCTTATGAACTTTCTCTTCCGAGACCCCTTCATAATAGAGCACTTTCCGAAAAGTGAAATTGTTATTGGGATTGTTTGCAAGCGAATAATAGCTTAGCAATTGATAATAATCCTCCGAAAACGACCTCGTCTCTGTTTGATATTCTGATACGATTCTTTTTATCTTGTCCTTCGATTCCCTATAAAAATTGACTTCTTTCGCTGGTGTCAAAATCAATAGGTATGCATCTTTTGGCTCATCGGCTTCCAATTGCCCCTTGCGCTCATCAATTTCTGCTTTGTTATCAGCAACGAACTTTTCGATGTAATCAACGGCGGTTTGTGGGGTAGCGCACGCGATAACTTGGACTTTCGGTTCATCGCTGTTGGTCATTAATGGCAAGTAGATTTTTGCTATGCAATCCGTTTCTCTATGCTGCTGAATAAAATGATCGGCGGCTTTCGTGATGTGGAAACTGCTCCTGCTACAGAAAGGCAGCATGCCCTTAGCATAAACCTTGTCTTTATACAGATTGCGAATGAGCGTTGGTTTGCCTGATTTCAGCTTTTCGTAAAGAACTTGCTCATCGTCTCCGACAACAAGTAGACCTTTCGGGTTATCTACCAATTGGTTTATGAGCGCTTCTTCGGCAAGGTTGAAGTCCTGATATTCGTCAATGATGAAGTATTTATCTTCATTTAAACCAGGATCTTCTGCTAACGCCTTTGTGGCGCGCAAAATCAAATCAGCGAAGCCAGCCGCATTGTAAAATCGGCAAAGCTTGAAATAGGTTTCTTTAAGCTCTTGCCATTCGTCAGATTCCTCAAAGTTACTATCATGCAACTGTTCCTCAAACTTCTTCCATGTAAAGACGCCTCGGTCTAAGTCAGGATAAAAAGCGAGCACATCACCCCACACGACTTCTTTCCAAAACTGGCCTATGATGCGAAAATGTGGACTAAATGGCCATTCGGTTGTTCCATGATTTTTTTCAACAATACTACGAGCAAATTTATGCAAGGTGGACACTGTGATTTTGTCTTTTTGTTCGGCGGTTAGTTTTTCGTCGCGCTCAATATCATTCTGCAAATCCGCCACTAATTTTCTAACAAAGCTCGTTACAACAACGCTTGCGCCTTGGTCTTGCTGATACCAGTGGTCAATCCTGTCCAGGAAGAGGTGGCTTTTGCCTGTCCCCGGACCAGAGACAATCAAAAATTTAGTGGCACCGTGCTGCGCAATTTCCGACGCGTTATTGTTGCGATATTCCGTTCGCCCGGCGTTATCCAAGGCATCAAGCTCACCGCGCAATGTTCGCAATTCAGACGCTTCAAACGGAGAGCCGTCGTCATTGATAAGGAATCGTATGGTCATCTTTGCGAGCTTTCAACAATTTTAATTTCCTCTGGCGTGAGTCCATATAGTTTGTAGACCATCTGGTCGATTTGTTTTTCGTATTCCTTAACCTGCGCCTGTTTGGCGGGGTTTTGCAGATAATCTTTGTCTTTGGTGATGGAAAGAATTTGGTCGACAATATCAACAAATCTACCCTGCACAGTGCTATCAATATTTTTTACTGGAAGATCATAATAATGATATATCTTTGCTTTTGTAAAAGCTCCTTTTGTTTTATCAAATGTTTTGAGTCTCATCAAGTATTGAAACAAGCAAGAATTCAATAATGCTAATATATATTTTAAGCTATATTTTTCATCAATCTGGATCGCATTATACAATGATGACATAACATAATAACCGTTCTCGTCATAAGTAGCAGTTATCTCTTTTCCAGCTTCTCTAATTAATATCTTTGGTTGTTCAAATATTCTTGGATCGCGAGGGCATGCTAAATGATCCCCATAAAAAATATATAGCCTAGGATCAACTAATGACCATTTTTTGATATGCTTTCCGCCTACTATGGGTTTGTATGAATTGTTTATTTTTTTCCTATGTATATACTTTTTATCGTTTCCTGATTTAATTGCCTGTCTAATATCAATAATCTTTTCTAAATTGACAGTATCTTTTTTTAATTTTAATAAAAGATCAGCATGCTGATAGGATCTTATTGAAAATATGGCGTAATCCTGCTTCAAGAAATACTCATTGGGAATATCTTGTTTGTTAAAAACGAAATCCATCGAATAACCAGTCCTCACTTTATGGCTTTTTTCTGGTACTTGCTTCTTTACACCTAAAATCATTGAGTGTACAACAGCACTATCAAATATGCTATCATCCAATTCAATAATTAGCTCAATGCTGTTTTTAATAAGCAATTGTTTTCTGACATTTTCTTCAAAATAATTATCTATGAAGGTACTTGGGATAATATATATTAGATACCCATTTTCTTTGTTTAAACTAATTCCCTTAAGAATAAATACTGAATAAGCATCTATTTTGAACTGAAGTTCAATAAATAGTTTACGAAGATTCGCCTTTTCTTTTTTTGTAAAGATATTGCCATAAGGCGGATTGGCAATCACCACATCAAAACCGCCTTTTTCATGAAACACCTCGGAAAAATACACCTCAAAATCAAATTCGGTATGACCATTGGTAATCTGGCTGATCAGGTCATCGATCTGTTTTTTGTATTCCTGCTTTTTACTGGGATTGGTTTCGTCGAAGTAGAGCGGTTTCAGGCGTTCCAGCTCGGCAAACAGTTGGTGGTTGAACAAGTTCTTTTCCACACCCAGCAGCGAATTCCCGCACACGATCTTATAATCCAGATTCGGCAGCGGCTTGATGTTCTTGATGTCCTCCTCATCCACCATCAACGACAGCCAGAGCCTTAGTTTGGCAATTTCAACTGCGCCGGGGTCTATGTCCACGCCGTAGAGGGAATGCTCAATGCAACGGCGTTTGAATTCATAATCTGAGCGTGGCACAGACATTCTTGTCTGTGTGTGTATTTTATTACAGGCAAGAATGCCTGTGTTACCTTCACAGGTAGGAATGCCTGTGCTACCTTCTTCATATACCCAATACTGTTTCTCTGATAAATTGGCTTTTATCGGGTTTTCGGTGATATAGCGAATAAAGTGCTGATACTGGGCTTCGCTGCGAACGATATGGTCATAGGATTCATCCATCCAAAATCTATGACCGGTCTTGTTTAACAACTGATTTATTCTTCTTGAACTCGCACCTTTAATTCCTTTTAGCAATTCAGAAAGTGAATGTCCTGCCAATGGCTCAAGAAGGAGATGGACGTGATTCGGCATGATGACTCCAGCATGAAGCAGGAATCTCTCCCCGTTGAAACGAAGAATACATTCCTTCACAATTTCCCGGATTTTCGGTTTTCTCAAGGCGCAAGAACCATGACCCGCATCAAGCCACTTTTCCAGACGATCTCCAAAACGTTTATTATATTCTTTCCATTCTTCGTCGCTCCAGGGTTCGGGATGTTTGCTTTTCCAATGATCTCGTTCCGCTTTCCACACATTTAGTTTTCCCTGAGGTATAGAATCCGCAAGCCGAAAGGTAATCCAATAAATAGCGCCAGGCTTTTTCCAATGGGGCAGGTTACGGTGGGTAATGGTAACATCATCATTCTTGTTTGCGGGAGTGTTATTAGTTTCATCACAGGCAGGAATGCCTGTGTTACTCTTATTTATCAAAAATACCGAGAGCACATTTCTTGCGCGCACGATTTCGTTCATCATACCCACGGGAAAGGCGCCGGAACCCACGGCCGGGTCGCAGACGGTGATGTCTGCCAGCCACTTATCGATTAATTCAGCGTTTTCGCGAATACTGTCGGAGAGCAGGGCAGTATATTCCGTGGATTTCTGGATGCCATTTTTGATCTTTTCCTGTTTGATAAGGGCCGTGGCTTCATGCTCGGTGATCATTTCCCCGACTTCGATCAGGTCTTCAATGTCCTGGCGGTTAATCACCTCAGGCAGGAATGCCTGAGTTACTTTGGTAGAGAGGTAATTGATTAGGCTCTGCTTGCACATGTAATGCACGATTTCCCGCGGGGTATAGTAAACGCCGAATTT
>Ga0136651_10000143_pt1 | contig 34819 bp, 30 predicted proteins | sample Mar14236cmmetaG_FD_94867 | JGI IMG/M metagenome (GOLD analysis project Ga0136651, IMG submission 94867) | Marine hydrothermal vent microbial communities from Guaymas Basin, Gulf of California to study Microbial Dark Matter (Phase II) - Marker... ... | reverse complement strand
GTTGCCGGCCCCAATAGATCAATGTAGGGTGGGTAACGGGTTTTTGTTGCCGGCCCCAATAGATCAATGTAGGGTGGGTAACGGGTTTTTGTTGCCCACCATTTATCTTAAAAAAAGTTCAGTTTGTTTCCGCGCTAAGTGGATTAACGGTATAAACGGATTAGTTGATTGGTGCCTTTGAATTAATCCGCTTATTCCGCTAATCCGTTGTACTAACTATAAACACTTCGTTTTCAGAATGCCACAGAGTATAAACACACGCCAGTACAGCAGATGATCTCACTGTAATTGGATCGTGCAGCAATGTGGGTTTAGAGCGAACGCTGATTCTGCTTCCTATCATGATTGGCGCTGATTTTTTAATTATTTATAACTGATTTTCACGCAAAAGTTGCGCGCAACTTTTGCGTGAAACTGATAATCTCAATAGTGTCCGTTGCCGACGTAAGGATATTACGGATATTTTTTTAGGCACGGGTTTGGGGCCGCGCAGTTATGCCATTATTGAACAAGGCATGATTTCGCGTTTGATTGAGGCTAAACCTGATGAATTGCGCGTGTTTATGGAAGAAGCGGCGGGGATTTCTAAATATAAGGAGTGTCGTAAGGAAACGGAACAGCGGATGAATCATACGCACGAACATAAGGCGCGGCTTGATGATGTGCGTAATGAATTAGATAAACAATTGGATAAGTTGAAAAAGTAGGCTAAACAAGCTGAAAAATTTCAAGAACTTAAAAAGTCTGAACAGTTGTTGCGGGCGCAATTGCAAGCGATACGTTGGTATGCGCTTGATTCGGCTGTGCAGACGCAACAACAGTATATTGAGGAGCAAAGGGTTTTATTAGAGAAAGAGGTTTTGGCTTTGCAGGATTTTGATTCGACGCATAAGCAGCAGCGTGAGGCGTAGGCGATTGCTCAAAATACGTTAAATTTATCGGTGAATTTTGAGACTCTGTCACGTACATAAGGCAGAGTTTTGCAATTGACTACACTTGTTCTGCTAATAACCATGCAACTACAATCGCTACCACAATGCCAGAGAGTGCAGCGGGTTCGGTACCCCAAAAATACTGTGTGATGGCGGTTGTCACGACTCCGATGATGATGCCCGCTACGATACGTGGCATTTGTGGCGATATCCAGTGCCAAAAAAGCATTAAACTCGGTAAAACAATCCAAAAAATTAACCCCACTACTGCTATAGCCACTATTGCACTCAACCAATATTGCCATTTTCCAAAGGTTTCTCCAGAAATGTTTGATAATAGCGTTTTTTCTTCTTTATTTTCTTTGCTATTGGTTTCATCCAACAGGATAGGCTGTGGTTTATCGTTTAAGGTGACAATTTGACATGGCTTGAACACAAATTCGATTTTGGTTTTGTCAGGATATTTACGTCGGTAAGTGCCTTCATAATCACATTTGGCATGAATAGGATTTTGGGGGCGGATGTCTGAAACATCATTGCCTTGAAATTGAAAAGTAGCAAAGGAACTGCCTTTGGTTTGGCTCGTACAGGTTTGTTGGGTGCAATGGCTTGCCGTGAATAGATAACTTAATGCGTTCTTGTTGTCAAGAAACTGAGCCAGTAAGTGATTTTTGGCACGCGGGGTACTGAGGAAATATTCATTTTGGTTGGCATCTTGAAGAAGGATATCCATACCATAGTAAATGTCTTGACGATAGCGTTGGTGATTTAGGGCTAAGAGTGCCGCTACGTCTATTTGTTGGGGGTTGTGTTGTACGAAAATTGGCTTTAAATCAGCCGGTATAGGCATAGCGGCTGACTTTGCAATGGTGATGAAAAGTAAAATGAGCAAATGTATGTAGCGCGTTTTCATAGTTTTAGTCACTCATTAATGAATGTCCTTTCCCACTTCTTCCCAAAACGCTTCATGTCCAATACCTTGCCCTTCTCTAATTCTCTGTTTAGCAGAATTTAGAATGCTCTGGAATGGCGGGGAATAAGACAAGATTAGCCGTTCTAATTCTTCCTGATCAGTCACACAAAGTAATACGGCAACTGGCTGTTCATTTTGTGCAATGACAACCGGCTTTTCCTTGCAAGCCTCTAAATAAGTTGAAAATTGCGTTGAAACTTCTTGAATAGATGTCATGTTCATAATTCAATTATATCGAAACCAATGAATAACTGATTTTTCTGTTTTACGCCAATGGCAAGAATATAGAGTAACAATAACTACAAGGATTGCCTATAAGAAAGGATTTTAAACCGCCAATGCTTTTATCCTTTTTTCTATACAATCCCCTGTAGTTGTAGTTATTGATTAATAGCCCTTTCAAGTTTTCTCACCGCTTGATCAATATTGGCAATAATATCATCCAACGATTGAGAAGAAGTCGTTTGTGCTGAATCAATTTCATTTTCAAAAGTTCTTAACCCGGCAAGGGCTTGTTGACGAGTGGCTGCCACTTCCAGTTTAACCATTCTGGGTTTAATGGCGACAAAAAACCGTTTTGTGACTTTAGTCAATTCCCAACCAAGGGCAGATAGTTTTTTGATGTCACTATCAAGTGCTTTGACATTACTACCCTTGCCATATTCCCTGATAATTTTGGCTCGCCCTTCGTGAAGAACCGTTAGTCTTTCGGCAAGATCATGGTATTGTTCTAGGAGCAATTTAACGGCTTTGAATAAAGGTTCGTGTTGTCCTACGTTATATAGCCATAAGCCAAATCCTGAATTAGTCATGTCAGCGTCAGCAATTGTTGTATTGAAGATACTTTTATCAAAAATATGAGTCGATTGCTTCTCAAACTTAAAAATATAGTCACTGGTAATTTTTAGTTCATTATATTCACATAAATTTTTAAACTCATACTTATAACTACCTGAATCATAGGGTATATTCATCTTATCGGCTAGATCATATGCATTTATGTAATCTTTAAAATATGTTAAGAAAAAACCACATTGAAAATCATAATAATCAGTCTCCGTCATGCCAATGATGACCATTAAACGACGGTAATTTAAAACACCATTTTCTACAAACAGTTTAAGTGAAATTTCATACAAAAGAGGTGTACTCCATCTCTTGTCATTAACAGCAATATGACGAGCATTCTTCATTTTCCAGCCTTCAGAAACTACGGATGGTTCTTTTTGGGGTTTGGGCTTTACGACTTGAAGTTGCGGTATATTACTAGCAACGTCATCCCCCCAAATAGCAAAATAGAGCCAAATGCCACCCGCTATGATAACCAGTACGATAATAAGTTCAATGAGTGTAAATCCACGTTGAGATAAAAAGCGCATTTTATATTTCTCCAAGTTTATTTGTTTGAATTAGAACTGATAGAATAACACAAATGACAATTTTACAATAATACTTTCATCATTAGTACTTCTTAGAAAGCCAATTGGTAGAATTACCATTTTTAAGATAATTCAAAATGATAGTCAGTATTTGAGTTAGTGAGTTTCAGTGGCTTGGATTGAGTACAACGGATTAGCGAAATAAACGTATTTTTAAAAGGGGTTTATCTGTTTATTTCGCCATTTGTGGTACTTTTTCACTGGCCCTTCATTAAGGCATTGCTACTGGCAAACTCAGTAATTTAACTTGAGCGGTTTCGAGAATATAGTCCCGAATAAACTTACTCGCTTCTAGGATTTCTATACCAATCAATTCACCTTTGTCATTGAGTTCGACAAAAAAACATTGGGATAGTTCAATACTCCCAGTTTCTTATCCTTCTGAAATAGCCAGATAAAGAACATCTTCTTTAAAATAAGTCATTTTAGCATTATTCATGGATAAATCTCCCCGTTTTTAGACGGAACTTAATTTGTTGGCGCGTTGCGGCATGAATAGTTACCAGTGTGATAGCATCAGCAGTTATCTCGTTTAGATTAATATTTTCCAAATTGTTTCTCAAATGTTTGAGAAATTTGCTTTTCTAGGTTTTTGAGGTTTTCTCCATCCGTGTAAAAATCAGCAAGCTCGTCTTCAGAAATTTCATCACTTGGATTCTTCAGATTATCTATGTATTTTATGTAATGGCGGATAGAGTCAAAAACGAGTACCCAATCTGAATAAGGTAGTTTGATGTCCAGTGTATCCATGAATAACCTTCCTTTTTTTTCCAACGATTTGGTTAGATTTTGGATAAGGTGGCTAAAGTTTTAGGGTATCCTAATGATTAATTAAGAATTTTTTTGGATATTTACGTTCACAGATATCTAAAGTTTCACGCCCTGTATTGACAAAATAAAATTCACGAATCGGATATTGTTGATGAAGACGACGATAGCTTTGCATTGCATCACCGCCACTTTTACACATTTCAACGATGGCGATATGGTCAAGATGCCGTTGGGTGTCGGGGGTTGTGTGTGCTTCTAACGCCTCAATGATAAGCCATTGGTTATGATAAGCTTGACGTAGTTCTGACCAAATCATAATGATAACCTCTTTAGTACAACGGATTAACGGAATTAACGGTTTTTTTGAGGGCATTTAAATTTCATGGCCTTCATTTTAGGCGATTTCATTAAATACCCAATTAATGATATTAAAAAGTCGCTGTAAATCGGTTGGTGCAGATACGAATGTTGGATCTATAATAAAAATATTGTTTTTTAATTTTCCAAATTGCCAAACTGTACCTGTGGTCACTACGGCATAACACGTTTTTGCCTCAAGTAAAGAAGAAGCGACCATTTCTGCTAAAGCCTGTGTCCACCCTTCATCAAAATTATCTTTTTTCGCCTCGATAACACACAAAGCTGGATTTACCATACCACCATATTTGTTTTTTGGCGCGATTAAATAATCCGGTTCTCCCACTAGTCCTTTTTCTTTGTCCACATTATAAGGGATATGTGACCAGACTTTGAGCGGATAATTTTGTGCCACTATATCCAGAATAGGACGAATAATGGTTTCACAAATGGCATACTCAGAGACATAATTTATTTTATCTCTTAAATTATTTTCGATAATAGAAAATAACAGTTCTGAAATTTCTAAGGTTTTTTCGCCAATAAATAGCGTTGTATCTGCGACTTCAATATCAAATTTTGTAGCCACTTCTTCAACTGACTTGAAAGTACCATAAGCCATTTTAATTTTCCTTTGATTTATAATGTGGTACAGCAATTTTTGTTAGATTAGCAATAATATCATCCAGCGATTGAGAAGAAGTCATTTGAGTTACTTCAGTGACAAAAACAAGATTATAACCACTATCTCTATTAGAGTTATTGAAGGCATAGAAGGCACTAATTTATGGCCTCATTACAAAAGAGAATCAAGTTATAGCATTTTTCGATTGTGTTCAAATACAAAAAAAGGCAACCACAAGGGCTTGCCCCTACAAATGAGAGTATTTAGCGTAGCGCACCGAAGGTTCACGCAAAAGGAAAACGCTATAGATATTCATTAAATTTAAGTTCCTTCTTATGGCCTCAATAACTATAGTTGGGAACACAGAATAGCACAAAGTGCTACAGAGAATATCAAGTCAAAAACTCGAATGACAAACCATCATGCTTGAGTATAAAATGATAATTAATAATTGTTTATTGATAACTGATAACTGATAACTGATAACTGATAACTGACACACAATGCGTCTAAGCAAACTGAAACTGACTGGTTTTAAATCTTTTGTTGATCATACGACTTTGTCGTTTCCGAGTAATCGGGTGGGGGTGGTTGGCCCTAATGGTTGTGGTAAATCTAATGTGATTGATGCGGTTCGCTGGGTGATGGGCGAAAGTTCGGCTAAGCAATTACGTGGTTCGGCGATGAGTGATGTGATTTTTAATGGCTCGCGTACACGTAAACCCATTGATCAGGCTTCAATTGAATTGGTTTTTGAAGAGGTTAATGTGCCTCAATATCCTGAACATTCTGAAATTGCGGTTAAAAGACAATTGTCTCGTAATGGGCAATCGACGTATTTTTTGAATAGTGTCCGTTGCCGACGTAAGGATATTACGGATATTTTTTTAGGCACGGGTTTGGGGCCGCGCAGTTATGCCATTATTGAACAAGGCATGATTTCGCGTTTGATTGAGGCTAAACCGGATGAATTGCGCGTGTTTATGGAAGAGGCGGCGGGGATTTCTAAATATAAAGAGCGTCGTAAGGAGACTGAGCTGCGGATGAATCATACGCGCGAAAATATGGCGCGGCTTGATGATGTGCGTAATGAATTAGGTAAACAATTGGATAAGCTGAAAAAGCAGGCTAAACAAGCTGAAAAATTTCAAGAACTTAAAAAGTCTGAAGAGTTGTTGCGGGCGCAATTGCAAGCGATACGTTGGTATGCGCTTGATTCGGCTGTGCAGGAGCAACAACAGTATATTGAGGAGCAAGGTGGTTTATTAGAAAAAGATGTTTTGGCTTTGCAGAATTTTGATTCGACGCATAAACAGCAGCGTGAGGCGCAGACGATTGCTCAAAATACGTTAAATGAGGCTCAGGCTAAATTTTATGGCATTGAATCGGAAATCGGCCGGTTGGAGCAGTCTCTTCAACATGCTAATGAGCGGTGTGAGCAATTGCAAGGGGATTTGGCTCAATTGGATGATACGCAGGCCGAAAGGCGAGAGAATCTTGGTGCCGATGAGCAACAAGTGGCTAACTTGGATAGCGATATACAGGAAAACGAGACGGCTTTGGCAACGGCGTTAGAGGCTGAAAAGTTGGCCGTGCAGGCTTTGCATGAGGCGGAAGATCAGTTGCGAGATTTGCAATATGCTTGGGATGAGTTTAATCAGCGTTCGGCTGAGCCGACGCAACGTGCCCAAGTTGAACGCACTCGGATGCAAAATCTGGAGCAACAGTTGGATCAAAATAAGCTTCGCTTGGTGCGTTTGGATGAAGAAGGAAAAGATATAGATATTAAGGCCTTGGAGCGGATGGTTGTTGAATTGGAAAAGGAAATCGCGCAAGTTCAAACGACTTTAGATGAGGCCGAGGCGACGCTTAAAACGCATTATGAGGCGGTACTCAAATTACGTGATGTGACGCAAGAGCAGTCTGCTCAATTGCAAGCGCATCAATCAGATGTCCATAAACTCAGTGGGCGTTTGGCTTCGCTGGAAACGTTGCAAGAGGCGGCTTTGGGCCAAAACGATGCGGAGAAGGAGGCCTGGTTACAAGCACAAGGATTACATGATGCCCCCCGTTTAGCCGCGTCTTTACAAGTCGAATCGGGTTGGGAAAGGGCAGTGGAAATCGTTTTAGGTGCGCGTTTACAGGCCTTGTGTGTGGCCGATATGGCGGCCCTTGAGCAGGCTTTGGAAAAGCCGCCGCAAGGGGTATTGGCTGTATTTGATACGGGGAAGCGGAAATCAAAGGAGATTGCGGAAAATGGATCGCTTTCAAAAAAAGGGGCTAAGCTGTTGTTGGATAAAGTACAAGCCCCTTGGCCTTTAACCACGTTATTAACGGGGGTATGGAGTGTTGAAACGCTCAGTGAAGCCTATCGTTTACGGACTGAATTAGCGGCGCATGAATCGATCATGACTTCAATGGGCATTTGGTTGGGCCCCAATTGGTTGGACAGTCAGCAAGGCATGGATGAAAATGCTGGCGTGTTGGCGCGCAAGCAAGAGATTGATGATATCACGGCCCAATTGGGCGTATTAGAACAAACGGTGCAAAGTCTTTCGCAAAGCCTAGAAGAAAAACGTATTGCTTTACATGAGGGTGAAAACAGTCGTGAGCAAGCGCAGTTGCAGGTGAATGAAATTCGCCAACAGTTGTCTCAGTTACAATCGCAGCATAGCGGTAAACAGGCGCGTCTTGAACATATCAAAGCGCAATTGGAACGGATTGCGAATGAACGTGCTGAATTGACAACGCAAATCCAAAACGATAATGAAGCTTTAACGGCAACGCGCGATAAATTACATGCGGCTTTGGAAGAGATGGGGCAGTTGGCCGATGAACGAGAGGAGTTGGCGCGTCAGCGCGATTTATCGCAAGAAACGGTGGCCCAAACGAGTCAAACTTGGCAAACGGCTAAAGATGAACGCCATAAAGTTGAGGTACGGGTGGAATCGCTGCGTACTGATCATGCGCGTTTATTGCAAAGCATAGCGCGTTTGCAAAGCCAATTGGAAAAATTGGCTGAACAACGTTCTGAATTACAACACAATTTGGATAAACAGACTAAGCCGATTGAACGGTGGCAAACTGAATTAACGGAGCAACAACATAAACGAACGGAAGCGGAAGAGGGCGTGATTCAAGCTAAACAAACGGTAGAGCATTTGGAAGCGGCTTTAAATGATTATGAAGGTGAGCGCCAACGCCTTGAAACACACTGCAATGAATTACGCACGGCAATTGAAAAGGCGCGTATGACGTGTCAAGGCAATGAAGTACGCCGACAAACGCTTGAGGAACAATTGGCGGAAACAGATTTTAGCCCCGTCGCCTTGGTTGGCGATTTGCCCGAATATGCTGATGAAGAGAGTTGGCAAGCCCAAATTGAGGCTGTGGAGCGTAAATTAGAACGTCTCGGTTCCGTCAATATGGCCGCTTTAGAAGAGTTTGAAGAACAAAATGAACGAAAACAATATCTTGACAATCAAACTGATGATTTAAATAAGGCATTGATTTCATTAGAAAATGCGATCAAGACAATTGACAAAGAGACGCGAATACGCTTTAAGCAAACGCTTGATCAAGTGAATAACTTTTTACAAACCATGTTCCCGCGATTATTCGGTGGTGGCGAAGCCAGTTTACAATTAGTTGGCGATGATATTTTGAAGGCCGGTGTTGCGATTATGGCCCGCCCACCTGGAAAACGTAATACGCACATACACTTATTGTCAGGTGGCGAAAAAGCGTTAACGGCTATTGCGTTAGTTTTTGCGATTTTTGAACTCAATCCTGCCCCCTTTTGTATGCTTGATGAAGTTGACGCGCCGCTAGACGATAGCAATGTGGGCCGTTTTTGTACATTAGTCAAAGCGATGTCAGAACGTGTACAATTTATCTTTATTAGTCATAATAAGATCACGATGGAAATTGCTGATCAACTGATCGGTGTCACCATGCAAGAGGCAGGTGTTTCTCGGTTAGTCGCTGTTGATATTGACATGGCAGTCGATATGGTAAAGACTTAATAACTACAAGGATTAGTTATAAGAAAGGATAAAAACTTGGGGTTAACCACGATCTTATCCTTTTTTATAAACAATCCTTGTAGTTATATCTTGTAGTTATATCTTGTAGTTATATATAAAGGATAAAAAATTGGGGTTAACCACGATCTTATCCTTTTTTATAAACAATCCTTGTAGTTATATCCTCGTATAGATTATAAACAATCCTTGTCGTCTAAAAAAGTTTATGAACAACCTTTTCCTTATCTTAAGTTTAATTGCTTTTGCGATTCTCGTTTTGGGTAGCCTACTGATTTGGAAACGTAAAGGCAGTCGTCGCAGTCGCCGAAAAATCGACATGGCTGCTCGCCCAGAAAACGATTTATATGCTGATAATTATTTTGACAATCATTTACAACCTTTATCCTCTAACGGTAAGCCCGATCCGTTGTTTGATGATCCCATTCTTGATGAATTAGCGCCAATACCCGAAATAGAGGAGGCGATTAAAACGCAGAACACACTTCTACCGGAAAAAGAAGCGATTCTGGGCCCAAAAATAGAGGAACTTGACGAATTGGAGACGGATAGTCTTTTACAGACAGAAACACTTTCTGCTGTTTCAGAGAAACAGGAAGAAACTGTTGTGCAAACACCTCCCGCTCCTTCCGTAAAAAGGGAAGATAAAAAATCGGAAATGATTATAGTGTTGTATGTGGTAGCACAACGTCAATCCGTGTTTACCGGAAGAGATATTTTGACGGTGTTTGAGGATTTAGGTTTACAATATGGCAAGATGAAAATTTTTCATCACTACGGAATTGGTGAACTTAAAGTACAACAAGCCATATTTAGTATTGCTAATCTGATGGAACCGGGCACCTTTAATCCTCACCAAATGGATGATTTGACGACAGAAGGATTAGTTTTATTTATGCGCTTACCCGGGCCCTTTGGAGGGCGAGTCGCATTTGAATTAATGCTGAATAATGCAGGAAAACTTGCAGAAGTGCTTGAAGGTACAGTAGAAGACGAAAGACATACCCCATTGAATCAGAAACTGATTGGTGCTTTGCGTGACAAAATAGCGAACTTTGAGCAGCGTAGCAGCAATTTATCTATGCTTAAACGGTTTTCTTGAATATGAATTTTTTGAATATGGTACAGTGACGGCGCTCACTTGAGTGGTAGTCCCTATAAACCAATCGATGTATTAAAAATCAATGAGTTATCAAAAAAACGGTCACTGGTTTGTAGAGACTACCCAATATCGTCGGGTGCCTAAAGTGCAGCGTCTCCACATTTTTTTTAAGAACAATCTCACTTGCAATAAAAATTTATGATAGTCTCTCACCTAAATGCAATTGAAAAGGTACTCATAGCTCAAAGTGAAATAGCTAAAAATGCCGGTCATCCTAATTTACGGGGTGGCCCACGAGAATGGTTCATTCAAGAATATTTGGAAAATCACCTCCCAACCATTCTAGAAATGGGTCAAGGAGAAATTATTAATGCAGATTCAAAGCCTAACCCCGAACCAGACAATTATCGTCCACAAGTCGATTTAGTCATTTATCGAAGAGATATTCCTAAAATCGTGTATTCCAAAAATAATATGGCATTTTTGGCTGAGGGAGTCAAAGCAACTATTGAGGTAAAAACTGATCTCGTCCAGAAGCATTTAGAGCAAGCCTGTCGCGCCAGCATAATACACAAAGCTTTAAGTCGTTCAACATCTGGTTCTCAAAAAGCAATTATTTCTTATGTGGTTGCATATCATGGCCCTCAACAAATGATTACTGTTGCAAAATGGTTATCTGATCTGGTTTCGACACTTAAAACAACCCCAGATGAATTGGTTGAAATGATAATTGTCCTCGGGAAAGGAATCGTTTGGCGAATCAACGCATTTCCAGAATTTGAGATAAAAAAGCCGATTCCATCGGACACACATTGGGCTTATTTCGACTCAAAAGACAACAATCTCTATGCTATGTTTACTCATATGTTAACATGGGTATCTTCAAGCACGCCGACACCTGATGTCAGTGGATATGCTTCACAAGTCTATTTTCAAGCCGTTAAAATCATTTAGAAGTCTTTAAGAGAGGAATTAATAAATGAAAGTCGATATTTATAAAGCCATTGGCTCAAAGATAGAACCCAAACGGTGGTATGTATTGGTGAAGGAAAAAACGGGACTTGACATTTTACCGAATAACGTTTTGCTTGCGGCAGAACGATTTTCTTTAACTAAAAGTCTTGAAATATCTCAAGGCGAATATCGAATTGCCTTAGATACAGATGAAGCGATTGCTCACATTAACAAAAAGGGTTTTTATATCACGGGGGCGAATATTGCCATAAATGAATCTTTATAACCCGATAACCACCTATCATGCTCAATCTCAAGGCGCGAAGATATCTCATGGCGGTTTCACCGTGCCCTGAGCTTGGTTCCTGAGCCTGTCGAAGGTGCTATTCACTTTCAATACCGAAGGGGTTGTTTAACGCCACAACTTTATACTTTCACATTAACCAAAAGGAAACAATATGGATACTTTCACTGCCATTGAAACACGTCGCGCTGTCAAGCATTATGATCCTGAGCATCGCATGACAGAGGAAGAAGTGAAGCAATTGATGTCATTAGCCCAGCTTTCTCCGACAGCCTTTAACATTCAAAACTGGCGTTTTGTGCTGGTACGCGATCCTGAACTGAGAAAGCAAATCCGCGCTACTGCTTGGGATCAAGCTCAAGTGACTGATGCCTCGTTACTGGTTATTCTCTGTGCTGATCTCAAAGCTTGGGAAAAGCAACCAGCCCGTTATTGGCAAAATGCGCCTCAAGAAGTACAAGCGTTTATGCTACCTTCCCTTGATCAATACTATCGAGGGCGAGAACAAGTTCAACGCGACGAAGCCATGCGTTCTTGCGGCATCGCCGCTCAAACGTTAATGTTAACAGCGAAATCAATGGGTTATGATTCATGTCCCATGGATGGTTTTGATTTTGATGCGGTAGGCAAACTGATCAACTTGCCAGAAGATCACGTCATTACGATGTTTGTTGCCATTGGCAAAACAATTAAGGAAAGTTGGCCACGTTCTGGTCAATTACCGATGGAAGAGGTTGTCATCACGGATCATTTTTAGTCATAGGATAGAACGCTGATTTTCCCTCTTGTCATGATGCTCGTTGTTTAATAGCCTCATCAGGGCAATCGGCGTTCTATTCTATAGATATTACAAAGCATTATTCGCAAAAATAAACCTTAAAACGCTACCTAGCGGCGATATTTTTCGGTAATTTTGATTGGTTCTGAATCTTCGCAATTTGTATAGAAAGACGCTGAGCTTCATTAACGGCATCATCAGTTGAGAATGCTTCAATCACATCTGGGGCAAGCAAAACCACATTTTTTCCAAAGCGCCTTTGAGGTGCATATCTGCCCTTTGCCACAATTCTCATCGATGATAAATCGTATTCGTCATGCAAATCGTAATCATCATTGTCACCAAGATTGTGCATAAAATTTATCCTCATTTTTAGTGGCTTTACGTGCGCTGATAAGAGACTTTTTCCTTGACGATCCGTATGAGCCACCATTAATAATCTGCCGTATGTTGATAATCCTATAGTGATGTATCTTTCCTCATCAATTGAATGTTCCTCATCAATAACGGTTATGGACATCGGATCATCAAATATCAAAGCAGCTTCCTCAAAAGAAATGCCGTGTTTCCTGATATTTTTAGCCTCTTTATTCGGATCCCATTCAAACATAAGTTTCACAAAAATCAGTGTTCCACGCAAAAGTTTTTGCGCGCAAAAACTTTATTAAAAAAAACAGAAAGGGGGCAACCACAAGGGATTGCCCCTACACAATGTCATGTAGGGGCAATCCTTTGTGGTTGCCCTTGGTTGTAAAATACCGGTTTATTTAACAAAACAGAAAGGGGCCCTTGGTTGTAAAATACCGGTTTATTTGTGCTTCAGTACTTATCTCCACTTCACAAATCAAAACGCCTTCTTAACGCATCTTGGCATAAGCAGCTTCATCTTCTCCACCAAAAATTTTCAATAACCTTTTAATCAGAGCTGCCAATTCTAAAGTCATGATGGCGAAATCAGCATCAAAACGTTGAGTTGGCGTTTCGCTCTCAGCATCATTGAGTTGCGCTTGTACCAAATCCAATAATTGCACACGTCTGATCACTAATTCATCATCAAGAATAAAAGCGAAACGATCATTCCACTCTAACGCTAAACGTTTCACGAATTTTCCTGCCGTCAAGTGCCCGTGCATTTCTTCTGCCAGTAAATCTTGACGTTTGCAATTCACCACTGCCCCTTCCTGATCCGTCAAAACACAAGCATCAGCTAACTCAATGTCGGCTGGACAATGGTTTTGATTAATCAGCCATTGCGTCATCACATTGTCTATTTTTTGTTGCATTTTAGGGGCAACCACGGGCAAACTACCCACCGTTTGACGTAAAAAGCTGGTCAATTCATCAGCCCGTTTATGACTCGGCGTATCAATCAGCAGCCAACCTTGTGTGACATCAATGTAAGCAGACAAATAAGTTGAACGGGTAAAGGCTCGCGGTATCAAATCATGCAGCACTTCTTCACGAATTTCATCTTTTTCGCGTTTTCGCACTTTACGCATTTGTTGAGTTTCGATTTCCTCAACTTTTTCATTGACAAATTCGCGCACCACGGAGGCAGGCAGAATTTTCTCCTCCTTACGCGCCGTGAAGATGATGCAATTATTAACCGCATGTACTAAGGATTCATTCTCACGACCCAAAGGCGGCACCCAGCCCATAGTTTCCATATCCATTTTGCCACAAGGCTGAAAAGCGGATTTAGTCAGTTGTTCATTTAACTCATCAGCTGAGAGTGTGACAGGATGTAAAAAACGAAAAAGATGTAAATTTTTAAACCACATTTTACAGTTATCAGTTATCAGTTATCAGTTATCAATTATTACCTCACATCAGTTGTAGAACAAGATATTGCCTACAAACGGTGTAAGTTATCAGTTATCAATTATCGCTCTTATAAAAAGGTTTATATATTACAATTCACAATTATATTAATGGCCAATATGAATCACAATGGTGCGTTGTCCACCGTGGCGGCGATGTTCCCATAAATAAATACCTTGCCATGTGCCCAGTGCTAATTGTCCATTGTAAATGGGAATGCCCAAACTGGTTGCCGTTAAGGCCGATTTAATATGGGCCGGCATATCGTCAGCGCCTTCAAGTGTGTGGGTATACAATGAATCCCTTTCTGGTACTAGGCGATTAAGCCAACATTCTAAATCTTTTTTTGCTGAGGGATCGGCATTTTCTTGAATCACTAAACTGGCTGACGTATGCTGAACAAATAGCGTACATAAGCCTTCAGTGATGCCCGTTTCACGAACAACACTGGCAACTTGTTGAGTAAAATCAAAAAGCCCTTGATGTGGCGCCGATACGTTAATCCTTTTAACAGGCATAATCACATAATGCGTTAAAAATTAATGATATTCTTATAATAACATAAACGGGTCTGTTTCTTATACTGCAATTCCTTAAACGGGTGTGATTAAAACGGCATGGCCAGGAACCCCAGGTGGAACCTTTTCACATTTAGCGTAGCACACCGAAGGTTCACGCAAAAGTTGCGCGCAACTTTATTTCACGCTCAAGTTTCGCTTCGCTGTACTTGAGCGTGAGCCGAAGGCCAGCGAAGCTAAATGTGAACCGGAGGTCAGCGAAGCTAAATACCGTTTTTGCGCGCAAAAACTTTTGCGTGAAAGCCTATTCGAGGTTCAAGTTTTTTGAAGAAAAACTTGAACCTCGAATTCACATTCAACCCCTTCGGGGCCTTAGCGTTTTAAGCTTTTATTTTTAAAATAAAAAAGCCATGTACTTTTAATCACACCCTCCTTAAACCAAGGGCGAACACATAGGTTCGCCCCTACATCCTAAACTTTGCATTAACAATTAATAATTAACAATTAACCATTAACAATTAACCATTGATAATCAGGCTTCTAACAATCCGCCGCGAATAGCCAATCGTGTTACTTCTGAAATATTGGAAACATTCAATTTCCTTTTAAGATGAGTATAATGATGCCCAACGGTTTTAGAACTCAAATTCAGTATCTCGGCAATGTCGTTAACGGTTTTGCCTTCAGCTAATAACAAAAAGACTTCAAATTCGCGTGGTGACAATTGATCAAATAAAGGATTATCGCCCGTAGATTTCTTATGAGCCACTAAATAAGATTGCATCTCTTGCCCAATAAACGCTTTACCTTGAGCAACGTGTCGCACGGCTTCAACCATCACTTTCGCCGCACTGCGCTTAGTAATATAACCCAATACGCCTTCATCCAAGGTGCGGGTTAAAAAGATTTCATTTTCGTGTACACTGAAAACTAAAATGCGTGCCGTATTATCGTAATAGCGGATTTTTCTAATCGCTTCCAATCCCCCAATCCCCGGCATAGATAAATCCATGATAACCACATCCGGTTTCTGCTTCACATAACTGCTGTAAGCTTCCTCACCACTGCTCGCTTCGGCAAGGATTTTAATGTCCAGCGTGTTTTCTAACAGGCGACGATAGCCCGCCCGCACGACTTCATGATCATCAACTAATAAAACTTGAATCGTATTCATATCCATTTACTCTGTTTTTGTAAATAAGTTTCCCCAATCGGAATCGTGAAAGTGATTTTAACCCCTTTTCCCTGTGTACTGTCTAACTGCCATTTTCCATCTAAAGCTTGAGCCCGTTCACGCATTCCGATCAAGCCTAATCCACGTTTCTGCTGAGTCGGATTCAAACCACAACCCTCGTCTTGAACGCAAAGCGTCAAGGTTTCAGTCACCTTATCGCTGTGCAATCGAATAGACACATGAGACGCTTGTGCATATTTCGCGATATTCGTCAAACATTCCTGCACAACGCGATAAAGGTGAATATTAATCGTTTCACCTAAATGAAGCAAATCACCTTTTGCGATAAAATGACAAGGTGTTTGATGACGCACCTCCCAAGTTGCCACATAATCTCCCAATGTTTCCACTAAACCTAATTCATCCAAACCACTTGGGCGTAACTGTCGCATCAGCGTATGAACAACATCGTAGACATGTGAAGAAACAGACAAAATCGCCTCCGCACTCAGCACAATGTTTTTCAAATGATTGATGCCAATATCTTGCTGTGCCAATTCCACTATTGCCTCAGCATCCGCTTGAATAGCAGTGAGATATTGACCAAATTCATCATGTAACTCCCTCGCCAACTTCCTACGTTCATCTTCTTGAATAGCCATAGAACGAGAAATCAGGAAACGATTTTCATCCAACAAGTGTAAGGTTTCAACCAGTGTATTTTTATTACCTTCCAACAAGCGTAAAGTTTCTGTCTGAGCCCGTTGATTTTCCTCTAATAAGCTCAAGGTTTTTTCCTGAGCCAGCTTACGTTCAGTGATATCTTGCAATACACAAAATACTTGGACAATTTTACCGCTATTATCCCTCACTGTTTCGCCCAAAGCCTGAATAAAACGTATTCTACCGGATTCCTGCACAATGCGATGTTCAACACTATAAGATTCACCCTCACGTATAGCCTGTTGAATCGCGCTAGAAACGGCCTCCCGATCTGCCGGATGAACACAGTTTAAAAAGAAGGCATAATCGGATACTACCGACTGTCGCTGAAAGCCTAAAATTCGATATCCTTCATCCGAACACTCAAAATGCGGGTTAACAATATCCCAACGCCAGTTACCGATACAGGCAATACGTTGCGCTTTAGCCAGACATGCCTCGTTTTCAGACACCTTTGCATAGAAAGTTTGCAACGTTTTAAGCTTATTATTAATTGCCCTAGCTAACTCAGCCAACTCATCATTTCCCCTCACCGTCACTGTTGAAAGTTCGTCAGTGGTATCCAAAAGCCTCACTTCATAAGTTAAACTCGCCAACCGTCTTAAAACCAAACGATCAAATAACCAGGGAATCAGGCCTGCAAAAATCAGCGCAAACCCCAAGATAAAAGCACTGATATAACGTAAGCCAGTCAAAGCCTGTTGATAAATCTCCCTCGGCATCATCACCCGTAATAACAGCGCCGGTTCATCATAGATATCGTTAACCAACAAATAAGCCGCAATACGATCAGAATCCAAAATCTGTACCACCGTCTTTTGACGCTCAAATGCCGGATAAGCTTTCGCAAAATCATCTGGTAATCCATGATTATCAAGCCGTTGCAAACTAACTGATAAAAAAGTTAACTCGCTCAAGCGTCGCACAGCCGCCTCATCCAAAGGCCGTCCCATAATCAACGTTCCACGACTCGGCCCCTCCTCCTCACTGGTTAAAATCGGATAACCGGCAACCCACATCACCTCATCAGGTAACAACAACAAACCCCTCACTTTATCGCCCCTCTTAACCACGCCTTCAGAACCCAAGTGATTCAGCAAATGAGCATCAAGCTGTTCAAGCAGCCCAAGATTAGCATCATAAGCCAGCCCGAACACCATATCGGCATCGCTATCTAGCAAAGCTAAAAAACGCAGATTAAGAGATTCAAAAGTCTTCTCCACAAAATTGGAAGTAATATAAGCTTGAACGCGTGTTTTCATATAAGCATAAGTATCATCCCAAGCCGCATAATCGCGGGCTTCAACCGATAAATTATCCAATTCCTGAGACAAGAGCTTATTTAAACGAGTCAAATTTTTTTCAACCCCTTCAGCTTCTAAATCCGTAAAACCTTTTAACAAAATAGTCGAAGACACGCTCAGTAATAACACCAAAAGGCCGACTAAAGCACCGCCCACTAACCATAACGTTTTCTGTCGTAAAGTCATATTAATTATTAATTATCTGAACTACAAGGATTGATTATCATATCAGTCGCTAATGTGCTTTGCAAAAACGCGATGTAGGATGGGTAACGTGGTTGCCCACCAATTTAATATTAATTTGCAATGTAGGGCTCCTTACGTCTTTATGTTGCCCACCAATTTAATATTAATTTGCAATGTAGGGCTCCTTACGTCTTTATGTTGCCCACCAATTTAATATTAATTCGCAATGTAGGGCTCCTTACGTCTTTATGTTGCCCACCAATTTAATATTAATTTGCAATGTAGGGCTCCTTACGTCTTTATGTTGCCCACCAATTTAATATTAATTTGCAATGTAGGGTGGGTAACGTGGTTGCCCACCGATTTAATATTAATTCGCGATGTAGGGTGGGTAACGTGGTTGCCCACCGATTTAATATTAAATTGGTTATCACGATATTCTAATCCTTTCTTATAAATAATCCTTGTAGTTATATCTGATAGGTGCTAAGGTGAAAAATGTATTACCACTCCAATTGCATTCATCAATACTGTATCATCATATGCCATTAACAATATCAAACCGAAAACAATCGGTTAGTTTAAAATCCAAATTTACAATTGACTTTAATTAATATTATGTCAACCACAAAAATTTTACGCCAAGGGCTTTCCAGCCTACTCAAAAGCAACATCATAGAAATTCTCGCCGGTATCACTGACACCGAAAAAGCCCTTGATTTACTGAAACAAAATTTCACCTTTACCCATTCTGAAATCGCTAAGAATTTTCAAGACAGTTATGGCTATGCCTTAGCTGCGATAAGTAGCGGCTTAGCAGCGCCGGAAAATCAACGCGGTTTTTGGCGCTCACTATTTCAAAGCAATGTGGAAAGCGAATTTTCGCAAGGCTTGGAACAGGATTATTTATTGCCCTTTGCACAACAACAGGGTTTAGCCGATGAAAAGTTGTCCGCATTTCGACAAACCGCCGTAGCCCAATGTCAACAAATGGCAACGCTCACACTGTTTGAAGCGGATAATGCCCCTTTTTCTGAGACAGAGTTAGCGAGTTTTGTCACCGCGAGTGGTGCAAATTCTATGACTGATTTGGTTGTAGAATTAGTGCAAACTCAGCAAAGCTTGGATAAACGGGTGAGGGCTTTTTTGCAATTTGAAGAATTGTTAGGCAATACCCTATTGTTTTTCTTGCACGAGCAACTCCGCAAAGAGCCCCGTTTTCAAAGTACGTTATCTGCCTTGCAACGCGAAGGCTTAATAATTGATGTGCGCGAAATTAAACAAATCGTGCAATCAACTGAAAATAAATTAAATCAAGCACTTACGAAAAAACAGTTTGGTGAAGTGGCACAACTGGGGCAACAATTAGAACGTTTGCAACAGATTGAATCGGTGACACAAAGCCATTATGCCCAATTCATTGAATTTAGCCAACGTTTTGCCGATTGGGCGCAATTGGTTAATCTCCAATTAAAAGAAGTCTTGGCAGCCCTGCCAAAATTGCAAGCGCAATTAGGGGGCATTAAAAGTGATACCGAAGAAATTTTAGCCATCGTTCAGCAATTGATGGCGCGCGCCGATTTATCGCCCCAAGTCAAACCGCGTGATGAATTGACGCAATATAACTCTGCCAATCTGGAATTGATAGGGCAAGCACGGCAATTATTGAAACGCATTCCGTCGTCTGATCCACAATACAGTCGGGCGGCAATTGGGTTAGGGAGTGTCGTCTCTTCGCAGGGCGATTTAAAACAAGCCGAGGCTTTATTTATCAAAGCCTACCAACAGGCGAGCAATGATAAGGAACGGGCGTTGAGTGCGTTTAACCTGTTTCAAGTGTTTACTCGCCAACACGTTTATGATCAAGCTTTATCGTCTTTACAAGAAGCCATTAAGCTAAATCAACAACGTTATGCCTTGCATAATGTCCATACTTATACCCTTCAACGGATATTGGGTGCTGGCGGCATGGGTTGTGTCTTTTTGGCGCGACACCGTTTGAAAAAAGAATCAGTCGTCATCAAGTGTTTTCGGGAAACGTTGCACGGTTCAGCGGATGCCCTGTTCAAAGAAGCCTTTTTGATGTCGGAAATTGCTGGCGAGTATGTACCCCAACCGCTTGACTGTGGTTTTGTTGATTTAACCAAGCAGGAACGCGGCTACTTTATCTCCGAATACATTGAAGGGGCGATAGATGGCGAAACGTGGTTAGCGAAACACGGCAAATTGGATGTACCAACGGGTATTGCGGTAGGTTTACAGATTGCCAAAGGGTTGCAACTCGCGCATGACAAAGGCATTTTCCATTTAGATTTAAAGCCCGCCAATATTTTGTTGCAGCAGCAAGATGAGATAGTGGTGAAAATCATTGAGCATGACAACGGCATTTTCCATTTAGATTTAAAGCCCGCCAATATTTTGTTGCAACAGCAAAATGAGATAGTGGTGAAAATCATTGATTTTGGGTTAGCGAAAGTCGCCCCGTCGTTAGGGCAAGAAATGGCTACCCAGCGCAGTCGTTCTGGATTAAGTCTGTTAGCACAATCGGCGGTATTTGGTACGATGGATTATGCGCCACCTGAGCAACAGGGCATGACGCTTTATGGTGAACCGAATGCGAAAAGTGATGTGTATGCGTTTGGCAAAACCTTATATCGTTTATTGACGGGAGAAAGTCCACAGACATTGCATCCAAGACGTTTGGCAGATGCACCGGAATTGTTTGAGTTGTTATGTGATTGTGTGGAGATTGAGCCGGGGAAACGGGTTGATGTGGCAACGCTTATCATACAATTATCTGCTTTACACGCAGAAATTCTTAAAAAACGTAGAACTTGGTGGAATCAATTGGATGACAATTGGAAAAATGTTTTCATGTTCAATATTGGTAAGATTCCAATCTGGGATAAGGCTTTAATTAAAGCCTTTGATGGTGAACCAACTGATAGCGATTTAGAAAAAATCGTTAATTTGCAGGAATTTGACTGCCATATGAATCAAATGAGTGATTTAGAACCGCTACGCGCCTTGACGAAGTTACAGACATTGGATTGCAGTTGGAATAAAATCAGCGATTTAGAACCGCTACGCGCCTTGACGAATTTGCAGAAATTGCTTTGCGAGTACAATCAACTCAGCGATTTAGAACCGCTACGCGCCTTGATGAACTTGCAGAGATTGGATTGCGGTGGAAATCAACTTAGCGATTTAGAACCGCTACGCGCCTTGACGAATTTGCAGAAATTGCTTTGCGAGGACAATCAACTCCGCGATTTAGAACCGCTACGTGCTTTAATGAAGTTGTCTAATTTATGGTGCTTTCAAAATCAAATAAGCGATTTAGAACCGCTACGCACTTTGACGAAGTTGCGGTACTTGGTTTGTAATGAAAATCAAATAAGCGATTTAGAACCGCTACGCACCTTAACAAATTTGCATAGCTTGTCTTGCGCTGGAAATCAACTCAGCGATTCAGAACTAGACAAGTTTAAAAAAGCAGTGCCTAACTGTGGAGTTTCTTAATAATGTCTAAATCAGGATGTGTAGGATTAAAGGATTAGCTCCGCGAACGAAGTTTGATAGAATTTTTCGGTTTTAAGGTTTATCCGGTTAATCTGTCTGAATCAGAGTACAACGAATTACGTGGATAAACGAATTAAAGCTGGAGGTTTCTCATTGATAATCCCTTAGCTTACCTATCTTTCATAGCTACTTGAGTCTAATCAAGGAACATTACATTATGCTTTATTCGTTTATCCCCGTAATTCGTTGTACTTGATAGGGTTTTGTTTTCATTCTGTAAATTCTAAAATTCTGCAAATTCTGATTCAGACAATTATTGCGTTATAGTTCATTAAGTTGTATTCCATTAGAGATTCCTTTATTATGAAAAATTCTTTTATATTTCAAGGTATAACGTTTTTATGGGAGTGGTAAAAAGGCTCAAATCAATCGTCAGAAACATGGCGTTACTTTTGAACAGGCTTGTGAAGTATTTTTCGATCCGTTTATTCGGGTTGTCGATGCCAGTGCCGAAGCTGAAGCACGAGATGCTGTGATTGGTGTCAACTCAATTCGAGGTTAAAGTTTTTGCGCGCAAAAACTTTAACCTCGAATGGAAAACATCTTTTTGTAGTTCATATCCAACTAGAAGAAGATTGTTTCCGAATTATCTCAGCTCGTAAGGTGACTAAAAAAGAACGGTATTATTATGAAAACTACTGAATTGAATGAAAGACTCAGAAAAGATAGGCCTCTAATGGCAATAACAGTGCGTATGCCAGAAGATGTCGTTCAAGATTTAAAGCGAGTTGCACCCGCGTTTGGATTTTCTAGCGATGAAGCATTGATTCGATACTATATCGGGCAAAGTTTGCGGGTTGACTTAGAACGCTTAAACTCTCTACCGATACAAACTCTCATTGAAAGTTTAAAACGTCAAGGGGTTCCAAACCCTGTGATTAATAAAGCCATTGAGGAAACTGAACAACAAGCGTTTTCAGCCTTCTCTTGAGCAAGCTTCAACAATCATCAAATAAACCAATCAGGATTTGCAGGATTGACAGGATTTTTCGGTTTTAAGGTTTATCGGGTTAATCCATAGTACAACGGATTTGCGGATTAAACGGATTGAGTTGGGAGGTTTTATCCGTTTATCCACGTCATCCGTTGTACTCCATTCTGATTCAGACAATAATTTAACCATAAGTACAACGGATTTGCGGGTTAATCAAAATATACTTTTTCGATTATGGATAATTATTTATTATATCGTTCAATGAAAATAAGTGCTAACGGTTTGCCAGTGGTGGGTACAACAGCTAGAACTCTGGGAATCAGGGAAGGCGTTGATATTTTAGTTATTTCTGATCAAGTCAAACCTAATATTGGTGGTATGTCTGTTAGTCCACCGCCACCCGATAATCTTCCAATCCACCGTCGCCCAGCTGCGTTTGGTGGAACAGGTAAGGATCCAGTCGGGCAAATAAACGTTAATTGTTTAAGTGCTTTTCAACTTCAATATCGAGCCGATCCACATCAGCCCAATAAACATGGATTCATTGAACCGATAACAGAAATGCGGTTTGAAGAATATCAACAGGCAATAGTAGCAACTCTACATGAGTGGACTTTGACAGGTGAACAAAAATGAGCATTGAACTATCTGTGTTAAAAGAGGCTTTACAACAAAGTAGCCCAATGGAAAAGTTGGAAACAATCGTCAAAGATTTGCTGAGTAAAGGATACTCAAAGGAAAGTATTCTAGCCGAATTTGAATATTTCCGTGAAGCAATGACGGACGAAGACTATGAAGATATTGTACTAGAAGTGATGGATTTTCTCACAGGATGGTGTAGTCCCCATAAGCGTATTGATATACACCATAGGCAACGTATCACATTAGCGCCTGAACTTTATGCTCAAGTTGAAAAAGAGGCACAGATACGTGGTATCTCATCTGAAACTTTAGTTCATTTGGGTTTAATGGAATGGTTAGCCAATCATCACCAACATCAGGTATGTGAAGCTTAGTCAAACCTGACAGGGCGAAAAATTCTAATTCAGACAATCATTCAATCATAGTACAACGGATTTGCGGATTCAACGGATTGATTTAGGGTGTTTTATCCGTTCATTGCGTGAATCCGCTGTACTCCATTCTAATTCAGTTAATAAAGAGTCTCACAAAATGAGTATTAATGATAAGCCTTTAGTGTGGCTTTCTGGTGAAATCAAAACACCGCCTTTTTCACAGAATGCTCGTCTTGAGGCTGGATTCTTATTGAGAAAATTACAGAAAGGAGAAATGCTATCTCTCCCACAATCTCGCCCAATGCCCTCCATTGGATTTCGATGCCATGAATTACGCATTAATGACAAGAATACCACTTGGCGAATTATCTATCGTATTGACTCTGATGCTGTTATCATACTTGACGTATTTGAGAAAAAAACGCAACGTACCCCTAAACAAGTCATTGAAACCTGTATGCAAAGGTTAACTACTTATGATAGTTCATGTTAGGAGTTAAAAAAAATGGATAAAGACAAACAAGCAAAACTCGCCTCAAAAGGCTGGAAAATTGGCACGGTTGATGAGTTTTTAGAATTAACGCCCGCTGAAGTCACCTATATCGAATTAAGACTCGCACTCAGTGAAAATCTTAAACAACGTCGCACACAAAAACAGATCACCTCAAGCGACACACAACTCGCCAACCCTTCCCAAATTGAAAAATTAGAAACCGGAGAAACGTCAGTCTCACTTGATTTCTTAATACGATCACTGCTAACACTTGGCGTAACCGTTAAAGAATTAGCTGAGATTATGGTTCACTCTCAAGATTTTGCTGGTAATCCTAATGTTTGAATCAGGATTGACAGGCTTAAAGGATTAGCTTCGCTAACGAAGTTTGACAGGATTTTTCGGTTTTAAGGTTTATCTGGTTAATCCATAGTACAACGGATAAACTCGCATCGTTACTTCGTTTGACGGATTCAACGGATTGATTTGGAGTGTTTTTGTTTTATCCGGGAATGAAGGAAAGAAGCTGTACTCAATCCTGATTAATCCTAAAATTTTGTTAAACCTGATTCAGACAAATTAAATTAACCCATTTATGTGTTGTACTCCATGAAAACGATGAACCTCATAACGACATCAACCCAAATAGAACAATTTCTTTCTGCATTTAAAAATCTTGCTATAGAGGTTCAGAAAAATAATTTCACACCAAGGGGGTTGTCGTTTGCTCTTGGGTGCATTCCCAAAAAAAGGGTCATTATCAATCTCAATCACGCCTTCGCGAAAATAAATTTGGAACGAAAATGCAGCGAAGCAGAATGATTCAATCGTATCAGTCTGAATCAGGATTTGCAGACTTAAAATTATCCGAGCCTGCCATTTCACGCAAAAGTTTTTGCGTGCAAAAACTTTTGCAATAGTAAAGGATGGGTAGGGGAATGGGGCTGGCAACAAAACCAGTTACATGCCCCCCTACAAGAAAATTCGACGTTTTAGTGTCTTTTAAGTTGAATTGTTCCCGTCTGTTCCAATTGGGCCAACAATTCTTCACGAGACAAGTGCATCAACAAGTCAAGTGAGTTTTCAGGCGACATTTCTACTAACGGTTCAATCACTTGTGACAATCGGTTGTCAATTTCGCCAAAACGTAATTTGAGCATGTTTTCTACGACTAAGTGCCGATCTTCCCGTATGCCTTGCTGGATGGCCTTTCTTCGTGATTCTTCATAAGCTGGTGATAAAATCATCAGTAACTCCTCTTCTTTTGGGGTTAAGTCGTCTTGTACTAGAACATCCGCATGCCACTTATGCAAGACATCTAGCACTTGGCTGTGTAAGGGTTCTTTGTCTTTCAGGGTGGCAAGTGTTTTAATCGCTTCCTCTTGGATTGCTCCCTTGCCTAAAATTCTAAGCCAAATCGTGTCTAATGTAGCTGGTAATCGATCAATGACAACTATCCCTGTGTTCATCGCATCTCCGAAAAAGTAAATCCCTTTGCACCAGTTCGGTTCACGAAGCTTGACATCAAAACTTGTCAATAGAGCATCTGGTACTGAGGTTGCCACAATCCATAATCGTGGCAAATGGGTTGTTTTACCCAGACGTTTCTTTTCTTTCTTCCCTTTCCGCGATAGATCGCTATACCAAGAAAAGAGTTTCATCAAACTCACGCAAACTTCCACTTGACTGGGTGGATCCCAAAAATATTCTATCAAACAAGCTGTTGATATCATATTCCCCAAGACACCGATTTTCTTTAAGTCTGCCTGAGACATTGATGGGGGAGGTTCAAAGCTGATATCAGCATAATAAACTTCTTTTGGATGAATGGGACGTTGTGCTTCAGAACTACCACCAAAAAAGTGGAGTATCTCAAGTAAACATTCCTTACAATACTGATCGTAGGGTTGTCGTGTCATTTCCATATATATAAATAAGCCTGAAAAATAAAAACGTTATTATAAAAATTTGGAACGAAAATCAGGCCTTCATGCCTTCGCAAAATAAATTTGGTTTGAAAATCGGGCAGGCGCAAAATAAATTTGGTTTGAAAATCGAGCCTTCAAGATTTATCGATATTGGAGTTCAAGATTTATCTTGATGTTGAGAGCGAGCCCACCCGACATTGAAAAGAGTGTTTTTTTTAAATAACTCTTTCATTCCCACCATCAATGGGCACTTGAGCGCCAGTTGTTTTCGCAAAAGCGGGCCCTGCCATCGCGCAGGCGAGTGCGGCGACATCTTTTGAAGTGATTTCTGTTTTGAGGATGTTGTTGGTTTTGTACTCGGCTACTGTCATGCCGTAGTGTTTTGCTCGATTTTCTAAGACTTCAGGTGTCCAAATCGCCGTATCAAAAACCGCGTTGGGATGGAGTACATTGACTCGTATTCCATATGTGCCTAATTCTAAAGCGGCAACACGGGCGAGTTGAGTTAACCCGGCCTTGGCAACTGAGTAGGCAGAAGCGCCTGGCCCAGGGGCGGGAACGTTTTTGGAAGCCATGATAATCACGGCAGGATCAATGCCCATTTCAAGATAGGGGATGCAAGCCTGTAAGACTTGCTGATGGCTGGTTAAGTTGAGGGTAAGACTCTGTTTCCAAGTCTTTGGATTCATGTTTGCAATGGTTTCACTTGGCGGAAACATACCAGCATTACTGATGAGAATATCGAGTCCACCAAAATGGCGAATGCCGCTTTCAACGAGGTGTTGGATATCATCCTCAAATGTGAGATCGCATTCAATCGCTAAAATATCGGGTGTGTCAAACAGCCTTGTAATGGCTTTATTCATATCTAATGCCACAACAGCCGCGCCTTGAGCCTGTAGGGCTTCGACACAAGCACGGCCAATACCACTTGCTGCGCCGGTAACTAATGCAATTTTGCCTTGCAAAGGAAGGGCAGTGCCTTTTTTACCGAGCTTGGCTTGTTCTAATTCCCAGTATTCAACTTCAAACAAATCAGATTCAGGTAACGTTTTCCAACCGCCCAGTAATTCGGCTACTTGGATAGCATGAATAGTATGCTCCTTGATATCTTCGATAATGTGCGCTTCTTTAACACTGCGGCCAAAACTGATCGCCCCGGATGTGGGCCAAACGGCCCAACAAGGGGCTGGATTCAGGCGAGTCAATTGACTATTGGTGTGACGCTCAAAGTATTCGCTATAGGCTTGGACATAATGGGCAATATCCTCATCAGGATTTTCTCCCAAAATCACAGGGATCGGTTTAGTGCGAATCACATGATCGGGTGTTAAAGGCCCGCGTGTCGCGATAGTCGCGACATCGGGCCGATTAGAAAAACTCACCGATTCGCGATTACTGTCCAATTTGGCAATCATCGCAGCGCCTTTGATATCACTCACGCTTTTACGAATACGCGCTAATGTTAACAGGTTTTCCTTAACGGTTACTCTAGTCGGCAAGACAAGGGTAGCCCCTTGATCGGCCAGATAATTTTCGGCCGCTGTAACCAATTGAATCATGCGTTCATAACTGCTCTTCGCGTCATCGGCAAAACTAAATACGCCATGATTCATTAAAATCATGCCCTCTAAGTTTGTCCAGTCAATCTCTTGTGTCAGCTCATAAATTTTCTTAGCCAAAACAAAACCGGGCATGACGTAAGGTACTATGAGTACCCGATCACCATAAATGGCACGGATGCGGGCCTCGGCATTCTCCGTATTCGTGATCGTGACAACGGCATCAGCGTGGGTATGATCGACAAACTTGAAAGGAATGATGGCATGTAAAATCGCCTCTACTGAGGGATTAGGGGCACTGGGATTGGTCATCGCTGAACGTTGAACACGCACCATTTCGGCATCGCTCAGTTGATTCAAGTGAGCCATTTTTTTTAAGACATCCAATTTCACGGGGGCAAACCCGGCTGCCTCAATTGTGGCTAAATCCCAACCACTCCCTTTGACATATAATAATGCCTCTGTTTCCCCAAAAAGGTTAGTGGTATTAGCCTTTACGGATGTATTACCGCCGCCATGTAGCACTAAAGCTGATTCTTGCCCTAATAATCGGGATGTATACACACGTAGGGCTAAATCATTTCGATACCGAGCGGCATCATCATTATTCCATAGACTTTTCATAATGGGTTATTAAATCAATATTTTAGGTGGGAAAATGGGTAAGCGATAAATCGCCTACTACAAACACGCAAATTTTGCGCCTATGGCGCATTTATAAATCACAAGATTTTTTTTGTAAGGTGGGATCGCAGTCTCAATGATCTCAAATAGGGCACAATATTATTGCCCGATTGCCCACCATTAATCTAAATTAAATTCCTTAAAAAATAGTCACTAATTAATAATAAGCTATTGATTTTTAAAACGGGCAAATTTTATATTTGCGCTGAAAACGCATTAAATTTTGTTATACTATCAATACCTTCGCAAAATATTATATAAATTTTATGTGGTTATTATCAGTAGAGACGCGATGCCTCGCGTCTCTGGCATCGCGTCTCTGGCATTGAATCGCGTCTCTGGCATTGATTTGCTATGCATCGCGTCTCTACAGCGGAATTTGATGTGGTTATTACCAGTAGAGACGCGATGCATCGCGTCTCTACTGCGGATTTTAATTCATAACTTATTGATTTTACAACTTTAAGTATTTGATTTCAATAAGATTTGTAATTTAGAGGGTGGGCAACAAAAAGACGTTACCCACCATTTCACGCGCTTTGTTTCGCGGAGCGAAACAAAGCGCGTGAAATACATTTTAGCTTTGCACAATCTAATCCTTTCATAAGCAAACAATCCTTGTAGTTATAATATAATAAAGGAGGGCAAATCAATGAAAACAGGCAATCCAACGTTATCAGCAAAAACTTTTGAGGCTTTGCCTATTTCCTTAGTTAAAGAAATGACAATAGCTGGAACGGTTAATAAAACACTTCTACTGTTAATATTACTTTCACTTAGCTCAGCTTGGAGTTGGCATCAATTTTATACGACTGAAGATATCACTTTAATTATTTCTTATTTGTGGATAGGCACTTTAGGCGGTTTTGTGGTAGCCTTAGTGACAATCTTTGTGAAAAAATGGGCCTGGATCACGTCTCCAATTTATGCATTATTGGAAGGATTGGCGATTGGAAGTATTTCAGCTCTTTTTGAAACCGCTTTTCCCAATATCGTGATTCAAGCCGTTGCACTCACTTTTGGTACCTTATTTTGTTTACTACTCGCTTATAAATCGGGTTTAATTAAAGTCACGGCGACTTTTAAACTAGGTGTTGTAGCGGCCACAGGCGCAATTTGTCTTATTTATATTGTTGATATGGTACTGATTTACTTTGGCTTTACCGTGCCTTATATTCATGAAACAGGCCCTGTCGGCATTCTGTTTAGCCTATTTTTTGTCACCATTGCCGCATTAAACCTCGTTTTAGATTTCGATTTTATCAGAGAAGGGGCAGAAATGGGGGCTCCTAAATATATGGAATGGTACGGCGCTTTTGCTTTAATCATTACCCTTGTCTGGCTTTACCTTGAAATATTAGAACTGCTTGCTAAAATCCGTGGCAGCCAATAAATTTGATTTGTGATTTTCGATTTGATCAAATCTATAGTATTTCATACCCTTATTTTCAAAAAGGGGTTGCCCATTTTATATCAAAAATCCACAATCGGGGCAACCACAAGGGATTGCCCCTACCATGAAAAGGCGCATTTCTGAAATGCGCCCCATGAAGGCTGGCATGTAGGGGCAATCCCTTGTGGTTGCCCTTTTTCTCTCAAAAATATTATGGAAAACATCATGCATCAAGAACTCAATCTCTCTTTTCCTGAACCACAACATTTGGCTATCAGCCTAACTGATAACCAGAATCGTGAAGAAACGCCATTGTTAGAATTTATTTCCCCCATTTCTGACAAGGGCCATCAACACCTCCATTGGTATTTAAAAGAATACCCAAATCAATACAGTGCTGAGGTTGATATCGACGCGGCCCAACAAATTGCGAAGCAATTCCCGCCATTAGGGAATAGTTTGTTTAATAAAGTCTTTGCTAAAAAAGCCGCTCTTCGTCTCTATAAAAAGTTCCGAGATCACAAACAACCCGGCCGTATACTGACGATTACAAGCCCAGATCCCAGCATTCTGTCATTACCTTGGGAATTGCTACACCCTTCTGGCAAGGGGAGTGGTTTTTTGCTTTTTGAAACGCCCCCTATTTCCATCCGTCGTCGTGCGCCGAGTATCAGTCAAAAGTCTTTTGAAATCAAACAGAAAGATAAAATACACCTGTTAGTTGTGATCTCGCGTCCGACTGATATTGAGCCCCGTGATCCACAGGTACCCGCTTCTGCGGTACTCAATGCCATAGAAGAATACGGTGCTGAGCGCATAACCCTCGAATTTCTCCGTCCTGCCACGTTGAAGCAATTACGTGAACGGTTGGAAAATAAGGCCTTACCGGCCGTCGATATACTGCATCTTGATGTACCGGCCTTAGTTGATCAAAAAGGCGAGTTTGAACAACAAGCCCGTCAGGGCCTGAAAACCTTGACTGAACCCTTGAAACAAGCCGCTATGGCGATCACGCTGGGCCAAAATACCACTTATCTACAGTTTGAAAAAGACACGGGCGAAAAACGACTCATCCCAGTCGATTTGGTATCGCATCTGCTGAGCCATTATTCTATCGCTTTAGTCATTTTATCGACTGGCCCATCAGTTAAAACAGAAGCCGATATCGACACCGATATCGACAGTATCGCTATCAATTTGATAGCGAAAGGCATGCCTTTCGTTTTGGTTCTGCGTGATGCCGTATTAGCCACCCAAAAGTTGTTTGAAACCTTTTATGAATCCTTGGCACAAGGCCAAAAAATTGGCACAGCTTTAGATACAGCCCGTTCTGCTTTGTATGCCGATACCGCCCGGCGCGAGATTATGCAGCAAAGTGGCGCGGTTAAACTGCACTTACATGATTGGTTTTTACCAGCATTATATCAACAAGGGCAAGACACGGCCCTATTAACGCAAATGCTGCCCGAAAAAGAGAAGGCATTAGTTCAAGAAAAACGCTATTTGTCTCACAATTTGTCTCATCCACCGGCCAGCGGATTTTTTGGCAGATGGCGGGAATTACGGGATATCGAGCGCCGCTTCATGCGCGGCATACGACGTATTAATATCCACGGTGGTGGGGGACAAGGGAAAACCTGTTTAGCGCAACAAGCCGGCCGTTGGTTGCAGCGCACTGGGATGTTTAAATATGTCGTCTATGTCGATTATGGAAACTGTCAAATACTTGATCCCGTCAGCGTTGCGATCAGCATGATCTCTGAAGTCTTACAAAAACACTTATTAGATGTAGAAGCCGTCACGCAAGCCTTGCGCCGTGTGCCCACTTTATTGATTTTGGATAACGTGGATTTACAGTCATCCGCTCAAGTCACGTCTCAGCCTGGCCTGTTTACGACCACTTCAAATGGAGAGGAAAATACGCCGCCTAGCCTGTTTACGACCACTTCAAAGGAAGAGAAAAACGCGCAGCTGCCTAGCCTGTTTACGACCACTTCAAAGGAAGAGGAAAACACGTTACCTAGCCTATTTACCACCTCTTCAAAGGAACCGGACACTCAGCCTAGCCTATTTACCACCACTTCAAAGGAAGCGGAGACTCAGCCTAGTCTATTTATCACATCTTCAAAGGAAGAAGACACTCAACCTAGCTTATTTACTACCCCCTTCTCAAAAGAAGCGGAAAACACACCAAGTCTATTGACTACCCCTTCAAAGGAAGCGGAAAACACGCCAAGTCTCTTGAATAACCCTTCAAATGAAGCGGAAAACAACAACTACTTTAGTTCTTTTTTTGAACAGGAAGTAGAGGATAAAAAGGCAGAAGTGGCGGATAAAAAGGCAGAAGTGGCGGATGATGAACAAAAGGACAAACGTCATCAACTCCTTGAAGCGGTTAAAAAATGGTCAGAAGCGGGCAAAAGCCGTGTGTTCATCATCACGCGCCAACCCAATAATCTGTCTCATCAGGATTTTCCAGAACAAGGCAACTTGAAATATTACCTCTTACCCCTGGGCAAATTAGAGGAAACCCAAGCCGTGCGCTACGCGGAAGCCTTGATGACACAGCCACCGCTATCCGCGTATGGCGTGCCAAAACGGGCCGCTTTAACCCAATTACTAGAGCAAGCCCATTATCACCCCTTATCCATTCATCTGTTAGTGCATCTACTGAAAAACAATCACATCGATACATTAACGGAGCAGTTCAATCAATCGTTAGCCGCATTATCGGCCGACACGCATTATCTTGAACGGCCACTGGTTGCGGCACTGAATTTGTCATTAGAAAAGTTAGAACCCTCAATACGAAACGGGATCACGAGATTAGGTATTTTTCAATGCGGCGCGTTTGAAAACATTTTACAAGGCATCACGCAAATACCGGAACCGCAATGGCAAACCCTACGCCAAAGCTTAGAAGCGAGTGGCCTGATTCAGCCTGATAACCTGGAAGGTATCACAGTGAATTATCTCAAATTCCACTCAAGCTTATCCCCGCTACTGTGGAATCGGCTCTCGCAGCTAGAACAAGAGGCTTTAACCGAACGTTATTGCCAAGGCTACCATGAATTATCTTTGTTCTTATACAATGAAGATAACCAAAAACCGCATCAAACTCGGCTCATTGAGCGACGAGAACTGCCGAATTTGCTACATGCCGTTGAAGAAGCGTTAGACAGTAATAAAAAAGGCGCATTAGAATTTGCTGACAAAGTGATCTCATTCCTCGTTGACTTTGGTTTCAAAACGGACAGCAACCAGTTGACAAGGCGCAGAACGGAGAAATTAAGCCATTCGACAGCCGTCTCTCAAGAGGAATATCTTGCCCAGTCTCAAAAAGCCGATCAACTGTATTCCGACGGCCAGTATTCAGAAGCCCAAACCGTTTATCAAGAACTCCTTGAACAATTAGGCGAGGATATCAGTTATAACCGTTGTCTCAGCTTGAGTGGATTAGGCCGTTGTCTAGCAGAAACAGGCGATTTAGAACAAGCAGCCGACTACTTTCGGCAAGCCTTGGCGGAATTGACACAATTACCCCTTTCCCAAGACAACAAGCTAGAAGCGGGCATGATGCAAACCTATTTAGCCACCGTGCTAATGGAAATGGAAGACAACAGCTCCGCCAAAGCGGCTTATAACACCGCATTATCTATAATGAAAGAGCTTGGCAACAGCCATCATCAGGCCGCGATACAATCGCAATTGGGCAAAATCGCCATGTTGCAAAACCAACCTCAAGAAGCAGAACATTACTATCGTGATGCCTTGAACCTGTTTAAACAACTCAATGATCAAAAATCAGAAGCCCTAGTTTGGCATCAACTGGGCATGGTTTGCCAAAAAGCCAAACGTTGGAAGGCCGCAGATGAAGCCTATCAACAAGCCGCGAACTTGTATGAAAAACGAGGCAAACGAGGAGAAACTATCGCAATCTGGAACGAACTGGCTGAAATCAATCAAGCGAATGGGCATTTACAAGCCGCAGAAACGTGGTATCGCAAAGCGATTGAAGGTTACAAAGCTCAAAAAGATTGGAAAAGCGTCTCAAAGGGTTTTCAAAAGCTCGCTAAACTGCTGCAAACCCAACCCCATCGCCTAGACGAAGCTTGGCAATTAGGCGAAGCCTGTTTAAACTTTGACAAAAGCCTCGAACCAGAGCAGAGCGAAATTTGGGAAATCTACTCACTGTTAGCCGACATTGCCGAAAAACGCCATGACACACAGCAAGCGAAGCACTATCGCAGCTTAGCCCTACAATCGAAAAGCAAGATAGCAGGTGGTTCTACCGATTTACAACAACATCAACAATTCATTGATGCCATGGTACAAACCATCGCCCAACCCAAGCTCCGCAAACAACTAGACTTGATGCTACAACAGCGAGAGAACAAAGGATGGCGAAAACTGACAGCTGCCAGTCGTCGCATCCTAGAAGGTGAACGCGATTGGAATAAGCTATACGAAGAAGAGTTAGACATGGAAGACGCGATGATAGTGCAAGAAATTCTCCAACGCCTTGAAAAGAAAAATCCAGAGAGTTTAATCCTCACCTCAGACAGCGAATCGCAAACCGATAGCTTCTCATTCCAACAGCACGCGAGCGTTGGGCAACAGCCACAGCTTCGTTTTTGAAGTCATAAAGAATTGTCTTGTAGGGTGGGTAACGTTGTTGCCCACCATTAGGCGTCTCCCAAAAATGGTAGGGGGCCGGTAACGGGTTTTTGTTGCCCACCATTCTCTCCAGAAGAATTTGAATCAATCATCAAAACGCCAACACTATCCATTTTTAAACATACCTTTAATTTCATAGCGAATTGATAATTTAAAACACACACATTTACACAGTAAATTAATATCAATTAACTATTTTAAATCATAGACTTATTCTCTGTGGCACTCTGTAAACGAAGTGAACTCTATGCAAGGCTTCAAGTTGAGGCAAACAAAAAATGGGGTAAAAAAACGTGATAGAACGCCTCATGTCATGATTATCATGATTTACGCTGATCAATATTAGAGTTGTCCGAAAATAAGGCTTTTGTGAAAATTTATTTTCGGACAAGTCGATTAATCATGTTCAACATCAATTTGACTAACTAAGTACTGAAGCATAAATTTTCGTGTATTTTGAAATGGGGCAACCACAAGGGATTGCCCCTACGCAATGCCATGTAGGGGCAATCCCTTGTGGTTGCCCTTTGCGCTAAAATATCTGTT
>Ga0136651_10000142_pt1 | contig 35346 bp, 29 predicted proteins | sample Mar14236cmmetaG_FD_94867 | JGI IMG/M metagenome (GOLD analysis project Ga0136651, IMG submission 94867) | Marine hydrothermal vent microbial communities from Guaymas Basin, Gulf of California to study Microbial Dark Matter (Phase II) - Marker... ... | reverse complement strand
TTTCTACAGTGTAATCCACACTTCTGATAATTTCTTCAGGTATCTGATCGAAGAAGGCGGGGGAGGGCTGTCCCGATACATTTGCCGAAGTGCTTACCAGGGGTTTGTCAAACTTTTTTATCAAGGCTCCGCTAAACCGGCCCTTTACAATTCTGATAGCAATAGTACCATCCGGAGCGATCAGGTTTTTTGCCAGGTTAATGGCATTTGGGTAAACAATAGTCAACGGGGAAACTGAATTTTTCATTAAATCAAATGCAATCGGAGGCACGTCTTTTACATATCTTTTAATCTTATCTGCACTATCAAGTAATATGATCATGCTTTTAGTTTCACTGCGTCCTTTTATTTTATACACCTTTTGAACTGCTTTACTGTTTGTAGCATCACAACCAATTCCCCAAATTGTATCGGTCGGGTAAAGGATTAGTTTTCCTTTTTTTAAAAGTTCTATTGATTTATTTATTTCAGTCTCAAGATTCATAATTGTTTCAATAGTTGTTCGTTTTCAATGGTATAAGCGCAATCAAAATGCTTTTCCGGGCATTGGTTTCGCCCATGAATTCCACATGGCCGGCAAGCCAGTTCTTTTTTTGTTTGCACGATGAATGATCTGTCAGACAGCGGGCCGAAGCCAAACTCCGGAACAGTAGAACAAAAAATGGCTGTGACAGGGGCATTTACAGACGATGCCAAATGCATGGGAGCCGAATCATTCACATAATTCATCTGTGCATCTTTCATCAGCACTGCCGATTCCAAAAAGGATAATTTCCCTGCCAGATTAAGGCAATTTGCTCTGCCGGATTGTTTAATGATCCTTTCGCAAAGATCATGTTCCTCTCCCGACCCCAGTAAATACACATACATGTTTCCGTTAACAGAGGAAACAAACTCCGTCCATTTCTCCTCAGGAAATGTTTTTGTAAACCACAGCGAACCCGGTGAAACAGTAATATAGGCATGTGTTTTGTATTGCGACATCTTTGCGTCATCATGCTTTGAAGGATATAATTTTACCGGAAATTTTTTGTTATCCGTCAAATGTTCGATGAGCAGAAGATTTCTGTCTACTTCATGCATACCACCTTTCTCGCTTAACACATGTTTCACCTTTTTGGAATAAAGAAATGAAAAAGGATTTTTTCCGAACCCGATTTTATTCCTGGCGCCCGACAATGCGGTTATCAGGCCGGACGATGCAAACCGCTGAATGTTAATCACCGTGTCATAATGCTGTTCACGGATAAACCGGATAATTTCTTTCAGGTTGCTGTATTTCTTTTCTTTCTTATCCCAGGCAATTAAATTACTAATGTAAGGATGATTCCGTAATAACGGCTGGTATCCGTCTTTAAGTAAAAAGTCAATTCCGGCATCCGGAAAATAGTGATGTAACTTCTCTATCAGCGGTGTGGCAAGAATCACATCGCCTAAGGAGGCTGTTTGTATGATGAGGAACCTTCTCAATTTATATATTTTGTACAAAGTTAGGGAAATATAAAGCTTTTTAAACCATTCTTATGGCAGGAATTTAAGTTTAGTTACACTTATCTTATTACAACCTGACAATAAACTTTTTCAAATGTGTTATTTAAAATTATTTTTAATTATGAACAGGGATTTATCATAATAGGTAAGTTCGTATTTTTACATGCAACTTTAATAAATTTCTGACATGGTAAATTTAGAAACATCCTATATGGGGTTGGCTTTAAAGAGCCCTTTGATTGTTGGCAGTTCAGGTTTAACAAATTCGGTTGAAAACATTATGGAAATTGCCCGGCATGGTGCAGGAGCAGTTGTGTTAAAATCGTTATTTGAGGAACAGATCAAACATGCCGCATCAAGTACCATCATGCAAAATGAGTTGGGCAATGCCTATCCGGAAGCCGAAGATTACATCCGTAATTATACACGGGAAAAAGATGTGGATGACTACCTGAAGTTAGTTGAGAAAAGCAAAAAGGCTGTTGATATACCGATACTGGCTTCCATAAACTGTGTAACAAACACAGAATGGACAACGTTTGCCCGGCAAATTGAGGGAGCCGGTGCTGATGGTTTGGAACTGAATATATTTGTTATGCCATCAGACCCAAACCGCGAAGGAAAACAAAATGAAGCCGTTTACTTTGACATTGTCAGGAAAATCCTTGAAGTTGTCAACATACCTGTAGCGCTAAAGATCAGTTATTATTTTTCTTCCCTGGCAAATACAGTGATGAAATTATCGTGGACGGGAGTTAAAGGGATTGTTCTTTTCAACAGGTTCTTTAGCCCCGACATAGATATTGAAAATCTGGAAATCAAATCAAGCAATATTTTCAGCTCTCCTTCCGACATTGCCATTTCTCTTCGCTGGATTGCCATGCTGTCGACCCATGTAAACTGTGATCTGGCCGCATCAACAGGTGTTCATGATGGCAACGGGCTGATCAAAGAACTGTTAGCGGGTGCTAAAGCAGTACAGATAGCCTCTGTATTATATAAAAAAGGCTTCGGAGAAATTGAACATATGACAGAAGTACTTGAAAACTGGATGGAGCGTAAGAATTATACACGATTAGAGGATTTCATTGGTAAAATGAGCATTTCTGAAGCAGAAAATCCTGCATCCTACGAACGGGTTCAGTTTATGAAACATTTTTCGGGTATTGAATAAATCTCAAAAATTCAGTTTTTCGTTGTTCTCCTGATATTATTTATATCTTAGTTCTTTAGTTTAAAAGAACATTTATGTCCGGAAGAGTTATAAAAATAATCTTTCTTTTTACGGTTTTACTTAGTACCCAAACAGTACCTGCACAAATCATGAATTATTACTGGAGTACAAACTTTAACTCCATTTCCTCTTTGCTTGGCGGTGCTGTTGTTGCCGGTGAGGGTGATAATGCCTCTATTTATTACAATCCTGCCACTATTGCAGAAGCCGAACAGGGAAGTAACTTCTCGTTAACATCAAGTTTATTTACCTATTACACCTACACATATAAAGATGCGTTGGGAGACGGCACAAAATTATACACCGATTACTTTATAGCCCAGCCTCCTTTTATTTCTTATACATACCGACCTAAGAGCGATTCAAAATTCAGACTATCTGCTGCCGTACTTACCAGAGTTAAGGAAGATATTAATATGATCTCGGCCAATTCTAAATATTACGATGTCTTGCATAATTTACCCGGTGAAGAATTATACAACAGCTTATTTGATTACCGTAATTCTTATATTGACACATGGGTAGGAGTGGCACTTGCACAGCAGGTGACAGAAGGTTTTAGTTATGGTGTCAGTTTGTTTGTTTCGGAAGCAAGTATAAAATATCGTTACAGGTACGCTACTTCTGCTTATAGTGTAAACGATACACTGGATCCGGAAATATATCCACAATCGCAGCGGATTGCAGAGGGCACATACGAAGAAGCCTTTAAATTTACTGATTACCGGCTTATTTTTAAAGTCGGTGTTTTGTACAAATCCGGTTCGTGGAGATTTGGCTTGAACCTGACAACACCATCTGTCTATCTGTTCTCATCCGGTAAGCAGGCTATTCGTACTGAACTTGCTTCGAACATCTCTTTATCAACAAATGACTTTTTGCCAGATTACCAGATTTTTGACGGGCAGACGGATAACCAGTTAAAAACAGATATTAAACTTCCTTTGTCTATATCGATTGGTATTATAAAAGAGTTCGGAGATAATAAAAAACGCCTTTATTTTACAGCGGAATTCTATAAAAGAATTAAGTCTTATAAAATGATTAGTGCTGAAATCAATGATGATATAACGGATGATCAGATCTATGAGTTGCTTGAGAATAAAGACTGGCTTTCATTTGCATATGCCACACGAAGCTTTTTTAATGTAGCTCTTGCTTATAGCTGGAGAATCAGAAAAGGAAGAGAATTTTTAAATTCATTCAGAACGGACCTTACCAGTATAAGAAATGCCGACATGGGCGAATACAGCCACTACAACGTTATAAAAACAGTAGACTATAACAGATTTCATTATGCGGCCGGATTAAAATTCAATATTAAAAAAAGCAATTTCATTGCCGGAGGAGAACTCTCATTTGCTTACAATAACAACATCAAACAAATTGCCAACTTCACTGACCCTGTTGAACTAAATACCAAAGATAATCGGGTGCTCCAGGGGGAAATAAAAAATGATATGAGCATTATGTATTGGGGGTTCAGTGTCTATATTGGCGCCACCCTGAATTTTATTCAAAAATAATAGTTATTTTTGGCCCGGTATTTGTACGCATCACACCCTTAATTTGAAAATCAAAAATAATATTTTTACACATGAAAAAACTACTTTTAAATTTTTCCATGGTCATTGCATTTGTAGGAGGTATCCTTTTTTTACATGGGTGTTATCCTGACAATTCACTTACATATGACCAAACAGACATCTCTTTGACAGGTTATTATGATTCGGTTGATTTTAATAAGATTACAACCTATTTCATGCCGGATACGGTGTTTCCTTTAAGAGATGACACGACAGACAAAACCCCTATTGAAGGACAAGACCTTATTCTGAGTCAGATTGCTAAGAATATGCAGAGCTACGGTTATACACGGATCTACCCGGATGATAATTCACCTGAACCAGATGTTATGGTTACAGCTTCGGCTATTATGACAACAACGGTGTCGGTCGGCTGGTGGTATCCTTATTACCCGGGTTGGGGCTGGGGATGGTACTGGTGGAAAAAGTCGCCCGAACAAACATCGTACTGGTATCCTTATTACCCGGGTTATTACCCACCGGGCTGGGGATGGGGAGGTGTACCTTACTACAGCACTTATACTACCGGCACTTTAATGCTGGAAATGGCCAATCCCGAAGATTACAGAATTGTGGATGGAGACACGGTTGTTCCTTTGTACTGGGCAGGTGGCCTGAATGGAATTCTTAGCGGATCTTCAAATGAAGCACGTGTTAAAAAAGGTATTGATCAATTATTTATACAATCACCATACCTTAATAACAATTAAAAAAGATCACTAAATAAAAAACTGTAGAATAATGAAAAAAAATAAGATATTCCTGACAATAATATTCATTGTCACATTTTCCATATCATCTTTTGCACAAGGCGGTGGTGCCTGGAATTTTACATACAACATGGGGATTCCTATGGGTGACACAAAAGATTTTGTTTCTAAAAGTTCCTTCAGGGGGATGATGATAGAAGGTCGTGGCTTTGTTACGAACAATCTTGCTGTTGGTGGTGCAGGTGGCTGGCAGGTTTTTTATGAAAACCTGGGATGGGTTACGGAGAATGTAAACGAAACAACAACTATTAACGGTTATAAGAGAAAATATATAAATGCCGTACCATTAATGGCAACAGCACATTATTACTTCTTCCCGGGTAATTTAATGCCTTACATTGGGCTTGGTTTAGGAACCTATTATATTGATGCACGCACCTATATGGGAATCTATTATATTGAGGACGAAGCATGGCATTTTGGTCTGGCACCCGAATTAGGACTGAGCATCCCGTTTGGAAGCAGCAATGCTGCCTTTACAGCCAACGTTAAATACAATTGGGCGGCTAAAACCAAGGACACAAGTGGGCAATCATGGATAGGTGTCGGTGTTGGTTTTTCATATGTATTTTAACGATAAATACACCCAATAATTAGCGGGTAAAGCAACAACAAATAAAAACCGGAGATGTGAGAAAAAGCTTACTGTCTCCGGTTTTTTTTTAAATTAGCACTTCAATCAAAAACAATTAACTATGAGGAAAAATTTACTTTTAAGTATAGTATTGAGCATATTTACTTTATTCGTTCTTGGTTTAAATGCACAAACACAATTTGTTAACCCCGGTTTTGAAGAATGGGAAGAAATAGGATATGGTCCCGACATTATTGAACCGGTCAACTGGAGCTCTATAAAATCAACAGATGATGACAACTTGAACGGCGTAGCCCCCTTAGTGTGGGGTCTCAGTAGCGCTCCTGGATATGTACATTCGGGAGATTACTCACTATACCTTTATGCAGTAAGCATTTTCGGATTCGTTGCCCCGGGAACTATTACTAATGGTCGTGTTCATGCCGACATGAATCCGGATTCAGGATATACATACACAGATCCTGATCACGAAGAATGGCATACCCGCATTATTGCTAAACCCGACAGCCTGATAGGATGGTACAGAGCAAACCCCATGCCTGGTGATTATGCCAGAATAAGAGCGGTAGTGCACCGGGGGTATATCGCCGTTTCGGAGTCTATGGACACTACTGGTTTTATCGGTTCAGGTACTTTGTTATTATCAGAGGAACCTGTTAACGAGTGGAGAAGGTTCTCTATGCCCATCCATTATTACCTGAACGATGACCCTGAATTCATTCTCCTTACCATATCTTGTAGTAAAGGTGTTGATGCTATAGAAGGTTCTGAACTCTGGATAGACGACCTGGAATTAATATACAACAACGGAACAGGAATCGCTGAAGAAAATCCGGATGACCTGCATTTATTTGCTTCCGGGAACCAACTTCATGTACAGATTGAAAGTGAAAAAAAAGAAGATTATTTTCTGCGTGTTTATGATGCAATGGGTCAATTGCGTTTACAAGATACCGGTAAGACGAATCAGAGCAACTTACATAGTTATAACCTACCATCAGGTATATACATCGTCAGCGTCAGTTATAAAAATAAACTGTTAACAAAAAAAGTTGTTTTATAGGCATTTCTTTTTCAATAGATAGTAAGTTTGATTTAATCAAATGAACGAAATCTGATGCGCACTTTATGTTATTTATTCCTATTAACCTTGTTTCTTTTTACAGGAAGCGTTCAAATCTATGCCCAGGAGAATGGTGTATTAAGCGGACAGATAACAGATAAACAGACAGGTGAGGCGTTGGTTGGAGCTAACATTTATACAAAAAAGAATCTGTCTGTAGGAGCAGTATCTGATTTCAACGGAAACTATTCCATTGCATTACCCCCGGGTGAATACACCTTTACCGTCTCTTTTACAGGAATGAAAACGGCTACCAGAACGATTCAGATTCGGACAGGGGAAATTACGAAAATGGATGTGAAGATGGAACCATTCAGTGTTCAGTTTGAAGAGGTAGTGGTTCGTGCCGGGCGTTTTGACAGAAAACTTGAAGAGCAAACGGCATCCATTGAAGTAATGAAACCCCGCCTTATTGAAGCAAGAAATACACAAACAGTTTCCACCATATTAAACCTGACACCGGGGGTAACCATTCTGGATGAAGAACCCCAAATTAGGGGTGGCAGCGGGTTTGCTTTCGGTGTGGGATCAAAAGTGGGCGTATTTATTGACGACATACCGATTATTACAGGTGATGCCGGAAAACCAAACTGGTCGTTAATTCCGGTCGAGAACATCAAGCAGATTGAAGTGGTGAAAGGGGCTTCGTCCGTATTGTCAGGATCATCTGCATTGAGCGGAGCTATATATATACGCACAAACTATCCGGGCATACAACCTAAAACAAAAGTGCAGGTTTATACTGGCTTCCGGACAGCTCCTAAAGATCCTGCCGTAAAATGGTGGAATGGTGTAAACGACATGGATGGTATTAGTTTTATGCATTCTCGGCAACTGGGTGCAGGCAATACAGATTTTGTAATCGGTGGTACTGTCATGACGGACAGAAACTATATCGGAGCGCCGAAACCCGACCCATATGTTGTTGACACAACCGAACTTACCGATGCTGATATGCGCAACTTCAGAGCCAGAATAAATTTTAACATCCGAAGACGACCTAAGAGTATTGAAGGTCTGAACTTTGGTCTGAACGGTAATATGATGTTCAATAAAAAGGCTACCCCGCTTGCCTGGCTTAATGATACAAGCTTCTTTTATCGCGGTTACCCGGGCGCGGTTTTAGCGGCTAACGTCTTTACTGTCTATTTCGACCCGTTTATTAATTACTACAGCCCCAAAGGTAATAAGCATCAGTTCACCAACCGGATTTTATACAACGACAGCAGGGCTATCAACGATCAAAGCAACAGTGCGTTGATGATTTACAACCAATATCAGTTCAGAAAAAATTTCATTAAAAACAGCCGGGCGGATGTTAATCTTGTTGCCGGACTTTCAAGTGAATATACGAAATCACGGGCCAATATGTATGAGGCTTCCGGATCACCCGTTAATAAAATATGGAATCCTTCTTTATTTGCAGAGTTTGAAGGAAAATTCGGAGGTTTTTTTGTATTATCCATAGGATTCAGAATAGAGCATTTTCGCCTGAACGATTCTATCATGGAGACGAAACCAATTTTCAGGATGGGGACTTCCATAAAACTGGCACAGGAAACCTATCTGAGGGCATCGTTGGGGCAGGGGTATCGTTTTCCTACAATTACCGAACGATATATCCGGACAAAAGTGGGCAGTTTTGCCGTCTTCAATAATTCCGACCTGCAATCTGAAACAAGCTGGAATGGAGAGATCGGCGTCAAGCAGGGATTTAAGTTTAGCAAATTTTACGGTTTCCTTGATGTAGCCGTGTTTTATCAACAATACAACAATACCATCGAATATCTTTTTGGGTTCTGGGACATTAATTTTGCCACTGCCGGATTTAAATTTGTTAACACGGGCAAATCCAAGGTAACGGGTATTGATGTGTCGCTGACCGGTCAGGCTAAGTTCAATAAAAATCTCGATATGAATATCTTATTCGGTTATACGTATGTGAATCCCGTGGCCCTTGAACCGGACCTTGTCTTTGCCAAAGATGACAGAGAGATTGATTACAGTTATAATTCAACAAGCGTTGATCCGTCTAAAAAAATCCTGAAATACCGTTTCCTGCATACGGTGAAATTTGATTTGAGTTTTGATTATCGTGTTTTTTCCATCGGCATGAGTTTGAAGTATTTCAGCAAGATCGAAAACCTGGATAAAGCCGTATTTGAATTTGAGGACGCCACGCTGGCTTCGGGAGGGACATTGCAACCCATATTGTACAGAAACTATTTTTACAACCACAATAACGGCAATGCAATTGTTGACATGCGCTTAAGCTATAAATTCAGAATGCGCCACAAAATAGCAATAATTTCAAACAACATTTTCAACAGGTGGTACTCGCTTCGCCCTCTTAAAGCGGAACCTATGAGAGATATCACACTTCAATACACATTAAATCTATAGTTATCATGAAAAGATTCATCCTTATTTGCATTACCAGTTTCCTCATTATTTCCGGCTCTTCTGTACAAGCACAAAAAGGCTATGAATTCCCCGACTCGGTAAAATATAAAAAGAATGTGATCAGATGGAACCTTACGCCATTTCTGTTATGGGGTAAACACAACATAAACATTGGTTACGAACGTGTGCTTAAACCCTACCGCTCATTTTCATTAAATGCAGGTTATTTTGTACTGCCTTCGCTTTTTGAAGGAATATATGACAGCTTAGATATTCAACGTTCGGGTAAAAAATGGGGATTTACCGTTTCTGGCGACTACCGGTTTTATTTCAAAAAAAGAAATAAACGAATGGCCCCTGACGGACTATTTTGGGGAGCTTATGGTTCATTTCATCACTATGAATTCGAAAACTCCATTAAGGTACTTAACAGCCCAACCATAGAAGGCGACCTGACTTTAGGAGCAAGCATCAACATAATAAGTGCCGGCGTGGAACTTGGTTATCAGTTCATTATCAAAGAGAGGCTCTCCATTGATATTATATTTATGGGACCTTCGTTATCGATGTACACCAAGCGATTTACACTTGGTGGCGACCTGGAATTTGACGAAGAAGATGAATACCTTCAGGCTATTTATGATATTCTTAAAAATACCATTCCGGGGTTTGAGGCGTTGATACAGGACAGGGGACTTAGTACAAGCGGTGCGAATCTATCTCTGGGATTTGGCATGAGGTATTTGATTCAAATAGGATATCGGTTCTGATAAATCTAGTGTATAAATTTGCCTGCCTGGTATCTCTGTACGCTTCAATGACATATGAATACACAACCCCTGCATATTTCTCTTCCTGTGTTAGGGGAATTTGCTAACCTCAAAAGCTTCTTCTCCTGTATCGATAAACAATCGTATCAGAATTTCCGTGTTTATGTTTGTGTCAATCAATATGAATCGTGGTGGAACAAACCCGAAAAAAAACATTATTGCCTTGATAATACCAGGTCTTTAGAGTTTTTGAATTCTCTGTACAGGGATGATCTTATCATTATTGATAAAAGTACCAGGGGCAGAGGCTGGCCTGAGAAGAAAGGCGGAGTGGGGTGGGCACGAAAAATGCTGATGGATGCTATTTCCGTTGAAAATGAAGAAGGTATTATTGTCAGCATGGACGCCGACACCCATTATCCTGAGAATTATCTTCAGGAGATCGTAACATATTTTGAGCATAATCCCGGCAAAACAGGTTTGTCGATACCTTACTACCATCCTTTGGAGAACAACGAAACAGACAGACAAATCCTGCGCTATGAGATCTATATGCGTTACTACGCTCTGAACATGCTTCGCATCGAAAACCCATACAATTTTACCGCGCTTGGCTCAGCGATAGCAATTCCGCTGTGGGCTTACCGTAAAATAGGGGGGATGACACCCGTAAAAAGCGGGGAAGACTTTTACCTGCTTCAGAAACTTGTTAAAACAGGAAGTTTGGGACAATGGATAAATACCGTAGCTTATCCGTCAGCAAGGCTTTCCGACAGGGTACTGTTTGGTACGGGACCAGCGCTGATAAAAGGGGTTAAGGGAAACTGGAGCTCTTATCCTTTGTATCCTGCTCAAATATTCGATCTTATTAAGCAAACGTACGAGCTGTTCCCTGGTCTTTTCGAAAAAGAAATGGAAACAAGCATGACTTCTTTCCTAAAGAAACAATTAGGTACAGATGATCTGTGGGAACCTTTGCGAAAGAATTACAGAGACCGGCAAAATTTTATAAAAGCATGTGTAAACAAAGTGGATGGACTGAGAATACTACAATTTCTCAGGTATAATAACTCAGACAGTTTCTCAGAAAACGAAGGCGTGCTGAAAGATTATCTTGTCACCTATTTTAACCAACTGTTAGATGACAGGCTGAAGAGCATTCTGGATCAGCTCGATTTTACTCATACGCCTGTTCAGAAACTCGACCTTATCAGAAAATTTCTTTATGATCAGGAAATGAAACTGAGAAAAAAGATGGAAATCTCATAGCTATATCCTATATTTGGACTTCCGTTTATGAATGACCTGATTACCATATTGGGTGTAACAGCCACAGGAAAAACCAGACTTGCCATTGAATTGGCGCGCATCCTTGATGGTGAGATCATAAGTGCTGACTCAAGACAGGTTTACAAAGGGATGGATATCGGTACGGGGAAAGACCTGCAGGAATATTCTACCGGAGGGAATCCTGTCCCATATCATCTGATAGATATTGTAGATCCAGGTTATGAATATAATGTTTACGAGTTCAACCGGGATTTTTACAAAATTTACGACAATATTGTTTCCCGGGGTAAAATGCCGGTTATGTGCGGCGGCAGCGGCCTGTACCTTGATTCGGTTATCAGTGGATATGAATTGAAAAAAGTTCCGGCGAACAAGTTTTTAAGAAAAAATCTTGAGGAGTTTGATGATGATGAACTCATCAGGAAACTAAAATCATATGGTCCCCTGCACAATGTAACGGACATACTCGACAGGGACCGACTTGTTCGGGCGATAGAGATTGCCGAATTCGAATTAAAAAATGTGGGTGAGAAAGAAGAACACGAACCTGTAAGCTCTATTAATTTCGGTATTAAGTTCGACCGCGAAACCATCCGGAACAGGATTACAGAACGTTTACACAACCGCATGGAAAACGGTTTAATCGAAGAAGTAAAAGACCTTCTTGAAAGTGGTTTAACTCCTGAGCAACTTATGTTTTACGGCCTTGAATACAAATACATTACGATGCATCTTGCGGGTGAATTAGGTTTTGATGAAATGTTTGCCCAGTTAAATATTGCCATTCATCAGTTTGCAAAAAAGCAAATGACCTGGTATCGGCGGATGGAAAAGAAAGGGGTTAAAATCCACTGGATTGACGGCACGATTAACCTCGACCATAAAGTTACCGTAGTCATGGGCATCTTACGGAATTACCAGGGATAATTGTCTTTAATCGCTCGATTTGTTTTTTAGCAGCGGAACAAAGCGAAAAGCACCGAACTGCTCTTCCTGAAGAGTTCCGTCTTCTTTCTTTGTAAGCCGCAACATCGTCTGGACATCGCCACCACCGAGTGGGAGCACAATGACCCCACCTGTTTTTAACTGGCTCACAAGTTTTTCAGGTATTTCAGGAGCAGCAGCTGTAATTAATATTCCGTCATAGGGAGCAAAGGCAGGAACTCCCTTGTAACCATCACCATAAAAAAGCTTAATCTGTCGGTATCCGATTTTGGGTAAAAAAACTTTTGTCTTTTCGTACAATTTTTTCTGCCTTTCAATCGAAAACACTTTCGCTCCCAGCTCAGCCAGCACACAAGCCTGATACCCTGAACCTGTTCCTATCTCCAGTATCTTTTGTCCTTTTTTCACCTCCAGAAGTTCTGTCTGGAAAGCCACCGTGTACGGTTGGGATATTGTTTGTCCCGAGCCGATAGGGAAGGGTTTGTCTTCATAGGCAAACTCGAGGAAGGATGAATCCAGAAAAAGATGCCTCGGAATTTTATTGACTGCGTCCAGAATTCTCTGGTCTTTGACACCTTTACTCCTGATCTCATTTACAAGTCTTTTGCGCATTCCCTTATGCCGGTAATTATCCACCATTCCCTTTAAATTTTATCTTGTTTGAACTCCACGGTTAACTCAATAATTTGTGCGAAAATAATAATAAAGACAGCAAGAAAAAAATTACCTTTGAGCCAAATTTTTATTCATGTTAAAGATCGGATTATTAGGGGCAGGTCATTTGGGAAAAATTCACCTGAAATGCATTACATCTGTTGCCGACTTTGAACTTGTTGGATTTTACGATCCTGACAAAGAAAAGGTAAAAGAGGTACAGGAAACATATGGTGTCAGATCTTTTGACAACGTCTCGGACCTGATTGATGCAAGCGATGTGGTAGATATTGTCACACCAACGGTATCGCATTTTGAATGTGCCTCCGAAGCTATTAAAAAGTCGCGGCATGTATTCATTGAAAAACCTATCGCAACGACACCTGATGAAGCAAGGCAATTAATCGAACTGGCCTCGGAAGCAGATGTAAAAGTACAGGTAGGGCATGTGGAACGATTCAACCCGGCATTTACGGCAGTTCGTGAGAAGTTGAACAAGCCCATGTTCATAGAAGCACACAGGTTGGCACAGTTCAACCCCCGCGGAACAGATGTTCCTGTTGTTCTGGATCTGATGATCCATGATATCGATATTATTCTGAGTGTTGTCAAGTCAAATATCAGGAAAATTCATGCAAGCGGAGTTAATGTCGTGAGCGATACGCCGGACATTGCCAATGCACGGCTTGAATTTGACAATGGTGCTGTTGCCAACCTCACAGCCAGCAGGATATCGCTGAAGAATCTGCGAAAGTCCAGATTTTTTCAGAAAGATGCCTATATCTCCGTTGATTTTCTCGATAAAGTTGCCGAAATCGTCAGGATGAAAGAGATTGACAAAACACCTGACGATCCTTTTGCACTGGTACTTGATCTGGGATCCGGGAAAAAGAAACGAAGGATCAATTTTGAAAAACCGGAAGTGTTTGCCATCAATGCAATTGAAGAAGAATTACGTAGTTTCGGCAGGGCGATAATAAACAATACAACACCTGCCGTTACGATAGATGACGGATACCAGGCTCTGCTTGTTGCCACAATGATCATGGAACATATTCAATCCTTAAATGATAACTTTTAACAAGATATTAACAATTGGCAATATGCAAAAAAAACTTGCGTTAACACAATAACAAATGAGAGGGTTGCGTCTGAAATTTAATCTATATTATTCAACAAATCTTTTTGTTCTGCTTGCGACTATAGTGATGCTGACAAGCTGCTATAAGTTTGAAGGAGATCAGACAATTCCTTCGTACCTCAATATTGACACAGTTTCGCTGACAACTTATTATCCGGAGCAAGGAAGCAATTCGCACGCCGTAAGCGATGTATGGGTGTATGTGAATGATGTTCTGTTGGGCGCATATGAATTACCGGCTACTTTGCCTGCTTTATGGAACGGGGAACAGAAACTGGTGATCAAACCGGGAATTAAGATTAACGGTATTTCCAGCACACGTGCACCTTATCCTTTTTACAAGCCGATCACCTATGATAATTTCCTGTTCATCCCTGATTCGGTTATAACAATCCCTGCTACGAGTACAGAATATTTCTCAAACCTGAACTTTATGTGGATGGAAGATTTTGAGCAGCCCGGACTAACATTAACTGAGACTTCCGCCAGTGATACATCCATTATGAGAACACAACCTGAGAATAATCCGGAGGCATTTTTATCGGAAGATTCCAGGTATTCCGGTGTGATACATCTTACCGAAAATGCACGTACCTATTCAGCCAGCTCGATCAACAGTTTTCCAATTCCCAAGCAAGGCTCTCCTACCATACTTGAGGTGAACTTTAAAACCGAAAATTACATCAACGTGGGTGTGATTATTCAAGAATCCGGAAGTTATATCAAAATACCTTTGGTCATTTTAAATCATTCTGCATACTGGAGAAAAATATACGTCAACTTTGGCCCGAATCTTTCACTGCATCCCCAGGCTATTGATTTTAAAGTCTTTTTTGAATCGGTTCTTGAAAACGACCTTAGCAGTGCAGACATCTATTTAGACAATATCAAACTGATTAACAGACCTTACTGATCATGAACAGAAGACTACAGGTTTTTAAATACGTGTTTTTAGACTGGCTGTCAGCAGTAATTGCCTGGAGTTTATTCTACCTTTTCCGGAAACATACCGAAACACCGGATATCTTACGCCATTTAGACACAGTCTTTGATGACCGGATGTTTTGGCTGGGAATTCTTATCGTTCCGGTATTTTGGCTGGTTTTATATCTTATGATCGGATCGTACCGGAGAATTTATAGAAAATCCAGACTGCGCGAACTCTGGCAAACACTCATCATCACACTTATCGGAGTAACCGTAATTTTCTTCGTGTTGATACTGGATGATGTGATTGTTACCTACAAATCATATTACCAGTCATTTTTTGTCCTGTTTTCCTTACATTTTTTCATAACATTTGGCGCCAGGCTTGTTCTGACGACCATTACGGTACACAAGATACATACCGGAGAAATTGGCTTTAGCACCATCATTGTTGGAAGCAACGGGAATGCCATCAAAGTTTATAATGATATTATCAACCAGGAAATATCTTCGGGAAATAAATTCATTGGATTTATAAATATCAGGGAAGGGAACGAATTCCTTATCGCAGAACATCTGGAGCGCCTGGGGGCCTATAAGGACCTCAACAAGGTAATCAATGAATATAAAATTGAGGAAGTGATCATTGCCATTGAGCGGTCGGAGATTGACACGATCGAACGGATCATTACGGAACTGGAAACAACTAATGTGATCATCAAGGTCATTCCGCTTATGCAGGACATTATCTTCGGTTCGGTGAAGGTGTCGGGGATTTTTCACACACCTTTGATAGAGATATCTCCCGATCTGATGCCTGTATGGCAGCAATCGATCAAACGTTTGATCGACATATTCGCCTCAATTTTTGCCATGATCATATTAATTCCTGCCTATCTCTTTACAGCTATTGGCGTTAAAATGTCCTCTCCGGGTCCGATCTTCTTCTCGCAGGAACGTGTAGGAAAACGTGGGAAAACGTTTATGATGCATAAATTCCGCTCCATGTATACTGATGCGGAAAGAAACGGTCCTCAACTCTCTTCTGAGAATGATCCCCGTATCACACCCTTCGGATTGTTTATCAGAAAAGTACGCCTGGATGAAATACCCCAGTTTTACACGGTGCTGAAAGGGGATATGTCGCTGGTTGGCCCAAGGCCTGAGCGTCAGTATTATATTGACCAGATCGTAAAACGAGCACCGCATTACCGCTTGTTGCTCAAAGTAAAACCCGGCATCACATCGTGGGGCCAGGTAAAGTTCGGTTACGCTTCTGATGTAAATGAAATGATCGAACGCTTGAAATATGACCTGCTGTATATCGAAAACATGTCGCTGGCCATGGATTTCAAAATTCTAATCTATACGGTTCTTATTGTGATACAGGGGAGAGGGAAATAAATTTAAAGCTGGCCCCTTTCAATCATTCGTACAATAATCTCCAGTTTTCGGTCTTCACCTTCGGGATCATATTTTATTTTCAGGTTATATCCCCAGATGCGGGCAAATGCCTGGTACCAGAATGCGGTGAAATTCCCTCTGAGATCCTGAACCAGATTATACGACGATTCGCCGGTCTCTCTGTCAATCAGTTTAATAAGTATTTTTCCCTGAGTAAATGTCAGGTCGCGTAATTCGCCACCATATTCTTCATTAATTTCCTTTTCCGCCTGTTTCATTATTTTCTTCCGTTCTTTATCTGTGGAAGCATTCACAAGCATTTCTTCATATTCCCTTAATTTGATCCCTGCCAGTTTCGCATAAGGATAAACTTTTTTAATATTACGCACGTATTTCGACAGACGTTTTCTGGCTTTTCGGCTTCGAGGTATCCGTAATGTATAAACTTCCACTTCCTTCAGGGTGATGTAGGGCATTGTGTCGCCGTCAATAACCCGTGCCGGCAGAACTTTATATCTGACATCCTGCGCATATACAGCAAAGGAAATGCTGCATACAAGTAGTAATATGGACACTGCTTTTTTCATTACCAAAGCATTTATCCAAAGACCATGCCTGAAAGAATTATAATTAAACCGCAGCTTTTAGTTTTGACAAACTAGCTTTCCCAAACTTCGTCTGAGCATAATCATGAGTGATAATCAGAGATTTAACACGTTTTTTGGACGGTAGTTCAAACATTGCGTCAATCAGGATAGCTTCAATGATTGAGCGAAGGCCTCTGGCACCTAACTTAAATTCAATTGATTTTTCCACAATGAAATCCAGCGCTTTATTTTCAAAACTTAATTCGATACCGTCCATGTCAAACAGCTTAATGAATTGCTTTGTTAAGGCGTTTCTCGGTTCGGTAAGAATACGTTTCAGTGCTTTTCTGTCGAGAGGATTTAGGTAAGTAAGTACCGGCAAGCGACCCACAATTTCAGGAATCAGTCCGTATTTTTTCAAGTCGCTTGGTGAGATATATTGCAACAGATGTTCTTTATCTACATTATCGTCTTTAACACCGGCAAACGAATATCCTACCATATTGGTACGAACGCGGGTGGCTATTATTTTGTCAATTCCCTGAAATGCACCTCCGGCAATAAACAGGATATTTTTTGTGTTCACCGAAATCATTTTTTGCTCCGGATGCTTTCGTCCACCCTGCGGGGGTACATTTACTTCGGTACCTTCAAGCAACTTTAGAAGAGCCTGTTGCACACCTTCTCCCGAAACATCTCTTGTAATAGACGGGTTATCACTTTTGCGGGCAATTTTGTCCAGTTCGTCGATAAAAATGATGCCTTTTTCAGCAGCAGCAACATTGTAGTCGGCTGCCTGAAGCAGGCGTGTTAAAATACTTTCCACATCTTCACCTACATAACCTGCTTCTGTCAGCACCGTTGCATCGGCAATAGCAAAAGGCACATGCAGCATACGCGCAATGGTACGTGCGAGCAAAGTTTTTCCCGTACCGGTTTCACCCACCAGCACGATGTTCGATTTTTCGATTTCTACTTCGTTCTCGTCCTGTTTTTGGGCTATCCTTTTATAGTGGTTGTAAACTGCCACGGCAAGCACTCTTTTCGCTTCTTCCTGTCCGATAACATATGTATCAAGAAAAGCCTTGATTTCCGAAGGCTTCAGGACGGATGTAGCATAATCAGGCGTTTCAAAATCGTGGTTGGATTCCTCCTCAACAATAATCTTTGCCTGCTCGATACAAAAGTTACATATCTGGGCCTCAATACCTGAGACCAGTATGGTTGTGTCGGCTTTTTCCCGACCACAGAACGAACAATGTTCCTGAGTTTTTTTTACCATTTTAGTCACATAAATTGTTCTCTTATACGAAAGAAACGATTATTTGTTATTGGCTACAAGAACTTCATCGATCATGCCGTATTTTTTAGCTTCATCTGCCGTCATCCAATAATCACGGTCGGCATCTTTCCATATCTTGTCGTACGGGTGTTTCGAGTGCCTGGCAATGATATCATATAGTTCTTTTTTCAGCTTTTGGATTTCGCGGGCAGTAATCTCAATATCAGAGGCCTGTCCCTGGGCTCCGCCCATAGGCTGGTGGATTAATACTCTGGAGTGCTGCAATGCCGTACGTTTTCCTTTTGTTCCGGCACACAACAGTATAGCTCCCATCGATGCGGCCATACCCGTGCAAATAGTTGCCACGTTAGGCTTTATGTATTGCATGGTGTCATAGATCCCCAATCCGGCATATACCGAACCACCGGGAGTGTTCAGATAGATCTGAATATCCCTGGAAGCATCGTTTGATTCGAGGAATAACAATTGCGCCTGGATTATGTTCGCCACGTAATCGTCAATAGGAACCCCGAGAAAAATAATACGGTCCATCATCAGTCGCGAAAAAACGTCCATCTGCGCTACATTCAGCTGCCGTTCTTCAATGATAGTGGGCGAAATATAATTACCATAAACCGAGCTGTATCTTTCCAGGGTAACACTGCTGATCCCCCGGTGTTTTACGGCGTAATCTCTGAATTCTTTGCTGCTGTTCATCATATGTTATTTTGTGTTAGATGCAATTTCAAAAAACTTTTCCGAATCTACTTCTTTTTCCTGAATTGTGACATTATTTTTGAATAAATGGATGAATTTTTCATCCAGCAGATCGTTATAAATTCGTTGCTTTTCTTCCTCATTTTGAAGTACGGAGTCTACGATTGCTTCTATTTGCGGATTTGCCCCTGAATCGCCACCCATTGTATTGAAATAGGCTTTCACTTTATTTCTTACTTCTTCTTCCTTCACCTGTATATCTTCTCCAAACTGCTCGTGCAGCTTTGACTCAATCAGTTGCCACCTGAACGTCTTGGCATAACTATCGTATTGTTCATCGAGTTGTTCTTTGGAGATCTTTCCCTGGTTGTTCTCCATAAGCCACCGCTTCATGAATTCGTCAGGAAGTTCCAGGCCTGTCATGCTAACCACTTCGTTGATTGCATCTGCCAGAAACTGTCTGTCGGTATCACGTGCATAATGTGTGGCGAGATCTTCTTTCAGTCTTTTTTTGAATGCCTTTTCGTCGGCGATATCCTCATTCGGATAAACTTTCCGGAATAAGTCTTCATTAAGATCAGCATTTTTGATCCTGAGGATGCTCTTTATTTCAAACTCATAATCTGCTTTTATTTTTTCCTCCGGTCCTTCGTGAAGGTTCAGCAGTGAAGCAACTTTCTGCTCATCTTTAAATGCCTTAAAAAGATTGATTACAACTTTATCTCCTTTTTTGCGCCCCAGCAGTTTATTCTGCAGGGTTTTAAGTTTCACATCTTCTATGCGGAAAAACCCTTCATTGCTCACGCCGCCTGCCACAGCCTCACCGTTCTCATCCACTTCGGTAAACAATCCCTGTAAAGCATCGGTAAGTTCTTCTGCCTTTTCCAGCTGTTCTTCCTCAGCGAATCTTACTTTGAGATCTTCTATCGCTTTGTTTACCTCTTTGGCGGTAATTTTAATCTTATAATAAGGAACCTTTACTTTGTCGTTCAACTCAAACTCAAATTCCGGGGCAAGTCCTATGTCAAAATAAAAATCAAAGTCTTTCTGACTGTCAAAATCAATGGTTGCATTCTTTTCCATATTGGGTATGGGATAGCCCAGAATGTTCAACTTATTCTCCAGAATGTAGTTGTTTAATCCTTCGGATACTTTTTTGTTCACCTCTTCTGCCAAAACACTCTTACCGTACATCTTTTTAATAATGCCCATCGGTACTTTGCCCGGTCTGAATCCCGGCATCGATGCTTTTTTCCGGTAATTGGTTAACTCGGTATTTACCTGGCCGATGTAATCTTCTTCTGTAAGGTTGATGTGGATAATGGCGTTTAAATCGCCTACTGTTTCTTTAGTAATATTCATTAATGTAACTTTAATTCAAAAAAAAGTGCGGATGAAGGGACTCGAACCCCCACGCCTTGCGGCACTAGATCCTAAGTCTAGCGCGTCTACCAATTTCGCCACATCCGCAGCCTACTGCTCTTAAAAACAGGGGTGCAAATATACGATATTTTTGTATAAATATGGTCTGCTTTTCAGAGGTTTTCACCTTGTTTGCTTTTCAAAATCAGCCTGGTCAATGTGGAGGAGCGAATCAACGATATTCAGGATTTCCTGATAGTCGTTCTGAAGTTGATCCATATATGTTTTCCTTTTCCGGAATAGCTTAAATATTTTCAGAGCACGTTGAAATTTATTTGCAAGATTGTTGTAATATATCAGGAAGGCTCCCGATAAAGGCACACTTACGAAATAAGCAGCAACCCAATACCAGTGATCTACAAAGAAAGCCACCAACACTGTCTGTAAAGTTTGCAGTAAGGGAAATGCCACAAGCGAAACCACGTATAAGAAGGAACTTTTAAACTGGGGGTCTTTTATCTTCTTTTTAGCCCATATCGATAGGGAGAAGGGGATAAAATTATTAACCACACCATAAAGATATACGGGAAAAAAAAGAACCAGAAGGCAAAAAAGGGACAGGATTTTTCCCAAAGAAGTTTTTTCAATCCTGTATACACCGTTTAGTTTAATTTCTTTCAGGTTTTTCAGGTACTGGTGTACTTTCTGATCAAGCAGATCAATTTTACCGGGCTCGGTATCTACCACTTTTTGCAAACCGTTAACAATCAGCTGTTGCGCGGGCAGCGACTTCTTTTTTTGTCCGGAAATTTGCAGCCGTTCGGCAAGCCGTTCCTCGTAAAGTCTCCGTAGCGTATTTATCAGGTCATAATATTTCTCTGTCTCAATATTTATTATAAGGGATTTTATATGTTCCGACAGTTCATTTTTCAGTAAATTAATGGCGATAGCAGGTGCTTCCCGGTACTGATCATAATACTTATTAACCGAAATCGGCTTTCCGAAATTTATAATCAGCCGGCTGCGAAAAGCCTCATAGTCATCATAATAGATGCCAACGGGGATGATTTTAATATCAAGGCTGAAATTATTTGCCTCTTCGGTTTGAAAAGCAATGCGTGCAAATCCTTTTTTCAGGGGTCGTAACCTTCTTATGCCCGAATGGTTTCCTTCGGGAAGAATGACTAGTGCACAGTTTTTATCTGTCAGGACATCTATGGTCTTTTGAAAGATTTCCTCATTCTTTTTTAGTGATTCATACCCATCCCGAATACGGTAAATGGGCAGAATCCGCATAAAGTAAAGAATGGAAGCAATGACCGGTTTTTTGAAGATATCCGATCTTGCCATAAACACCAGCCTCCTGTCGACAGTACAAAGCATAGCAAGGGCATCCATCAGGGCATTCTGGTGGTTGGGTGTGAAAATCAGGGGACCTTCATCAGGAATGTTTTGGGTGTTCAGCAAGGTAACTTCCCTGTAAAACACTTTGTTGTGCCAAAAATCAACAATGTGTTTGGCTAAAGAATAAGAAAAGGAGTATTTTTCAATATTGTTTATTCCCATAGCGGATTCCTTATACCGATATTAATTAGATGTCTTGCTCAATCCAAAATTAAACTTTGTATATAATCCTGCAATACCTATTCCTGCAATTATATGCCATATTCCCCACCAGGCGGCAATAATTGCCATGCCACCCAATTCCAGCTCGGGAGGGAAAATCTTCGGGTTAAAAATAAGTACCAGGGCCAGACCCGAGTTTTGTATTCCGGTTTCAATGGATATTGTCCTTCTGTCTTTTAACGGTCTCTTAAATACGCGTGCCATAAGGTAACCGGCCGCAAACGCGAGTGCGTTATGTACCAGTACAATCAGAAAAACATATTCGATAACCTTTAAAAAATGAGTGAAATTTTTTGCTAATGCCAGCACAACGATTGCGGCAAATATCAGAATGGAAATCTTTTTTATGGGTTTTACGATTTTCGATGTGAACTCCGGGAATTTCGTATTAATAAGGATTCCCAGGATTAAAGGTATTCCTAACAAAATAAAAACAGTCTGAAACATTTGGAAAGCATCAATTTCTATTGGCCTGACCAGGGCTGCAGAATTGGAATGTTCATAGAAATTAATGGCCATTTTTCCCCAGAACGTGAAGTTAACAGGTGTCATGAATACAGCCATCATCGTAGCTATGGCCGTTAAACTGACGGAAAGGGCCACATTGCCTTTTGCCAGAGAAGAGATGAAGTTGGATATATTACCACCCGGGCATGCTGCCACCAATAACATCCCCAACGCCATAGTGGGTGATAAAAAACTGCTCAGTGAAATGACCAGAAGAAAGGTCACGAACGGCAATATGATAAATTGCGAAATCGATCCTATCACAGCTGATTTCGGGTTGAGCAATATCCTTTTAAAATGATCCAGTTTTATCTCGAGTGCCACACCAAACATAACTATCGCCAGTGCTATGTTAAGCACGTGCAGGCTGCCAGGGCTGAAATTCAACCGGATGTGGTCTAATGCCATTAATGTTTCCTGCATGTAACTTTGGTAACTTAAACAATCAATCCTGTAGGCTAAAATACAAATGTTATGAAATAAACTCTAAAAATAAATGCTATTTAAAAATGTTTATAAATAACCTGCGATTTTTGAAATAAATCAACTTCCTAATGCGAAAATGATAATTTTGCCGTTTCTTATTTTAACAGGGCTTCCCGATAGGAAATAATGCAGGAAAAAAAGTTAAAAAAAGTATTTATTATATTGCTCTTTGCGCACTCGGTTATTTTTAGCAAAACCGGACATACGCAGGAAATGCTTGGGGTAACACTGGGCAATTACAGTGGAGTTGCCAGCCTAATGGTCAACCCGGCCATGCTTGCCAACACAAGGTATTACCTGGATATCAACCTTGCATCGGCAGACTTCTTTTTCAGAAATAACTTTGCCTACATTCCCGCTTCCGATGCCAGTATCTATAGCATTATCAGGAATACGGACAACCTGCCGACTTACGGCCCCGATGATCTGAATTTTACCTATTACGACAATAAACGACTTAAATTCAACACGCTCAGTACAAAAGTGCTGGGACCTTCCGTAATGCTCCAGTATGGAAAACATGCGTTTGCCTTAAGCACAGGAGCACAACTATTCACATCTGCAAACAGGATACCTTACGAAATGCCTCTGTTTGGTTACTTTGGCATGGACGAACCATCGCTACACAATATTAATTATATTGATTATAATATTGATGCCAATGTAGCGGCCTGGATGAATGTCGGTGGTTCGTATGCTTATACTGTCTATGAATATTTAGATCAGAAAATAACCTTTGGCGGTACGGTAAGATATATATGGAGCTATGCAGGAGCTTATATGGAAAGCAGTAATGTTAATTATATTGTATTGAACGACAGCACAATAAACATTAAAAACCTGAATGGTGTCGGCGGATTTGCTTTGCCCATTGATTATTCAACCAGCGATCAGATGGTGAACGACCCCTTTTTCAAGGGGCATGGGTTTGGCGTTGATCTGGGTGTGGTTTATGTAAAGAAAAAGAACATTGACCTCGACCGGTGGGATGAACTGTGCGAGCAGGAATTTGACGATTACATCTTCAGGATCGGTGTATCTGTTCTCGACCTGGGTACAATGACCTATAAGAGTAATGCAGAGTTGCACAGTTTTGATGATGTTTCGGTTTACTGGGAAAGCTACGATACTACGGGCTATACAAGTATCAACCAGTTGATGGGCGACCTGAGCGGATTGTTTTATAACGGAGACCGGAATGCTTCATACCGCGGAAATAAAATTAAAATCGGTTTGCCGGCAGCAGTGAGTGTGCAGGTGGATTACAACATCTATAAAAACTTCTATGCTTCCGCTTTCTGGATCCATCCGATAAGGTTTAACATGCACACCATGCGGCGACCCGCACAGGTAGCTCTTGTACCCAGATACGAATCTAAATATTTTGAATTCAGCCTTCCCATTTCTGTTTATGAGTACCGCTTTGCCCGTGTCGGGCTTTCAGCACGTTTCTGGTTTTTAACAATCGGTACGGAACGTTTAGGCACCTGGCTGGGGCTCGCCAATCTCGACGGACTCGACATATATGCCTCCATAAAGTTCGGTTTTGGGAAGGGCTTTTGCCGATCTAAATTTAAAGGTGCCTGCAACGAAGATAGTTATAAGAAAAAGAAACGCAGCAAGATCAATAAAAACCTTGTGTTCTAATTTGTTTCCACTTTCACATCCAGCGCATCGCGCAGAGCATTTCCCAGCAACATAAAAGCCATTACCAACAGGATGATAGCCACACCGGGAATGAAGGCAAGGTAAGCCGAATCGAGTAAAATGAAACTATAATATTCTTTGATCATACTTCCCCACGAAGGCATAGGCGGCTGCACACCGATACCGAGGAAACTCAGGCCGGCTTCGATGAGTATGGCAGCGGCAAAATTTGCCGCAGAGATCACGATCACCGGACTTAAAATATTTGGAAGGATATGTCTCATTATAATCCTGAAATTGGAAAATCCAAGGGCAAATCCGGCTTCTACAAACTCTTTCTCCCTGATACTGATAATCTGGCCGCGGACAACACGCGCCACTTCCACCCACATAGTGAGGCCTACGGCAACAAATACCTGCCAGAAACCACGACCCAAAGCAAAAGTAATGGCAATTACCAGCAGCAGTGTCGGGATGGACCATACGACATTGATAAACCACATAATAATGTCATCGGCAAATCCTCTGAAAAATCCGGAAACAGCGCCGAAGAAAATACCAACGATCAGTGATATGGCAACCGAAATAAACCCCACCGATATGCTCACCCGGGTACCAATGATCAGGCGGCTCAGCAAATCCCTGCCAAACTGGTCTGTCCCCAGCAGGTAGCACTTTTTTATGAACTGGCTTTCCGTTTTCTCTCTGAGGGCTGCTATGGTTTCTGCTAACTCTTCACCGTTTATTAATTTAAAATACATCTGTTCTCCGTCAAAGCGGGTTACTCCCGGTACCAGCGGATAAATGACATCGGGCAGGGAGAACGTCCTGTCCGGCCCCATATGATCGGCATCGAAAACCTTCACCGTAACATGATCTTCTTTGTAAACAGGTTGTCCTTCAACAGGTATGTACAAGAAACTCTCGGGAGCGCCGGAGATCATTTTTTGAAACCATGAAACAGGAATTTCCGGTTCATTCTTCCTTACCCGAAGCATGTTTACCTGAAAACCAGGTTTTTGCGTGCCTATCTCCAGAATATGCGTATTGGCAAAGGGAGTCTGGTCTGGTGTGATCAAATACCCCAGCATGGCGATAACAACAGTAAGCAGTATGACGATCAGTGCTGCCACTCCTGTTTTGTTTCTCAGAAAGCGCATCCATGCCAATCTGGACAAAGAACCTGAAGCGGTGTATTTCTTTTTTCTGAAAAACATAGAAAATCAAAGGTATAAAAACCCGTGAAACAGGCTTATTAAAATGATCTTTTTGCCTGGAAAATTTGACTTGACAAATTGAAAATTGTTGTATATTTGCCGTCCCGTACACGGTGGTTGTAGCTCAGTTGGTTAGAGCACTGGATTGTGGTTCCAGGGGTCGTGGGTTCAAGTCCCATCTACCACCCAAAAAAAAGGAAGCAGAGTTAATCTCCCGCTTCCTTTTTTTATTTTTCTGCTTTCCCGCTATTTACACATCGATATTGGCATATTTGGCGTTGGCCTCGATGAATTCGCGTCTGGGAGCCACTTCGTCACCCATCAGCATACTGAACACATGATCTGCTTCCGAACCATTTTCGATGGTTACCTGCCGTAGTGTTCTTGTGTCGGGGTTCATGGTTGTCGACCATAACTGCTCGGCATTCATCTCACCCAGACCTTTGTACCGCTGAATATGTATTCCTTTTTCGGAACCATCGGGTGAAAGTTCTTTAGTTACCCGTTCCCTTTCTTCTTCACTCCAGCAGTAGCGCTCTGTTTTTCCTCTTCTGAGAAGATAGAGCGGGGGAGTAGCAATATATACATACCCTCTTTCGATCAGTTCGATCATATGGCGGAAGAAGAAGGTCATGATCAGCGTGGCAATGTGGCTTCCGTCCACATCGGCATCCGTCATGATGATGATCTTGTGGTATCTTAGTTTGTCAAGGTTCAGCGCTTTGGTATCTTCTTCGGTACCAATGCTAACACCCAAAGCTGTATATATATTTTTAATTTCTTCGCTTTCTAAGATCTTGTGCGGCAGTGCTTTTTCCACATTCAGGATCTTTCCTCTGAGCGGAAGGATCGCCTGAAATTTCCGGTCGCGCCCCTGTTTGGCCGTGCCGCCGGCCGAATCACCCTCAACGAGGTATATTTCGGAAGCCGCCGGGTCTTTCTCTGAGCAGTCTGCCAGTTTCCCGGGCAATCCGGAGCCGGTAAGTACATTTTTCCGCTGTACAAGTTCGCGTGCCTTACGCGCGGCATGACGAGCTGTGGCAGCCAGTATTACCTTCTGCACAATTGTCTTTGCCTCTTTCGGATGTTCTTCCAGGTAATGCGACAAGCTTTCGCTGATCATCTGATCCACGGCACCCATCACTTCCGAGTTACCAAGTTTTGTTTTCGTCTGGCCTTCAAACTGCGGCTCGGCTACTTTTACAGAAATAACCGTTGTAAGGCCTTCTCTGAAGTCGTCACCGTTAATATCAAATTTCAGTTTGGCCAGCAGTCCCGATTTCTCGGCGTAACTTTTCAAGGTACGTGTCAATCCCCTGCGGAACCCGGAAAGGTGCGTGCCTCCTTCATGGGTATTGATATTATTCACATAGGAGTGCACATTCTCGGTAAACGAGGTGTTGTACTGCATCGCTATTTCGATGGGCATCCCGTTTTTCTCACCTTCGATGCTGATGATTTCGGGGATAAGATTTTCCCTGTTCTCATCAAGATATTTGATGAAATCGGCCAGTCCGTTCTCCGAATAAAATAATTCCGACACCGCATCACCGTTATTTCCGTTATTTCCTCTTTCGTCAGTCAAGGTCAGTTTTATACCTTTATTGAGGAATGCCAATTCCCTCAACCTGGCAGCAAGGATGGAGTAATCGTAGATAGATGTGATAAAAATAGATGAATCAGGTATAAAATGAACGATCGTACCCGTTTCATCCGATTTACCCACCTCTTTCACCTCATAGAGCGGTTTTCCTTTTTCATACTCCTGCTCATAGATCTTACCTTCCCTGTGAATGGTAGCCTTCAGATGCCCCGACAGTGCATTAACACAGCTTACGCCCACACCGTGCAAACCACCCGATACTTTATATGAACCTTTGTCAAATTTTCCTCCTGCATGCAGCACCGTCATCACCACTTCCAGAGCCGAGCGATTTTCTTTTTCGTGCAGACCTGTGGGTATGCCCCGGCCGTTATCTTTTACCGTAATTGAGTTGTCTTTATGAATGATCACGTTGATCTCATCGCAATAACCTGCCAACGCTTCGTCTATTGAGTTGTCAACAACCTCATATACAAGATGATGCAAACCTTTTACACTTACATCTCCAATATACATGGCAGGTCTTTTTCTTACCGCTTCGAGTCCTTCCAGTACCTGAATATTATCCGCCGTATAATTTTCTTTCGACAGATTGTTTTTTTCTTCTTGCGTCATAATTATTCTTCTGATTTTTTATCCAAAAAATTAACGTACAAAGATACGTAAAATTAGCGGTTTTATTGCCTGTTGAGCCATATTAACAGGAGCAAGTTATTAACAATAAAGTATGGAAAAAAACAGCTGTTGAGTGCATGAAAAACAAAGCTGAAACGGCTTATAATTCCCGGAAATTTTTAAATCTCTGTTAAAGTATTTATATTTGTATCAAATCAACCATTACTTTTCGCTTACTTCCAACCAATGCCATCGCAAAATGAATGAAAAAACGAAAGATTTTCTGAGGTTTTCACAGAAAGGGCAGCTCATGCCCCAGGAAGAAATGCTGGAGACCGGTTTTGAAAAAGACAAACTCGTCATAGGAATACCCAAAGAAACTTCTCAGAACGAGAACCGCATTGCGCTGGTTCCTGAAGCAGTTCACCTTCTGGTTGAGAACGGCCACCGGGTTTTACTGGAAGAGTATGCCGGAGCCGCAGCTCATTTTACAAATGAGCAGTATGCCGAAGCAGGAGCAGAGATCGTGGCCACACACGATGAAGTTTTCACAGCTGATTACCTCATTAAGATCGGCCCTCTTACAGAAGATGAGATTGACAAGCTGAACAACAACAAAGTTGTTTTTTCCTCTCTTTTTCTGCCCGATCGTGACAAAGCCTATTTTGAAAAACTGATGGCCCAAAAAGTAAAAGCTGTTTCGTATGAATACATTCAGGACAAGACCGGAGCTTTTCCGGTCATAAAATCGATGAGTGAGATCATAGGAAATACCGCTGTTTTGATTGCTGCCGAATATTTAAGCCATTCTTCATACGGCCGGGGGATCATGCTGGGTGGGTTCCCGGGAATAAAGCCTACCGAAATGGTAATCATAGGAGCCGGCACGGTGGCCGAATATGCTGCCAGAACAGCTTTAGGCATGGGCGCCTTTGTCAAAATATTTGACAACTCGATTTACAAACTCCGCTCGATACAAAACAACCTGGGGAACAGGGTGTTCACTTCCATACTGCAACCCAAGGTGCTGATGAAAGCCATGAAGGATGCCGATGTAGTGATTGCTGCCAAACACTCGGATGCGGGTGTAGCTCCCTGTTTTGTGAGTGAAGATATGATACGGCAAATGCGTCCCGGATCAGTGATCGTGGATGTAAGCATCGACCAGGGAGGCTGCTTTGAAACTTCGAAGGCTACATCGCACCAGCAGCCGGTTTACCAGGTGCATGGCATCACCCATTATTGTGTCCCGAACATTGCCTCACGGGTGCCCCATACGGCCTCCTATTCGCTGAGCAATTTCCTGACCCCCCTGCTGCTAAACATTTCGGAAGCCGGCGGCATCGACCGGTTCATAAAAACCGACAACGCTTTCTCAAAAGGTATTTATATCTACAACGGGATGATGACCAACAAATACATCAGCGATATGTTTGACATTTCTTTCCGCGACCTGGACCTGCTGATGGCGGCATTCCGTTAATCTGTGAACAGATGATATTTATTCATGCATTTGGTCTGGCTGTACTGATTACTCTTTTATCTTTGCTGCCATGAGTAAATCTCCTTTTTTATTAGACACAAAGCCTGTTTCTTATGTTATCGGGGAAGGAGCCCTTGCCCTTTCGGAGAAGCGGTTAAAAAAATACAGGCGGATCATCATTCTGGTGGATGAAAACACGGAGAAACACTGCCTTCCGGTGTTCAGGAAACATCTGCCCGATATTGATATCAATCAGGTGGTGGTCATCAAAAGCGGTGAAAAGCAAAAGAACCTGGATCAGTCCATTTATATATGGGACAAGCTGACCAAGCAGAAAGTCGCCCGTGATGCTTTATTCATCAATCTGGGCGGCGGTGTTGTAACGGACATCGGAGGATTTGTCGCCTCTACCTACAAAAGAGGCATTTCGTTCATTAACTATCCAACCACGCTGCTGGGTATGGCTGACGCTGCCATAGGCGGAAAAACGGGTATTGATTTCGAAGGCTATAAAAACCAGGTGGGTTTGTTTGCCAATCCCGTTTCCGTAGTTATTGACCCGATATTTCTGCATACCCTGGAAGATATACAGTGGCAGTCGGGGTTTGCCGAGGTGATGAAATACGGTCTGATCATGGACCGCGATCTGTGGTATATTCTGGCGGGGAAAAATTACCGCGACATTGATGAGTGGAACAACATCATTACCAGGGCTGCCCGGGATAAAATTGATATTGTTCAGTACGATGCGCTGGAAAAAGGTATCAGAAAGAACCTGAACTTCGGTCATACGATCGGACATGCCATCGAAAGTCATTACCTGAACCGCGACCACCCGGTGACCCACGGACAGGCCATTGCCGCAGGAATGATCTGTGAGACATGGATCTCTTCCCGGATTTTTGAAATGGACTGCACACGCACACAGGAGATCGTTTCGATGATCGACTTAAATTTTAGCAAGTTTGACCTTACCGAAGATATGATACCTGAACTTATTGACCTGATGAGACAAGACAAGAAGGTGCGGGAAGGAAAACTTAAGTTCAGTCTGATCAGGAAGCTGGGCAAGGCAACGCATGATGTGGAAGTGGATTTTGACCTGATTGTTGATAGTTTGAAATATTACATAAACAGACACGTAACCAGTGAATAACGCTACATTAAAAAAGGACCACAGCACGCTCGCCGGGGAGTTGCATATTTCCGGATCCAAAAGTATAAGCAACCGTGTGTTGATCATGGCTGAACTGTCGGGTAAGCCCATTGAAGAATTCGATTTTGAGAATCTTTCGGAAGCTGACGACACACTCCGGCTGCAGTATTACCTGGAACTTATAAGATCGTGCTCCCTGCAGCGGCTACCGCTTGTCATCAATGCCGAGAATGCCGGAACCGTCATGCGTTTTCTGAGTTCTTTTCTGACCATCAAAGCAGGCAACTGGCTGCTTACCGGCAGCAGCCGGATGAAAAACCGGCCGATAGAGATCCTTGCCGATGCCTTACGGGAACTGGGTGCCGATATCACCTATACGGAAAAGACAGGCTATCCGCCCTTACTGATAAAAGGTGTGGAACTTGCAGGCGGCACACTGGAACTGGATGCCTCTGTGAGCAGCCAGTTTATTTCCTCACTGATGATGATAGCACCGGTGACAGGCAAAGGGATGCACCTTCGTTTTTCCGAAAAGCCGGTTTCTTTCCCGTACATCGTCATGACAAAAAAACTGATGGAGCGCTTCGGGGTGGCTGTGGAACTGGATACACATTCGGTCAAAGTAAATCCATCGAGGTACCGCATTAAGGATATGGCTATTGAGCCCGACTGGAGCTCAGCTTCGTACTGGTATGAAGCCGCAGCACTTGCTGACGAAGCAGATATTTTGCTGAGAGGCTTCTCGGAAGGCAGCGTACAGGGGGACAGCCGCGTGCAAAAAATCTTCGAAGAACTCGGGGTGCAGACCACTGCGGAAGAAAACGGCATACGCCTGACGAAATCAGGAAAAACAACTGCCCGTTTCACCTACGACTTCAGCGATGTGCCCGATCTGGTGCCGGCCGTATTAACCACCTGTGCGGCCCTGCACATACCAGCCGACATTTCCGGTGTTGATCACCTGAAACATAAAGAATCGGACAGGATGCAGGCACTCGGTAATGAACTGAGCAAGATCGGCGCACAAATAACCGAAGAAAAGGGAACGTATCATCTGCGAATGAAGAAAAAAGCATCCGGCAGCAAGGACCTGGTTTTTGCCACGTACGACGACCACCGGATGGCTATGAGTTTTGCTCCGCTCGTATTGAAATACGGGCAGATAGTTATTGAAAACAAGGACGTTGTGGAGAAATCATATCCTGCCTACTGGAATGATCTGGAGCAACTGAAGATTGTTCACTCTATTTCTTAATTTTGCCGTGATGAAGATAACCGATGTAGATATTTTTATTCCCTGTTTTATCGACCAGTTTTTCCCACAGACAGGATTCAATATGGTAAAGCTCCTGGAAAAAGCGGGACTTACCGTCCACTACAATACCGAGCAGACCTGCTGCGGGCAGTTTGCCTTTAACAGCGGCTATTGGGACGAGGCAAAAAAGCTGGGCGAAAAGTTCATCACCGACTTTAACAGGGGCCGGCTGGTGGTAGGCCCTTCGGCTTCCTGCATCGGCTATGTGAAAAAGAATTTTGATGAGTTGTTCTACAACTCGGCCCACCATAACGAATACAAACAACTGCAACGGAACATTTTTGAAATCACCGATTTCCTGGTGAATATCCTGCACGTTACCGACTTCGGGTCGGTTTTCGAACACAGGATCACGTATCATGATTCGTGTGCTGCCCTGCGCGAATACGGCCTGAAAGACGAACCGCGTACCTTGCTTAAGAACGTGAAAGGTCTGGAGCTTATAGAGATGAAAGATTCGGATGTGTGTTGCGGCTTCGGAGGCACTTTTTCGGTTAAATTCGAACCCATATCCACAGCTATGGCGGAGCAGAAAGTGCAGCACGCCCTCGACACGGGCGCCGAATTCATCGTCAGCACCGACTCGTCGTGCCTGATGCACCAGCAGGGCTTTATCGACAAGCACAAGCTCCCAATCAAAACCATGCATATTGTAGATGTGCTGGCTGCCAGCTTATAATACATAACGTTTTCGTATTGCTTTATGACTGCATAATGTTGCGGGCAGAGCTGTTACGCAAAATTCCGCAGAGAAACGCTGAGGTTCTGCTGCTCATCCGGATTTGCAATCCGGATGTAAGAAGAAGGGGATTTGTAATCCCTGTAATTAATTAAGCTAAACGTATAAAACTCTTTGAGTTTATCAGGATTATAAATCCGGGTCCCTGTGCTTCCGGATTACAAATCCGGAAGAGCACACAAAATAAGTCTAATACCCGAGCGCTTTTTTAAGGTCGCGTTTGTTTATGGGTTTGGCGATGATCTTTTTATCGGCATCCAGCAGATACATCGTTGGTGTGGCGGCAATTCCGTACAAACCGGGTATTTCGCCATCCCAGCCTTTGCCTTCGGCAATGTTTGGCCAGGAGATCTCATAGGCATCAATAACAGACTGCAGATCGGGCAGGCTGGTATCTACCGATACACCGATGATCTTTATCTGCTGCTCGCTATATTCCTGAGCGATCCTGTTGAGCTCAGGCACCAACTCTTTACAATGCGGGCACCAGGCGGCCCAAAACACCAGCAGTGTTTTTTCCGCTTTTATATCATCAAGGTGAATCATATTTCCGTTCATATCAGCATGGCTGAAATCGGGGGCCGTTTTGCCAATAGCCAGGCGGCTGATCAGTTCCAGCTTACCCTGCAATTCGATCAGCTTCTCCGTATTTTCACAAAACTGATCCAACTGGTTATGTTCCGAAATGTATTCCATTCCCTTGTCAAATCCGATTGACTGAAATCCTTCCAGAAGAAAGTCGACCACAGAAGCATACATTTCGGGATTAGCCACCGATTTCTCAAGCACCGTATCAAGGGCCATCAACAGGTTGTTTTCTGTTGTCTCCCTGTCATCTTCACGGCTCTGGTAAAGTGTCAGGTAGTTGATGATCATCGAGTTAATCCTGCTGGTTTTGAGCAGTACCGTGTCGCTGAAATCAATATGATCGAAATAATGCGCTTTGAGATATTCTTTCTGCTCTTCCTCGTTTAAGCCGATCGGGGCAAATACCGGATGCTCCACCGTGATGAAATGAGATGCCATCGTTTCGGGGTTGTTCCGGGTGAGTTCCTGTGCTCTTTTGCTGATCTCTTCCCGTAAGTTCTGCACTTTGTTTTTCACCTCGCCGTAAAAAGGATCATTTTTCGGATAATAGGTAACTACAGGGCTCAACACATCGAGCCTGAAAAGATTCTTCTGTATCAGGTTCACAAAATCATAATAGATCATATTCTCCACCGATTCGATCACCTGCACATAGGTGCCGTATTCATCCCTTACAAAAACAAAGCGGATATCTTCCTTATTGTAAATAATGTCTATCTCCGGTCCGGAGCTGGCAGCCACACGGTACATTCCCGGCCTGAGGCCGTCAGTAAGCAGAAAACGGAAGTTTCCGATTTCATCGCTGTAGGTTGTATCGATCAGCCCATGCTTGTCAGCAAAAATTTGCATTAAGGTGATCTTTTCCCCGGCCATACCGGATATCGTTCCGTTCAGCGTATGCTGACAGCGGGCAAATATCCACGACAGCAGAATAAGGGAAATGAGCAAGGTTTTTTTCATGAGCCAACTATTAAATTGCACACCGTTTTTCAGACGATTTGATAATTTTTGTACTTTTCAAACATCAAATTAAAAGGACGAAGCTAAATATTTTTTTAGAAGATCGGTGGGCAATTACCGGAAATTATTTTACATACCAAACTAAAGAAAATGGAAAAATTTGATAAGCACGGCAGAATAAAGCATGATTTTTACGAAAAGGAACTGGAAAGGCTTCAGATAGAGCTTGTGAAGCTGCAGGAATGGATTAAAATAAAAAAGGAGAAGGTAATCATTATCTTTGAAGGACGCGATGCTGCCGGCAAAGGCGGTATGATCAAAAGAATAACGGAGAAGCTGAATCCTCGTGTCGTACGTGTTGTTGCCCTGGGCACACCTACCGAGAAGGAAACCACCCAGTGGTATTTTCAGCGTTACGCTGCCCACCTGCCTGCCGGAGGCGAGATGGTACTGTTTGACAGGTCGTGGTACAACAGGGCAGGGGTAGAGCGCGTGATGGGATTTTGTACCGACGATGAATACTGGGAGTTTCTGCGTTCGTGCCCTAATTTCGAGCGCATGCTGATCCGGTCGGGCATCCGGCTGATCAAATACTGGTTCTCCATCAGCGAGGAGGAACAGGAGAAAAGATTCCAGGCGCGGCTGAAAGACCCGACAAAAAGGTGGAAACTGAGCGAGATGGATCTGAAGTCGCGCGACCGCTGGATGGATTATTCCAAAGCCAAAGACGAGATGCTGAGTTATACCGACACCAAAATTTCCCCGTGGTTCGTGGTAAATGCCGACAACAAACGAAAAGCCCGTCTGAACACGATCTCCCATTTATTAAGCCTGATACCATATAAAGACCTGACACCGCCGCCGATAGAGCTGCAGCCGAGAAAGCAGGAGAAAGGATATGTACGCACCCCGTTTGAGGAGCAGACATTCATTCCCGACCTGTACCACCATGAGGTTAAAGAAGATCATTGATAAGAAGCAGGTAATTAAAACTCTTACTTATCCTGATGCACGTAGCGTATGGCTTTTTCGTCCCTTTCTTTGTTCGTCCAAAGAAAGGAACCAAAGAAAAGACGCCAAAACGAAGCTTCCTGCCCGCTTTGCCGTAATGTAACGTTCAGGG
>Ga0136651_10000136_pt1 | contig 35900 bp, 36 predicted proteins | sample Mar14236cmmetaG_FD_94867 | JGI IMG/M metagenome (GOLD analysis project Ga0136651, IMG submission 94867) | Marine hydrothermal vent microbial communities from Guaymas Basin, Gulf of California to study Microbial Dark Matter (Phase II) - Marker... ... | reverse complement strand
CGTCTCGACACCTCGCGTCTGTGTTTCGTCTCGACACCTCGCGTCTGTGTTTCGACGCGATTCCTCGCGTCTGTGTTTCGACGCGATTCCTCGCGTCTATGTTTCGTATCGACGCTTCGCGTCTATGTTTCGTCTCGACACCTCGCGTCTGTGTTTCGTCTCGACGCTTCGCGTCTCAGTTTCATTTCGACGCGATGCTTCGCGTCTATGGCATTGATTTGCTATGCCTCGCGTCTCTATCACAGCGAATTTTAATTCATAACTTATTGATTTTACAAAATTAAAATAGAAATTCAAATTGTTAAGTGTTTGAATAAACAGCCAAAAACAATATGATTGGCGAAGGTATTGTTTGGCATACCCTTTTTATTTGTGGAAAAACGTTGACGATAAGGGCGATGTCAAGCCGACTTATGATATGGAACCCCTATTCGCCATAGAACCCTACTATGATCAAACGCGCTACTCGCTAAAAGACTTGAACCGCGAAAGCTTTGAACTGGTTGTCGGGTTTTGGCTAAGTGGCATCCTTCTCGCTTATGAGAAAAACGATATTTGTACAGCCGAACCGCTATGGCTATCCGAGCCCAATCACGAATGGCTGTTTGGCTCCGGTTTGTTTGACGCTATCAAGAGAGGACGCATAGAACGCCTATGAATATTTATGTCGAATCAAATTTTGTATTGGAACTCGCGCTTTCACAAGCGCAGTCTCAAAGTTTAGTATAGCGGATTAACGAAATAAACGGATTAGTTTATTGGTACTTAGCACCTATCCGTTTTCAAATTCGAGTACCAAAAACACAGTTACACCACATTTTATATCATAATATAATTAAAAATCATAGACTTATTCTCTGTGGCACTCTGAAAACGAAGTGAACCTGGAATGTTGAAAAAAAAGCGTCGGGCCAAACTGATAGGTGGTAAGTTTATTGGTAGCATTAAGTCAATCCGTTTATTCCGTTAATCTGCTGTACTATATAATTTAATTTAAATTAATTAAACAAAACTGATAGGTGTACAACTACATCATGTCCAAAACTGAAGGCCACTCAGCCTAGAAGCGAAAATCTCAAGGCCAGTAAGCAGGAGTCATTCGTTCCCCGAGTTCATAAGTGGCATGGCACGATTTGCTTTCACCGCCTTCAGATAAATAATTTCACAAAGGGCAGTTACACAGGTATGCCCCTACAAGCTCACATTGCAGCACGCTCAAAAAACGTTTATCCCATTCTCCCATTTCCCATTCATAATGAACAACAAAACAGCTCTATTATACTTTATAATGGCCCTTGCCTTAGGCACATTAACCGGTTTTTTTATAGGTAAAAACACTCAAAATACGCAAGAAATTCAAAAGTTTGCCGTTTTACTGAACGCATTTCAAAGCCATCTCCAACAGCTTGAAATCAAACTCACAAAGGATTTTGAAGAAAAAACTCATCAAAATACCGAGGCCCTCGAAAGTGTCACAGCTTTGCACAAACGATTTCAAAGAGATTTTCAACAATTTGCCAGTAACTTAGTCATCCTTTTTGCAGGAGAAACCCATAAAACGACTCAAGCAATTGACCAAATTGAGACTTTACTCAAAACCTTTCAAAGTCAGAATCAAGATTTTGAAAGCAAACTGCTCAATAGGCTTGCCAAAGAAAATCATCAACAAACGCAAGCCTTCGACAAACTAACCAGCTTGATTAACACATTGCCAAAAGCGATTCAACCTCTCCAAAGAGAAATGATCCATGTTTTGAAAAGCGAAGGCCATCAAAATAGCGAAGCTATCAACAAAGTGGCCGTATTGATTAACACCTTTCAAAATCGTTTTCAACATCTTGAACAAGAATTAGCCCAAAAAATGGGTATTGCAATCAGTGCGGGAACGAAGCAACCTGATTTGACAACTGATCAAGCCCTGCTTAAAGCGGAAGCCTTGCTCAAACAAGGAGATTTAACCAGAGCCGGACTGTATTTTAGTCACAGCTTAAATCAAAACCCAGGACAATGGAAAAAAATACAACGTTATCAACAACATGTTCTCAACTACTGTCGTCAAAGCCGTGACAACGGCGAATATGAAATCGCCCTCAATGTGTTAGCTCAAATGGAAACCTTTTTACGAACTCAAATCGGCCATATCAAACAGCCCGACATTGAAAAATTAGCGCAAGCCTTAACTGAAATCGCTGAATTTAGACAAGTCACCACCAGTGCAATGGCTGCTAAAAAACTCGTTGAAACGCGCCACTTGATGAAAACATTACTGGTTGATGACTTAGGTAGCCCTTCCACCACTGAACCCCAAAAACTCACACAACACATTAATAGCTTAAAAACCAAATTGACGGCCTTACAATCGCTGGATACCAGTTTGATCAATAAAAACGGATTAGCTCAAATCAAACAAAAAATCGCACTTTTAGAAAACAGCATACCCACATTTGAAACACAACTCGCCACCGCTCAATCCAGCGCGACTGTTTCAACATTAGTACAACGCGCCGAACAATTTATCAAGAAATCGAAAAATGAACCCCCGCAATCGGAACTCATTTTATATTACCTCAGTTCGGCCGAATCCATTATCCGCCAATTAGTGCTATTAGCACCCGAAACAACCCCTTTTGAAATGATGCGGCTCTCACAAAAGTTAGAGCTGGCGAAACAAGAGATTGCCCAACGTCAATCACAACTGGTTTTCAAAAAAATCCAACAAGCTTTTAATCAACTTCAGTTTGCACCAAAAACCAATGCACAAGTCGCGATTGATAAATTAATCACATTTAAAACCTCGCTCAGTCAACAAGCCACTCAATTATCCGCCATGCGCTTTATTGAACAAGCACAAACATTGATGGAAACCGTCAATAGCCAAATCAAAGACTGGCAAGAGAAACAACGACAACGATATGAACAATGGGCCGTTAAAAACATCCTTGACTTCTATTCAAGTCATAAAGATGAACTAGGTGTTGGAACAGATGAACAAAGGATATACGCCGGAATCATAGAACATATGGGCAATATAGATACCCGATATCTCTCCACATCCGCATCAACAGCTTATCATGAAGTCTTTAACCTGTTTTACGCCGAACTCAGTCACCACTTGAAAATTCCACTGTCTTCAGACATGACTTTTACTTTGAAAAAAGCGCTATCTGATTTTTAATCTATAGACTTTAATACCAGTAAAACTCAAAAATGGCATGAACATTAGCTGTTCATTTTTTCACGATTTCTTAGCGATAGTTTCGCTGCGCGAAACTTGAGCGTGAAATAAAGTTTCGCTACGCGAAACTGTATTTCACTTAAGAAGTTGCCTGCAACTTTATTTCACGCGCGCGTGAAATGTGAAATGTGAATTTCACGCTAATGTTTCGCGGAGCGAAACATTAGCGTGAGCCGAAGGCCAGCGAAGCTAAATTTCACATTTCACGCTAATGTTTAGCGAAGCGAAACATTAGCGTGAATTTCACTTAACAAGTTTCGCGAGCGAAACTTTAGCGTGAAATACAGTTTTGCGCGCAAAACTTTTGCGTGAGCCGAAGGCCAGCGAAGCTAAATATAGTTTTGTTCAAAAGTCCATCTGTTCATTTGTAATATTTTAGCAACTTGGGCAACTTGGGCAACTAGACTGCGTTGTTGCATGGCACGATTTATCGCGGCCGCCTTCAGAAAAATGTCGAGCGATAAAAACCTGACAGGTTTTAAAAACCTGTCAGGTTTGGGCCAAAATTTTTTTCTGCTATATTTTGAGCGATTTATCGATTGAAAACGCAAGAGACGCTTCGATTTATTTAGCGTAAACAATCAGCATTCGACATTTTACGAGACACCTCAAAAAAACACTCTACCCTTTACCCTTTTAGAAAACCTAATGATTATGAAAACCTATCTTATAGCCATACTCAGTTTATCCAGCGGCTTATCTCACAGCGTATTTGCCGATACCCAGACAAAACAACATACAATGCATTTCATATCCAACCCGCAAGCCAAAGCATTTGCCCTATCGGCTCCTGCCGGCCTAATGGTACCCCCCCCGAATCTCATCACGACGAATCCCATCGGACTCATACCATCTCCTCTTCAGAACAGCCAAATGCTCCTTCAAAATCAGATACCAAGCTATCAAAGCCTGATCAACAGAGGCACAGGGCCAACCCCCTTGCTCATTGAACAAATCGGACAAGAAGGGCTACGCAGCTCAACCCATCACCTAGACAGCTTTCAAATGGCTCAAAACCTACGCCAGAGCAAATCCGCCTTTCCGGCCGCCAAAGGCACCGCTGGCGAAATCGTCAAAAAACAAGGACAGATGCCACAAACTCAATCCCTTGATGGAAAAGCACACCGCTCAACGCCTACTGCAATGAAAAGCATACATCAAGAAAGCCTCTATGCCGGATTGGTAGGGGCCACCTTAGGCGGCGGAATTGAAGTCTTGAGTCAACTCTCATCCAATCAACCCTTCGACTGGCAACGATTTGGAAACATCACCCTACTCAATGGTGCCAGTGGCTACAGCGGCACATTAGGCGGCGCACTGATCCAAAGAAGCCTCATCAACAATCAAAGTCAACTCCTGTCAAAATTGCTGAACCCCAAAGTCTCAGCCTCAGTACTAGGCGGATTCAGTGCCGGCACCCTAGCCAGTGCCCTATTCGCTTACGGCACCTACTTTTTAGGATACACCGACTTAAAAACCGCCCATCGAAGCATGATTGCCGGCACCCTTGGCGCTGGCGTATTCAGCGTCGGCAACACCATGATACAACTCATCTTATCAAAAGGATTAATGGCCAGTACACTCAGCACAACTGCCGTCATGGGCACATTATCAGTTACCGGTGTCGGATTAGTCGCCTTAGCCGCCCTTGGCGTAGGCACAGGTACCCTCTACTTATTTCATTTAGCCGATAAAAAAGCAGAACATCAGCGCATCGAACACCTCATGACACAGATAGAAAAAAACTTGATGCTACCCGTGTCAGAATAATTTTAAGTTATCAGTTATCAAACTTCACTTATCAGTTATCAATTCTAGCCCTATAGATATGTTACAATGCGAAAAGTCAAATATTTAAACAATGTTTTTCATTGACTTAAGTTTTATTCAAGGGCTATCAATGATAATTGACTGGTGGGTTTAGCTGCTGCGCTGAACAAAGTATCAAACCTTTACCCACCTTACCGTCTCGTTTTTCCAATTAAAGCAAAGGAAACAACAACATGCCTTACTCAGCAGAAATTAGTCGCACTAATCCTTCGTGCATTTTATTTTTAATTGATCAATCCTATTCAATGGATGATCCATTTGGAGGAGACGAATCTGGTGCTAAAAAAAATGCGGTGGCAGATGTCATCAATAAACTCTTACAAAATTTCGTCATCAAATGTGCAAAAGATGAAGGTGTCCGTGATTATTATCATATCGGTGTTATTGGTTATGGTGGCGAAGTCGGTTCCGCTTTTAGCGGTGAATTGGCAGGGCAAGACTTGGTACCGATTAGCCAAATCGCTAATCATCCGGCTTGCATTGAGGAACGCACCAAAAAAGTATCCGATGGTGCTGGGGGTTTAGTCGAACAAACGGTTAAATTTCCCATCTGGTTTGATGCCATCACATCCGGTGGCACACCGATGTGTCAAGCTATGCGCCATGCTCACAAAATCCTTTCAGCTTGGTTCAATGATTATCCAGATTGTTTTCCACCGATAGTGATTAATATTACTGATGGTGAATCGACAGACGGCAACCCAAGTGCTGTCGCGCAAGACATCACAAGTCTGAAAAGTAGCGATGGTGACGTTTTGTTGTTTAACGTTCATTTGTCTTCACATCGGGGTACAGCGATTGAATTTCCCGATAGTGAGGCCGATTTGCCCGATCAATACGCTAAACGACTTTATCAAATGTCCAGTGTCTTGCCTAATTCTATCAAAGAAACGGCCTCTCAAGAAGGTTTTCGAGTTTCGGCAAAAAGTCGCGGTTTCGTGTTTAATGCGGATATGGTGGCATTGATTAACTTTTTAGACATTGGCACACGCCCAAGTAACCTCCGATAGTGATAGAAAATAGCAATGGAAATCATGACTCAGTCGTTTAAGCTACCCAAGCAGGGTAATACGCTAGAAGAGTATGAAGATGCCGTTTTTCATTCTAGTTGGCTAAAAAATCCGCCGACTGCCCTGTTTAGGGCCGCAGTGGCGGATGGTGCCACTGAAGCCTCTTTTTCTAAGGCGTGGGCTAACTTAGTTGTCCAAGCCTATTGTCAAGGTGAACTGAATGATGAAAAAACGCTTATTCAGCATTTACCGCGATTACAAAAACAGTGGTATGCAAAAGTCACTCAAAAACCGTTACCTTGGTATGCCGTAGACAAATTACAGCGCGGTGCCTTTTCCGCCCTGTTTGGTTTAACCCTATACAAAAATCGCTATGATATTATGGCAATAGGCGATAGCTGTTTATTTCATATCAGAGATGACAAACTAGAAAATGCTTTTCCCATAGCACATTCTGAACAATTCAACAATCGGCCTTTATTACTCTCTAGCGTTGCCGCACCCAATGAAAACATTGCCCAACATATTCTCTATAAACAAACACTCTCATTGCAAAGTGGCGATGAATTTTATTTGATGACAGATGCCTTGGCGTGTTGGTTTTTGCAAATGTCTGAAAAAAAACGCCAACCGTGGCTAACAATGCGCTCACTCAAACCAAATCATTTTGAAAAATGGATTGCCAAATTGCGAAACACAAAGGCACTGCGTAATGATGATGTCACTTTGCTACGCATTATCACCCAATAGGAAATTTGAACATGGCTTGGCCTACAGCACAAGACTATAGCGAAGCGGTACAAAATCCGCGTTTGAATTTCCAAGACGCGGAACTGAAAACAGGGCAAGTCGAATTGAATCAACTTGGCTTACCCCGCCCAAGAAGTGGTAATTTTGCAACGGTTTATCGGATGCGATGTGGACAACGCCATTGGGCTGTTCGTTGTTTTCTCCGTAATGTGACTGATCAGCAAGAGCGTTATGCGACAATCAGTGAATATTTCGCACGTATCAAACGCTTAGGGCGTATTCAACTCCCCTATATGGTAGATTTTGAGTTTCTTGAAAAGGGGATAAAAGTCAATGGACAATGGTATCCAATTCTAAAAATGGAATGGGTGGAAGGTGAACTACTGGATAAATTCATTGAAAAACAGTTACCGAATTCAACCACATTGCGACATTTGGCAGAACGTTGGGTAACCATGACACAAACTTTAGAAAATGCTGGAATCGCACATGGTGACTTGCAACATGGTAATATATTAATTGTTAAGGGTGAATTGAAACTGATTGACTATGATGGCATGTTTGTCTCCACCTTATTCGGTTTTTCCAGCAACGAAGTCGGGCATTATAATTATCAACATCCCTCAAGAAATGGGGATGATTTTAGGGCCGATATTGATCGTTTCTCAGCCTGGGTGATTTATATTGCCTTAATTGCTCTGAGTATTGAACCGAATTTATGGCAGCGCGTAGGTGCCGGGGATGAGTTTATTCTATTACGCAAAGAAGACTTCGTTAAACCCGATACTTCTGCTACGCTAGCACTGTTGACTCAACATAACGATGCGCTTATCCAATCACTCGTTATCGGATTTAAACAATTACTTCGCAATCCTGCCCAGATTCCACCGTTAGAACAGCAAAAAGTGATTGTTTCCACTACTCACACAAGCTCAACATCTAGTGATTGGTTAACCGATTATCTTCCACAAAAGCAACAAAAGTCATCACCTTCTGTTCAATCGCCACCCACTTCATTTAAGCCCGCTTATCACTCAGTCAAACCGCAAACGATAAGACAATCGCCACCGATTTCATTTAAGCCAGCGTCTCCCCCAGTCAAACAGAAAACGAGAGGCAAAAAGTGGCTAACCTCAAAATTAGTATTCGTCGGATCCTTGATTATTGGGTTACTCAAATTAGCACTCGTCGGACTCTTGATTGTTGGGTTACTCATTGTCGGGATGAGTTTTTTAATATCAGAAATGGAAAAACGTGAATTAACTGAAAATTTGCGCATATGCGAAACTCATTTTCAAGCTAATCGTTTGACGAACAGCAGAGGTGGAACAGCTTTAGCGTGTTATGAAAATATCTTGAAAAAATACCCAACCAATCCCGAAGCTTTGGCAGGTTTAGATAAAATAGAGGCGCTGATAAAACAAGCCTTAGATCGAATAGACAAGGCAGAGCAAAATTTAGCCCGTTTGCGTCAGCTAGATACTGAATCGCACTGGCTGGCAAAATTAACCTTTGCCGAACAATTGCGTGAATGTGAAGAATATTTTCAAGGCAATCGTTTAAAGATATCTGAGGATAGAACAGATTTAGAATGTTACAAAACAATATTAGTCAATGATCCAATAAATGCAAAAGCATTGGAAGGGCTCCGAAAAATAGAAGAACGTTTAGCCACACTGAGAAAAAGTGCTTTGGAAAAGAGACAAAGAAAGCAAGTAGAGCGAGAGGCAAAATTGCGCGAATGCGAAGAACATTTTCAAGCTAATCGTTTAACGAAAGGTCAAAAAGGAACCGCTTTAGAATGTTATAAAAAGGTATTGCTCAATGCGCCAACCAATGCCAAAGCATTGGAAGGACTCAGAAAAATAGAAGAACGTTTAGTCACATTGATAAAACGTGCTTTGAAAAAGGGACAAAGAAAGAAAGCTGATAAATATTTAACCAGTTTACGCAATATGAATCTTGAATCACCCATGCTAGCAGAATTACCCTTAGCCGAACAATTGCGCGAATGCGACAAACATTTCCAAGCGAATCGTTTAACAACGGGTAAAGGCGGAACGGCTTTAGCCTGTTATCAAGCGATATTGAAAAAAGAACCCAATAATACCCAAGCGTTGACAGGTTTAAAAAACATTGAAGCACGTTATGTGGAATGGGCAGAAGGTGCTTTGGATAAAGGAGAACAAAACAAAGCCAAACAATATTTAGTGAGTTTACGCCAAGTCAATCCTCAATCGTCTCAGTTGGCTGAGCTTGAAGCACGATTATCGACACTTTCTTCATCGAACCGCTAATGGCAATGCCACCGTCACCGATAATAAAACAGGACTGATTGGGCTGAAAAATGCGAATTGTTTTGGCAAACAAAATTGGAAAACGGCTATGCGAAATGCTGCCAAACTCGCGCATAGGCAATGTGGGCTTCGTGATGGTTCAAAGGCTGGAATGTGGCGTTTGCCTACTCAAAATGAGTGGAAGGTGATGATTGATGATAAATACAACATTTCCAACGCAGCGAGTACAGGCCCATGGAAAGAAGGTGATCCGTTTTCGGATGTTCGGCTCCGCTACTACTGGTAGTCTACCTACGAGAGCGACGTGGGTAGCGAATGGCCCGAAATGTTCGTGAACCTCAGTGGCGGCAAGCTTGGCCCTTTCTACGTGTGGCCTGTGCGAGGCTTCGAATAGATACTTTGAGACTTTGGAGGATTTAAACCGGGTAGCACCACGAACCAATCCCTTATTATATACAATCCCTGTCGTTAGGGTTTTCAGGACTAAAAATTTGATCATCAAGTAATAAAGGATTGAATTGTGCTGTATGAAATCCCAAACACTAACTACAGCTTTACCATTCTCCCCAACCAGATTGTTCACCTTTTAACCATTTTGTGAGATAAAATGAATAATTTTAATTTACCCAAATTACCGCCTGCTATTGATTTAGAAACAAAACAGATTCTTAAAAAGACGAACACAGCAAATAGAAATTTATTTTGCTGCTCTTTTCAAACCAAATTTATTTTGCTTAGGCGCGATTGATTGAAGTGTACTCGGCCGTTGTACTCAACCGAAATTGATAATGACCTTTTTTTTGGGAATGCGCCCAACACTTAAAGAGTAATTCTATGAAAATCATTAACATAAACATTAAAGACTATAACCAATTCAAAAACCTGAACCTTGATCTGACTTAGCCCAAAGGGCATCAAAAAGAGGGGCAAGCATTAGAGAATTTTTTTTTATTGGACAAAGTGGTACAGGGAAAACGAGTTTATTGAATGTTTGTAAGGCCGTTTTGGGAGCAACTTTTAAACCTAATCAGGATGAAAGTCTGCAAGCAACTCTTAATTCTGCCGCTCAAAAATATCTTATGCAAAATGTCATAATGACTTCTTATTTTAAAGACATCAAGACGGTTATAGAAGTCTCCGATAAAGGGAATGTTGTCTGAAAATGGCATTTGAATACTCCCCAAACAGAAAATATTGTGCCTATAGATTTTATCACCGATTTTTATGCGGGTAAAAACAGACTGATTTCTTTTCCTGCGAAAATTGTCGATAATGTGAATCGCATTTTACAAAACAAAAATCAACTGACTCACCCTTTTGATTATTTCAAAGCCGAAATGAAGGATAATTCCTCCGTTTCTCAAGAAACGCGGAAAGTATTTGACTGATATTTTAAAGAATATCAATGACTACAAAGTAGAAGTTTTAGTACTCCAGAAGAACAGGTAGAAAACATACGAACATTTTCTAGGCTTTCTGCCACCGTCTCAATAACTTAGCATCAGTGAAGGGGTTTTTATAAACAATAGGCTCCAATGAAGCTCCATAAACAAGAACTACAAGGATTAGATATAAGAAAGGATAAACCGAATATTTTTTGGTTTTAATCCCTTATTATATCTAATCCCTGTAGTTATTGTTTGGACAGTAAACCACTCTTTTTTAGTGATTGGCTCCAAGAGTCTGAAATAACTTCAAATTGCTTTGGCCCCTTCGACAACTCAACACTCCAAAACATTAAATATTATTTAATAGATGATTTCTTGTTGGCTTTTAAACTCATTTTTCCGGTTTGTTTTTTTTCTTTCTTAAGCAATTTATATTATATCAATATTTGGAAACCACTTAATTAATTAATTTTTGTCATAAAAAAGGCTGAAGTCAGCAATGATTACTGACGACAGCCTTGATAATTTTTTGCAAGTGCGTGGGGGGGGTTTTAGAGGATTGGTGGGTTTAGCGTAGCTTCCTTCGTATTCGCTTCGCTTCTACCCACCCGACTTTATACTGTTCACCGTTAGAATTTGCGCTTTTTTGTGCCCGTTTTTGCACGCAAAAACGGGCAGATGCAGGTTAGTCACCTTTAGGTGACTTGAACTGTAAGACAACGGCTTGGCTGCTTGGTCTGGATATTTTCGCTCTCCTGCACTAGCCTATATGGAATTGACATAAACATAACCATAAATCAATGATTTACGTTTAAAAATATTTTTAGGTGTTTTTGCCCGTTTTCAGAACCAAATAACCAACAATTCCAGACAGGAATGATCCGACAAGTATTGCTAATTTATCGGTGTATTGAAATAGACTGGCATCATCAAATGCTAGAGAGGCAATAAATAAACTCATAGTAAATCCGATACCTGTTAATACTGATACCCCATAAAGCTGCATCCAATTACTGCTTTCTGGTAATTTTGCCAGTTTAAGTTTTATTGCAATCCAACTAAAACCAAATACACCAATCTGCTTGCCAATAAATAATCCAAGCATGATTCCTAATGGCACAGAACCAGACATTTGGTTAAGAGAGATTTCAGTGATATTGACACCGGCATTAACAAAAGCAAATAACGGTAGAATAAAGAATGCAACCCAAAAATGAAGGTTATGTTCTATTTCTTTAAGGGGTGATATGGGTTGTTTGTTTTCATCTTTAGCGTTCAATGGAATCGTAAATGCCAATGCCACCCCTGCCAAAGTGGCATGTACCCCAGATTTGAGGACACTGACCCATAATATTGTACCCACAATAAAATAAGCCGCTTTTTTCGTGACACTAAACATATTAAGAACGATTAAAACAGCTAAAGAAATAAATGCGACAGTTATTGATAGCGTGGATAAATCAGTTGTATAAAAAATAGCAATAATGACTATTGCCCCTAAATCATCAATAATGGCTAATGCCATTAAAAAGATTTTAAGTGAAACGGGAACGCGCTTACCTAGCAGGGAAAGAATACCCAATGCAAAAGCGATATCGGTTGCTGTTGGGATTGCCCACCCATTCACTGCGATTGGATTATCTTGATTGAATATTAAATAGATTGCTGCTGGAACAACCATTCCGCCAACAGCTGCAATTCCAGGTAGTGCGATTTGGCTTAAAGATGATAGATGGCCTTCTAATATTTCTCTTTTTACTTCAAGACCAATTAATAAAAAGAAAATGGCCATCAAGCCATCATTTACCCAGTGGTAAAGTGACTTATCAAGGTGCAATGAACCAATTCGTATTTCTACGGGAATATGTAAGAAGGACTCATACAGCGAAGACATAAATGTGTTGCTTAATACAAGTGCCAAAATAGTTGCAAATATTAATAAGATGCCACTAGCGGATTCTTTCTGTATAAATTCGTTGATTATTTTCATAGTATTGTCAATCTGTTTTTATAGCATAACCTGCTGCCAGAAGGTACAAAGCAAAGTAGCTTTTGGCAGCAAGCGAAGCGTCAATGCCATTTCGTATCGGGCAGAAGGTTAATAAAATGATCATCATGCCAATTGAGAAATAGTGGGTTTTGCGGTAGCGAACCCCCCCCCGACTTTAACTACATTTCACCAAATTTGTTCTCGCTGAATATTGGAACACAAACAAAAAAGATAGCAAACTTTTAATTATTTATAATTAGCCATTGATAATTGACATTTCCAAATTAACAATCAAAACAATAATCACACACAGCACGTAGAGTGAATAAAGCATAAGCCGTCATCCACCTTACCAAATTTGTTCATGGATGACGCGCAGCGATACGCCCTACGTGTTATGTTTAATTTTACATTTGCAAACTGATAGGTGGTAAGGTGTACCGATGCTACTAAGGATTTCTGCCCCTTTCTTGAATCGCTCAGTGATGTATTTTTGCACTTGGGATGTGGGGTTGCAGGAGAAACGATCCGGTTGGCTTTCCACGATATCTCCAACATGGAAAACGATATCAGGTTTACGCTGCCTGAGTGCCTTTGCCCCTTCTTCAAAAATATCGTATGGTCTATTGTTGGACGCGCCTGTTTGATCGCCGATGATGCCAATAACGAGTGGTTTTGCGTAAGCGTTTGTTATAGTGACTATCGCGCATACGCTAATAAGTCACGGCTCTTAGGATCATATCTCCTCCTTAAATAATGCCATGCCTAACGCCCAAGCTAAGTAAGCCGTGTGGTCTTTTTCGCGTAGGCTTCAGCGCAAGCAAAGTTAGGCAATTTATAGTATTTGAATTTGGGCCAGATTCATGATTAAACACACCAAAATCAATTACTCTGACCCCTTGGCTAGGGTGTTGACTGAGAGGTTTTTTTGAGATGTATTTTTCATGCTGTTTTTAGGAACCCCAGGTTCCACCTGGGGCTATTCACATTTTCAGGCTAAAATTTCGCGGAGCGAAATTTTAGCCTGAAAACCCCTTCGGGGTTGAACCCAAATTTTTAATGGCTATTTTCAAGGCCTTTGACAAACACAAAATCAGCATGAAAAATACCCGCTAAAAAAAGCTCTCAGTCAACACCCTACCCCTTGGCATGCCGAATTTAATTCGAGCTTGGCCCCTTTGATTCATTACTCCTTCGGAGTCGCGGGCCTAACGTTGCAAATCAGCCGCAGACGATAGAGGTAGGCTGGATTTGCTTTGTTATAAAGTGTACTTCACTAGCCACAATTTCAGTGCAAGCCACTGGACTGGTCTGCAATATAAAATGAGGCCCTTTTACTTGAAATAGAACTATGCCATCAAACATTTTCTTAAAACCATCAACACACTTCTTTGGAACAAGTTTATCATCTGTTGCTTGGATGTAAATTGCCCTTGTTTTACATAAAGTTTTAGTTCCGTGAAGCTTGTTAATTTCTTGTAGCCGAAACGAAAGAACACCAGCTACTACTTTATTTATAGACTGTTTAAATAAGTCAATTGTCCACCTATTTGCGTCTGAACCTAACATCAGTGATTTAATTAGGAAGTCTGGAATAGGTAATGCAAAAATCACACTAGCAGGAAGTCTATTAAAAATACGGAGTAATAAGCGGCTTGGGTTGTCGAGAAAGGTAGCCACAAAAATGACAGATTTAAGCCCATTTGGCTCAAGAAGTGCAATTTGATATGCAACAGGGCCTGAAAACGACTCGCCTAGTAAAATATAGTCTTCGTTAGGCAATTGTTCCATTACAAATTTTACCAATTCTAGGTAACTTAGTTTCAAATTAGGCGGATACGATACAACCAAAGTTTCAATATCATCTGGCAATACTTCGATAAATGGCTTGAATAAATCTCCAGTTCCATCTAAGCCCGGTAGCAGAACAAGTTTCATTTTGCATTATTTCTCTGTAGTCATGTAAGGTGGACAAGTGTTTTTTTGCCCACCATCGCAGGCATGATATATGATTAAATATTGTGGTTTTTTAACAATCTATTATTGCAATATTATTGATATATTATCTGATAAAATAATGTTCCTATTATGCGGAGCGTTGCTTCAGTCCTTCCTTTGAGTCGGTTGGGAATAAGAAATCATTGATTTTTAAGAGATTAATTGATTTTTCATAAACTCAGAAATGAATAAATTTACCGTATTTAATTTAGATTCTTTTATTTACTAAAGATTTTACATTACTCATATCTAAACAAGTCACTAAACCTTTCGCTGTGACTTTTTTATCTTTATTACCCATTTGGCGTTGGCGACTTTTAAGATCACGATCATTTTTCCGTTTTCTTCTATTCAGTTTCTGGAAACTTTTCAAGACTTCTATATTTAGACGGATTTTTCTTAAAATTTTTCACTTCGCTAATGTCACCTTCACACAAAATGACTGCCTTATTTTTTATCGTTCTTACCCCCATGATATTTTTAACATGATTATCCAATTCATCTGCTGTTAAACTCTTATATTTGATGGTTGTTTAAAATAGGGCGTAAATTGATCAACCAAAACGCCATTAGTTACCCATTCTATCCATCCACAAGTGTCTATCAAAAATTGGCTGTTCAAGATGCGCGTTCCCTATAGTTTTCTGGGTTAGCCCCTTCAAAGATTCCACGAATGGATTGAATATCACGTTGTGGGATTAATTGGATATTGCCTTCTTTAGCAATGCAAGTCAATTGTTGACCTACTCGTAAGTGTAATTGTTTGACGATGTTTTCAGGTATCGATACCAAAAAATTGGGAGAAAGTGTTGTGTTTTCCATCTATTGGGCTCCTATTGTGGTACATTGTGTAGGTTTTTAAAGCAATAGCGTATCCACTCTACAATTCTTTTCAAAGAATTACAAATCTTCGCAGCCAAAAAATCAGGAACGATTTTCTCAAGGAGAAATATAAATGGTGGGCTGCTGAACATCTTGAAGCCAACCGTCATCCCGATTTACAAGGGCTTTTAAGCCAGTTGATGGTGTAGCAAGTGTAACCGGCTGAAGTCAGCAATGATTACTGATGACAGCCTTGATAATTTTCGACTTGTGCGGTTAGATATTTTTGTAGGGTGGATTTTGCTATGTTGCTCACCCACCAAGATTAATTGATTTGTGTCATAAAAAAAAGCTGAAGTCAGCAATAATTACTGACGACAGCCTTGATAAATTTTGAAAGCGCGTGGATTTTCCTTTTAGGAGGAATGGTGGGTTGCAGCGAAGCTGCTACCCACCCTACACGTAACCCATGCTACGCTCGCTAATTATCCTGTTTTTTAGGCGAGTTCTTAATATCTTCAGTTGAGCTTTTATCACAATTTCGCTTACTCTCAGACAAAATTTTATTTTTTTCAATTAAGCTTTTGTATTGTTTGTTCAAATTATCATAAGTTTGCTCGATCTCAAGCAACTTAAAATCACAACTTTGCTTGCTCTCAAGCAACTTAACATTAAAACCAATACTTATTAGCAGTAGTATTACCATCACTATAGTCGAGAAATGTACAACTTGCAATTTCTTACTTGTAATAATTCCTGACTTCTCTTCTGGTGACTCTTCTAGTAATAGTAACTCTTTTCGTGATGGTAAATCATAGTCACTATCACGGGGATCTCGCCAATTATTCATTCGTTTTTCTACCTAGAAATATCATTATTAGAAACAGAATAAGCCATCATCTTTGTCTCAACAATATTCATCGATGTTCCATTTTTTGCGGATCCCAATATCACATCAAATTGAGCTTTACCGCATCTTTTTCTAATTCGTTCAGATAATTCATCAAAAACTTGCTTGTAGCTTTCGTCAGCTTTTTCTGTCCTGTTAGCCATTAAATCAACTTTATTTATGAAAAGAACAACATATTTTAGTTCACTTGTAAGCAAACCAAAAACTGCGTCTAATGCAGTGTCATTCCATTCTTTGCTGTGTAACTTTACTCGCTCAATATCAAGTTTGTTTTGTGGTGTTAAGTCTTTATCATTTTGATTTTTGGGAGGAGGCAATAAATCAACCAAAAAGACAAGAGAGTTAATATAGGTATATGCAAATGGCGAATACGGTCTTTTTTGTTGAACAAGAAACGAGCTAATCAATTGTCCAATCTTTTGTCCTTTATAGTCAGCTATATAAAACCAATAAGAAGTACATTCTGAACTAACATTTTTGTTTTCTTTGTTTGATCTTCTCATACCATGATATATTTCAAATTTTTCTGTCCTTTCATCTGGATTTGCTTGCCCATTTGCCAGCAGACTACTAATGAATGATGTTTTTCCGCTTCCACCCAACCCCACTAAAAGAACAGAGTTTCGTTTATCTTTTGAAGGAACTTGAACTGGCAGCGTAAAACCGTTTTTCAATTCTTCCAATTTTTTTTCCATTTCATCCATTTTCTGTTTTTCAAAAAAACTATCTACTACTTTTGTAGCAACCCCACTAAGAATAGCAATGATTAGGGTTATTATAAATTCCATATAAATATTATTCCTCTTTGTTAAGTAATCAAGATGTAAAGATCGACAACATGTTTTACCAAGTTTGATTGTACGACACAGAGCATCGCGATGCACATTCCCAACGAAGACGTTGGGAACGATGGAACCTTTGTTGGTCAAATATTATGTATGAATTACCTTCTCACTTTTTAAGTTTTTGAAAATACGAACCATTTGCCCAAGCTTCCCATTCATTGACTTTCGTACCGAAAATGACAAGATTATGATAATGATGCCCTTGCTCACCATGAACCCCTGGGATATATATGCCATCCCATTCATATTTTTTGAATAAAGATGATAGTAATTGACTAACTAAATACATAGATTTGTTGTGCTTCTCCAATTCCTTTTCAAAACAATATCCAGCAGAAGTTCTACCACTTTCTGCCATATCAAAAGCTAATGCGAGATTATTATGGAGGCTACTATTATTGGAAGATAAATCAGCTAGCATAAGCCGCCATCCACCTTACAAAATTTGTTCATGGTGTATGATGCTTTGCTTGTACACGGCATTTTTTCTAAACTTTCTCTAACTCTTTAGCAACAGAAAGAGTAGGAACTTGGAAAAGAGGTAAAAGTACACCTTTAAATCCAACACGGGAGGTTAAGCTGAATACCTGTTCTCGAAGATAAGGATAGAGAATTAGTGGCGCATTCTGTTCTGCCCAACTATGAATAAATTTGGTGGAAAATTTTTCATCATTAACATTAAATCCCCCTAAAATCTCTACTCTAAGCTCAAACGGAGTCTCTTCTACTTCTCTACCAATTTCTACCCCAATTTTGACAGCAATCATTTTTTTCTCATCATCATATCCATTATGCCCATGAAACAAAGAAAATTTTTCTATATCAGGTAATTGCTCATGTTCAGAAATAACTTTTATAGAAAGTTCAAGAATTTTTAAGGCTCTTAACTGAATGGGATGGTTTTCATATTTTTCACTCATAATTACGCTGCCAATAACTTATGTACGTCATCGTTAACTAAAGTTTTACCGATTAATCCACCGTGAGTTTCAAAGGGATTATAAATATAAGAGTCAATAGACGGATTGTTCATGGTGTATTCTTCAATACTTTCGTTCAACAAAAAGGCAAAAAAATCTTCCGCTTCAATAAATACTCTGCCAACCGATCCATAATTAAGATTTTCATATTCTGCTTGCAACTTTTCATCAGACATTAAATCCAATTCATTCAACATATCATCTATCGCATCCAAGATAATTTGATTATTCATTCTTATTTTCCTCAAACTTGTTAATTTCAATACACTCTAAATCTCTTACCACATAACACGATGGTTGCCCTGTTATGTCTATTGGTAACATTTTCTCATATCTTTTTGGAGCTTGAACTTTTACATGGAGCATTGAGAATGTTTTTCCGATAGATTTTTCTAGTTTATTTACAAACCGGTTGTATGTATCCGAGATTTTTTCTATTTCGCTCTTTCCTTCAAATTTTTCAAAAACCTTTTGATAAAATATGATAAATTTTTCTCTAATTTGCTGATCCTCAAAGTCTAAAATATCCTGATCCTCAACATTTAAATGGACAAAAATAACCGAACAGTTTTGATTGGCCATATTTGCATAGTCACCTCTTTTTTTAGCAAATCGCCACCAAGCTATCGCTAAATCTCTTGCATAAATTTCAAGCTCATCTGACATATAACCCCAAAAGTACACTCCTTCACCTCTAAGAGCTACCTTAGAACACGTAAATCCGTTAGCTCTAATTGAATCAGCATTGGAAGAACAAGTACCATGTGTTCCTTTTATTATCATTTTTAATATTATCCTTATTTAAAATATAGCGTGGTGGGCTTCATTACACGCAACTTCGTTCCTGAGCTTGCAACGCTCAACTCACCGCAACCGTTAGATTAATGAAAAATGACTATCATATTAAGAAATGGTGAGTTTCGCTATTGCTTCCTCCCCTACTTTAACTACATTTCACCAAATTGTTCCCGCAAAACATTAGAACACAAACAAAAAAAGATAGCAAACTTTTAATCATAATTAGCAATTGATAAGTACATTTCCAAATTAACAATCAAAACAATAATCACAGCGCGTAGAATAAATAAAGCATAAGCCGTCATCCCTGGGGTGTTAAATATGAGTTGATTTTGCTCGTTTTTTTCACCCTATTTTTATTCCATATTCGCATTCAACCCCGTCTATGCACACCAATAATTTGTAACCTATTTTTTTTAGGCTCACGCAGAGCCGCAGAGCCGCAGAGGTGTATAGCGAGGTTTAAACAAGCCTGCTTGTCTAACCCTGATATCACTGAACTCTCATTCTCTGCGTCTCTGCGGCTCTGCGTGAGCCGAGTGTTTATGTTGAGTTTGGGCCCCATTGGAACAAAACTAGGATGAAAAATGATCAAGCTTTTGCCAACAGATTTAACACCTCACGTCATCCCCCTTACAAAATTTGTTTATGGTGTGTGACGCTTCGTCATGAAAGATATTTTCAAAGAGAATATATTTGTAAATATTCTATCAAAAGATGAATTTTTGTTGAAGGATTATCGGTATCATTCCTCTTATTGCTTTCTTCCAATAATTCGGCATTATGTATAGCTTTATCTAAATACGGTTGCATTTTCTGGTAAATTTTTTGATCATCTTTACCTTCACCTTTCTTTTTACCATAATTTTGCATTCCATCACATTTACTTCAACTCAGAAATAACCATATTACAAATTGACTTGTTTTCAGTGTTAGTAAACGGTTTATCTATATACTTGAAATGTAATAATAACCATATCTCATAACATGGCACCGATGTAATTGCTTCAATATTATTATAATTTTCTATTAATTTTAATGCTTGAAAATATTTTGCATAATGCGGATCACTTTTATGACTGGCATCTTGGTCAAAGATACAAAAAATACAATCGTAATCTTCAGCTTTTTCTTTGGCTTTTTGAGCTAAACTGAATTGATCAAGTCCACCTCCTTCTTTTGAAATCTCTAAATTGCGAATTTTCTTTTCCTTATGAAACCCTTCTAAATAATAAACGACGCTTTTTTTATCATCTGACATGATAAGAATTTTAGGAATTTCTCTATTACCAAGTTTGCGTTGTTTACTTGCAAGATGACGAGCATTTTTTTGTTTCAGCCTCCTTATTTTCACAATACTCTTTTTCTTATGAAGATCATCACTTCCCATTAGAAATTCTCCAAATCACCGATAAAGGGTAACGCACCATATCGCCCTTCTAAATATCCTTTTTGTAAAGATTCATTGGCGCGCGGTTTAAAATCTGTTAATGGATATAATTGTGTAGACTGTTGTTTATCTTTTTCCACAAACCAAATTTGATCACGACGCAATAAACGATTATCTAAAATAGAACTATCATGAGTTGTAAAGATAATTTGAGCATTATGCCGATTTAATTTAGGGTTATGAATAAATTCGAGCATAAATCTAACTATGCTCGGATGTAAACTATTATCCAATTCGTCAATAATTAAAGTTTTACCATTTTCTAAAATATCCATTAAAGGGCCAGCAAATATAAACAAACGTTTAGTACCTTCTGATTCAAATTCAATAGGAAATGCAATTAAATCATCTGTTTCATTGATACTATGTAAGAAATTAAGTTTTGCTGGAATTTTCAATAAATCTTCTCTTATTTTGGCAGGTAAGTCATCAGGCAAATCATGCTCTTCCAATTCAAAATCAGCAATATTTAAATCCGCAGCCTGTAAAAATTCAAGTATTTTTTGTTTGTTATCAACATCTTGACAGAAATCAACTGTCAAAAAATTTGATAAATGCGTCTTAACAGTGAAAACCACCAAATTTTTGCTGATCCAATTTAGTACAGGTTTCAATTTTGTACTGTTTAACATAACTGCTGTTGATAGAAATAATGCGTTATTACGTGTTGTTTCTTGCCAAAATTGACAACGATCCGTTAATTTTTGTTCATTTAAATCCCAATTGTATTCGTTAGTTTCTTCATCATAAATACGTTCAAACCAACGTTGTGCTTGACTTTGCGGATAAGCAAATAGCCATTCATGTATAACTTGTTGATCATTTAAAGCAAAGCCATATTCATATAAAATGTCGTTTGCAACAAATAAAAGTTCAAATTCACTTGGCAAATTAGGATTGACTTTATCTAATAAAAAAGGAACTACATTTTTTATAGGCTCTCCATCTTGACTTTCTTTGGCCGAATCTCTAACAAAATCTTGCACAAAATCCATAGCTTCTATTAAATTGCTTTTTCCAGCAGCATTAGCACCATATATAGCAACTGATTTCACTAAATTTTGTAAATCCTCAATCCCTGAAGAAAAAATATTATTTCTTAAATTGGCTTCTTTGGTGGGAGCCGCTACCATACTCAAAGTTTGAGTACTATTTATTGAACGAAAATTGGTTACTTTAAATTCGATTAACATAAATAATTCTTAATATATTGGTTAGTCAGTGGGCAAAGTGTTTTTATGACACACCAAAACGTTAACATAAAATGTTACCCCATAAATTCCATGTCATGTATTCAATACTTTCGCCAAAAGCTTGAGTATTAGACTGGGGTGTTAAATTTCAGGTATTTTGATTACTTTTTTTTCACCCAAGATTTGTAGGGTGGGTAAGCGGGCGGCAATGAACTCAATAATAGGCTCTGATTTCACCGCCCGCTTGCCCACCATCTTTCCTTTTCAGAATAAAAATAGGGTGAAAAATAAATCAAGAAATGTATTTAGATTTAACACCCCAGTATTAGACTCAACTATTTGAAAAAGGCTTAATAAATCAATGAGATTAAAAATAAGCCAGCGTAGGATGCGTCTCACACACTTTAAACTTTTGAAATATATTTCACGCAAAAGTTTTTGCGTGAAATACTAAATGTTATGAAAATTTGCCAATGATGGAGACAACGAAAATTCTAATCTTATTTTTCCGGCATTGCAAAGTTTTGTTGAAGCAATTGAATATCAATATTTTTCACAAATCATAGCACGGTGATGAACGATTCTATAAAATAAAATTGAATTAATAGTGCCGATAAATGGCTTTTTACGGTGCCTGTTTTTTTTGAGTAATACACCCCCACAGTTAATCTAATATGAAGTGCTTATACGCTATTTTATGAGGCATCATATATACGCCCTAGTTTGCGCTGTATGGCATTATTTCAGGATTTTAATTATTAATGAGTCACAAAAAATCTTAAGACTTTCATTTAAATTGACATACCTCATAAGGTCTTTTTTTCTTCTAAATTTCTGACTTAGTTTGTCGAATTTCTCTAATTCATTATCGCACTTTAAAATTTTGTTGATATCTTTTTTTGATAATTTTCTATTTAATACTTTATATAGTTCATCTTTTGGATCATTATGTTGACAAGTATCACGCTTTTGATCGGTATAGATAGTAAGTACCCAAGCTTCAGTTTCTTCTATAGCAATGGCATAAAAAATTTTCTCTTGTAACTGATTTTCTAACCACTCATTGATCTTATCAATAACATTATTCCGTAGAACCCTTGAGTAATCAGGATTAGCACGTTTCTCCGGTCTCTCGACTTCATAATTTATTTCTTCTGCTTCTGCGGTATCTATTTGGAGAATGATATACCTTTCCTCTTCAACACTGAAAAAATCGACTAATTTGTTCTTTTCAACACAGGCTTGCTTGACAAGTTCCCAATTACTAAATTGCTCCTTTGACATGTTATGAAGGTCCGTTTCATCGAAATCTAATTCGGGCTGTAAAAACGTCATATTGGAACTGTCAAGTTGTATTTTCCCTTTTAGAATGTTACGGATTACCGCTAAATCACTTTTCCCTTCGGCAATAATTCCTATATACATAACAACTACCTATTGTAAATTCATAAGATTATTTGCTCAGAAATTTGTTGGTAACCCTCCCAAATATCCTCGCATCCACATCTCAGATAGTTTCAATTTTTCGTCTGATTTCGGCTTTAATCGTATAGGTTTTGTTTGTGTTTTTCCATCATCATTTCTGGAAACGACAAAAAGCTTTTGTTCGTCATCATGTAAATTTAGCCCATCTAAAACAGAAGGATTATGGGTAGTTATCAGTGCCTGTTTATGATTTTCTTTTGCAAGTTGAATTAACTCTTTGAGTAATGTACGACAAATTCGTGGGTTTAGATAAGTCTCAATGTTATCAATGGCGAAAAGAGAAGGCGTTTTATGGCTTATAAATAGAGCCAAATAAAATAAGACATGTACTATACCATCATTGGCATTTTCGGCAGAAAAGACATTGTTCTTTTTTTGCATGAATTTATCTTTGAAATATAAAATAGAATTACTCCTGCCTAACTTATAACCTTTAAATTTTAACGAGTCTTTCTTATCAGTAAATGTTTCCTCAAGCCAAGAGATTAGGTAGTTATATTTTTGTAATTGTTTCCATTCTTGTTCTGTAAATTCGGAAAGCAAAACATCCAAACCTTCCCCATTAATACCCAACGGTATCCGCTTACTATTCGAGATAAACCCTTTCAAAGCTTCAGTATTTAAGTTGAATATTAAATATTCAGTCAATTGCTTTACATCATTAACAAGCCAAGGTTCTTTTTTGGTCTGTTCTTCATTATTAACATTAAGACGTATTTCGGTTTTATCAATGAGATATAGCCGAGATTCATCTTTCCATACGGCATAAATATTGTTATCATCGTCACAATACAAAATGGACGGAATCTCAAACTTTGCTTCATTATTTCCTTGAAGTTCTAAATTAATAATAATTTTGTTTTGTTGGCGTATTCCAGTAAATGAGCTAAACGTTAGGTTAGGTTTAGCAATCCTTACTCCTCTATTGATTAAACCTTCTACATCTAGTACGAGGGCTTTGGAAGCACTTGCCATAGCTAATGTTTCTAAAATGTTGGTTTTACCACAACCATTATCACCAATGAAGATATTAATCCTACTTAATTCAATAGTCGCATTGTGGATGGATTTGTAATTTTCAATTGTTAATGTCTTTAACATAGCTATTTATTCTAATTTTCCATTTACATACGTGCTTGTCTGAAAACATATTGAAAACATCATATATTAAACCTTTCTAATCAGACAAGAGCATAACATCAATATCATGTTAACAATACCACTTATTAACAAAATTGTGGACTGTGGGAATAAGATTCAATGGGTTATAAAAATATCAATTTGATGATAAATCAATGACTTATCGTGAAATGTCAACCAAACGAGACTAAAAAATACGTCCCAATCCAAATAAATTTGAACACCATAACTCAATACTAGACTAAATAAAATACGAATTACCAGAGGGAATGGTGGGCAACCCGTTACCCACCATTTTGATTTATTTTTAAATGGTGGGCAACAAAAACCCGTTACCCACCCTACAAATACACACTGGGATAATTTATTTTTTGCCTATTCCTAAAGCTTATGCCTAACATCAAAAACTTGAAGTTCGAGTATGATAGAAATTCTAATCTTATTTTTCCTGGATTGCAAAGTTTTGTTGAAGCAATTGAATATCAATATTTTTCACAAATCATAGCACAGTGATGAACGACTCTATAAAATAACTATAAAATAGAATTGAATTAATAGTGCCGATAAATGGCTTTTTACTGCGCCTGTTTTTTTTGAGTAATACTCCCCCCACACTTAATCTAATATAAAGTGCTTATACGCGATTTTATGAGGCATCATATATACGCCCTAGTTTGCGCTGTATGGCATTATTTCATATTTAATTATTGGATACACAATGAATAGCTAAGTTTGTCGCTTGTACACCATTTTAGACTGTAAATTTAACGCGCTCTAATTTGCGCTGTATGGCATTATTTTAGGGTAGGTGGGGTGTTTAGCCTAAAATCGTCGCTTGTCGCCTATTTTTTTTAAGTCACTTTTTTAAAGGCTGTGCGTTGTACTGCTTTCAGGGTTAATTTATCTGAAGGCAAGAAGAAAATCGTGCCATGCAAGTCTCTCATCGTTAGACACAAGTCTTTAATTATTTGATTTTAATAATATTTTAAAATGGTGGGCAACAAAAACCCGCCCCCCTACATTTTGATTTAGGTATAACGATGAGTAATCCGATAATGCTTATAAAATCCGGTTAATGAGTTAAAATGTTCAAAGGCACTTTTATAAAGTCTCCCTTCACAAAAATTTTTAATATCTTAATGCTAATTACTTATTACTAATCTATCAATTTATAATGAATGGCTTCAGCGAATTTTTAATTATTCTTTTAGAAACGGTGCGGGATGTTCTTCCGATAATCGTGATTATTTTCGGTTTTCAGTTTTTGGTGATACGTCGTGCCATTCCTCAACTCAAAAAGGTGTTATTGGGATTGGTTTATGTCATTTTAGGTTTGGCGCTATTTCTCCAAGGATTAAAACAAGCTTTGTTTCCATTGGGCGAATTGATGGCTGAACAATTGACGAATCCGGCCTTTATTTATGCTGGCATAGAACAAGTTAGCCAGTCTTTACATTGGACAGATTATAAATGGGTTTATCTTTTTGCAGCGGCGATTGGTTTTGCCACCACTATTGCTGAACCCGCGTTGTTAGCGGTTGCGATTAAAGCTAAAGAAGTCTCAGGAGGGACGATTACGATTTGGGGATTACGCATTGCCGTTGCGATTGGTGTGGCGATGGGTATTGCTTTAGGCACTTTTCGGATTGTGACAGGCACTCCACTACACTATTATATAATTGTGGGTTATATCATCGTCATCATACAAACTTTTTACGCGCCTCGTATGATCATTGCGTTAGCTTATGATTCTGGGGGGGTTACGACATCTACTGTCACGGTGCCCTTAGTCGCGGCGCTGGGTTTAGGGCTTGCTGCTACCATTCCTGGGCGTAGTCCATTAATGGATGGTTTTGGCTTAATTGCTTTTGCCAGTTTGTTTCCTATGATGACGGTGATGGGCTATGCTCAGTTATCAGTCATCAAAAATCACTGATCAATAGATATTATACCGATTTCTTAAATGCTTGATTTCAGTTGCGCTCGTGCCGCGCCAAAGCGCGTTTTTTTTTCAACGCAAGAGAGAGACGCTATTTAAATCGGAATAATGTTTTATTAAGATTTCTCAGCACTGATGTGTTCATTGATAATTGAAAAAGGGAGATTGGTGTGCATTTTAAATTGATTATTGCTTTTATTACTGAAGATAAAACGAATAAGGTATTGAATGCGTCTCGTGAAGCGGGGGCTACGGGGGCTACTGTGATTAACCATGCGCGTGGTGAAGGTTTGGATCTGCCTAAAACCTTTTTTGGTTTACACTTGGAAACACAACGTGATGTATTATTGCTTTTAGTGGAAGAACATTTGTCTCGAAAAATTTTAGAAACCATTGCTAATGTGGCTGAATTTGAAGAAAGTCTGGGTGCGGGGATTGCGTTTCAAATTGATGTGGAAGATGCAGTAGGGGTTTCTCATCAGATGAGAAAATTGACGGCAGTGGTGGAGGAAACAATATGAGTCCGAACAAATTGGTACGGGTGCGGGATGTGATGAAAAAGGAGTTTGATCGAGTTGACGGTATCATCACCGTTGCAGAGGCACTGCGTCAAATGCAGCATCCTGAAGTGAGGGCTTTAATTGTCAATAAGCGGCATGCTGATGATGAGTATGGTATGCTTTTTTTGATGGATATTGCGCGTCATATTCTGGCTAAAGATCGTTCTCCTGAGCGAGTCAATGTTTATGAAATTATGGTTAAACCGGTGCTGACTATTCCCCCTAAAATGGATATTCGCTACTGTGCCCGTTTGTTTGATCGTTTTAATGTGTTACGTGCGCCGGTGATTGAAAATGATGAAGTAATTGGTATTGTTGGGTTTTCCGATATTGTGTTGCGGGGTATGGTGGATTATTATAAAAATCAATAAGTTATTTTTATTTATCCACTGAATGGCGTATCTATAAATTTTCAGATTATTATTTTCTCACGCAAAGCCGCTAAGACGCTAAGCACTTTGGAACCTTTGCGCCTTTGCGTCTTTGCGTGAGGAACAAAAAATTTTTGGCCCACTTTGAAATTGATAACTAGCCACTTTTTGGCGTTTTACAAGTACTGCTCATGTCAACACATTTTCCGCTGCTGTCGGCAGAATCTCTTAAAATTCAACGGGGTGAAGGTAAAGGGGCTAAATTGATTTTAAAGGGTAGCTCTGATTGCACGTTTGTTATTGAATCTGGGCGCTTTTATCATTTGACTGGGCCTTCGGGCGTGGGTAAGAGTACTTTGTTGTGGGGGTTGGCACGTTTGCATCCGTTGATTGCGGGTAGATTACAGTTGAATAATAAATGGCATACGGCAGTGCCGATGGCTCGCTGGCGTGCTGAAGTGGCTTTGTTGCCACAACAGCCGGTTATCTTGTCAGGAACGGTTGCTGATAATTTGCTGTATCCGTTACAACAGTTTGGGGTACAAAAGGCACGTTTAAATGAACGAGGTGAATCGTTGCCGGCGGTTGAAGTGTTGTTGAAGGAATTGGAGTCGCTGGGCCTTCAGGAAATCCCTTTGGAACGTGAGGCCATTTCGCTATCGGGTGGGCAGCAAGCGCGATTAGCTTTGATCAGGTTATTGTTGACGCGGCCTCAATTGATTTTAGCGGATGAACCGACGGCCGGGGTTGATGATGTCGCAACGGTTCAAGTGTTTGATCGCTTACAGCGATTTTGTGATCAAGGTGGCGCGGTTATGTTCACCAGTCATCTGAAGGATGGGGTGAAGGGTGTACGGATTGAGTTTAAGGGTGATGGGGGATTGAAGGCCAGCGAGAGTTTGAAGGGATAGTTAAATGGATAGAACGCTGATTAAACTGATAGACTCCTCCTGAAAAGTTTTGTCAGAGCTCAAAAACCTGCCAGGTTTGGCACGAAACATGACAATGGTGGGCAACAAACTAAACTTACCCACCCTACATAGAAATCATTATGACTGTTGGTGCTATCAATATCGGTTGGCTAGAACTTTCTCTGGCTACCTTGTTTATCATGGCAGCGGGGGCTGCTTCCATTGCGATGTCATTGGGATTATTACAAACGCTGGCTATTGCGACATTGCGTACCTATTTGCAATTGATGGCACTTGGTTTTGTCCTCACTTGGATATTTGAGATCGATTCGGTTTGGATCGTGTTAGGGGTATTTTTATTGATGATGCTGATGACAGCGCAAATACTCCTCCAGCGTGTGAAGCATAAACCGCCGAATCTCTATTTAAGCACATTAATGGCTGTTGTGTTGTCTGGCATCGTCGTCACGTTTTCAGTCACGGGAGCCATTGTACAGGTTGAACCTTGGTACGATCCGCGTTATGTACTCACTATTGGCGGTATGGTGTTGGGTAATTCAATGAATGGCATTGCATTAACACTAGAACGTTTCTTTGATGATTTGAAAAAACGCACGGCTGAAGTTAATCAAGCCCTCGCCTTTGGTGCCACCCCTTGGGAAGCGTCGCGCCCTAGCATTCGTACTGCGCTAAATGCTGGCCTGACACCGACTATCAATTCAATGAGTGCCGTTGGATTGGTAGCCATTCCGGGTATGATGACGGGGCAATTGTTAGCAGGTGCCGATCCAGTTGAAGCGGCTAAATATCAGATTGTGGTGATGTTGATGATTTCGGCCGCGACGGCTTTAGGTGCGATGTGTAGTGTCTATTTGGTTTATAAACGCGCTTTTGATCAAGAATGGCGATTTTATTTTTGATATTTGATGTTCAAGTAGGGGAATGGTGGGCTTTAAAAACCCGTTACCGGCCCTACAAGAAAGTAACCTATTTTATAACTTATTGAAAATAAAGAACATGTTAGACTACGATCCATTGCTCCATCCCTTAGAATTGCCGATTCAAAAATTACTTGTTCAGTGCGTCACAGATCGTCCGTTATTTTTTCCACCGCGCCAAGGGAGTACACCTGGAACCAGTTTAGCGGGTGCTTATGGAACGGCATTATGGTTAGCCGTTTGTTCGTGTTTGAAAACTGAAGCGGGCTCTTGTAACAAATCATCTCGTGAAGAACCGCGTTGCCAAGCGCCGAATGAATGTTTTGTACCTTGGTTATATAAACCTTATTCTACTGTACATCGTCGCAATTTTGCACGTCCGGTATTATTGCGTTCTGCCGAGTTAGAAAACATGGAACCGCTTGACGCATTCACTTTAGAAGTCACTCTGTGGGGACGACAAGCGATATCCGCTTTGGAAGCCGTGAAAGAAACGATCAAAAAAATGGGAGAATTAGGGCTTAGTACAGAAGGGATGCTCGTACACTTTATGGTAAGCCAGGTTCAAGAAGGCCCGATTTTAACTCTAGCAGAACAGCTTCAGGTTCAGCCTCCAGCCACCTCAATTCTGTTAGAATTTCAAACCCCTTTTTTACATCAAGAAAAAGATAAGGAGGGTAAACGTTATTTTTATACCGAGGGGCCCTTACCGATTGTCAATATTTTAGGCAATATCGCCTATAATCTAGTCGCTTGGGATATAGAAGATCGGAAAGTAGGAGAACAGATTGATGGTAAAATGCGACATACTTTAGCACGAGATGCCAGAGATGTTGCTTGGGCAAGCGGAAAGAAGCTGTCAATGGTACGCAGCCATTTATCGCCAGTCAAAATGGGTGAACGGTATTCACGCGGCAATCAAAAAATGATGTCATTACAAGGGTTTGTCGGCCTAGTTGAATTATCAGGCGATTTAGCATCAGCCTGGCCCTGGTTACTCGCATTAGCACTGGCTGGTGGTGGACAAAAACGAGCGATGGGTTTTGGAGCCGTGCGAATGTGGTTAAATTCTTTTTAAGAGTACGTTCCAGTTATCAGTTCCACATTTAGCATAGCCGACCGAAGATCAGCGAAGCTAAATAATGTTTTTGCGCGCAAAAACTTTTGCCTGAAAATCAGTTATCTGGTAACGGGTTATTGTTGCCCACCATTCTTTAGGAATATCCAAAAAATAAATTGCCTGTAGGGGTTATTGTTGCCCACCATTCCCCCGTTTTGGTAAGCATACAAAAACAGCTACCCACCTAACCTGCTTAAATTTGCATTTGGGATAATTCTTTTTTTTGGACACCCTTGCGAGACTTACGTTCCAACTTGAGTTTGCGAAAAGTACGTTCCAATTTGTTTTCTTGATATTTCTTGAAAAGCCTAAACACCTCAACTCGTAAACGCTTGAATCATGAACTCTTTAGCCCATTATGAGCCGCTTATCATCCTGATTCCGGCCAAAAATGAAGTCAAAACGGTAGGCCAAGTTGTCTCTGAAGTTAAAGCCCGTTTTGCCGTCACAGTCGTCGTGATTGATGATGCCAGTACCGATGAGACTCAAAAAGTGGCGCGTGCAGCAGGTGCCACCGTTTTGCCCTTGCCTTTTTCATTAGGGGCATGGGGCGCGATACAAACCGGTTTACGCTATGCGTCAAAACACGGTTTTAACACCGCTCTGACAATGGATGCCGATGGGCAACATGAAGCTGATTCTATTCAAGCGTTATTAGCACCACTGGCATCGCAACAATGCGATGTTGTCGTAGGCGCTTATCCGCAACGCGGTAGCTTATTAAGACGCATCGCTTGGACTTTTTTTCGCAAAGTATCCGGTATTGCCTTAGAAGATTTGACTTCCGGTTTACGGGCCTATAACCGGCCTGCTATCACCTTATTGGCATCAAAAGCAGCCACTTTACTGGATTATCAAGATATGGGTGTACTCATATTGTTACATAAAGCAGGGCTGCATGTCATGGAAACCCCGATTTTAATGTATCCCAGAATTGTGGGCCATTCGCGTATTTTTAGTTCCTGGTGGGCGGTGAGTCAATATATGCTGCACACAGGTATTTTATGTCTAGCACGATTCAAACTGAGTAAATAAATTGCCATGCCATACCAAGTGACTTCTGCTACTATTGGCTTATCATTAGCCGGCATCATCTTATGGTTAATTCGCCGCGATCACCTGCATTCCCGCCATGCGTTGTGGTGGTTACTCGTCGCCTTGAGTGTCATGATCTTGGGCATTTTTCCAACCTTGATCGATCAACTTGCGATTCAACTCGGTATCAATTATCCACCCACATTAGTTTTTATTTTAGGAATGGGTATGATTCTACTTAAAGTCATTAGCATCGATATCCATCAATCTGATTTAGAACGAAAAATGCGTCGTTTAGCACAACGGTTAGCGATTTTGGAAGGGGAAAAAAATGAAGAAGAAATGGAAAAATCAATAGAACGTTGAAGCAAGTCAAAAAAATTCATATATACACCAATTAATAGGGCAACCACAAGGGATTGCCCCTACGGGCGGCTTGTAGGTACCCTCCCTTGTTGCCAACTGAACTCCTGAACTTCTGAACTCCTGATTAAAAAAAGTGAGGCCGCTAATGAACCCCAATAATCCACTATCGAAGGTAGAAACGAAAACGGGCGACTATATACCTGCTTATGAAGTCAATCTACCACCGCCTCCCAAAATTCGCCCAAAACGCGGCTGTTTGTTTAGATTATTCTCATCCGTCTTATGGATGTTCATCATCATTGTATTAGTTTTTTTGGGTTTAATGTTTGGACGACAATGGTATGATAGTTTGTTAGTACACATCGACTATAATAAGGCCGTTCATACTGATGAATCCATCATTAAAACGGGCATACATTCCCAAGTTCGTCCAACCGTTACCTTAGTGTATAAAAATCTAAATGGTAAACAAGTCCGCGTCATTGCCGATGCCCAAGACTATTCTGATTTTGTCAATCAACAAACCGCGCATTTAGATAAGGAGAGAACGCAATTACTGACGCAAACAGACAAGCAATTGCATGATGCGCTGACAACAGTGTTTGATGGCATGCGTCAACGTATTGATCGATTTGCTGATTGGTATTTTGCCTACACCACAACCTATAAAATATTGTGGGAAGCCACAACCTCAGCAACACGGCATACCTTGAGTGCCGAAGCCACAACGATCTCAGAGGCCGTATCTTATGATCTAGAGAAATATTTGCACAAACATTATGAAAATATCGTATTGCGCCCTGAAGTCACCGATCCGCAATTACAAACGACTTATAGGACAATATTGCAAGCGGCCCATAAAAACTATGTTAATGTATTATCAAAGATGCAAACCGATTTTCAGGCCTTTGTGTCAAAATATACCACGCATCTTGATAGGCCCTCGACAGAAAATACCGTACTAAGCCTTGATTGGGACAGCCAATTTAATAAAATCAACATGGCAGAATATGAAAAAGGCCCCAAAGGGGCAGCCATGGGTGCGGCCCTAGCCGCAGGTGGCGCATCGACGGGCAAAATCGTCGCAGGTGCCCTTGGAAAAGGGGTTGCCGAAACCGCCGTTGCCGGGGCGGCCAGTAAAAGCATTTTTGCCAAATTATCGGCCCCCTTCGTCTCTAAAGCAGTATTGGCTGGTACTGGTGGCGCGGTAGGCACCTTAGGCGGCCCCATAGGCACTGCCATCGGGCTTCTGGGTGGACTTGGGATTGATTATGCCATCAATGAAGGCGTGGAACTGACACAACGAGATACATTTATTACTGATGTCAATGATGCCGTCGTTGCAACCCAAAAAGAATGGGAAAAACAGATGTTACACGCCTTGCACAAAGGCATTAATATTTGGATGGATGACACCATTCAACTCTTACCACGTTATCAGTAATTGTTAATTCGATTTGATGTAGGGCGAACCTTTGTTATCGCCCTACCTACTTTTTTTCAACATTCCAGGTTCATGTTTTTGCGCGCAAAAACATGAACCTGGAATAGAGAACACAGAGTACCACAGAGTACCACAGAGAATAAGTCATTTTTGCCCCAGTTTTTGCGCGCAAAAACTTTTGCTTGAAAAGGTGGTAAGGGGTTTTGAGATTGACACTTATGGGCCCGCGCCATAATCTATTAACAATTAACCATTAACCATTAACCATTAACAAACCATTAACGACACTATGGAATTTGAATTAAAATGTATTGTAGTTGGTGTAGGCGCCGCTATTGCCGGGGCCGCCGCGCATTATGTCTATGCAACTTACTTATGGCCCAACCGTCATAAAACCTATACTTGGATATATACACTTCGAGATCACAAAAAACTCGGTGAGCCCTGTAAAACGGATATCGTGCTTGATCGCGACGGCTATAGCCTTGGCTACAGCTACAAGTACAAATGCGCCGCTTGGGCATCTTACGTCATATCCAAAGGTTCTATCGGGATTGATGTCGAAAGAAGCGACGAATTTTATGCCGATCCTGATCTGCCAGAAAAACACCGCGTTCAACCAGATGCCTTTAGGAATACCGGCTATGATAAAGGCCATTTAGCCCCAAGTGCCGCCATTGATTTTAGTCGCATCGCCAATCTCCAAACCTTTGCGATGTCAAATATCGCCCTACAACGCCCTAAATTGAATCGTCAAGCCTGGGGCAGTCTCGAAAGCACCATCCGAGGTTGGACACACACCAAAGGAGGAAAATTATATATTGTCACCGGCCCCCTATATGATGACAATCCAGAACAGATTAACGATATTCCAGTGCCCAAAAGTTTTTACAAAGTCGTCTATTCCTTCAAACACCAACGTAGTATAGGCTTTATTTTGCCCAACGAAAATACCAAAGCCAGTCAACTTTGGGACTATGCCATGCCAGTCAAAAACGTAGAAAAAGAAACAGGCTACACCTTTTTTAAGGCACTCAGCAAAAACGAGCAAAAAACAATCAAAGCCGATTTAGACATCGCATGGTGGAAAGGGTAATCAAGTGGCGCTTGTAGGGGCAAACCCTTGTGGTTGTCCTGTCATTTGTAGGGGCAAACCCTTGTGGTTGCCCTTTTTGGTATTTCATTAATTTAAGGGCCTCATTGAAAAAGTGATTGAAAAAACTCACTGAATGGATTTGATGATTTTGACGAAGAACTTGAATTGAGAGAAAATGTACGTGCTCGACTCTTACGACAAAAAAAATCACCAAGACTGGTGAACGTGGACAACCCTTAGACACGCAGGGGCAGACACGCAGGTCTGCCCCTACAAAATCCCCGTTCTATTGTAGGGGCAACCCTTGCGTGTTCGCCCCTTTAGTTCACCAAACCATGCTTATTAAGATATAATGCCGCTTTGTTTAAGCATTTATCACCAAATCGCTTAATCAAAATCACCATAAAATGATTTATATTCAACAACTTACGGACAAAGGAATGAAAAAACTCACACTCGCTTTCTGTGTTTTAACTTTAGGTAGTTCAACCGTTTACGCCGCAACCAGTACTCATTTAACCGGCGATGCGATGGCCGGCAAAGCCAAATCTGGCTTATGTGGCACTTGTCATGGTGCTGATGGTAACAGTGCCAATTCATTATGGCCTCATCTCGCTGGACAACATGCCAGCTATATTGTCCAACAATTAAAAGGATTTCAATCCGAGGCCCGTACAGAACCAAGCATGTCACCTATGGCCGCCCCCCTGACGGAACAAGACATGTTTGATCTCGCAGCCTATTTTGAAAGCCAAGCCCCCAAAATCGGAACAGCTAGCCAAGAATCGCTAGAATTGGGCGAAAACATTTATCGTGGCGGTAATCAAGAAACCCGTGTATCAGCTTGTATTAGCTGTCATGGGCCAAAAGGCAAAGGTAATCCCGCAGCCAAATATCCCAAAATCAGCGGACAACATGCGGATTACGCCCTCAAGCAATTGCAGGATTACAAAAGCGGTGTCCGCAAACCCGAAGATAATGCTGCCATGATGCGTGATATTGTCGTCAAAATGTCCGACGACGAAATGAAAGCAGTAACCAATTACATGCAAGGATTGTATTAAATTTTGACATGGGGAAAGAGCGAATTGGGAATGGAAACGGGAACAAACAGCCCATTCCCCTTTCCCTTGATAAAATCACGCTTTTCACAACACCTCTCGAAAGGAGCAATCAGTGATGAAAAAAACACTTAAAAAGTGGTTAATACTCGTTTGCCTCACCGCAAGCGGTTTGTTTTTAACGGCAGCTATTCATGCCGCAGGAAACGATCCTCATGCCGACAAATATGTTAGGATAGATCCCCCACAACCCACCGACAATCCAAGGAAAGTGGAAATCGTTGAATTGTTTTGGTACACCTGCCCCCATTGCAAATACTTTGACAATTACTACTTGAAAAACTGGCTAAAAATGCAGCCTGATTACGTTGCCTTCCGGCAAATGCCGGCCGTGTATGAAAAAGATTCACGGATACCTTTGGCAAAAGCCTATTACGTAGCAGATGCTTTGGGTGTTTTAGAACAAATCCATACCCCACTTTTTGAAGCTATCCATGACAAAAAACGCAACATGAATAGTCAAGAAGCGCTTCAAAAATTCTTTTTGGACAAAGCGGGTATTAGCAAAGAGGAGTTTAACGAGACTTATAACGCCTTTGGGATTCAGCCCAAAATCACGCGTGCCACAGAGATGACTGGCAGATATGGTGTCGATAGCGTACCCACGATCATTGTCAACGGCAAATATCGCCTAACCAGCGACAAAACAGATGGCTATATCGCGATGATGAAGATTATTGACGATTTGATCGAGATAGAACGTCAAGCAATGGGTTTATAAAGCCACTGGGTGTGATCATTTCCGCTTTACTGCACTAGTGCAGGAGAGCGAAAGTTTCAATACCATTGGAAAACCAGGGCAACCACAAGGGATTGCCCCTACAATCTGCCCGTAGGGGCAATCCCTTGTGGTTGCCCCTTTTGATGCTTGCTAAGTG
>Ga0136651_10000132_pt1 | contig 36128 bp, 17 predicted proteins | sample Mar14236cmmetaG_FD_94867 | JGI IMG/M metagenome (GOLD analysis project Ga0136651, IMG submission 94867) | Marine hydrothermal vent microbial communities from Guaymas Basin, Gulf of California to study Microbial Dark Matter (Phase II) - Marker... ... | reverse complement strand
CTCAACTCATCACTATCCACCTCAGTGGTTTACTTTATTTTTCTCCTCATCCTCCAGAATATTCCAATCGGGTGTTTCCATATGGAGCAAATGCCGCACGAAGAAATCTCGTTTCATCCTTTCCCCGTAGCTGCCTCCTGAACCGTGGTCCTGGCCGGGGAATATCATGAATTCGAAATCCTTTCCCGCTTTGATCAAGGCATTTACCACCTGAAGGGTAGAGGAAGGATCCACATTGGTATCCATTTCACCAACCGTTAGCAAAAGTTTTCCCTTAAGCTTATGGGCATTCACCACATTGGATGATTCTTCATAATGCGGGCCGATGGGATAACCCATCCATTGCTCGTTCCACCACATTTTATCCATCCGGTTATCGTGGCAGCCTACGGAAGCCACGGCGGCTTTGTAAAAATCGGGATGAAACAACAGGGCTCCCATGGCATTCTGTCCGCCGGCCGATCCGCCGAAAATGCCCACCCGGCTGATATCCATGTACGGATATTTCTTTGCAGCCGCTTTCATCCATAATATTCTGTCGGGAAATCCGGCATCTTTCAGGTTTTTCCAGCATACATCGTGAAATGCTTTCGAGCGGTTCGATGTCCCCATACCGTCGATCTGGACAATGATAAAGCCCAGCTCGGCCAGGCCCGAGAAATGAGAAAAATACGGCCGGAATGATTTGGGAACATGAGAGGAATGAGGACCGGCATAAATAGCTTCAATCACAGGATAGGAATGCGAAGAATCAAAATTGGTAGGACGGTAAATATTCCCCCAGATATCGGTTTTTCCATCCCTTCCTTTCGCCACAAATACTTCGGGCACCTGCCATCCCTTTTTCAGCAGATCGGTAATATCGGCCTTTTCCAGTTCAAGAAGCACCTTACCGTTATCGGTCCTGCGAAGAACCGATACCGGCGGCATATCGATCCGGGAATAGGTATCCACGAAATACTTATAATCTCCCGAGAAAGCAGCCGAATGGTTGGCCTCTTCAGGGGTCAGTTCCTTCAGGCCGGAGCCGTCGAAATTGACCCGGTAATACCTCACCAGGTAGGGATCTTCCCGTCTGTGACGGCCTGCTCCACGGAAAATGATATACCGCAGGCTGTCGTTGACATAATCCACCCCTCTGACCACCCATTCTCCTTTCGTGATCTGGTTTTTGATCTTGCCGGTCCGGCCGTCGAACAGGTACAGGTGGTTCCAGCCGTCGCGTTCCGAGGCCCAGATAATTTCCTTCCCGTCGTCCACGTCGTGACGGTACCTTTTTCCGCTGTAATCAATAAAGGTTTCACTCCGCTCGTCGATGATCACCCGGCATTCCCCGCTGGAAGCATCAACCTCCACCACCTGGTACACCTGATGACCACGCTGGTTGAATTCAAAAGTAAAAGCCCTGCTGTCGTTCCGCCAGGCCGGGTCGCTCACCCGGTACTGGAATTCAAACGGCTTTGTATCAACCGGTATCTGACGTTTTTCTTTCACGCTGAAAAGCGAGGGTTTCCGTATCTGTACGGCATCTCCCGGTTTCAGGTATTCATTCTTGTGCAATTTGGGCTGAAGCTGGTCGGAAGGGGATGACTCAACAAAATACACATACCGCGGAGTATGCGGGCGAATCTTGTTGACAGCCACATATTCCGAATTGGGCGACCAACGGATATTCGAGGAATAGTATTCTCCCTCCGAACCGTCGAACGAAAGCTGATATTCGGTTTTATCATCCGTGTTCTGAATATATACATTATACTCCTTGATATAAGCTCTCCACAGGCTGTCGGGCGAAACCACAGGCGATCTGCCCCGTTCATCATCCACCGAGGCCCAGTAACCCCCTCCCCTTCTCCGGTCCTGCCTGATCCTTTCCCCGCGTTCCAGTTCATAGGCCTCCAGATCCAGGGTCCACCTTACGGAATCAAGCACAAAAGTCATTTCCGTAATCTGGCGGTTAAATGAAATATTCCGGAAAGGCAGGTCATAGGGGTCATAATCATTACCCGTTTTTTCATTCAACAGTTCACAGAGCTTCTCCTGATCAAAAGCAGGCTTTTTTTCAGGTTTTTCCGCATCCACCAGAAAATATTCCCGACCGTTCCTGGTTTTCGTCTGATACCAGAATATACTGGTGTCTCTGATCCAGGCAGAGGATATCATGGTATTGTATACCAGATTGCTGAATTCCCTGGTGGAATCGGCCCGTTGGTAGTCAAGGTGTGTTAACTGGCCCTTTACCACAAATGCCGGGCAAAACAGGATCAGAATAAGGAAAAATCTTTTTAATGTGCTCATATTCCTGCAGTTTAATAATGAATTACTTATTAAATGTAATAACAACACTTTTTATTTTATTATCAGTTTTCCAGCGGATTTATTAACCCCATCTGAAACGACCACCAGATAAATCCCAGGCATTCCCAGGTCGGATCTCTGAATCCGGGTACTGCGGGTAAAAACCGTTTCAAAAACAACTCTTCCCTCCGGGTCATAAATAACCATTTTCACCGGCGTATCCGGTCCTGCTTCAATAAGCGCGGAATTTTTCACCGGATTGGGAGATATTTTCAACTTCAAAACAGGGTCAACGATGTCCCCGGCACCTGTGATTGCAGTAACCACGGCCAGCTCATTGCTTGGCTGCGACAGGTATCCGCTCCGTGTTTTTGCCTGCACCCGGAAGGTGTATTCGGTCGATTCCTGCAGGCCCTGTACCGTAAACCGGTTATCTTCTGCCGTTCCGATCACCTCAAATGCATCCCCTGATTTTTTCATTACGTAATAAGCAACCTCCCCTGACAGGCATTCGGAAACATCCCAGGCCAGCACAACGGAAGCAGTCCCGATCTCCTCGGCCACCAGGTTCAATGGTCTGGAGGGTGCCGGCCCCATGGGATAATCGTATTCCGGCCAGTAGGGATTCACCTCCACGTTCCGCTCATGGATGATTTTTCCGTCGGGATTCGACACCCGGGTATTATCCAGGTAGGTACCTTCCGAAATATTGTTGTAGTCTTCGGCATCCCCGCCCACCACAGCGGTTCCTGACAGATTTTTCCCGTCAATATAAGCCAGGTCTTTCACCACGGCCTGGCCTGAAAGGGTTGAGTTCTTCACCATGGCGCTTCCGGCGACCACCGCCTCATCCTTTACGTTTGAATTGTATACCATAGCGGTTTTTTCAACCAGGGCATGATTTTCAATCACCGAATTCCCGGTAACCAACACATGGTCTTTCACCACGGCAGAATTCCTAACCATGGCATTACCGGTTACCACCGCATAACCTTCGATCCTCGCATTTCCCTCAACACGGGCATTTTCCAGAACCTGGGCATTTGGCCCTACCCAGGCCGTGGAGCTGACCGTAGCGGTAGCAGCCACCCATCCTCCACCGTTCAAATGGGGCGCCCCTGCCTGATCCCCATGCCGGCTGTTATATCCCTCTTTATGCCCGGCCGGCATAGCTCCGGTAAAATGCACCGTATAGGGATAGCGGTAGTTTTTCGTATACCCCGCTTCCCATTCGTAGTTATGATGAACATGCGGAGCTCCGGTCACCACCATAAACACCGCACTGTCGCCGGGCTGCAACACAAAGGTGGTTTCGGTATCTTCTTCGGTGTACACATCACTGTATCGGACACTCTGATTATATCCCACCGCCACGAAACCGTAACGCGACCCGGCACCTCCGGCAGGCTCGTTCGGCAGTCCGGTAAATTCCACTTCAATTTGCGAAGCCCCTGCCTCTGGGTAAAGCGGAATGATATTATATCCGTAATCGCCCGGAGCAAGGTATTGCGGCACAATGAACCAACCTGGTTTCCCTCCCAGAGTATCCAGGATGGTATACCTTCGCCACAGATCCCTTTCCGGAACGCCAGCCAGTGCTTCACGCGTCGGTTCCTGCATAAAGGTATCCCAGGTAACATTGCTCATGGCGCTTTTCAGGAAATCGTCATTCAGGTCATCCTGTGTGTACCGCATAACGGAATCGCGGAAGGAGGTCAGCGGATGGTCGATATTCCGGTTTGCCATGTGCCATATATCATTCACCGCCTGAATACCGTAACGGTCGGCCACATAATCCAGAAAGGCAAAGTTCTGGTAATGGCGCCGGGTGGTGCTGTAATGCATCATGGAAGTCATGATGTACCTGGGAAAAAATCCTCCCCGGTCGTTCAGGTAAACCGACTTCATCCATTCGGTATGCGATTCCCAGAAAAATCCTCCGTACGGGGCGTGGATGCCGTAACCCGGCTTATCGATCGATACCATTCCCTGGCAGGCATGGCCTATTTCATGCGCCAGTACCGCGGGGCCCCGGGTAGCCCCCGGATGGATCCATACCCCACCTGTCGTATTATCGACGGGACCGCCGAATGCCCAGCCCGTGAACTGGTCGGTCCATGTTTCGTTCATCACGATCTCGAATTTATAACGCGAAGCGTTGGCGCCGCCGGCATTCAGGAACTTCATGGTATCTGACACATAGGCGTAGAATGCCTCGCTGTACTGCAGTATGGCATCCGGATCAAACCACAGGTTTCCGTTCAGTTCCCGGTTTCGCGGGTCGCCGCTGATTCCGGCACCCCAGAATATGATGAAGTTTTCTGATTGTGCAGTACGGTCCCAGCTGAAATCATCGTGCGTTCTCACCGCATACTGGATATACACTTCCTTCTCTTCCCCAGTATAGTAATAGGATACCGTGTCAAAAGCCGTCCCGTCTTCCAGCCGGAATATGATCCGGATACCGTCATGCAAATCCACAACGGGTGGAATAACCAGATCGATCATAGACTCCCCGGTTCCGTCTGTAGCCGGCATTCCCAGATCTGCCTGGTTTTCCCACACTTCTACGCCCTCCACGACATATATTTCTGTATTTACCGTTTGATTATTTGTTATTTCAATATCGTACCGGCACACATAATCACTAATTCCGTTCCCGTAACGATCCGTTACCACCGCCCGGGTGGATGTACGGGTTCCCCGGAACAGATCCACCACCGCTTCCGCAGTACTTTTCCCTGCATCTACCGGTCCGGCCAGTATTTCCTGATACACTACTGCATCGCCGTAACAGGTAGCTTCAACCGTAATCTGTTTTGTGCCGCTGGCAGTAAGGGCCGGATTGCCCCCGGCGGGTATCAGGACCAGTTCTCCCGCATGCAGTTCGTAATCCACTCCGGTTTCCAGGGGTATTCCACCGGCCAACACCCGGGTTACCTTTTCTCTCCAGTCCGGATTATCGGTAAATGAAATAACAATCTGATCTTCCACCGTATGGTTCACGACGGCCGCATGCAAAACCGGCGGGCTCAGTACCGGCGTCGAATAACCAAAGGTATCGATCGCAATGATTCCGTCATGATATTTCACCTGCACTTCCACCCCGTCACCGGGGTCGATCACAGGCGGCATTGTCACATCGAAGCTCACCTGCCCTGCGGCATCGGTAGGAGGCAGATACAATCCCTCCCTCGTGGATCCTATATTCATCCCGTTCACCACATATATCTCATCGTGCCCGTCCGGGGCTCCGCATTCATTGATCACACGCACATCGAGCCTGAGCACATAGTCGGGCTTCACTCCTTCCGTTTCATGCACGGCCGTCACGGTAACGGTGGAGGTCATGCCCGGAACAAGAGGTTCCGACAGAACCACCGTGGAACGGTACATATCCTGTTCACCCGGCACACCGAATACTTTCCACTGCAAAATACCCGTTGCCTGCACAGTGCTCATCATATGGTAGCGGAGGCGGTTCGCAAGCACCGGCCCGAAGGTCACCACATTGTACCGGTCTTTTTCATTCACGAATCCGCTGTGTCGGGGAACGATCTTCCAGTCATCCGCCTGCACATCGTAATACTCAATGTACGAAGTGTCGGGTATCTGAATTCCTCCCCCGTCGGTCCACCAGTAAATTTCCGACCGGTCGATGATGTACAGCGAATCCCAGCCGTATTCCACCCAGTTCCACACACCGGCATCGTTCCCCGTCCAGTTACCATAGGCCCCGTGTGATTTGTCCGACGAGGAAACCGGATCATACCCGCTGTTGATCGCTTCAAGAGTTTCCCATTCGGAAACATGGGACGTATAGATCTCGGTCGCCTTCAGGGCAATGTTTTCCTGGGCCGGAAGAAGGCCGGTTATCGAAAGGAGGAATATGAGGCAAATGATTCGCTGATCAAAAAGCATTAGAATATTTAAATAATTGTTTAATAATATTTACTTTGAATTATATATTATATAATTACTTTATAATAATTTAAATGTACATTTTAATATTATGAATATTTTATTTAATACTTAATTTTTTCTAAGAATCAGTTGGTGTTCCTCTCCGGTTATGGGAAGGACGGCTTCCACCACTTCTTCGGCCATTCTGATGTTCTTTCGGGTTCTGATTTTCCGGCCGTCGAGTGTCAGATCCCACCGGTCGTTTGACCGGATGATCAGCACCGTTTCGTGATCGTCGCCGCTCCGGTTCTCCAGGGTCATTCGGATGGTTCCTTCCTCGGAGGACCAAACCACGGGGGTATCCTTCTTAAATCCGTCGCGGGTTACCTCAATCCCCGTTCTTTCCTCATCGGTCACGATCCAGAACCGGTTTCTGACACCGTCTTTCGGGATCACGCTGAACCGGCCTCCTGTTTCACTCAGGGTTCCACCGTAGGCAAACCAGCCGAACAGCGGATCACTGGCCAGGATGGTGGAAGACATACGGAAAATGGCTCCGTTCCCCAGGTCGGCTTCTCCGTCGTAATTCCAGGCACCGCGGGGGTTGTCCCTGCCCTGAAGCCATATCCGGCCGTATTTCTGTGTATTGAATGCCCATCCGGTGGCCCCGTCGTTTTCCTTTCCGGGAAACCAATACCCATAGTTTGATTCAGGAGTGCCTGTATTCATCAGGGCAAACGAACTGAGATAGGAAGCATAGCCCAGTTGCAGCCAGTCCCATGGCCTTTCCGCAAAGGAAAGACCGTAATCCAGAATCCCCCAGCCACCCATCCGGGCCATGTAGCTAAGACTGAAATCGGCACCCAGGAAGTAATACGACGGCTCAAGCCAGCCCCTGACAGCCAGGCCTGCCCAGAGCTGGCGGTCCATAAATTCCCGGCAATCCTCCCTGCTCACCTCGGGATGCGAGTACCACACCTCCCGGTTTTTATCATACCACAGGTTTTCATCGGGCTCCATTTCCGTCAGCGTTCCGTATTTTGCCAGGGCATAGGTCGATTCAAAAGCCGTTCGGTCAAAGGCATATTCTGACCGGTAAGGATAGGGATCATCGTACACAAAATACTTTACCTTTTTCTCCCATTCTCCCCGGAGCCAGTCTGCATCTTCCTGTCTGCCGTATCTTTCCAGCGCATCAATCAGCGGAAGCAACACCAGTTCGTTATAGAATCCCCACTGATACACCTCATAATAAGGAAGGATCTCATACGGATATTTGAAAAAAGCCCTGGCCGTCTGGCAGGCCAGATCGAGGTAACCTTCCGCATCACGGAATTTCACCTTGTCGGGGTAGTACTCCGCCAGCTGGAACATATGGTAATACAGCATGAAAATGTGCGGATAATCATACGCCCTCCAGACAGGCATTTTGTCCAGGTTGGCATTCCGGATTCCCGCCCTGTAAAACAGGCCGCCGCGGTTCACCTTCCAGTTTGGAACACCGTAGATCCCGTATGGATAGGGTCCTTCATCCGGCGTACGTTGCAAACCACCCCATACATAATTTTCAATATAATATTCAACTGACCTGATCTCTTCGTCTACCGGCATGTATACATTTTTTGCCGCCACAAAAGGAGCCTTGCAGAGAGCCGGATCATCGGACGCCAGCACATATCCCCACCAGTGATCAAACCCGTCGGTATTATCGGGGCCCCTAAGCACACTTTTCTTCATATCCCACACGGAATAAAGCCCGTTATACCATTTCGAGGGATCCCGGTGCTGCTGCGAGCGGGTAATGAAGCGACTGCGCTTGGAAATGAGGGTTTCCAGGGGTTCCGTGGAAAAGAATTCGAGGACGGATTTATGTCGGCCGTTATAATGAATGGTCAGCAGGTTTTCTCCCAGGCGGTTGAATTCCACCTCATAGATATGATGATCGGGAGCGGCACAACCGACATACCGGAGACGGGTCTGGTCGGGATATTCAGGCACAATGGAATCAATGATGTTCCGGGTATGGAGAGAAAATTTTGCTTTCATTCCCTGGGGAAGGGTCATACCGGGAATGACGCGTACATCGAACAATCCGTTCTCATAAAGAATTTCCCGCATCTCATCGTAACTGTCGGCCCACTGCATTCTGAACCCGTATTCTATAACACTTCCCTCCTCCCCTTCGGGCGCCAGTTCGATCATGGTGTTTTCCAGCCGCCAGGTTCCCTCATCTATCCTGCCGGCTGACAACCCGGAGTGTATGAAGGGCATATTGTCTTCAAAATATTCGAAGGATGTGCCCGGTTTGGTGGTTACTACCAGGTAAGGTGGTTCGCCGTTAGCCCGTGTAAAATACAGGAATGAGGCATCGCCGGCAATGTGCCGGTGCATGGTGAAGCCCTGCTCGAAAATTTCCGGGGGACGGGGATACCTGCCGGGAGAACTTACCGGAAAAGGAACGGCAAAATCACCGATGGTAATGGGATAGGGGAACCGGCTTTCCACCCGGATGGTCCACTCCACCGCTTTGCCTTTCTTTTCAAAAATCCGGAAATATTTCATGGGGGTTCCATCGTTGAAGTTGCTGTAAACCAACTTGCCGGGACTCACTTCCTCTATCTGAGTATTCCCTGAATAGATACTCAGCCAGGCTCCCGATCCAACCCGGTAGGTTATCTCGGCATTTCCCCAGCTTCCCTGCCCTACTATATTGGCATGGTATTTATCGGAAGGGGAGGAAATGCAGCTCATCCCGCTGCGGTTGAACTCGACGATCATGTGGTCGTCCTCAAATCTATCCTGTATTTCCTGCCTCTGTGCATCGGCCTGCTGCCCTGTGAGGAAAGCTGCTACCAGCAGCACAGGAAGGTATAGTAAAAAAACAGATCTCCTTTTCATGGTGTTGCAATTATGAGGTTATACATTTTTATAAGTTCTTCTTAACAGGTACTGCTGAAAGAGGCTCCCAATGGCCTTTCGCGCAAACCGATACAAATATGCTGTCATCCCTGATCTTCACACGCAGAAAAGAGCCCGGTCCTCTTTCACTCTGAGGCGAGCCGGCACTCCATACATTCATACCCCTCCACATGTAATGATCCACTACATGATCATGTCCATGGAAGATTCCGATAATGTTTTTGTCTTTAACCGCCTCGTAGAAAGTATCTCTTTCCTTTTCACTCCACCAGAGCCGACTGAAATCGTCCCAGCCATAATGAAACAGGAGTACGACGGGCTGGTCAGGTCTTTTCAGGTGATGTTTCAGGTCGTGACTCAGAAAGTCAAGACTCATCTGTGCCTCGCGGAACGATTCGTGGAAGTAGCGACACCATTCGCAATCCGGATCCCATTCGTTGCCGGGATAAATACCCAGTACCACGAAATGCACACCGCCCCTGTTAAAACTGTAATGCAACCCGTTATCCGACAGCCGGCAGCCACCGGTACGTTTTTTGTTTCTATCCCTGATGCCTTCCCGTACAATCCCTCCCACATTGCCGTCATGATTTCCAAAGGTTTCGTATACGGGTATTTTCAGATTCTTTTCACCGGTCAGGCCGAAAGTACTTACAAACTGATTCCACTGTTTTTCCGTTCCCGATTCGGTGATATCACCAGTAATAAAAACACCAAATGGTTCCAGGCTCCGGTCGGTTTTCGAGGAAAACGACAATGAACAAACCCGGTTCATCAGTCGAATAGCCGAATCAAGGACCATAGCCCGTTGTTCCGTACCATTGTAATGTAAATCGGAAGCCACCAGAAAATCGCATTCAACAGACCGGTGACAGGATATGCATATTGCAAGAAACAGTGCAACACCAAACCATATGTTCCATTTTCTCCTCATGATCTCATCCGACACACAATCCGGGTAACCCGCTCATTTTGCCTGTTCAACGTTATTTCAGTTCCTTCCCAATCGGACATATATATTATTCAAATGTGTTCAGACGGGTCCACTCTTTTTTTGCTGATGTTTCCCGAAAGATTCTCAACTGGCAAATACACGGAAAAATATTCCCGGTGGATATTATAAAATGGCACCAGATCTATTTCCTGGCCCGTCGTACTTTTTACCCTGTACCACCGCTTGTCCTCATCCACCACTTCCAGCTGACCGGGGAAATTCCGGGGATCAAAATGAACAGCAGGCACTTCCAGGGGAGTTCCATCATAAGGACCATACCGGTGGCGCAAATCCTCCGGCACATCGGCTTCCTGAAACCGGGCAGCAAGAACCAGCGGTCCTACCCCGAACGCCACATATTCATTGGTGACCGGAAGCAAGGAATACCACAGCTCAGGTGTAAAAACAATTTCCAGTCGGTCGCCCGGATTCCATACCCTGTCAATAAACAGGTATGATCCGGGTGATGGTCTGGCAGTCAGTTTCTTTTCATTCAGGGTGGCTTCGTAATCATTTCCGGTCCATGAAGGGATCCGGACTGCCAGTTTCAGGGGAACCGGTTTTTCCGATTCCATCACCAGGTCAACCCTGTTTCCTCCGGGCAGATCGGTGTTCTGAACCAAGGCAAATCCCTGTTCCGGATAATCGAGTGTAGATGGAACAAACTGGTTTACATATAGTCTGCCGCCTTCCACATCATATATGTACTCCGCAATGCGCACAAAATTTTCCATCCCCGTACCGGTACAGCACCAGAACGATGAGTCGGGGGTTCCCCAGGTTTTGTAATATCCCGGAGCCATGGAAACATAATACATCGACATGCCCGTTTCCCTGTTTTGCGAGGGAAGGATCCCGTTGGTCAGTGCTCGTTCCATATATTCCTGGTACCGGATATCCTTCGCCCCGCCCCACAGGCGGTCGGACAATTTGATCATATTGTAGGTACAGCAGCACTCATGGGCACCGGGCCCCAGTTCAGTGTGCAGATGATACGGATCGGTATTCCAGTGTTCTCCGTTGCTGGTCCCACCTGTAACATACGAACGGGTATTTACCACCTGTTCCCAGAAAAATTCGGCGATCTGCCGGCGCGTGATATCCCCCGTGACCTCATATTCGCGGGCCACACCTACCACATTGGGAATATATGAGTTGGCATGATATCCCTTCAGGTTGTCCTTGCGTTCGGCCAGAGAATCGAAATAGCTGTGCTGGTAAAAAGCCTGCGCCAGATCACGGCACACAGTGTCTCCCGTTTCGGCATACATATTCCAGAACAGTTCGTTCATCCCCCCTTGTTCTGTATGGTCGAGTACCTTCTGAAAGTGTTCCTTACCCAGGGGAATGATCCTGCCATGAAGATAACGGGCCAGGCCACGGGCTGTTTCCAGAGCTTCCTCATCATCCAGATACAAATAGCAATCGAACAAACCGGCCAGGATCTTATGCAGAGTATAATAGGGAGCCCACACTTTCTGAATATTTTCCACACGGTCAAGGTATTCCTCGGGAAAAGCGCTGACATACCCCGTTCCGTTCTTCTCCTGGCATTTCCTGAGCTCACCAACTATGTACCTGCATTTTTTCCGTAAAACCGTATCGTCGGCCAGAACAGCCATCCGGGCGCCTGCAGAAAGATAATGTCCGATGGAATGTCCCCTCAGTTCACGCGATCCCTTTTCCCACCCGCCGTATTCCCTGGCTTCGGAGGGGATTCCGGCCACCTTCCTGAAATGGACCAGCAGACGGTCGGGATCGAGGGAACGCAGATACTCACTCTCCCGCTGCATGGCATCGTACCAGAGGCCTCCCGTCAGGGTGATCCTGTCAAGGGCAGGTTCGGCGGGCATCACATATTCACCGGGGTTTTCCCCGCATCCGGCAAGGGTCAGCAGGGTGACCGCCAGCAGGATTTGCAGGGGAAACCTGTTCATGCTGGAATCGATATTTTTATTCTTCATTTCAGATTACTTGATAATGGTTTCCGTATATTCATCTTCCACATGTTCCACAAATATTCCCTGAAACTGGCCCGGTTTCAGTCCGCCGGGCAGGGTTACTCTTACCTTATGGTCAACGCCCGGCTCCAGCGAGGATATATCGCTATAAATACCCAGAAAAGTCCGTTCCATGTATGGGTAAACACCGTTATAGGCTTCCTGCAACGGACAGGGCTGCCCGTCGATCTCAAGCCGGTACTCATCCTTGCGGAAAGGCTGTTTTATTCTTCTTGTCGTCACTTCATCACCCCAGCGCACTTCTTCCTCCGTCAACCGGTAAGGATCGGCCACCTGGATATACAGCAGCAGCCGGGAAGGTTCCAGCCAGGGAGCCAGCCGGTCATCGTCGGTATAACTCACAGGCCACTTTTCTTTTCTCTTTTCCAGCTGTTCAAATATTCTTTCCGGAACATGGAGAGTGGTTTCCACCACGGTACCGGTAAATTCCGGATCGTATACCGTAAGGCTTGCCGATTTCGGAAAATACTTACCGGCAAACCGCAGGGTTGCTTCCACCCGGTTGTCTTCCTGACCAAACTCCACTTCGGTTCCGTTGACAGTAAGCGATGTAACATGGGTTTCTTCGGGCAGGATCACGGCGATTTCGGCTTCCGACCCGGTTGCACCGGTAATATTTGTCAGGATAAGTTTGTCCTGTTCGAGTAGTGCATCCCCCGGCACATTTACGAGAAGGGGCTGCCCATTTTCTTCAAAGGGTTCAATTTTCAGCACCTTTGCAGTGATTCCCGGCATATCCAAACAAATCCGATCACCGTATGTTGATATACCCGGACCGAGGATCACCCCCTCACGGGGATATAACTCCGTGAGTGTGAACTTCTCACCCGAGGTCAGGCCGATGGAACGGTCAAGGTTAAAAACGGCCTGCATTTCCCGGTAATTGGGATTGAAAAGAAAAATGAAACCACGATCTTCTACAATAGCTGCCGTTCCGTCACACCTTCCGGTCATAGGCTGCCCCAGAATGGGCCTCACGTGTTTCAGGTATTCCATATTCCTGTTGGTGAAATCCAGCCACTGATTAAAAAAGGCTTTGTCTTCCTCCGAAAAAGCATGAAACTCTTGTTCGTCCCTGGCAGGAATATAATTCACCACATGGTTGTATGGTGCGGTGGCCAGGGAGGATATCAGGTTGTATTTCCAGCCCAGGTAATCCCAGTCGCGGGGACGGAACCGGTCGCGTCTCATCACCCGGTTGGGGTCTCTTCGCTGGGTCTGGTGCGTTATAAAGCCGGGCAATATTTCCACGGGGGTAAAGTCACGGGTCATTAAACGGTACGCCACATACCGCTGCCTGGCTCCGCTTACCCGGTCAGTGCTGAGATCGGTTATGGGCATAAAGCTGCCGGGCTGCTCGTCCGACATCATGGGATGGGGATAGGTGCCGGCCAGCCAGGTCCAGGTGCCGAAATGATGGTACTGCTGCCGGCCGTCGATCACCAGGTGAGGGGCCCGTTTACGAAGTTGTTCCAGTATCCTGCGGCATCCGTACCATTGCTGATATTTGCTGGACACCTGCACATTGGTATCTTTAGGATCATTCTTATAGGCAATCCACCAGTGGTCGAATGAATAGCCGGTACAACCGGTCGCTTCGGCAAAAGCCACCAGCATATCCACCAGCCAGTCCTGAAAACTCTCCAGGCCGGTATCCACCGTGAGGTATCCTTTGGGTTTCTTTCCGTTGGAAGTTCTCCAGGCCGTCCATTCCGGGTTCTGCATAAATGGAAGCGAAGGATACACATAGGCCATCAGGCCGATTCCCTTCGTCGCGGCATAATCCACCACCTCCTGCACAGTGGGAGGCAACGGATCGCCTGGATGCCATTCCCCCTTTCTGATCTTCTGTCCCATATTCCACCACAGGAGGCTTTCCCAGCCCCAGGCATCGGTGTTTTCTTCGAGCGGGGCCACTTCACCGTTGAAAGGGGTGAACAGAACGTGCCGGCAGCCCAGTTCCACCGCCCGGTCAATGATCCTTTTGTATTCTTCCATACCTTCCGGTGTGGAAATATCTATCTGGTAATCATTTTCGCACCACCCGATATGCACCCGCACGCTCTCCTGCGGATCGATCAACAGGAATTCCCGGGCACATTGTGTCAGGGCATCGATCTCTCCCTGATCGATCCTGTCGCCTTCCGCGACAAACTCATCGGGCCGGGATACATATTCCCACTCGGGCAGCAAATCAGCCCTGAATGTATGACCCGTCAAATCGGCTATCCCTATGCAAAGCCGGTCAGATGCAAAAGGTCCCCGCCTTTGTTCCCATTTCATCTGAGGATCGTATTTTACCTGAATCACTCCTTCCTGGAAAATGTACTCGGAATAAGGATTCTGTACAGTAAAAAAGCAGGCATTTCCCATTTCTGCAGAGGAAGCGGGTACATTCCTCAGGGTGAAGCCGTATCTCCGGTCCGGAAATCTGTGAAAAGTCAGGGAATCATTTGTTATTTGTCCGGCCATGACCCCCATTTCATCGACCCGGTAATGGGTTTTATCCGTACAATCTACCAGCACCTGCTTCGACACGAACCTCCAGTTATCCTGCAGTTCATATTTTACAGTGACAGAATATTCGCCGGCTGAATATATATAGGATACACTATGTTTTGTTTTCCGTATTTTCCCGGGGATCATCTTTGCCGTCTCAAACGACACACTGTCGATAGTGAGAAATACCTCATCCTTTCCAAATTGCACATCAAGGCCATTTTGAATGTCATAAACCGATTGAATACCCTTTTGAGCAAAGGTTACTTTCAACCGGTCATTCTTCAGCGACAGATCACGTGAAACATCACATCCGGTCCAAAAAATGCTCAGCAAAGGGAAAACAATAAACAGAACCGCCCATGTCTTCATATTCAGAAAATATTTAAAGTGATAGCATCATTTTTTCACGTCCGTTCCATTCAATCAGCCGGGTCGCACCATCGGGAATTGTTTCAATCCGGAAAGTACGCGGCAATCCTTTTTTCTTCCCGCCGGGCTCAATGGTCAGCACTCCTTCCGTATCATCCCACAGGCACCTGGTCAGGGCAAACTCGCCTTGCAGGTAATCCTGACTGATCCCGTCGTCATCGTACAGAATGAAATTTCCATCCGCACCCCGGTATATTCTCAGAGTGGTGGGAGCATCCACCGGTTGTTCCGTATATTGCCGTACAGGGTCGAAGGGAATGATGGCTCCGGCGCGTACATAAAGAGGCATGACCGACAGATCCACTTGTTTCAGCACGGTTTTTCCTCCTGAGATCTTTTCGTTCGTCCACCAGTCGAACCACTCCCCTTCGGGCAGGTATACCTTGCGTGAAACCGCCCCTTTTTCATACACAGGTGCCACCAGGATATCCCTTCCCCACAGGTATTGGTCGCCTGTTTGGCAGGCAGTGGCATCTTTCGGATAATGCAGCCACAGGGCCCGCATCAGGGGCATGCCGGTGTTCCTCGCTTCCCATGCCAGGGTATAATTGTAGGGCAGCAGGCGGTAACGAAGCTCGGTATATTTTTTCGCCACCGGTTCAATATGCGGATTATTCAGTTCAGATTCCAGGGGTGGTGTACGTGTTTCCAGTGGGCCCCTTTCGCCCAGTCCCCAACCCCAGGGCAGGCGGGTCCACCATGTACGTCCGTGTGAGCGGAACGACGGACAGAAAGCGCCGAACTGATACCAGCGGGCATACAGTTCGCCCGTGAGTTCCTCATTCGGATAAAACCCTCCGATATCCGATCCCCAGTAAGGGGAAAGGCTCAGCGAGTGATTGATCCCCACGGCAATCTGCCCTTCCAGGGTTTTCCAGGCCGACTGGGTGTCGCCCGACCATATCCAGCCCCCCCAGCGGGCTACGCCCAGATGCCCGTTCCGGTGGAGGCTCCATGGCCGAATACCGGGCCGGGAATAAAGCGGGCCCTGGTAATACATCTGATGCCTTTTCATGCGTTCGAACAGATCGAACCAGTCGCCTTCATCGGGCCAGAAAGCATCCACTCCCGTTTCTATCAGGCCCGTGTGCTGCTGCCAGTACGACAGTATGTGCGCGGCATCAACATTTTCTCCCGGAGCCGGAGGAATGGTCCCGTGCAGGGTAGGCAGCTTGTCCCTGTCCCAGGGTACGATATGGAGAACTGCTCTGACATGGCGCCGGTGCAGGTCACCGATGAACTCTGCAGGATCCCGTTCAAACACTTCGGGATTGAAGTCGAACGATGGCTGTTCAGTGTTCCAGCCCCGGGGGCAAAACCCGGTACCCAGATATATCACGGCATCCAGCGGGATCTGTTTGTTTCTGAAAGAATCGACTATGGAGATCATCTGACGCTCATCCTCCAGGGTCCGGTGCGACTGCATATAACCCAGCGCCCACCTGGGGGGCATGACGGCCGGCCCGCTGATCAGGGAAAGGTCTTTCATAAAAGCGGCCGGATCATGTGCATCGAACACAAACAGATCATACAGGCCGGGCACAAAGGAATCCATCGGCGGAATGCCTTTTCCCAGGTTCTGCTGCTGGTTTTCCCGGTTCTGCCGCATGCTGTCCTTGTCAACGGGCCGGATAGGAATAAAAATGCCACGGTCTTCCCCGGTAAGGTCTATCTGTCCCCAGGGAACGGTCACATAAATAGCCCAGCCGCGGGTTCCTATAAGCAGGGGGACCGGATTGCGGGATCCGTATGCATCACTCTGCCAGCGGGGCTGCATGCGGTGAAAACGTCCCCTGCGGTCAAATTCTATGGGAAGGTTGCGCCAGTCGCTTCCCCGTTCCGGTCGCGGACCGCCTTCCCCCAGACCCAGGACGGGATATTCGTCAAGCAAAAACGACAGGTTCCCGTTTTCATGGAATGTAATGGTCTGAATAATTATCCCTTCAGAATTTTTTACTACAAGGGCCAGGGGATCGGGATGCACTTCCACATGCATTTTCCCTGCACGTTTCCTGATAACACCCTGTATTTCTGAAAGTTTTATGAAAGGCGGAGGATATTCTCTGTCAGCCAGCGCGGGCGTATACGGCAGGTCTTCCCGGTATCCGCCGGGCTTCAGGGTGATCCTGATACCGGCCTCACCGACCTGTCTGATCTCCAGGATTCCCGGCAATTCCCGTGTAGGAAAAGAACCGGCAAGGCTATATCCGGCGATCAGAACAAAAATCCATCCGATAGATATTTTTTGAATCATTCACACAGGCATCAATTTAATGGTACGGCACTTTTATAATGACCCTCCCTTACTTTTTTCAGTTCTTCTTTTAATTCTTCCACCACTTCCGGACGGCGATCATAAAGATTCACCGATTCGGAGGGGTCATTTTCCAGATTATAGAGCTGACCTTCCTCTTCCACCTCCGGGAATTGGTAGAGGCCTCCTCCGTCCCTGAAAGGAATCAGTTTCCAGTTTCCTTTCCTTATCGCCAGTTTGTCGGCGTGCCAGGCTTTGTGCACCAGGTTGGGCCTGACAGGGGATTTTGCTTCACCCAGCAGCAGGGGCAAAAAGCTGTAACTATCCTCACCGGCATCCGGAGGGATGTCGGTATCCATCAAATCGGCCAGTGTAGCCAGAAAATCCAGGGTACTGACCAGCTCATCACACACCGTACCCGCTTTCACCACGCCGGGCCACCGGATAATGAAAGGCACACGGTGGCCTCCTTCATATATATCGGATTTGTATCCCCTTAAACCGGCACTGGAAAAATGGCCGTAGATATGATAACTTTCCGAACCTTCCGGTTTTTCATACGGATTGTTTACACATACCAGACTGTCTTTTTCAATCCACTTCTGAGGCGCATATTTCTGACCATAGTCGTTTGCAGCAAGCTCACGGAGCGCATATTTCGGATCGCCCGGCCGTCCCCCGTTATCACTGGTAAAAATGAACAGGGTATTGTCTTCCAACCCTTCCTTCTCGAGCCATTCCATCAACTGTCCCATATAATGATCCGTTTCCAGTATCTTGCCACCTTTCAGGCCTGCTTCCCCTTTGCCGATGAACGGATCGTCGGGAAGACAGGGACGGTGGATGGCCGACATGGGATAATACAGGAAGAAGGGTTTCCCGGGTTGTTCCTCCCTCTGCTTTTCAAGCCAGGCCATAGCTTTCCTGAACAGGGTATGTTCCAGCTTCTGGCTGTCATAATCCTCCGCCACCAGTCCCACACCCGTTTCCGTATCAAATACGGGGTATTTCGGCCTTTCGGGAACCGTCACCACGCGATTGTTCTCAATCAGGCAGTATGGCAACATGTTGTTCGAAGCATTGATGCCGAAGTAATAATCAAAACCGTAATCATTGGGAGAGGTAGTCAAGGGTTTTGTATAGTCGATTTTGAGGTTTTGCCGGGCTGACCATAACCGTGGATCGATGGTATCGCCTTCCAGGGTTTGCCATCCCAGCCCCAGATGCCATTTGCCGATACAGGCGGTGGAATATCCCTGTTCCTTCAGCAGGGAGGCCAGTGTCACCCGGTCTTTCTCAATCAGGGGTTCATCGAAATGGGGCAACACACCCACCTGCAAACGGGTGCGCCAGGAATACCTGCCGGTAAGCAGGCCATACCGCGTAGGCGAACACTGGGCGGCACTGGTATGTGCATCGGTAAACCGCATGCCGGTTTCAGCCAGGCGGTCAATGTTGGGGGTAGACAGCCTGGCCTGGTCATTGTAGCACGATACATCCCCGTAGCCCAGATCGTCCACCAGGACCAGAATGATATTAGGATGCTTTTCCGCAGATGAACAGGAAGAGAATCCTGCCGAAAGCGCTGCTGTTACTCCGGCAATTCCGATGGTACCGAGAAGGTTTCCGTGATTGCAGTTCATTTTTCGATTACATGGTATCATAGGTGCAATATCAGATTATTTGGATTTGAGGGTTTGTTTTTCAGGAACATTCCCGTTTTTCAGATTTATGAACCATCTTTTGAAAATGTGATAAAGGAATCATCAGGCCGGATCGATTTTCAGTTCGACTTTTTGTATATATTCCGACAAATTCTGTCCGGGTGTATACTCACCAATCGGTCTGACCCATTTCGGACACCAGCCGATAAAAATATGAGGTGCCAATACTCTTTCGTGACCTTCCTGTATCGGTAGGGGGCCATCGGTTTTGCCGGCAGAAACAGCCTTCCCGTCCACCAGAAGGGTCAGTAATCCTTCCCTGTTCACTCCGGCTCCTATCTGTAGCGGATGTGCAGGCAATTTTTCAGGAGATAGAATGATGTCATCCTTTCCCCAGCGGCGGAACCCCATGGCCAGATATCCGTCCTTTATATAAATGGCGTAACCATGCTCTCCGGCCACATGAGCGACCATAACCGGCCCATCTTCCCAGCTTCCGTTAACAGGAGTAATATCAGCTTTTATGGCAATGGATTTACCTGCCTGGAAGGGAGCCTGTTCCGGAGGAATATGTTCGCCCCCTCTGTACCTGTACACATCCTTTTCAATAAAATGCACGGGTTTCATCTGCCCGATCTTGTTTTTTAACGGAGGATGAAAGGCTATCAGGCGATCAGTTAATTCCTTCCGTACCGCAAGGTAATCGGGATGATCGAACACATTGTGAAGCTCATCAGGATCCCGGCGGCGATCATATAATTCCCCGTCGCCGTCGGCCGGATAGATGCTCATTTTCCATTCATCTGTCACAATGTTGGTTCCGCCCCTGATTTCATTATATGCCTCTTGTTGACCCTGTCCGGATACGCCGTTAATTACAGGCACCAGATCCCGGCCTTCAAGCTTTTCGCGTAACTGTGAGGATATTTTTGTCCCTGTAAGGGATAAGATGGTTGGAAACAGATCAATATGTCCGGAATAACTGTCAACGGCAGCCGGGTTAAAGCGTCCGGGATTCCAGACAATCATGGGAACCCTTGCCGAGCGTTCGTAAAACAACCCTTTATGTATATTGAAATGATTCCCCAGTTCGCAACCGTGGTCGGCAGAATAGATGATGATCGTATTTTCCAGAAGATTCCTGTACTCAAGGGCATCCAGGATGCGGCCAATCTGCTCGTCAATGAAGCTCAGTCCTCCATAATGACCGGCCCTGATCCGGTGAATGATTTCCGCTTTTTCCTCCTCCGGTGCCTGGTCAATACGGTCAGGAACAGCACGAGTATAATTGAACCTGAGGCGGGTGTGATCACGCGGTTTTTCCTGTAATTCACCCTGACGTAAACGTGGCCCCGGGAGTTCCATGCGTTTGTACGGATCGGAACACCGGGCCGGAGGGTCCCATGGATTATGAGGCCCGTTAAATGAGACCCATAAAAACCAGGGGAACCGGTCTCCCAATTCATCAATGGTCCTTACGGTTTGCTCCCCCACATAATGATCAATGTGAAATTTTTCGGCAAAAGGCCAGTCATACACACCGAATATGTCGGATTTCCATTGTTCCCTGAGATAGCTCCATCGACTGAGTCCGTGAGCGGATAAAAAACGGGCATAGTCGTCTGCGCGGTTGTTGTCTGCCCTGCCATTCCCCTTTCTTTCGGCAAATATTCGCTTATGGAATCCTGCCATCCTGTCCCATGGATGAAAATGCATTTTCCCCACACCGATTACATAATAACCGCTCTGCGAAAGTTGCTTCATCAGCAGGGGAGTCCCCTCCGGCAACCACTTTCCGCCATTATCCCACATGCCATGATAGTGGGGGTACCGGCCGGAAATAAATGTATACCGCGCCGGCATACAGATCGGAGCTGTACAGTAATGATTATTGAATACGACACCTTCCCTGCAAAGCTTGTTCAGATAGGGCATTTGCAGGAAGGAGCCATCTCTGCACGGTATATCTTCCCCGGCCTGGTAGTCGGTGGTTATGAACAGGATATTTGGCTTTCTTTCAGAACGAAAGGTGTATGACAAATTCAGCGTTCCCAGAACAGATGATCCGATAATGCCGGCACTGCCCAATCCTGTGTTTTTTATGAATGTTCTGCGCCTCATCTTGCATCTTCATCCAGCTTATTATCCCGTATGTACTTATAAGCCGGCCATGGCAATACTCCTGCCCGTTCAGCCCATTCTTCGTACATGGCTTTCAGCTCTGCAACTTTTTCAGGCATTTCATCCGAAAGATCGGTTGTTTCTGTGCGGTCGGTAAGCATGTCGAACAACTCCCAATCCCGGTTGTGCCGCTGTACCAGTTTCCATTTACCGCTGAGCACCGCCCGGTTTCCTTCGTGTTCCCAGAAAAGAGGGCCATCGCGTTCCACCCTGTCCTGTTTGATCACAGGTATCAGACTCTGACCTTCCAGCGGGAGAATTTCCTGTCCGTTAAACCGTTCCGGATATTCCGCCCCGGCAACATCCAGGAAAGTTGGCATCAAATCGATGATATGAGAGGGATGGCGCCTCCATTCCCCTTTGCTTTCGATTCCATCAGGCCAGTGCATGATCATGGGCGAGGATATACCACCTTCGTGACTGAAATGTTTATATAGCCTGAACGGGGTATTCGACACATTTGCCCAGCCAATGCCGTAACTCTGGTAGGTTTCTTCGGGTCCCGGCATACATTCCGGATCATCCCCCACATGCACAGGCCTGCCATCCCTTGTTTCCTGGGAAATAAACATCCCTGTCCATCCTTCTTTCACCACTTCCGCACAACCCCCGTTATCGGCCAGAAAAACGATCAGGGTATTATCCAGTATTCCGTTCTTTTCAAGCGCTCCGATGATACGTCCGATACCCCTGTCCATCCGTTCGATCTGGGCCGCATATACCTCCATGGCCCGTATTCTCCACTCTTTGTTCTCCTCATCCTCCCATCGGGGGACTCTCGGATCACGGGGTGTAAGCTCAATATCTTCATTTACCAGGCCCATTTGTTTCATTCTTTCAAACCTTTTCCTGCGAATTTCATCCCATCCTTTATCATACACCCCGTCATACCGCTCGATATCTTCGGGCAGTGCATGCAGGGGCCAGTGGGGAGCTACGTGGGCAACATATGCGAAAAACGGGGCATCGTTGCCCGATTGAATGTGTTCGTTGATAAATTCCACCATATGATCATTGATGGCATCGGTATAGTAGAATTCATCCTTATCGGGATCCACCGGTTCATTATCCCTGACCAGGGTGACCGGATCATAATAGCTGCCAGCCCCGATAATCGTCCCGAAAAAACGATCGAATCCCCTCTGCAGGGGCCAGTTATGCTTTGACATTTTTTCCTCGTTACCGCTCCAGTAACCCAGATGTCCGGTTACATGCCACTTGCCGGCCATATAGGTAGCGTAGCCGGAACTTCCGAGCGCTTCGGCCAGGGTCACGCACCGGTTGTTCAGGTCGCCACGGTACGATTCATGCCCCCAGTCGTCAGTCATGCTTCCTATGCCCGCCTGATGGGCATATAATCCGGTCAGCAGGCTTGCCCTGGTTGGACAGCACCGGGCGCCATTATAAAACCGGGAGAATCTGATCCCGTTTTCTGCCAAACGGTCCAGATTGGGAGTGTGTATTTCACTGCCGTAACAACCCAGATCGGCAAAACCCATATCATCGGCCATAATCAGAATGATATTCGGATGTGTGTTTTCCGGAGCAGAAGAACAAGATAACAAGCCCAGTGGCATCAGTAGTGAAAATCCTGCCCATCCGGCCATTCCATACATGTTGTAACCTTGAGATAATTGCTGTTTCATTTTTATGTTTTTTTATTCTATTATGAAAATATTATCATATGCTGATTGGATTCATTCAGTTTTTCAATGAAATATCCGCTCAGATCATTTACCTGCAAGGTTTGTGATGATCTTCCTGTTTTCAGGAAACGGGGTATCGGAGAAACATATACTTCCGATTTCGTTATTCTGGTACTGAATGTCCGGGAAGTGAAAATGTCAGTTACACAGTATAAAAATCGGGTGTAACGGCATTTATCTGACTTGATCTGCTCCTGCTTTGCCATTTCCTTCTTTTCTGGTTCAGTGATCCCCGTATATACAGTTCAGGAATTGCACCAGTTTTACTACATCATTGTACCGGTCGAACCGGATATTATTTTCCTCAATATATTCCTCCAGGTTCTCCCTGTAATCCCGGAAATTTCGCAGAAAGGCCCTCTCGTTCACAAAACGTTTCCTTTTGCCGCCGTATTCCACATAGTAAGTTATATGCCGTGACATAAGCAGATTTTCCGGCAGGTCCATACTATATACGGCACCGCTGTTGACCAGGGTGTTGAGCGACCTGACCCGGCTGGTCTGGGAAGTGGAACCGTACCCTACTTCTTCTCCTTCCACTCTCACTGTTCCGGAAAACTGGACAAAAAGCTTAACGGGCCCGTCCACGGCCAGTTCATAAAAGGCATTTCCGGCAGGCATAAAGACCATATTGTTCAGATACACCGAATCGATTTCATCAATTCCCGACAGTGCCAGGTACCGGCCCTTCTCCCGAAAGATCATCTCCTCCGTTATGACATTGTAATTCAGGGAAGCAATTATTTTCTCCCCGTTTTTTTTCACTACCACACCGGTGGCGAAATCACTGAAAAGATACTGCGGAATGCTGTCGGATATTCTGATCTGGGCATCTGTCCCGCTTATCATCAAAAGGAAAACCAGAAAGGCAACTGCAGACTGACAGGATAAAATTCTTCGTAAATACTTACATATATACATTTTCATCATGATATATATTAATATTAATTATCGGTAATCCCAAAATTCATTCCAGGTGACACATACCGTCCGCATTCCCGGAATACGGGATAATACGCGGGGAGGAGATTCTGTATCACGATGACAAAGTACCGGCTGAAGATTTTATCCTTTCACAGAATATTTATTGGTATTCTCTTTATGCCTGAGAAGGCTACAGGAAGGACTGCACTGCAGTCCTTCCTGAGCATAGTAATCCACTAAATGCGTTACCTTCTCCACTCGTTCACTCCGTCCCTGATGCGGTTCCTCCACACCAGCTGTGTGCTCACATTGGTATGATAATCCATGCCCTCATAATCGATCCGGTACTCCAGATGGTATGTGCTGGTTTCCGGGTCCCAGACACATTCACCCGTGGGTGTAACAGAAGAGATCCGGGCCTGCTCGGGATTAACCGCAGCCATGTATCCCCACACTTTCCATTCCAGAATACCGCAGGATTCCACATCATGCCGCATGTGGATCCTGATCTTATTGGTCAGCACCTGATCAAAAGTGGTAATGTTGTACATATCCGGATTAACACCGAAGCCACTGTGGTTGGGGACAAGCTCCCACTGTTCTGTATCAACATTCCAGTATTCAATGTAACTCTCCGTTGGGATTTGAATTCCGCCTCCGTCCGTCCACCAGTATACATCCGACTGGCTGATATAATACAGGTCGGGCCATTCACACTGCACCCATCTCCACTCACCTCCGCTATACCAGTTTCCGTATGCACCCGGGCCTTTATCCGTCGAGCTGGAAGGTTCATAACCATCCCGTATGGCCTCGATATTTTCCCACGGACTCACATAATCGGTCGACAACGCAGCCGTCATGGCCAGGTTGATGATTTCAGGTTCTCCAACAGGCGTTTTTTCCAGATAGACCGTATTATCCGGATTTACGGCATACTTCACCCGATAATCAGCCCCGATGTAGATCATCCCGTTGGCCTGTACGGTATCCAGCATAACCGTGGACATTTTGATCACATTGTCGATCGATCCGCTACCGATCAGTTCACTCGCGTCAGTAACTGTCTCATAGGTGCCCGTCTGATCATAATACCCATCATAGGAATTGATGTACTTAATGACCAGTATCTTTGTACTCTGGGTTGAGTGAAGTGAATCGGCATTGGTATCGGTAAGCCGGATTGGCAGGGCCAGGTTATAACCCGAAGCCCTGGAATCGTTTACAAACCTGGTGGAATCAATGGTAATGGTGATCTTCCCCACGTATTCGCCTTTTGGTATGGTGATCCTGCTGTCGTTGCTGAGGGTATAATAATCACCGGGCATCAGGTCATACGGGGTTCCGTTAAGCAGGGACGGATCGATCATAAAATCCACCCACCATTCCTGGTCATTCTCCAGCAGGCCTGCAATGTATACACCGAAATCGAGTTTCAGTCCCTCTCCCATGACCACGGTCCGGCCCAGCTCTCCCTGGGTGGTCAATCCTCCGGTGGCGGTTGAAAAGGCTACCGTCGTGTAGGGAAAGTCATTCCTGAACTCATCGTAACAGCTGACGGTAAAGAGGCCAACCAGAATCAAGATAATAACCGTATTTTTCATATCTCTGTTTTTTGAAATTAACATATTGAGAAACTTTTCTACCATCCGCTGTTTTGCTTAAGGTTACTCATCAGCAGAGTCTGCGAGTATGGCAGGGGCACATATCTCATGTGATCCTGGAATGTATGATTTTCCACATTCACCACCTCGTATTCAAATGCGGCCGGTTCGATCTGCGCTCCGTATACTTCCCATTCCCGGATACCGCATGAGGCATTATCCCGGAAGTTCAGACGCATCCGGCTGGTCTGGACGGCCGGATTGAAAACGATCGGACAGTATTCTTCTGTAATTCCGTCAAGGTCACTCCATACTTCCACCCAATCACCTGCACCTTCATCCCATACTTCGAGATACGTGCTGTCAGGATACTGTACTCCGCAGGTAGGGCATTCTTCCCACCAGTAAACTACCACGCTGTCAATGGAATACGTATTACTTTCCCCCGGAACCTTGAAATAGGAGGGAAAATCATACTGTACATATCTCCATTGCCCGCCACTGTACCAGTTGTGGAAAGCAGGCAGCGAAGTGGTTCCGTTATTGATGTATGAAAGCTTTGACCATCGGGAAACATAATCGGCAGAAGCCTCCGACTCCAGGGCAATGTTAGACACTTCCGGCGCCGGCGGGTCCGGATCCTCTGCAATTTCAACCCCCTTGACGGTGTGGTTCAGAGGCTCGTTCAGCCTTCTGATATCCCAGAACCGGTGTCCTTCAAAACAGAGTTCGATCCTTCTCTCGTTATGCACCAGTTCCCTGAAAGCCTCCTTCCCGGCCGCTGCCTGGTCGTCCAGATACTGATCCTGGTATCCCGAGGCAGATGGGTCGGAATCAATGCCGGCCCGTTGCCTTACCCTGGCCAACACATCCCTGGCGGAATAACCCAGGCTGGCATCGGTAGGTCCCACCGCTTCGTTGGCAGCCTCGGCAAAGTTCAGGTACAGTTCGGCCCGGCTCAGATAGGTGAAGTATTTATAATCGCTTGTGACATCGCCGGGAGTCAGACGCACATTCCGGCTCAGCAGCTTTTTCATGTAATAACCGGTCCGGGTTCCTTCCTGCGACAGACCGCCGGGTGCATCGGGCCCTCCCTGGTAGGTCCGGATATAGGTTCCGTTGTAGTTATCACCGTTGTAAAAGATAAACTGTTCGAAACGGGGATCGCGGTTGGAATAGGGATTATCCGGATCAAACGCGGAGCTTTCATCCACAGGATACCCGTCTTTGGCCGGAAAAGCATCCACCAGGTTCTGTGAAGGGTTACAGGCTCCGTCACCGTATAACGATGGAGGATAATGGGTATTTTCAAGCGCATTGGACGAATACGGAGGCTGTATCCAGATATGGTCGAAATCGTTGAAATCGTTGAAATTGCTATACGGGGACAGGTCGCTCAATCCGCCGGAAGCTTCGATGGCTTCATAGGCGGCTTCGGCGGCACGCTCCCACAGATCAGTAGTAGACGGTCCGTACGCCGGACTGGCGGCATACAGGTATACGCGTGCCTTCAGGGCCATGGCAGCCAGTCCCGAAGCCCTTCCCCGGTTGGAGATATTGTCGGTCTGACTTGCCCCGTTATACATCAGGGGCAGCACGGCAATGGCAGAATCCAGGTCTTCCACAATCTGGGCTACCACATCTTCGTAGGTATCACGCGGGAGATCCAGCTCATCCTCTGTTGTTAACGATTTGGTAACAATGGGGATACCCAGCGCTTCCGATTCCCCGTCGGCATAACCTCCGTATGTCTGAAGAAGCTTCCAGTGGTACCAGGCCCTCAGGAAAAATGCTTCGCCCCGGCGGTTTTTCTGCAGGGTTTTGTTCAGAACCGGGTCGGATACGCTGTAAAGCAAATCACCACCCAGTTCCAGATAATGGTTGCAGTAGTTGATGGAGTTATACCAGTGATCCCAGCTTCCTATGGGGTTGTTTTCCACCGTCCAACCTCCCAGGGCCAGGAGGTTGGTTCCGGCCAGGGAAGGCACTGCATTGTCGGTGTAATATTCGGAATTAATATCATAGGAAGGATACAAGTTCCGATAAGCCGTGGAAAGCAATCCCTCGCCGTAATCAGCTGCTTCCAGCATCTCCTCTGTACTGAGGTGCTGAATGGGCCTGGGTTCGAGATAGTCGCAGGCGACTGCCACCATCGCTATTGCCCAACATATTAAGATTATTCGCTTCATAACTTCGGTTTATATTGTATTAAAAACTAAACGATACGCCAGCAGTATAGGTTCTGAATACAGGGTATCCGGTAATTCCCGCATTAAGATTTTCAGGATCCACGCCGTATTCATTCAGGCCGGAAAGAACCAGCAGGTTGGTCCCCCGCAGGAAGACGCGGGCATCGGCTATGGAAAGGCTGCGCGAGACATTGGTCGGCAACCGGTAGCTCAGTTCCACATTCTTGATCTTGAAATAGGCTGCATTTCTGACCCAGAATGTGGAGTTCTGCACGTTGTTGTTCGACGTGGTGGTAAGCCGCGGGAACTCATCGGTCACGGGCCACCGGTCGAGCATCAGCTCCGAATAATTCTGGCTGGTTCCGTTGATCCTGAAATACCTGTCGGATGACAGAAGCACATCTCCGTCGGCCACTCCCTGCCCTGTAATGAACAGGCTTACCTGCTTGTAGCTCAGGTTCAGATTCAGCCCATAGTACAGGCGGGGGCTATGTGCTCCGGGAGTATACACATCCTTTTCATCCACCGTTCCGTCATCATTTTTATCTTCATAGCGGATATCCCCCGGCCTGACATCTCCCCAGGCCTGTGGAACATTTCGGGAGGTAATTTCGCTTTCGCTCTGATAAAGCCCTTCGGCATTGTATATCCAGAAAAGATCCATGTCCTTTCCGGCCAGCTTGCGGTATTCTTCCAGTGAAACAAGCTCATCCACTACCAGGTACTTTCCCCTGATGTACAGAGCGTTCAGGCCGGCCGAGTAACGGAAATCTCCAATGCTTCCCGAATACTGTACCATACCGTCGAATCCCCAGCGCTTGTCTTCTCCGTAATTGGCAGCCGGAAGGAATTCCGTTCCAACAAGGGAAGGAAGGGAATACAGGCGGTTCGAGATCTTGTCGTAATTATACTCATTGAAATAATTCAATTCGAAAGTAAGGGATTTTTCAAGCAGTTGCCCCTGTACTCCCGCATTGAAATACCTTCTTTTGGGAAGTACGAAGTCGGTTGATTCATGCTGCAGAATGGTATAGATACTGGCAGCATCCGCATAATTTCCGGGAATACCCGGCCTCCACGATCCGGCAGAGCTCCAGAGGGTCTGGAAAAGATAATAGGGGTTGTATCCCTCCAGGTAGAAGTTCCCTATTCCCATCACACCGAAAGAGGTATGCAGCTTGAGGTAGTCAATCAGGTTACTCTCGCTGAGAAAGCTCTCGTTGCTGACTATCCAGGCGGCTCCCACGGTTGGGAAGAGTGTAAACCGGTCTCCCTTCGGCATTCTCATGCTTCCCGTGTAGGAAAGATCGGCCTCCAGGGTGTATTTGTTGTCAAAATTGTAATTGGCCCTGAGAGAAAGATCCTGCAATTTTTCAGGCTGATAATCGCCCGAAGTTACCCTCCACTCATGCAGTGCCATATAATATATGGCATTCAGAAGCAGGGAATGTTTTCCCGATTCCTTTTCGTAGTTCAGCGAGGTCATGGCCTCGGTACGACGGTCCACCGTATTGTTCCCAACGCTCATATCCACATCCACTTCCTTCGGAACAACCAGGATGGCCGTATCGGCTCCGGTACCTGTTCTTTCCAGCCGGTACAGGGCTTCGGTTCCCCCTTTCGTGTGAATGATGTAATTCATCACATCGAACGATGCCCGGGCATCCAGGGTGAGCCCTTCCACCACGTCATTCAGATCGATGGCGAGGTTGGCAGAGTTCTGGGCATTCAGAATTTTCCCCTCGGCAAAGCCGGAATGTTTCAGCTCATTGGTTACATTCACCGGGTAATTATCGCTGATAATCAGCTTATCGCCGAAATACACCGGATGGGCATTGGCAGGATACCGGGAAAGGATATCGAACATGTTGAAAACGCCCGATCCGCCTCCTTGGTTGGGAAACCGCTGGTTGTTCAGTGAACCGGAAATATTGACTCCCAGTCTCATGAAATCATTAAGACGGATATCCACATTCCCCAGCAATTTGTACCTTTCATTTTTCGACAGTTCCCCAACGGATTCCAGGCCCTGTGATGTCAGGTAGTTAAATGCAGAGTAATAATTTACTCCTTCATCCCCTCCCTCGAAGCTGATATTGCCTCTGGAGAACGGAGCCGAATTTTTCACATACAGATCGTAATAATCCACATCCGGATATCTTACAGGATTGCTCTGGTTACGATAGGCATCCAGTTCTTCCTGCGTATACCTCGGACTCAGCCCGTCGTTCTCCCTGGCTTCATTATATAAGGTAGCATAGTTGTACGCATCCAGGTATTTGGGCAGGGCAGTCGGATTTCTGAAACCGTATTCGGCCGAAACCGATATTTTCCTGTTATACTGATTCCCTTTCTTGGTAGTGATCCAGATCACCGGGCCGGCACCCGAAAGACCGAGTACAGCACGGCCGGAAAGATCCTTCAGCACTTCCACCCGTTCTACATCAGAGGCATTCAAACCGGTAAGGTCCCTGGCAACGCCGTCAATGTATACGGCAGCCCCCAGTCCCCGTATGTAGGCACCCAGCGATTCCCTGCCGGGCATATAATCGTACTGGTTAATAACCAGTCCCGGAACCCGTCCCATGAGCGCTTCCAGCAGATTGTCGGCCGGGAAGGATTCCAACTCTTCCCCGCTGATCACACTCACCGCGCCCACGGAGCGGTCGCTGGATAATGAACCATAGGGCAGCGATACCTCATTCCGCGGATCAATGGTCCTGGTTTTTATCAGAGAGAGCTCGTCGGGGACTTCCTGTCCGGGAATTACGGAATAAACCAGCAAATTATACCCCGTTTCGGAAACCACGATATGGTCTGTTTCAGCGGCGGTTGCCTGTATGGAGAATTCTCCTGCGGCATCGGTCAGGACTGTGTTCTTCAGATTGAAGGATTTCACCACAACTCCCGGAAGGGGTTGGCCCGACTCATCAACCACCCGACCTGTAACAGTGGTCGTAAGCGCTTCCTGGGCATTCAGAGACCCGAAACCCTGCATGGCAAGAAGCACCATAAAGATCAACAGATTTTTTATTATATTCATAATTCTTTGTTTTTCAGTTGTTAGCACCTTTTATTTTCAGATCAGGCTTACCAGCCGGGATTTTGTTCAAATTCTTCAAACATAAGGGCATCTTGTGTAGGAACGGGCCACCTGTAATGCTTCTGCTCAAATGTCAGCACAAACACCGGGTCAACTGTCCGGCTGATAATATAGCCGGTCGGTTTGGTCAGATCCTCGGTAAGAGAAATACCGTAAATGGCCCTGTGTGCCATTTTGTGTGCATCACCCCACCGCGACAGATCGAAAAATCGTTTTCCTTCCAGGTAGAGTTCCACAGCCCGCTCATTCTTGATCCTTTCACGGAAACTATTCTTGTTTCCCAGATACATAGCATTCACTCCCGGCATGTTCACACGGGCCCTTACCATATTCACCGCATCTACGGCCGACATGTCGGCTCCTGAGATCACATGGTTCGGACCACCCACTTCGTTGGCAGCCTCGGCATACATCAGAAGGATTTCAGCATACCTGAAAAAGATGCTATGGGTATACGGAGCCGGGGCACCTGACCAAGAATCCACGTTCTTGCCCCAGAATTTACGGGCCAGGTAACCCGTTTTGCTGTAATGGGGTTCATTGAGCCGTTCGCTTCCACCTTCCCACAGCTCCAGGTAAAGGTCGGTTCTGCTGGTCCATCTCTCCTGATTGAACAAAATGGAATGATAAAACCTGGGGTCACGGTCAATCCAGGGATCCTGGGGATCAAAATTTGAATCGTCTTCAATAGCAAGACCGTTGGCGGTTTCAAACATTTCCACAATGTTCTGTGAGGGACTGAAGCCCTGAATAATGCTCGGGGAGGAAAGACTGGCTACGGTAAACGGGTTGTGTGTGCCCCCGTTGTTTACCCGTGCATAGAACTCCCAGATGATCTCATCATTATAAGGTGTGTACATGAAAATGCTGTCAAAGCCACTGGGATACGTGATGGTTTCCACTCCTCCCGGGGTCATATAACTTACCTCATCGGTTCCTTTCGATTCCACCAGTTTGTATATCCCTGTAGTCCGGGCCAGTTCAATTACATCCCAGGCTGCTTCGGCAGCAGCTTCCCAGCGCGATGTTTCATTAGAGGGATTGTTCGTTGGACTGGCATCAAACAGCAGGGTGGATGCCTTCAGGGCCATGGCGGCCCCCCGGGTAGGACGGCCCATATTGGCCATATCCCATTGAAGCGGCAGAAGGGAAGCGGCCGTATCACAGTCGGCAGCAATTTTCATGGCCGTTTCATGATACGATAGCCTGGGAAGTGCAAAATTGTCTGTTCCCTTCAGCGGCCGGGTAATATAGGGCATGCCTCCCTGCCTTCTCAGGAATTCGAAATAGTACCAGGCCCGCATGAAATGAGCCTGTCCCTTCAGCCGATTGATCTGTTCCTGCGTGGCATTTCCGCTTTCCTCCAGCATCGGGATATTCTGAATGGATATATTCGCAATCCGGATGCTTTCCCAGCCATTCCACACGGCATAAAACTGCAGCGCCTGTCCGGTATTGTAAGAGCGCAGCCAGTCACCTGCCTGGGCTATCGGCATGGTTTCCCAGTCGGAAGTATTGTATCCCTCATCACAGAGTGCGGCTATCTGCGTATAATCGAACTGATGGAGGGGATCTACCATATCTTTGTACATTCGGTCTTCAAACTTCCTGTAATTCAGATAATCGGTAAAAACATCCTCTTCCGTCATACCCGCAGACTCCGGCACCTTGTCGAGGTATTCCTCACAACCCTGGAATACCAGGGCCATTGCTATCAAAAGGTATGTTATTCTTTTCATTGTCATTTTTTTAACGGGTTAGCATTAGAAGATCAGTTTTACCTCAAAGTTGAAACGCTTCATCATGGGATAGGCACCGAAGTCCACCCCCATGTTGAAACCTTCCGGATCTCCACCCAGCCAGTAGGGAGTCCAGGTGAAAAGGTTTGTTCCCGTAAGAGTAAAGTTCGCGGCTTTGACCCCGATCGACTCCAGGAACCGGTTATCCCGCAGCCTGTAGCTCAGCGAAAGGTTCCTCAGCCTGGTATACCGCGCTTCCAGAATACTGAAGCTGTTGATCTGGTAGTTGTACTGGTCGGTAGCCAGGGAATGAACGGCAGGATACAGGGGATCCCGGTTTTCAGGGGTCCAGTGGTCCTCATGCACGAGCAGGGCATTGTCCTTGTTCTGTGTAAAGGGATAGAGATAGAACATACCTCCCTGCCGCATGGGGAACTGTGCCGAACTGATTCCATAAAAATCGGCCCTGAGGGAAAGATCCTTGTAACCTACTTCCAGACTTGAGCTCCAGGTTACTTCCGGTACAAAAGGATGGGTGGAAACCACCCGGTCCTGGCTGTTCACCGTACCGTCGCCGTTGTAGTCAAGATACCTGAAATCGCCCACAATCGGCTGGGGCCCGCTGGCCAGCGGATACATGAAGAGTTCGTCAAAGTCCTGGTAGAATCCGATACACTGAACACCCATCGTGGGAGTATAATAGTTCATCCTCTGGGCCAGTCCCACCGGTTTGCCTTCGGCTTTCAGGTTTTCGGGTACCGTTTCCGATTCGTCGTAGAATACCACCCGGCTTTCACTGGCGCTGAGAATGCCGTGCAGCCGGAAGAACATTCCGTTTGAAAACATCTTGTTCACGCCCAGTTCCACTTCCAGCCCATGGGCTTTCGTCTCTCCCAGGTTCCCCTGAATGGAACTCACACCCACCCATGCGGGAACAGAGCGGCGCGATTGCAGAATACCCACGCGCGATTCATTGTAAAGGTCCACGTTCAGGGTAATCAGGTTCTGCCAGAACCCGGTTTCAATCCCCACGTTCCGTTTGATGGCCTCTTCCCAGGTGGCATCGGTCACCGGAATAGCCCCTTCGCTGATGAACGGATAGTAGTTCATGGGATAACCGAAACCGATCGATCCGCCTGATTCGGTGTACTCTGATATATATAACCAGCGAGCTATCCCCGCATCACTTCCTACCTTACCCCACGATCCCCTCAGTTTCATGAAATTCATCCAGGGAAGCGCCTGCCTGAAGAAATCCTCCTCCGACAGAACCCATCCCACGGAGAACGACGGGAATGTCCCGAAACGCAGGCCCGGAGCAAATTTTTCCGAGCCGGTATGAGCCACGCTGGCCTCAAACAGATATTTCTGATTATAATTATAGGTAAGTCTCCCAACCCAGTTCTCTTCATAAGATGGAAAGCTGGAGCCCGACTGGCTTTCACGCCGGCTGAAAACACCCAGCGCCGCCACGTCATGCAGCCCGAAAGTCCTCTCGTAATTCAACTGGGCACTGTAATAATGGCTCCTGAACGAGCCCCGAAGAGTTTCCGAACGTGAAACGTCCAGCTTGGGCTGGGGCTTGTCGAAATTGACATTTCCGTTAAAATCATACCGTGTCCAGCTGGAATCGGCCGGGTTCAGGTAGTAGCCCAGGTAATCGCTCAGGAAAAATCTCTGCCGGTACTGAACATTCCCGGTATAGGAATATCTTACGGAAGCCGACAGGCCTTCGGTCAGAAAGTCCAGGCGCTGTGTCAGGCGCACATCCGAAGTGATTTCGTTGCTTTTGTAACGGTGAAACCCACGACCCCCTGTCCACATCAGCCTGATCTGCCCCTGCTCGGGCTTTATGAAAGGCCTGATGCCTTCCTGATTATAAGGAATCAGGGTGTCAGGGAACTGCTGCAGGGCTTCTTCCGGATAATACGGCATGGTGGTCACCGACTCAAACCAGGTTTCCTGGGTATAATAGTCCTCAGGCTTGTTCCATACCTTGAGATTCCCTCCCATGTTAATGGTAAGATCGGTGGTTTCCGTCAGGTTGAAATCCAGGTTGTTCCTGAAGGTGTACCGGTTGTGCCAGTAGTGTGCATTCTTTTTGTCATAATCATAGGGAAAAACGTCACCCACGTCATACACGTCGCCTTCGTTCAGATACCCCACCGATACAAAGTACTGCACAAAATTGTTACCCCCCCTGGCATTCAGGTTGTAGTTTTGGTCTACGGCCGTTTTGAAATAAAAATCCATCCAGTCGAAATCCGGATACAGATACGGCGAGTCCTTTGTCCTGTAATGCTCCAGCGCTTCATCGGAAATCAACATATCCCATTTCCCGTCGTTTTTGTAGGCTTCATTCCTCAGCTTGAGGGTTTCATAGGCATTCATGTATTCGGGCAGGCGGGTAGGACTTTTTACCGAGGTCAGCGAGGAAAACTCGAGCTGAACAGCTCCTTTTCGTCCCCGCTTGGTATTCACTATAATCACACCGTTTGCCCCTTTCACACCATACACTGCCGTAGCAGAAGCATCCTTCAGAATGGATATGGATGCGATCTCATTCGGGTCCAGGTTGGAGAAGGAACGCTCTACTCCGTCGACCAGCACCAGGGGCCGGTTGCTTCCCATGGAGGCACTACCCCTGATCTGCATGGTGATGGAGTTGGCTTCCTCACCGGGTGTGGGGTCCTGCATCACCACCACCAGGCCGGGCAGCTGGCCCTGCAGGGTGCTTTCCACACTGCCGCCGACTTTCACTTCAGCCAGCCTGTCACCGCTTACCTGGGATACCGCACCAACCAGCGTCTCTTTCTTCTGAACACCGTATCCAACCACCACCACCTCTTCCAGCTCTTCTTCTGTCGGACGCATCTCCACATTGATCTCTGTCCGGTTTCCCACGGCAATCTCCCGGGTTTCCATTCCCACAAAGGAGAACACCAGAATATCATCCGGCTCACATACAATAGAATAATAGCCTTCAGCATCTGAAATGGTCCCCTGTGTGGTTTCCTTGATCAGAACAGTCACTCCGGGAATCGGATTGCCGTCCTGATCGGTTATTCTCCCTCTCACCTCCCTTTCCTGCGCATTCACAATGACCTGGCAAAGAAAGAGAAATGCGAAAAACAATGTTCCAAGCATCATCCTTTTCGATAACTTTGGAACAGCCCCTGTTGGAGCATAAATGAATCTTTTCATAGACATTGAATTGTTTTTTGTTTTATAACCGAGTAAACATATTCTATTCTGTTTATTATTAAGGAAAGAAATTGTGCTGAACGTGACCATATAATTATGGCCATGTGGCCACACTATCGGACAACCTATCCTGAAAGAGACGGACAGGCTGATACAGAACAGATCTTGTCGTGTTTTTTTGAAAAGGTTTTTCTCATAGGTCAGGTTTTTTGTTTAGAGTAAAGAAATGTTTTACCGGCTAATGCAATAAAACGTATTTCCAATTTCCAGCTAATTTTTCTTGTCTGCTTACACAAATGTTTTTTATTCTTGTATAAATGTCCATACCTGTTTTACAAATAGTGAACCGGTATGTTTATATTTCTAACGGTCTGATACCCAGTATTTATTTAAAATAACAATTCCATTTTTCCAGGCATGGAATAATCGTTTGCCCCCTTTCTGATTCACTTGGGGATATGAAATAAAAAAGGGAGAACAATCCCTCCCTTTTT
>Ga0136651_10000131_pt1 | contig 36137 bp, 21 predicted proteins | sample Mar14236cmmetaG_FD_94867 | JGI IMG/M metagenome (GOLD analysis project Ga0136651, IMG submission 94867) | Marine hydrothermal vent microbial communities from Guaymas Basin, Gulf of California to study Microbial Dark Matter (Phase II) - Marker... ... | reverse complement strand
TACAACACAACACGGAATACGATGAACCCGGTGCGCTCTCCACGTTTCGTATTCCGCAATTCTTCCATATTCATAATATTCAGGGAATTTAGCCGATGAGCATTATAACATTAAAAGACCGTCTGTTTTTTAACTTACACCGAAGGGGGAGGTGTTTAAAATAATTATTTCATAAACTATAGGCCTGGATTTTTACATTAACCCGACGAATAAATTCTTGGGCTGAATCTTTTAAGTCCCTCTTGCAGGGACTTGAAACCCTCTCTATAATTAATATATAACCATTAATCTTATAGGGGGAACAGTGTATAGATCTAACTCACAACTATATATCCATTATATCTGGGGAACTTGGGACAGATTAAATCTCATAGATGAAGATATGGAACCAGTTTTGTACAAATACTTGCGGAATAAAAGTGTTGAGCATAAATGTTGGGTTGAACAAATCGGAGGAACTTCAAACCACATTCACATTCTAACCAGATTAACTACATCAATATCTGTAAGTCATTATGCCCAATCATTAAAAGGATCATCTTCACATTTCATATCTCAAATTCATCGACAAAATGAGTTTTTTAAATGGCAAGGGGGCTATGGAGCGTTTTCAGTATCACCTTTTTTTGTCCAGAAGATTTCCGAATATATCTTGAATCAGAAAAACCATCATCAAAAAAATCTTCCAATCAAAAATGGGAGATCTAGCCTTTATCTATCATGTAAACCTCACCTGATGAGGTTTCCCTCCATCAGCCCACGGGTTCAGCCGTTGGGCAAATTAAATGGCTTCCTTTTTAACTTACACCGAAGGGGGAGGTGTTTTAAACAAAAAGGATACGATTTCCTGTGAGGAAACCGTATCCTTGATCATAAATTGGGTAAAGAATTAATCTTCTTCCGCAACCTCGATATCGAGATCTTCCACAACCGTGTCTTCACTGATCTCACCAAGATCGATTTCTGCTTCTGATCCTTCGAGCTCAACGCCTTCTTTATCGCCTGCCACAACTTCATCTTCAGGAGCAGAAGGTCCTCCTTTGAAACCAGTGCCGGCGGGGATCAATTTGCCGATAATCACATTTTCCTTCAAACCAAAAAGTGGGTCGACATCCCCATTGACAGCGGCCTGGGTAAGGATCTTGATGGTATGTTGGAAGGATGCAGCGGACAGGAACGAATCTGTACTTAACGCTGCCTTGGTAATGCCCAGGAGAACATCATCATATTTCAATGGGCGTTTCCCTTCCTGGAGCAGATCCTCATTTTCCTGGATCACTCTCATCCGGTTGGCCAGTTCCCTCGGAAGCGTATCAGAGCCACCTGAGTCGGTCACATTCACTCGAGACATCATCTTGGCAATTACGATCTCAAAGTGTTTATCGTGAATATTCTGTCCCTGGGAACGATACACTTTCTGAACTTCAGAAAGCATATATTTCTGACAGGCGTCACGCCCGCTAATGCGCAGGATATCATGCGTATTCAGTGATCCCTCAGTCAGGCGCTGAGCCGGTTCGACCATTTCTCCATCTTCTACTGCCAAACGGGCATTGCTGGGAATCTCATAATACTTCTCATCTTTAACTTCATAAGAAATAATGATCGTTCTACCTTCAATACGTACTCGGCCGCTATTCCTGGCCAGGAGTTGATTATCTGCATTAAGGGAGGCGACCACATCACCTTCTTCAACCTCATCTTCATCTTTGACGCGTTTTCGCCAGCTCTTCTCCAGCGCATAAGCGTCGCTGATCATTTCACTTTGAGTGACCCGCACCACGCGCATATCGCTGTAGCGGTCAGATTTCTCAATGCTGACCCTGCCGGCGATTTCTGTCAATACAGCTTCACCTTTGGGGGCTTTACGGGCTTCAAATAATTCTTCAATCCTGGGCAAACCTGTAGTGATGTCACTGGCAGCAGCCACACCGCCGGTATGGAAAGTCCGCAGCGTAAGCTGAGTGCCAGGCTCACCGATGGATTGGGCGGCCACAATACCGACTGTTGCACCTTTCTGAACCGGTTCACCACGTCCCAGGTCAAGGCCATAACATTTAGCGCACAAACCAAATTCCAGGACGCAAGTCAGTGGGGAAAACACCTTTACCCTATCAACGTTTGATTTCTGGATCATGCGGGCGATCTCTCGAGAAATCAGTGTGTTCTTTTCAACGAGGACTTCACCGGTTTCCTGGTCAACCACATGGTCCGCCAGAACCCGGCTGAAGACCCGATCCTGCAGGGTCTGACCGGCCACATCTTCTGATCTTTCCAATATGATGCAATGATCGGTACCGCAATCTTCATCGTTGATGATCGCATCCTGGGAAACATCCACCAGCCGTCGGGTCAGATAACCGGCGTCGGCAGTTCTCAAAGCAGTATCTGCCAGACCTTTCCGGGCACCGTGGCTGGAGATGAAATACTCCAGCGCCGTCAGACCTTCACGGAAACTGGAGCGGATGGGGAGCGGGATGATCTGACCGGACGGGTCAGCCATCAAACCTCGCATACCTGCCAGCTGGGAAACCGGACCGAAGCCGCCTTTAGTGGCTCCGGAAAGAGCCATCACAGCCATGTTGCCGTGGGGATCCATGTTGGCTTTTACAGCATCACCAACCAACGAGGTAGTTTTCTGCCAGATATCGATCACTCGATCATCTTGCTCCTGGGATGTCAGCAAACCACGCCTAAAGCTACGTTCCACTACACTGACTTTCTCCAGTGCCTCGGCAACGATCGCTTCTTTTTCAGGTGGGATCTGCAAATCAGCCACAGCAATCGAGTATCCTGATTTGGTTGCGAATTCAAACCCCAGGTCTTTGATCTTGTCCGCTGCCTCGGTTGTAGTGTCATTGTCACAATATTCGTAAATTTCAGTGATCAGGTCTTTTACGTCTCCCTTCACCAATGCCCAGTTCATAAACTGGACTTCATATGGAAGGGACTGATTGAATATGGAGCGGCCAACGGTGGTTTCGATCACCCGTTCCTCCGGGGCATTCATTCGTTCACCATCTTCGTCATACCAGGTTTCCGCCAGGAGTTTAATCTTGGTCGGGATTTTTACCTGGTCCAGGAGGAAAGCGGTCTCAACTTCAATCATGGTTGAGAACGCTCGGCCATCACCTGGATACGGACGTTCGTCTTCCCGGGTCAGGAAAAACACACCCAAAACCATATCTTTGGAGGGCGCGATAATCGGTTCGCCATTGGCTGGTTTCAGCAGGTTTTTTGTGGAAAGCATCAGCTCCCGGGCTTCCGTAACAGCTTTCTGCGAAAGCGGCACATGGACAGCCATCTGGTCGCCGTCAAAGTCTGCGTTGAATGCGGGGCAAACCAGAGGATGAAGTTGAATTGCACTGCCTTCGATCAACTGGATCTCAAAGGCCTGAATACCCAGGCGATGCAAAGTTGGAGCACGGTTGAGAAGAACAGGACGGCTCTTAACGGCTTCATCCAATGCTTCCCATACTTCTGGGCGGTTTCTCTCAATTAATCGCTTGGCGCCTTTGACGTTGGTCGCAAAACCTCGTTTTTCAAGAATCGAGATCACGAAAGGCCGGAACAGCTCCAGAGCCATTTTCTTGGGGAGACCACACTGAGACATCTTTAATTTGGGACCGGACACGATTACGGAACGGCCGGAATAATCCACTCGTTTACCAAGCAAGTTCCTGCGGAAGCGACCCTTCTTGCCCTTCAACATATCACTGAGGGATTTTAATTCCCTCCGTCCACGGCGGGAAAGGGCTTTCCCACGCTGGGAGTTGTCGATCAGCGAGTCTACTGCTTCCTGGAGCATGCGTTTTTCATTACGAACGATCACATCCGGAGCGCCTAGTTCTAGAAGGCGTTTCAGCCGGTTATTGCGGTTGATCACCCGGCGGTAAAGGTCATTCAAATCCGAGGTGGCAAAACGCCCACCATCCAGCTGCACCATCGGACGCAGATCAGGGGGGATTACTGGAAGCACGGTCAGGATCATCCACTCGGGTTGATTTTCTGTTTTCTGGAAAGCATCCACAACCTTCAATCGCTTGATGGCTTTTTTTCGTTTCTGTTTGCTTCCAGTTGTTTTGATCTCGTTCCAGAGATCCTTGGATAAGGCATCCAGATCAAGGCGCTTGAGAATATCGTAAAATGCTTCGGCTCCCATTTCAGCCTGGAAGACCTGCCCCCAGCGGGATCTAAGTTCGCGATACTCCGCTTCTCCGAGGAAGGTCAGAGGTTCCAAGTTCAGCAGTTCTTCTCTCAGGCGTTTATATTCCGATTGCGCGGAATTGATCTCCAAATCCAGATTATCTCTAAGCTGAGTGATCTCCTGGGAGGTTTCTGCCCGGACCCTGGCCACATCCAGTTTGATGTGTTCCAGTTCATTTTCCTTGGCTTCTTTGAGACTTTCTTCGATTTCTGTTAAACGCTGCTTTACAACATCTTGAATATTAGCAATATGGGCGGTGCTGATCTTTTTTCCCTTTTTGACGATCACAACATCCGTCTCAGGGAAGATCAGGTCATCTTTTGCAGCATCATCAACACTATCCTGGAGCGTCTTTTCCAAACGCTGACCCTGTTTGATCACAGGTTCCAGGTCTGCCGCAATTTGTTCAACATAACGGGCTTCTACTTCATGCTGCTGGGCTTCCAGATCTTTGAGGCGGTCTTCCCGTTCAACTTCCTTGGTTTGGATTCCTTCGCTGAAGTCTTTCCCCACCTCTCCTTCTCCGGAGGTAAAACGAGTATCAAGCTGTTCCAGCGCTCGTTTCCGGCTTTCTTCATCTACATAGGTGACAATATACTGGGCAAAGTACAAAACCCGGTCCAGGTCACGGCGTGACATATCAAGCAAACGCCCCAGAATTGAAGGGATCCGGCGGGAAAACCACAGATGCGCCACCGGGGCTGCCAGTTCGATATGCCCCATGCGCTCCCGGCGAACCGCTGAACGGGTAACTTCAACACCGCATTTGTCGCAAACGATACCTTTATAACGAATGTTTTTGTATTTTCCACAATGACATTGGTAATCCCGGGTAGGACCAAAGATTGCCTCACAGAACAGACCATCTTTTTCCGGGCGCAAACGCCTGTAATTGATGGTTTCTGGTTCCAGGACTTCCCCGTATGACCAACTGCGGATGATTTCTGGTGAAGCTATCCCAATTCGAAGTTTTTGTATCCCCTTAGTTTTCACTCGGAAACCTCCTGTATGATCGCGCTCTCAACCGATTAACGCTGCAACCCTCACCAGCCAAACCTTAGTATCTGTTTCCCTCAATAATCGACCTTATCCCTGGCTGATAACTCCGCTGAGCGATCAGTCCGATGAAACCTTCTAGATAATCAATTGTGAGATCTGTTTGTGTCCAAAAAACGGCACCGCCAGTTAGAACAGATGTTTTAGTACAAGCACGCACAAAAACAAGCACAAAAGAGTACGCTCTTTAGCGCTCGCATCATGTGAGGGGATTGATATTTAACATGCAACTTGCTATTATACAGGTTGAAGGGGGCTCAGTCAAGAGGACTTCCTTGTTTTCTGGGGTTTTTCACTGACCCAGTCTCCCCGGATTTCCCCCATTCGATCACTGCAGGAACAGTCTACCACAATACAGGGCTTCTTTCCATGATTATTGTGGCTTGTGTTTCTTTTCCGGCTGGCGAATTGGAATGGCCAAAGAAAAGGTACTGCCAGCTCCCAGCTCGCTTTTTATCCAAGCGTCACCCCCGTGCTGCTCGGCGATAGACTTGACAATTGCCAACCCCAATCCGGTTCCACCTTGTTTATCCTTTTCCCGGCTTTCGACCCGGTAAAACTTCTCAAATAAGCGCTGTTGGTCCACCGGGGAAATGCCGATCCCATTGTCTTCAACCTCGAAGATGATCTTTCCGTCCTCTAATGTATAACGGACCCAGACATTTCCACCCTGCTGATTGAAATTGATAGCATTATCTACCAGGTTCCTCAATGCCTGTTGGAGCAAGGCTTTATCGGCCGATATAAATGGAATCGTCTGATTAGGTGGTGATACATGCAATTTGATCTTCTTCTGGGAGGCCCTGATCTTAAATGAATCTGCTACCTCGGAAACAATATCCGGAGCCGAGATCATATCGAGCTTTAATCCCACTTCAGCCTCAATCCTGCCCAGGTCAAGCAGGTTTTGAACCAGGTGAGACATGCTCTCCACACCGGTGATGATCTTGTGGACATAGTTCTGCTGTTGGTCATTTAGTTCACCCACCATTTCCAACATGGTGGCGTAGCCCCGCATCAATGTCAATGGCGAACGCAAATCATGGCTGACGGTGGCAACAAAATCAGATTTCAATTCATCCATTTCCTTAAGCTGGGAAATATCCCTCAGCACACAAACCCGGCCCAATTGATGTTCCCCCGCGATCACAGGGGAGGCAGTCGCCAGAAATACCCGGCCGTCTTTCAATTTAACCTCTCTGGATGATCTCCCACTTGGCGCGCCATCCAACAGCTCGATCAATTCTTGCTGATCGGTAATCCCTTTGATGGATTCCCCAATCCCAAAATCATGTTCGATTCCCAGAAGCTCAGCTGCAACCGGGTTGGTCAGGAGCAGCTTATCCTGATGGTCAAGCACCAATATGGGGTCGGGAGTGGAGGCAAGAATTGCGGCCAAACGCTTCCTGCCAATCTCGGCCTTTCCAAACAGTGAGGAATTTGTAGCTGCCAGGGCCGCCTGGCCGGCCAGGGTAACGATATAACGCACTTCGCTGTCAATAAAATTATGTGGTTCAAGATACGCCAGCCAAATGGCGCCATAATATCCCTGTTCATGTTGAAGGGCAACTATCAGGATCGCTCCTGGAACGGGATCATCTTCATCAAGATCAAGTAGGGGCATTCGGGCGGGATTGGATAAAATCACCGGTGATCGATTGCGGGCCAATTCCAGGATCTGAGAATCCAGGTACGCAAATGCCTCGGTATCTTCCCCCTGTCCGATGCTGGTCATTTCAGTACCTTCAGAAAATCCTTCCGGAAGGACGTCCGCATCCAGCACAATCCGGGCTGAACTGGCCCCTATCTCAAGGGCAGAGGACAGGATCGTATCTACCGCATCTCCCATCTCTAGAGAAGATGCCACTCCCTGGCTGACAGTAAGCAAACGATTGAGTTCTACCATGCGATTCTTTAAACTCCGGCGCATCTTTTCAAATGCCCGCCGCAGCTGCCCTACCTCATCCACGCGAGGGGTCAAGCGCAAGGGATGGTCCAGTTCCCCCTTAGTGATCCGGTCAGCTTCTTCCGTCAATACGTGAAGCGAGTCAGCAACTGAGCTCAACCCAAAATACATCACCGCCATCGTGATCAAAGCTATCAAAAGCACCACGCCCGATAAAGGCGCTGCCAGATCGAGGGCCAGCTGCTGGGATTTGACTGCCGGCATGGTCAGCATCACTGTCCAGGGCCGCCCAAGCGCAGACCGAATATATACCAGCTGGCGAATGCCATCTGAAGTGGTCTGTTTTGAAAAAACTTCTTCATGGCGCAGATCGAAACTCGGGAAGAAGACCCCAAAGAGATTTTCTTCCGAAGAATACAAAACCCGGCCTTGTTCATCCAGCAAATATCCCACTCCACCCAGCTCGTTTATGCTTTTTAAGTCACTAAGAATGGGCTGTGTGAAGGGATTCGATTCCAGGTCAACCAATCCAACCAGCACCCCGGAGGTCTCTCCTTCAGGCGCTGAAATGCTCCCCATAAAGGTTATTAATGTTCTATTCCCGATACCAGAAGGGGGCGAGACATACACTTGAACCGGCACGCCATTCAAGGCTGATCCCAGCCCGGCCTGGAATTCTGGAGAAAAGGTCAGATTCTCGGTGGTCTGGTCGGGGTAGGCGCTGAACAATTCAGTATTAGCGTCAAAAAGATAAAATTGGGAGAAAAAAGGAATGGCCCGGAAGTTTTTCCGCAGCACCTCATCCAGATCCTCAGGGGCGGCAAAATCTCCCGAAAGGTCTGAAGCATACTGGCTGATCAAACTCTGCCCTGTATTAAAGAAAAAGGGAATCTTATTTGTGGTTGTCCTGGCGATATTCTCCAACTGGGATTGGACCATCTTTTCCGCCGACTTCCCGGCCACGAACCAGTTTACAAGCAATAGGACCAAAACCAACACCAGCGTTAATGAGACTACATATTGAAGGAAGCGAATCTTTATACTGCTTTCAGATGGAGAAGGTTTTAACTTGGCTTTGATCCCATCCGCCCGGGGAAAAGCCACCAGGGCAAATTCCACGATCAAGCCAGCAATCGCAAAACAGGCCGCCACAGCCGCCACCCCAGTCCGAGCATTCGAGATTGCAAAGTCAAGATTTTCTACGACAGATCCTGACGCCCAGAAAAAAGCTCCCGTGATATTTACCAAGGAATGGACAACTGCGATTAACAGGCTGGCCAGAAATGGACGTCTTAAAATACTGAACATAGCAGTTCGATAACGCTGACGGATGGCAACTGAGACCAGCATAGCAAAAAATGTGAACTCAATGACAGTAAAAGGAGAATGCGTATCCCAGTACGCCAGGCATATACCGGAGATCAACCCGATCACTGAGGCGCTGGTAGGACCCAATACCCAGCCGGCTATTAGCGCCGGGACGGCAGCCAGTATCATCAAGGCACCGCCAGTTGGTTCCAAAGACATATTTGGAAGCGGTATTGCCCCCCATTCTGGCAAGCGTACTCCCAGCAAAAGGGCTGTGATAGGAGCCAGGGTCATTAGAATACCGAACAGGAACCACTGCTGTTCCTTCATTTCACGCTGGTAGACGCGCCAATGCCAATTCCCGTACACCAGTCCAGCCGCCAGCACTATCAATGCCAAAATTCCCAGCTTATTTGAGGGCCAGATCATATATGCAGGGGCGTTAAATAGGGTAAGAATGAAGGGCATCATTTCCTGGATTATATTGATCGCAGATGGTTGAAATCCATACTCGATTATAGCATGGTTCATCCCTCAATTTTCCCCCTAAGATTTCTGGAAGGTGCGTAAATCAATCCTCAGGTTCAGGGAAAACCACCGGCTTTCCCGCCAGGATCTTCTCGTATTCAGCATACACACCGCGGTACGATTCAGGCAGCAGGGCTGCCAACCGCGCCATACTGTAATCAGTATTATATTGGCGCATTAATCTTCGTTTCTCGCCTCGTCCATCAATGGGAGGCAGTTTGAACGGTTCTCCAACGATCATCTGAATTGGTGGTCGTTTTCCTCTTATTCCTTTTTTTAGGAAATCCATCGTGTTGCCGATCACTGCCACAGGTAGAACTTCCACATCTGCCTGATCAATAATATAGGCGACACCTGGTTTCCCGCGTCCTAATCCAGGAGAATGTGATCTTGTCCCTTCCGGAGAGATCATCAGGGGACGGTCAGCTTCAAAAACTTGTTTGACCTGCTTGAAAACATCTTTGTCAAACTGAGTCCTTTTCACCTGGACACCTGACCACATTTTTACAACAATCGACACCCCTGGCCGTGACCAAACGGCTGCTCCCCCAATGATCTCAAGGTACGTTGGCCAAAAAGCAGCGATAAAAGGGACTTCAACAAGTGAGACATGGTTGAAAATTGCGACATATTTATTATGATTGGGAATATTCTCCATACCATATAATTCTACTTTTCCAAGAAGGTGAAAAAAACCTCTGAAGAAGACCCTTAAAAATCTCCTGTTAATCCTGGTCCAAAAAGGTACGTGGTATCGATCTTCCATATTATTCCTTCATCGTGCTCAGGGCAATTTTTTCGATTTTTGAAACAACCTCTGCAATACTCAGGTCGTCAGTATTTATTAAAACCGCATCCTCGGCCGCGCGTAACGGGGCAACTTCTCGTGTTGAATCGATATTATCCCGTTTTTCTAGCTTTTTCAGGACCTTTCGCAATTCGACATCTTCCCCCCGATCCACTCGCTGTTTGTACCTGCGATTGGCTCGTTCTTCAACGGATGCGTCCAAGTAGATCTTCAAATCGGCTTCTGGCAGGACAACAGTGCCAATATCCCTGCCAACCATTATCACTTTTCCAACCAGCCCGATCCGGCGCTGTTGCATGGTGAGCGCTTTTCTTACCCCAGGGTAAGCAGATACTCGAGAAACTCGCGAGTCCACTTTTTTCTTTCTGATTTTCCAGGTGACATCGATACCATCAGCAATGACATCATATTCCCTGCCATCATCCTTTGATGGGGGGGCAACATCGATTTTGATCCTATCCGCCAAATCAGTTACCAGGGCTTCATCTTTGGTCGAAATATTCTTGTGCAAAGCCAGCCAGGTAACAGCCCGGTACATCACGCCTGTGTCAAAAAACAAATAGCCCCACTTTTCCGCCAACTGATTGGCAATGGTGGTTTTTCCTGAAGCGGCAGGTCCATCAATAGCGATGATATTTGGGTATTTCATTTTCCTCGAATTTATAAAGCTCTGCTTGGCCTGATACTAAGGGTCGAGATCTAATAACCTGAATAGATATCGTTTCGAATCCAGAGGATTATATCCTCTTTTTCCACCGGTCCTGATCGAAAAGCAATCCAGCTTATCCAATCAGCGGGAATGATTCCATCCCATCCCGGCCGGGTTTCCAGAACAAAATCCTGGCCTCGGTACATTTCCTGATCAACCAGGAAATAATCTATCCCGGAAGTGATGATCACCGGGGGTAAATCTTCCGAGTCCAATGATTCCTGGTATTCAAGCCCTTCCAGGCCGCGCAGCTCCCAGCGCAATATATCCCAGGAACCGAGTACCACTCCCTGGATTGCTTCTCCGCGTCCGGTGTAAGTTATGCTGGCATCATAAATAGATTCTTGCAGTAATCTGGTCTGTCCCGCTCCAGAACCATCAGACCACAATGCCCTGGGGTCAGCCTGGCGGAGATAACTTCCCTGGACCAATGCAGAAAGCATGTAGGTCATCAGCAACGCCCCCGAACCAAGGCCTAATCCTTTCAGGGACACAGGCCAACCCCATTCAGAGGCAGCAATAGTCATTGACAATATCACCAAAGCCAGCGAAGCCGCAATTAATCCCATCTGCAGCAGAACGGCCTTTGGATTCTCTCCCTGGAAAACCATGCCGGTAAATGTCAACCAATTCAGAACGATCAAAACGCCAACCAACCCGGCTATCGCATAAACACCCCAAAAGTCTTTCGCCAGTTGATAAACTCGGATCAGCTCCCTGGCAGCGGCGACCCACAGAGGGAATACCAACCATATCAAATCAACCGCCTGCCGACCAGGAATGATCAACAAAACCAGCAGGGAGAGTCCAAACCAGATCGAGGAGATCTTTCCAATCTGATCATCTTTTCGCCAGGCTGAGATAAAACCTGAACTACCAAAAACCAGGATCAATGGATTGCTTACAACCAGGTTGATCAATAGGCGCAGAGCCAAAAAACCATCAAATTGGATCAGGCTAGAGAGAAATTCCGGCACCGAACCTGTCCAGGCGCTTAATCCCTGGAAATTTCTAAGGAAAAAAGATCCTACCAGGAAAATCAATACCAGCGGGACCATAAAAATTTCAAATATCTTCGGCAGCTGCCCTTTTTCATTTCGAAAGATTGCCGAGCGGTTTCGGGTATATGACCTGAGGTCAAATAAACCAAGCAGGCTGCTCACAAATACGGTTAATACCAGCAGCAATGATCCCAGCCAGAAAGCAGGTCCGGAAAACAGCCCCAATCCAAGGAAGATCGCCAGCCAGCGTAGCTTTCCAGTATCGAAGGCTGCTGCTGCCAGGAGAAGAAAAACCAGGGCAGGCATCGTACTGGCTGCAATCCTGGATACTGAAGTCAAGGCCGGGTCAAAAGCCAATCCTGCAGCCAGGATCAGCGCTGGTATCTGGCCCAGGCGCTTCCTCAGGAAAAATGGCACCCAGATGATCAGACCGCCAATCAAGGCCGGCCAGAATCGGGCCAGGAAATCACTCCCGCCAAATAAGGAGAACAGGATCTCAGTAAAGGCCAGGTAGCCAACCTGAGATCCAATGGGGATATGCTCTCCCAGATGGATCTGCCAGGCCTGCAACGCCCAGGATGCTTCAGAATCTACCAGGGGTGTTCTCCCCAGCAGGGTCAGGCGCAGCAGTAAGGCCGCCATAAAAATCAGGCTGTATATGAATATTTCTCTTGTTATCCTGGTTTCTTTGTTCATACTATCCAATCCAGTCATAAGGTGTTCTGGTATTACTATACTTCTATTTATTTTGAAGAAGCCGGTGGAACCTGGAAGATCGTCAGCCGTTCATTTTGATATACAGGCTGAAGGTGCATAATAAATTTATCGGAGTTCAGCCCATTGGGGCAATTATCGCTGCCAACGGCGTACTTGGTATATTCCGCATCGCCAATCGCCAGGTAAAGAACATTATACTTTTCCAACAAATTTTTGGCGACTTCCCACTGATGGGTGCAGTAGAGTGTAATCAGGTCTTCTTTACGGGGGTTCACTATTTCAGCGTTTCCACGCCACTGGATCTCATGGAAATCCCAACCCAGAATTGTAGAATTTCCAGTATAGGTGGATAAACGGGAAAGGGTAGGAGAATAACTTTCACCTGCGGCTTCGGCAATGACCCCGCTGGGCTCATTCCGAAGCCATTCCACAGCCTGATAATCGGAATCCGGATAAAGATAAGCTCCGTCCAAAGTCAAACCAGCCTCTCTGGTGAAGTTATTTGTCTTGGATTGTAAGCCCAGCACGGGGTAAAACAAACCCATAAACATAGACAAAAACAAACCACTATAGATCAGATAACGCCAGGGAGTTTTCAGTGATTGAATCAACCTGACCGTACCATAGGCGGCTGCAATACTCCATAACAGCCAGGCCTGATAATAGAATTTAAATATTGTGTTGATCCTGTATCCAAACAGGTCTTTCAGGAATATGAACTCGGGGAACAAAACCAGTGCCATGCCGGCAACGATCAATACCAAAACAAAATTGTTGGCAGATTTTTGGGGCAGATGGATCCCACTCTTTCCCTCTGGTTTTTTATAAAATAACAAACCCCATCCCAGGATTGAGAGAGCTATGAGAGTGATCAGTGTGCCTGGGAGCATAACCCTGCGTCGCAACCCTTCGATCAGGACCTGGCCAATTTCCAGCCCCCCCACCGAACTCAGGAATAGGGTAAGCAGCTCATTTCCGTCCGCCCTCAACGGGAACCAGGCCAACATTCCGATCATCAACAGCATAAGAATGAATAGGCCCAGAACCAGCAACCCCGTAAGTGCCAATCCAGAAGCCACGTTTCCAGTGGGTTCCTTTTTCTTCCAGGCTGCGATCAGCCAGGCAAAAATGGGTACCAATAACGGTCCAAACATGACCCAAAACTGGTTCCCTTTGGTGATATATAAAACATTGGGGATGAGACCGCCGGCCTGGGAAGCAAATCCGAGGTACCAGGGCAAATACATCACGCCGCCAGTCAGGCCCAGGGTAGCGCCAAAGAACAGGAAATCCTTGACGATCTCAACGGTTTGCCAATCTACCCGCTCTCGCTGGTTGCGCAGGGCATATACACCGGCCAATATGCCGACATACATGGGAAAGTTCCAGATATTCAGGAAAGCCATCCCGCCTGCCAGCCAGGCCAGGATCAGGAAGAATAGCGGGGAAATTTCAATAGGTACCAGCCCAAGCCAGCGAAACGATTTACCTTTGGGACGCAGAAAAAGCGCCAGGCCAAAACCCAGGATCAGGAAGACATATGGAATTGACAAAACATGGGGATGAAGGTCACCCAGCAAGAATGAAAAAAGCGGGAATTCACTGATCACCTCTCTGCCATACCCGGAAAAATTATAGTCCTGGATCACCCGGGAAGCGCGCCACCACCACCAATGGCCAAATGAGTCTCCAACAGGCGGATCAACCAGGATCTGGATATCCAGCCAGTTCCAGAAAGGCGAACTGGCCTGGTCAGGCAACCCTTGCCAGAAAAGTCCTTTGGCGTGTAGGTAGTGCAGGAAACCTTCCCAATTGCTGAGGATCAAGGTAAAAAATGGACCTAATAAGGCCGGCAGGAGTTGAGAGGTTTTTTTGCCAGTCCTCAATGCCAGCAGGTTATACAAAACACCAAAAGAGCCCACTGCAGTCAACCCAAACGTTAGCGATACACCCAGGTTGAAGGCAACACTGCCGAGCGTACCGGCAAACTTGGCCAGCATCGCAACCAGAACATAGCCAAAGTAATAATAAGAAATCGCATAACCAGACAACCAGGGATCATGGGGAGGAAGGCTTTCAGAATATAAGATAGCATTGATAAATGCCAGCTCCATCGGTTTTTCTGTCCCAAGGATCTCGGGGTTCAAAGAACGGATCAAGGCCCAGCCAGCAAAAGCCGCTAGAAAGAGGAGTTCAGTGGTCAGAATCAAACGCCAGCGGGATTGGATCCAATCCCGCAAGTCATCAATCCCTTTCTTTTGAAGAACAAAAAAAACAGCTCCAATAACCAGGAGCAGCGTAAAGATCAATCCAGCCAGGTTATTGGCTGTAAACCCAAGACGTCCCAGGATCCAGTACAAATAACCCCAGAACATCAAACCAAATATCTTTGCAAAGGTAAATCCGCGGCCCGGGATATCAGAGAGCACATGAAATAACAGGGGAAAAACTATCCATCCCAGAGCAGTGACAAGCACATACCAGGCTATGAAATCAAGCATAATATTTCCTAATCAGCTACTGAGATCGTTTGATAGATAGTAGTCTCCTGGCTTTGATAAACCACCTGCCAAAGGGTACCAAGACCTTGATCAAACTTACTTATACCCTCTGGAAGAGATTTGGCACGCTCCAGCTGGCCGACAATAATATAACTGACATGATACTTCTCAAGGAATTCCCTGGCTGCTCCCAAATCGGCCGTATCATAAAAGACGTTCACGTCCTCCACCCTGGAAAAGACCCAGTCGTGAGGCGTCAGGGTTCGCTGTTGGCGCTGGTGCCAGTTCCATCCCACAACGCCCGGCAGCCCTGTATATACAGTGTACCTTGTGGCCCAGTGGTATTCAACCTGATTGGCTTCCACAATAACGGGCGATCCTTGAATATTATCCTGCATCCAGCGGATCGCTTCATAATCCTGGGATAAATCCAGCGCTGTATCCAGATCATGATAAGTGGCATACTTCATGAACTCCATACCATCTAGAGTATGAGGCGCATCTACCACCATCCTGTCTTTGACCTTTGCCACACCACCCAAAATCGGGTAAAGGGCAGCCCCGCTCAGTAAGATCATAAACAGAACTCTCCAGGTGATCCAGAAAGGTGATTTCCAATTTTTTGCCATGGGGATCAACCAGAAAAGGGCAGCAGCAGCGCTGACTGACATCAAGGTCCAGGCTTGCAGGTAGAACTTGAATACCGTGTTCATCCGGCCAATATCGCCTTCCACATACACCAGCTCCACCATCAGGGTGATCGCCAGGCTGGTACCGATCAGGAATAGAACAACTCCTTTCATCAGGGTCTGCCCGGGCCGCAATATCAACACCAGGGCCCAAACCATAACCGGAAGGACGAACCAGATAATGTGAACGCCACCGCCGATAAGAGTGAACCCACCCACAGATAAATCATTTTCGAGGGTGACTCCAAAGCTAATTATGATCACCATCATGATCAGCAAACCAGCGATGATCAGCTCCCGGTATTTCTTCAATTCTCTGAGTGCCGAAACTGGCGTTTTCGCCATCCAATCCACAGTTTCCGCAAACATCCAGCTGACAAGGATCAGCAGGAAAAATCCCCAATGAGTGAAATACTCTCCCAGCGGAGTGTGAGTACCAAACCAGGGTTTGATGCTGGTGTATCCTTCACCGTACCAGTTTGCATAGGGCTGAAAAGTGATGAAAGCAAAAACGAGGAAAAGCAGCAGTCGCAGTGCTGGATTGAACCAGTTGTATCCCTGTTCTTTACTTTCCTGCCACCAGGCATAGATCATGGCGGCAGTCCCCAGGGCAAGGTAGGGATAAAAGTCCCAGGTATTTGTCGGGCGCAGAACACCTACTGCTAATCCACCAAACAGTGTAACCCCAATCATATTTCCAAAACTGTACTTATTAATTCCTTTTTGGCGGATTGATTTTATGATCGACAATACCCAGGCAAACGCCAGAACAGTCAGCGGTAGAGAAATGAAGTGGGCATGGGGATCCCCGTAAAGGAACGTGAAAAAGGGGAATTCAGTGATCGGTCCGCCATGTTCGCCACCAATCACGCGGCTGGGATTCCAATACCATTCATCCATCCTGTAATGCAGTGTTGGAGTATTAAAAAGCTGGACAAACCCCAGCAAGGTCCATTTGAAGCGTTGGAAGAAATTGCCATCAATAACATTCACACCAGCTGAGGCCAGCCGTTGAAGCCCCCTTAACACCATCTGGATTACGCCCAGGTTACCAAAAATAGCCAGACCCAAAACGCCTGATCCGCCAGCAAGATAAGGCATATCCTGGAGTTTATGTTTGGAGATATTTCCATTTAACAGGTTCCAGACAATCGAAAAAGCTCCCAAACCAAGCAACATGAACAGGGTGGGAAGGATCAGATTATAGGCAATTGAAGGCACTATGCCCAGTAACTTGGTCAAAACGCCAACAAATACAAATCCGTAGTAGTAATAATTGATATACCCACCCGCAAACCAGGGATCATAGGGCGGGAAGGTGGTACTTTTTATGACCGCGTTGAAATACGAGAAATCCATCGGCCTTTCACCACCCTTCCAGGGATGCCACAGGTCAGGATTTCCAAAGCGGATCAAGATGGCGGTCAGGAACAGGGCCAGAGCGAGGATCTCGATGGTCAGGTAATATCTCTTTGCTTCTTTCCACTCTTGAAGCAGATCATCCCGTTGGCGGTAACCGGCATACAGGCCGCCACAGGCCAACAACAATAACACTCCCACAATGGTGCTTCTCAGGAAAGGAACTCCGGCGGAGCCCGCCAACCAGACCAGATAGGAGAGCAGCAGAAGTCCAAAAGTGCGGGCCAGGGGATATCCTTTATCAGTTAATCCGGGTAAAACCAAACGCATGAGGGGGTATACCAACAAACCGATCAGAAATACAGCTGCATACCAAAGAACCAGCCCCACAACCTGGTACTTGTTCTGGAAGGAATCATAATCAAAGAAATCGCTCCAGGTTCCACCTTCCTGCTGTTCAGCCAGTCGATCAATCGGCAGCAGCAAATTTCCCGGATGGTTTTCGGCTTGTTTGGGCGTAATGTGGATCACTTTGCTCAAATCCACTGCCGCCAGGATGTTGGCTGCTTCACTGAGTGAAAAATCATCAGTTTTCTGAAAGATGAAAACTTTGGGATGGTCGTATACAGTAAATGCTTCCTCTGCCGGTTGGTCATTGACCACGATCGGGCCAATAGTGGGATTGTTTTGGAAGGATTCGATCAGCGCAAAACCCAGGGATCCCTCAAAATCACCGGGGCGGGCCTGGTTATAACAATTCTCAATACTGATCTCTACCGGACACCCCATCAGCTGGCGGTAATATTCGGTTGTCAGCGGGTATCTCTCCGGGATCCTGGTAGTCGTGGCCCACTGCCGGCTGGATGTGATCATTATGTAATCTGACTGGTCCAGGGTGAAAAGAAAACGATCCAGTTTTTCAGGATTGTCATCCCAGTATAATTCAAAATTCAAACCACCCCGATAGATACCTCCAAAGGGGTCATATCCCTCCATCCGGAGGGGAATTCCGTCATCCCAGGAACTCTCATTCGCTATACCGGTCCCCTGGATACTGATCGCTCCTGCCGGATCCAGGACTGCCACCCAGAGCTGATACACTTCACCAGCACTGAAATAAACCGTATCAGAAAAGGTGATTGTTCCTGAAGAAGAACCTTCCTGGAAGGAGAATAAGCCTGTTTCCTCTGCCAGCTTCTGGCCGGAAGAATCGTTTATCCTGACCTCTATGGTCAGCGGTGAAATCGAAGGATTTTGGTTTATGATGTGCGGGAAATACAGGGAGGATACCTGGCCGTCAAACTTGGAGTCGAAACTGGTCAGCCAGCCTGAATTGCCCTGGATGATCAAACCTTCTTGGTAAGAAAGCAGCTGTTGATGGCTTTCACCTTCCCCCTCCACTATCAATGTTACAGCACCGGGAATATTCTCAAAGATCCAGCGCGTTGCGGTTACCCTGGGCTGCGGGTCAGTATAAATGCGGGAAAAGGCAAAGGCCCATCCGGCAGTGAACAACAGTGAAAACACTCCGGCGGTGATAATGACGGATTTTATCAATCCTTGAGGCAGGTTCCAGCCGCCAATCTTCAATTTCCCATCTTTGAAGGCTTCCCAGGCCTCTATCAGGATCCAGGCCGCAAAAACTGCCAGCAAGGGGTAAATAGGAAGCTGGTAACGCATGGTGCTGTTCCACTGCCTGGACTGCCAGACGAAATACAGGCCTGTCCAGGTCCACAATACCAGGTGGGGTTTCCAGGCTCGCTTGGAAAAGATCTTCCATCCCATCCAGGCAAATCCAGACCAGGCCAACAAACCGAATGGAATTCCCAGACCCCAGATCACCATATTCTGGAGGGAGAACCAGATCGGACGCCTGGCCCACTGCAGAGCTGGCGGGTAATCAACATCTCCTGAGGTTTGAGCCTGGAGTGATCTCAATCCCGAAACCCAGGTTTCATTCAGCCCTACATTAAAGAAGCCTGGTCCATTAAAGGCATAAGGCTGACAGATCCGGAAAGTTACCAGGCTGACTAATGCTGCCAAAACAAGGTACAAGAAGATCTTGGGGATCTGCTGGTCCTTTTTTTCATCGTCCAGGCCCAGCCAGTAAACCAGTGCCGCCAGGGGCAGAGTGATGGCGACGGGGGCAGCATTGATCTTTGAGGCAACCGCCATTCCCAGAGCGACCCCAAACATCAAATATGACACCAGGTCAACTTTCCCTTTCCTGGCAGTTATCACTTCCACTGCAAAATAGACTGCCAGTAAAGTAAAAAAGGTTGTAAAGGTATCAACCGTGAAGAAATGGGATTGTTGGATCTGAAGGACCGCAAACGCGGAAAATGCAGCACCCAGGATCCCTACCCGCCTGTTATAAAGGCGGGTGCCAATAAAAAATACCAGCACAACCGACAATAGATCCATAATCGCGGACATAGCCCGGCCGACCAGGTATATGCTTCCGTATCCAGTAGAGCCAACCAGTTCCGCCACATACCTGACCATAAATATCGGCAGCGTACCGTATACAAAGAAACTGTGTCCCTGGTTATTTGGATTTAAGGTTGACTGCGAAGTATCAAAATAGCCGGATGCGGATTCCACGGGCATTAAACTGGATTCCACCATTGTTAAGAATCGTTCGTCAGGATGCAGATGCTGCTCAACATCCCAGTCGAGACCAACAAAACGTAGGTATGCCCCGGCCGCCAGGATAAGAATTAACAGCCCGGCTGCCAGCCAAGTCTTCAGATCAGGTTTTGTATTTTTATCCATAATTTAGCTGCCGCAGTTTTACTGCAGCACATAATAAAGCATGAAATCACGGCCTTCAACTTCAGATTCAAACCTCTCAATAATACCATCGGGGTATAAGTCCTGCAGGATCTGGAAGGTTTCTTCATCGTCTGGTTTGAAAATATACAATTTGGGTACTTCTGCCATTTCAGTGCCCGGGATCTCTGTCTGCCAGAGAGCAAAATCCCTGACCTGATCAATGGCATTGATTCCTACCAGCCGGGTGTCCACCCAATGAGGATAGGGAACCACCCAGGCATGGTCTTCATCTCCGATCGTATCAGCGAATTCTTCGATCACCGCTCCGATCTCAGAAGTATTCCAGGCGCTGGACTTGAACTGCTGGTAATAATCCACAAAAACCAGCCTGGCATTGGTTTGCATGCTGATCCCTGCCAGAAGCAGAACGATAGCAGTCGAGATCCATTTACCCGCCCGGCCCGGAAGACTGGACCTGAGATTAGTAACGAGATTCTCAACAGCGATGGCAATGATAAGAAATACCGGGATAATTGCTCCTCCCGTGCGATTCAGGGAAGGATTCTCATCGGGGAATGCAATTGAGAGAATTGAAGGCAGCATTAACAGCGGGATCAATAACAGCAAGGCCAAGTCCATCCAGTGGCGTTTCTTTATATAGCGGATCACCAACAGAATCACACCCAGACTCAACATAGCCCCTGACACCACACCCAGTGCCGGCCTGCCCGGGATCGAATGAACCCAGATCTGGCCGTTATCCCACTGGAACATGATCAGCGCTTTCCATAGATTTGCAAGGAATATAGCCAAGACTGAACCCGACAGAGCCGTTTCCACATCTGTCATCCTGGTTAACATCCGATAAGAGAACCCGGAGTAGTTTGTCGAAACATACCGACCCAGGGGTAGAAAAACGATCAAGGAAATCAAACCCACCAGCAGCAGGGCAATCACAGCCATGCGGCGATTATCTTTTGATTTTGTATGCAAGAAATAGATCAGCAAGATCAGGATCACTGCAAATGGCACTATCCTGAAGGGGCTGTATCCATGCAGTCCGATGCCCAAAAAAAGTCCAGCAAAAAGGAAATCATTCCATTTTTTTCTCTTAATACCGCGTACCAGGAAATATATCGTTGGTGCGACAAAGGCCGGATAAAGGGCAAATCGCAAAGCTACCCGCGAGATCACATTAGGCCAGTAGGCAATGCCAGCGAAGAACATTGCTAAAAGGCCAACTTCCTTATTCTTGATATCCCTGCCAAGCAAATAGATAAATGGAAGGGAAAACAGGCCAGCCAGACAGGTGCCCAATTTTAGGCTTAGAAAAGATATTCCCGTGCCAAAGATCTTCGCCACGGCAGCAGTCAGGTACATTTGAAATGCTTCCCGCCCAGTATTGCGGGGGAAGAATATAAAGTGGTTCCCCCTAAGCACATCTGTGACATCAATAAGTTTTTCGGCATGATCGCTGAACATTTCCGGCGGGACCTGGTTCAGCAAATAAAACCTATAGAACCCCGCCAAAAGGAACACAGCAGCAACCAGGATCATCCAGGGAGTGACCTTAAATCCATCACTAATGAATTTGTGCCAGGTGGTTTTGATTTTTCCCAGCCAATCTTCAGGGATTCGGAGGGACCACCAGATCAATCCCAACCCAGTAATCCAGATGATGACATTCAAGAAGTTGAATAAATTGCCGGTAAAAAAGAAAAAAGCCAGCACGGATAAAACAATGCCAACCAGGAATGGGATCCAGCGAATAGAAAAATCGCTCGCTTCTCCTTCATCCGGAAGAAGAGAATCCAGTTTCCAATCCTTAAATAAAACCAGCAGCAGCAATCCTATCCCGGCTGCGACATAGAAGAAGATCATCAAAGCTGGAGAGCGGTTGTCAGGTTCGCCGAAAATCTGGGCAGTGATTGCAAATAATGATGGCAGGAATACCAGATATTTCTTCCAGGAACCTCTGTCTGGGTCGTTCCCGGACTGGATTGGCTCATCCAGCTCTGGCCCCTGCTCCGCAGGAGGAATTACCAGGCTGCCTTTGCGCCAGAATGTCAGTTTCTCTAATACGTAATCAAGGACACTTGGTTCTTCCATATATACCTGCTCTTAGAGTAAATCAGATCATTCAATCCGTCTAGCTATATAAAAAGAATATACGCCCTCAGGGCTCCTTGGATCACAATCATAATGTGGTCTGACCAACCGATCGGTCAGGAATAAATTCCAGCGAGTGGGAGCCAGGATCCAGCGTCCAAAGATAAGTTTTGAAACCCAGGATGGCACCCCAAAATAGTGGCCCCATTCCAGAATATGCAAAGCTGCTGGACGAAAATAATCCCACGAGTCCTCGATCTCAAAGCCAAATTTCTTCAGCCTTTCTTTCCAGACATCATAGGAATCACAATTATAATGCCGCGAGATCCGATTGAAAAACCCCCGGTATAAATCTGCTAATCCCCCTAACTTGATCCTGTCCAAACCATTGCTGACCGACAGCGTATCCAGAAACCGGTGATTTGGCACACAAAAGATGAAGGGGGCTCCCGGTTTCAGCACCCGGGCGGTCTCCTCAATGACTAGATCCAGATCAGGAATATGCTCCAACACGGAATTGCTGACCGCACTGGAAAAATAATTGGAAGGATAGGGCATCCGGTCACCTTCTGCACATACCAGGTCCTGGTAGGATGACCTGGTACTTGCTTCTCGGATCGGTCCCCACCAGGGATCCAGACCCATATCCAGCGGTTCTTGAAAAGCCAGGCTCGCAAAATGACCATCTCCACAACCCAGATCCAGGGCAGGTCCCGGCAGAGAGATATCCTTATAAAAACGAGCCTCAATCGCACGCAGTAAGGCCCGGAAATAGGGAAGTTCCCTTAAATGAAGTGTTAGATAATCTTTCAAGACAGATTCCCGCGTAGTTCTTTGTAAATCGTTTCATACGCTGCCGCGTTCACCAGGGGATCAAAAGTATTCTGAATTTCTTCCTGTGATCCCTGATATTTTTCAGGCTGTGACACAATTTTGATGATCGCCTCGGCCAGAGCGCTTGCATCTCCAATCGGAACCACCTCACCCATCCCGGTCAATCGGGGTGGAACCCTCACGCCAGGCAGGTTCGACGCGATCGTTGGTGTTCCCTGGAGCATGGCTTCGATCTGCACCAGGCCGAAGGTCTCTGTCGAATTAAGGCTGGGAACTACCAGCACATCCAGGCAGTTATAAAAGAGGGTCATCTCTTCCGGTTTTAAAACTCCCAGGAAATCCCATTGGCCTTTTGCCTGGTAATACTGGATGCTGGGTAATAATTTCTGATAATAAGCCCTTTCTCCCATCACGTCCTGGTATTGACCGGCATACAGGACCATAACTTGAGGGAAGGCTTCCATCACGATTGGCAGGGCATTGATCAGGATCTCCACCCCTTTTTCTGTAGCAAAGCGGGTAGCCATCCCAATAACAGGCGAATTCCCCTTGGGATTGGTCGTACTGATATATTCCTTGATAACATCAGGCGCGGCTGAAGGCATGATCACCGGGGGAAGGATCACCCGGACTTTTTCTTTAAATCGCTGTAAAAAGGGAGAATGAGCCGCAAAATCATCCGTATAGGCGCCGATCCTGTCTGCCAGCATCCCGGCCAGGTAATTCATGGAATGCACTACAGCGTTGATAACCCTGTTGAAGAAGGACTTAGGAAGCAGCAGATCACAATGATAAGTGATCAGGGTCGGTTTCTTGAGAATTCGTCCCCGCAAAGCGACCCCGGCGGCATCAAATTGCGGAAGGTGTAAATGGACCACGTCATGGCTTGATACCAGCTTCCAGGCCAGCCAACCAAAAGTGGGCATGATCACACCCTTGCTAACCCGGAATAATACCGGGGCGCGTATGATCCTTACCCCTTCCTGGATTTCTTCCCGGGGCAGGCTACTATCATACTGGGAAGTCAGTACTGTTACTTCATGTCCCAGCTTAACAAGGGATTTTGCCAGGCGTTCCACATATATCGTTAGCCCGCTGGTGTGGGGCCGGTAATATGTGAGAACAGTGAGTATCTTCATGGCAATATATCCGCTGCTGATGAAAAATTCAAAGGGATTTCTTAAAACAGATCCCGATTGGCTCGGACCCAATCAAATAGCTTTTGGATACCGGATTCAACACCGATCTCTGGCACCCAACCGAGATCGCGGGAAGCTTTCTGTATATCAGTAATAAAAACCCGCTGATCACCCGGTCTCCAGGGCTCCCACGAGACAGGAATTTCCTGACCTAGCTCTTTTTCCAACATCGGCCCAAATTCCTTCCAGATGGACAGCGTATTCTCTCGTCCACCCCCAATATTATATATTTGTCCTGCGCTCTTATCAATGTTTTCGGCTGCCAGATCATAAGCTGCCAACAGATCATCCACAAATAAAAGGTCCCTGACCTGTTTACCGTCACCGAAGATGGTAATGGGTTTTCCTGTCACCGCCGCAATCACAAACCAGGCAACCCAACCCTGGTCTTCAATCCCAAATTGATGGGGACCATATATACAGCTCTGGCGGAAAACCACAGTTGGCAAACCAAAAATGCGGTGATAATCCCTGACGTATTGATCACCGGCGCCTTTGGAGCATCCATAAGGCGAGTGGAAATCCATTAATTGGGATTCAGCGATCCCATCCGGGCGATCTGGGAAATAGTAGCTGTCCTCCCCTTCTGCCACTTTTACGTCTTCCAGGTCACCATAGACCTTGTTGGTCGATGCGTAAATCACCACCGGTTTATGTGGTGAAAGCCTGGCTGCTTCCAGAACGTTTAGTGTACCAAGGGCATTGATCTCAAAATCCGTCCTGGGATCGATCACTGAGGTTGTAACTGCAACCTGGGCGGCCAGATGCAGCACCCGACCAGCTCCCTGGATAGCAGAGGAAACGGCATCAGCATCCCGGACATCACCTTCGATCATTTCAAACGAATCCACTCCGTAAGTATCCCTAAGCCATTGAACATTGCCTGGAGTGCCAACGCGTGACAGGTTATCAAAGATCGTAGGATGGTCACCTCTTTCAATCAAACGGGCAGCATAATTAGTCCCGATAAATCCGGCCCCACCTGTGATGAGGGTAAATTTGCTCACGAAGCACCTTCCTTTCTATGTTCCTTGCTGAACTGCCAGACATCCCGCAAACTGTATCCTTCCCTCACCAGCCCAAACGATCCAAAAACGGTTGTCACAGTAAGGTTTAGCACGTGGCTGGTCAAGGCATAGCTGAACGCGATTGCACGATCTATCCCAAAAGCCATTAAGGCAATGGTGATACTTGCCTCATACAAACCTATGTTACCAGGGGATGAAGGGATAGATATGCCTATAGCAACAGCCCCGATGGCGAATACTGCCATGATCAGATTTGCTTCCGGGATAAAGACCTTCAGTAAAAGATATTGAAAAACCAGTGACAGTCCCCAACTGAGTGCCATACCAATGAATACTTTGGCGAATTGAACTGGATCAGAGAGTGTTTCCAAACTAGAGAGGACCGAACAGATAAGTTCGATCAACCTGGATTTGAATCGATCCCCCAGGACAGTAAGATTTTCCAGCCATTGAAATACTTTTTCTTTGTTCCTGACCAACAGGATCAAAATTACAGCTGCTAATACGACAAAACCTACCAGAAGATAGAGGAAAAACACATCCTGTGAAAAGTCCAGGGCAAATGGCAGCCCAATAAAAAACAGACTGAGAGCAAAACCCAGGTCAAAGATCCGTTCTACCAGGATAGTTGGTACCGCGCCCCAAAAACCAAACCCGGACGGAATTAATAAAAACACTCTGGCCACCTCACCTATCCTGAACGGAAGGATGGTGTTCACAAAATAGCCGGCATTAATGATCAGGAAAGATTGAAAAAGGGAGATCTTTTCATTCAAGATAACCCGCCAAGCATAGGCCCGGAATAACAGGGCAATAACCAATAAAACCATCAGCGGGACTACAACCAGAATATCGATCTGCTTAAAAGCGGCTGCTACTTGTTTTTCATCAATAAATAAGATCAGGACAGCCAGGGCAACGAGGCTTAACAATATGCCGATGATAAATCTAAACTTGGACCCGTTTGTGTTTTTTTCAGTCATCTTCTAATCTCAAGACAGCCATAAAGGCATCCTGGGGAATATCTACATTCCCGACTCTTTTAAGCCGCTTCCTGCCTTCTTTCTGATTCTCGAGCAATTTACGTTTCCGGGTCACGTCACCCCCGTAGAGCTTGGCTGTGACATCTTTCCTGAGGGCTTTCACATCAGCCCTTGCAATGATCTTCCCGCCTGCTGAAGCTTGAATGGGCACTGCAAAATGCTGGCGGGGGATCAATTCTTTCAATCGCGCAACCAGGATCTTCCCTTTACGGAGGGCTTTATCCTTATGGACAATAGAGGCCATGCCATCTACCGGTTCACTATTGACCAGGATATCAAGTTTAACCAGCTTCTCGCTCCGATATCCAGCAAAAGAATAATCCATAGAGGCATAACCCCGCGATACAGATTTCAGATAATCAAAGAAATCCACGATCAGTTCCGAAAGCGGTATCTGGAAATTCAATTGGACCCGCTGGGGGCTGGGATATTGCTGGCTGACATACGTTCCCCGCCTGACAGTGACCAATTCCATTACCGGACCATAATATTCCAGCGGCAGGAAAACCTGCAAATCCATCCAGGGTTCCTGGATCTCCTCATACTGGTTTTTATCCGGTAATTCAGCCGGGGAATCTATTTCCAGGATCGATCCATCCCTCATCACTACCCGATATTTGACAGAAGGAGCAGTCGCTATGATATCTAGATTATATTCCCGTTCCAGCCTTTCCTGGATAATCTCCATATGGAACATGCCCAGGAATCCACACCTGAAACCCAGGTTCAGAGCCTGGGAGGATTCGGGTTCAAAAACCAGGGCGGCGTCATTCAACTGCAGTTTTTCCAGCGCGTCCCTTAAGCTGGTATAGGCCTCATTATCTACCGGGAAAAATCCGGCAAAAACCATCGGCTTGGCTTGTTTATAGCCTGGCAGGGCTTCCGGGGCAGGATTTTTAGCAAATGTGATCGTATCCCCTACCCTGCATTCATGAACAGATTTCAAACCTGTCGCTATATACCCCACCTCCCCGGGATAAATGACATCAACCGGGGTCATTTGGGGGGAGAATACACCGATCTCGAATGGTTCCAGATTCTTGCCTGCAGCCATCAAGCGCAGCATATCTTTGCGGGTGATGGTCCCATCGAAGACCCGGATATAGGCGATCACACCTTTAAATGAATTGTAATGAGAGTCAAAGATCAGGGCTTGTAAGGGCGCTTGCGGGTCATGGGTTGGAGGGGGCACATCCTGGATGATCTTCTCCAGAACTGCGCGGATATTTTCTCCCTCTTTGGCTGAGATGCGGAGGATTTTTTCGGGAGGAGTGCCCAATAAAGCGCTGATGTCGCTGGCGATTTCATCCGGCCTGGCAGCCGGAAGATCGATCTTGTTGATAATAGGAATGATTTCCAGATCGGCTTCCAGGGCAGCATACATGTTGGCTAATGTTTGAGCCTCCATTCCCTGGGCAGCATCGACTACTAACAGAGCACCTTCACAAGCTTCCAAAGCTCTTGATACCTCGTAGCCAAAATCGACATGGCCTGGAGTATCGATCAGGTTCAGCTCGTATTCCTGGCCATCAAGCGACTGATATCTCATTTGGACTGCCGAAGCCTTGATGGTCACACCTTTTTCGCGTTCCAGATCCATATTATCCAGAACCTGGTCCGCCATATCGCGCTCGGATACAGTATCCGTGATCTGCAGCAGCCGATCCGCCAGAGTGGATTTCCCGTGGTCAATATGGGCTATGATAGAGAAATTTCGTATCTTATTAATATCCATTAGAAGGGCTAGTATACCCGATGAGAAGGTCTTGAGTGTAATTAGTTTGCTGGCGGCTGATCATCTTTCTCCCCCACCCGAACAACAAAAAAGAGGGGCACCATCACCAAACCCATAATGGCAATCCCTATACCTAATCCAATTTTGTCCACCATTAAACCCAAAAGGGGGGCAAAAAGGGCTGAGAACATCGTTGTCAATAGGGTTTCTGTAGACAAACCCGAAGCCATCACCCGGGGTGATATCTGATCGCTGATAAAACCAACGTTGATAGGCCGGCGGATATTACTCAACATGAACATGCCAATAAAACAGATCACAGCAATCAGCTCCAGGCCAGCTGCTGCCATCACTCCAGCAGCAACCATTAGACCTATACCAACAAGATAGGTGAAGTTGACTACCCGTGGTAGATCTTTGAACCGGCTGCTGAAATAATAAGCCCGCCTGGAAGCCAGACTCGTCAGCAAATAGATCACAAAATAAATCACCCCGATCAGAAGCGCTTCCCGGCGGGTTTCTTCCAGGGCAGTAAAGAGCAGCAAGGATAATGCGAGGGTGGATATCATGGGCTGCAAATAATCTTTAGTCGACTTAAAAACAGCTGTAAAACTGGCACTATTCAAGATAACCTTTACAGCGGAACCGTCTTTCATTGTCCGGATAAATCCTTTTAACGTTGAAACGAATCTGGTCCAGATCTCCTTTCCCTTCACCGGGGAGATATCTCCATCCAGTTCTTTTGGATAGGTCGCCAGGTTTATCAAATCCAGGGTGTAAGGTATAGTCGATGCCAGGAACATGATCCGATAGCTGCCGGTATAAAATACCAGACCAGCCGCGATCAATGAATTCAAAGCAGAACCCAGTTGGGAAGCGCTCCGCGTTAATCCATAATAGGCAACTTTCAAATCACTGATGTTATTGATCTTCAAATATTCCAGGATCAGGGCTTTGTGAGTCCCAGTCCTGAAAGCATCCCCAAAAGCAAAAAATATCATGGCTGCTGCCAAAAAGCCAAAATCTCTCAAGGAATACAGGATCACAAAGGAAACTATATATGAAAGAAAAGCAGAAACCATTGCTCTTCTTCTTCCAAAGGAATCCGCCAGCAGTCCAGTTGGTAGTTCTAACAAGTTGGTTGCAACATCTCGTATGGAGTACAGAATTCCTATTTGTAAAAAGGACAGACCATAGGATCGGAAAATCAGCAGAATAAATGGGTCAAAGAATCTGAGGTTCTTTAAGAATCCATATAGTGAAAAGCGGTAGAACATGCTGTCCCTGGTTATTTCAGGGGAATGATTTTCCATAAAAAGCCAGAACCTTAATTAAAATAAGCTGGATACCATCCCAGAGATCTTATCCTGTCCATCACTTTCGCCCGGGTAGATCAGCCAGGCTAAAAACTCTACATTCCCTGCTGGCCCCCGGAGGGGTGACTGGATCAAGCCTGCAGGTGCAAAACCGTGAGCTGCTGCAAACTCCAATATATCCTTCAGTATTCTCTGATGAATTACAGGGTCCAGTATAACACCCGCTCCCCTGGCGGATTCCTTCCGCTCAGCTTCAAACTGAGGTTTGATCAAAACAACCGCCTGGCCTCCATTTTTTGAAAACCAGCCGATAGCCGGCAGCAGGATCTTCTTCAATGAGATGAAGGAGACATCCGCAGATATAAAATCAATGGTTTGGGGCAGTTTTTTCAGGTTCCTGGCATTGGTGCGCTCCAATACTTCCACCCGGGGATTGTTGCGTAGTTTCCATTCCAGGATCCCGTAGCCCACATCGATGGCATAAACTCGGTCAGCGCCGTGCTGCAGCAAACAATCTGTAAATCCACCTGACGAGGCTCCGATATCGGCACATACCTTCCCTTTCACATCAATGGGGAACTGGTCAAATGCCGCCTGGAGCTTCTCCCCGCCCCTGGAAACAAATCTTTTTTCAGGAATAAGAGTGATCCCTTCCGGATCACTGATTTGTTGAGAAGATTGGAAGACCAGCTGTCCCAGGTACTGGACTTTTCCGGCCATCACCAGCTTGTTGGCTTCCTCAAGATCTTTGGCCAGCCCTACGCTGACCAGCGACTGATCAATTCTTTGTTTTTTTACCATAGTCCTATTTTAACATCACCTGCCGGGTACTGTAACATTCCCTCCCCCCTCCCCATTGATTCATGCTATTATTTCCTTATGATAATCCTCCTGTTAAAAACCATACGCCCAAAACAATGGGCAAAGAATGTGTTCGTCTTTACGGCTCTGGTTTTTGATCGAAAACTTCTGGATCTTTCTGCCTTCCTTGTAACTCTGGCAGGCGCAGCTATATTCAGCCTGATCGCCAGCGCAGTTTATATCTTCAATGATATCGCCGACAGCGAATCGGACAAACAGCATCCCACCAAGAAGGATCGTCCGATCGCCTCCGGTAAGCTTCCCCTGAGAGCAGCCTGGGCCGCAGCCATCATCTTATTATTAATCGCTCTCCCCTTGGCATTTTTATTGGACCCTGCGTTTCTGGCAATCTGCCTGGTTTATTTTGTCCTTAATATGCTTTATTCCACCAAACTAAAGCACATACCATTGATAGATGTGCTGGTTCTGGCATCTTTTTATTTGCTGCGAGTCATCTCCGGAACCACACTGATCGATGTAAGACGTTTTTCTCCCTGGTTATACGTAGTCACTTCACTATTTGCCCTCTTTATCGGGCTGGGTAAACGAAGAGCTGAGCTGGTATTGCAGTACGAAAATGGGGGAAAAGTCCGTCCAGTTCTTGAAGGTTATACAATTGAACTGCTCGATCAGCTTATCAACATTGTGTCCGGGACGACAATTGTCTCGTACAGCCTGTATACTTTCTCTGCGCCTAATTTGCCTGATAATCATTCCATGATGCTGACAATTCCCTTTGTCCTGTACGGCATCTTTCGATATCTATTCCTGATCCAAGCCGGGAAAGGCGGTGCCCCGGAAGATATCGCCCTATCCGACCGACCTCTGCAGGCAGCCATTTTACTCTGGTCAGTGGTTGTCATGCTGGTTTTTTATCTCTTCTAAGATATGCCTGCATTTTCAGCGACATCCCCCGGAAAGATCATTCTCTTTGGCGAACACGCTGTTGTTTATGGAGAACCAGCTATTGCAGTCCCGGTTTTTTCTACTCAAGCCAAAGCCATCGTCAGCGCGCGGATCCAGGGTAAACCCGGAGAGATTTGGATCGAGGCGCCAGATATATCTCTCTCAGCGCCAATGGATCAGCTTGATATAAATCACCACTTGAGGGCAGCTATCGAGATCGTTATCGATGATAAAGACCTCGATCAAGTTCCATCTTGTAAAATTCAGATCACATCAGAAATGCCTCCTTCATCTGGATTGGGTTCCAGCGCTGCCATCTCAATATCCCTTATCCGGGCTTTCTCTGCCTTTTTGGGAAAACGCCTGAATGATGAAAAGGTATCAGACCTTGCATATGAGTTGGAAAAGATCCACCACGGAACTCCATCAGGCATTGATAACACAGTGATCTCCCATCAGAAACCAGTCTATTATCGGAAGGGAAAACCGTTCGATTTCCTCGAGATCGGGGAGGAATTTTCAGTTCTGATCGTTTACTCAGGCATTCCTGGCAATACCAGGGAGGCAGTGGAGGGAGTACGGGGTAGATGGCAAAATGAGCCTGATCGATATAATCGGATCTTTTCAAGGATTGGAGAGATCACACAGGCAGCCAAAGGGATCATTGAAACTGGAAACCCGGATCAACTCGGCCCCATGATGAATGAGAACCATGAATTGCTGCAGGAAATTGGGGTCTCCTCCCCAGAGTTGGACCATCTTGTCTCGGCTGCTTCAGAAGCTGGCGCATTGGGCGCCAAATTGTCAGGCGGCGGACTGGGGGGACATATCATCGCACTGGTTGAATCGGATGCAGATCATATTAGCGGGGAATTGATAAAAAAAGGCGCAGTGTTTACCTTGATCACGCCAGTAAAGAACCGGGATTTTAACCAATAAAATACCGAATCCAACCTGCATAAGCGTAGAATTTCTACCCTAATCCGGGAAAATAACCCTGTGGTATGATATGGGGGAAATTTACTAGTTGAAGGAGTTTAAAACACTATGAATTTCTCAATGTGGCGTAAGGCATTAAATATTATTCCCAAGATCACCAAGGAAGAGTGGGACGAATTGGATCTGATCTCCCGCTGGCTGATTGCCACCAGGGCAGCCGTTCTGGTGACTACGTTCCTCTCAGCTGCTTTTGCAGGCATTTTTGCCATCAGAGTTGGGGCGTTTGATTTCTGGCGCTGGATTCTGGTCACCGTTGGTTTATACCTGGCGCATGGAACAAATAACTTCCTGAATGATTACACAGATTTTGTCAGAGGGGTGGATGTTGATAATTACTACCGGGCCCAATACGGTCCCCAACCCCTTTTACATGGATTAATGACCAAAAAAGAACTCTTGACCTATGCTGGAGTAACCGGAGCTATTGCTGCGGCCTGCGGGATAGCCCTGGGAATCATGCGGGGGGAAGGCACCTGGATCCTGATGGGAGTGGGAGCACTTTTTGTGCTCTTTTATACTTACCCGCTGAAATATATCGCCCTGGGGGAAGTGACAGTATTTTTGGTCTGGGGCCCACTGATGATTGCTGGCGGCTATTACGCGATCACAGGATTACCCTGGGACTGGACAATCGCTCTTGCCAGTTTACCGCACGGTGTTGGGGTCACATCGATGTTATTCGGAAAACACATCGATAAACTCAACCAGGATAAGGATCTCAAGATCTATACCCTGCCTGTTGTTCTGGGCGAGAAACTGGCCCGCTGGTTCATGACTGCCCTGTTGATCCTGGCTTACGTGATTGTTATATACCTGATCTGGACCCGCTTTTTTACTCCGGTCATGCTGCTCACACTGTTGGCCATCCCAACCCTGGTTGAGATCTGGCCTATTCTTTCCAACCCCAAACCGGATGAAAAACCGGAAGGGTTCCCGGATGTCTGGCCCAATTATTACGTCGCTGCCGCCTTTCACCACACCCGGCGTTTTGGGGGTCTATTCCTGATCGCAGTCATCCTGGACACAATCGTAAAACTGATCTGGCCCGGATTCTGGATCTAATCCTGATCCAGACATGATCAAAATATAAGAAATAACAGGGCTGGGAGTACTCAGCCCTGTTTCTGTCTCTTGACCCTGAACCAAGCCCTGACTACAATAAGTTCATGAATGAACCCAAAAACTCACCTGCAGGGAAAAAGCTGGAATTTCTAAAACTCGGCGGATCCCTGATCACAGATAAGCTTACCCCTCGAACTGCCCGGATTGAGGTCATCCAGCGGATTGGAACAGAAATTAAGTCCGCCCTTGAGAGGGACCCCTCTCTACAGATCATTCTTGGGCATGGGTCAGGTTCTTTTGGGCATTTTTCCGGTAAAAAATACAATACCAGGCAAGGTGTTTTCAGCCAGGAGGATTGGCTGGGGTTCGCAGAGGTCTGGTATGATGCGGCATCGCTCAACCAGCTGGTGGTAACAGCGTTAAAGGATGCCAATCTTTCCCCCCTGGTATTCCCACCATCTTCGATGGTAATCTCTTCCAACAGGGAGATTACAACCTGGGATCTGGGACCTATCCGATCCGCATTGGACAAAGGCCTGCTGCCGGTTGTATACGGAGATGTGGTATTTGATTCCGGGCTTGGTGGAACGATCCTATCAACCGAAGATCTGTTTGTGCATTTAGCAGGAAATCTTTTCCCTGGGCGGATCTTGCTGGCCGGTCAGGATCCAGGTGTCTGGCAGGATTTTCCCGATTGTACCAGCCTCTTTGATACCATCCGGCCCTCAGATAGAAGGGCAATTGGTGGGACTGTCGGCCTATCACAAGCGCCGGACGTCACTGGCGGGATGGCAGACAAAGTCGAACAGATGTTATGCCTGATCGAGGAAATCCCAGGGTTAGAATGCCGAATTTTCTCCGGAGATGAACCCGGCAGCATATTAAAGGCGCTTTCAGGCCAGGATCTGGGAACCCTTCTCACACTGTAGTATTAATATTAATTCCCCATAAGTAAACTAATCCAAATCCCCTATCAGTTATAATGGATAGACACCTTCAGATAGATTGAGGATGCATGGATATATTAACAAAAACACAGAAAGAGCTCCTCAGCAGGGAGCGTGAACTGCTCAATCAGATCCAGATCACACTCGTGGAGTACGGTGTGGCCGAAAAGGATCAAAAAGCCTTGATGGATTCTATCTATCAGCTGGATGATTTCTTTTTACTGGTTGTTGTTGGCGAATTTAACGCCGGCAAAAGTGCGTTTATCAATGCCCTGATGGGAGAAAGCCTCCTGGAAGAAGGAGTCACGCCCACAACGACAAAAGTGAATATCCTGCGTTATGGAAAAGAGACAGGCAAAAAAGTCCTCTCCGAAAACGTTGAAAGCCTGATCCTGGATGCGGAATACCTGAAGGAGATCAGCATTGTTGACACCCCAGGGACCAACGCGATCATTCGCGAACATGAGGAGATCACTTCCCTTTTTGTGCCGCGGTCTGATCTGATCTTATTTGTCACATCAGCTGACCGTCCATACACAGAAAGCGAGCGGCTCTTCCTGGAACAGATCCGATCCTGGGGGAAGAAAGTTGTCCTGGTCATCAACAAGATTGACATCCTGCAAACCCCGGAGGCATTGGAGGAAATCCAAACCTTTGTGGCAGAGAACGCAAAAAAGATTCTCAAGGTCGACCCGGAAATCTTCCCGGTCAGCGCCCAGCAAGCCCTTAAAGCAAAAAGCGGAGAACCATCGCTGTGGGCCGAAAGCCGTTTTGAACCACTAGAAAATTACATACTGAAAACACTGGATCAAGAAAGCCGCTTAAAACTCAAACTGATGAACCCTCTCGGTGTTGGCAAGCGTCTGGCCAGCCAGTATGCGGAATTCTTTGAAGATCGATTGAAATTACTGAAAGATGATCTGGGGTTGATCAAAGATGTTGAAGGCCAATTGAGTGTTTTTCAGAAAGATATGCTGGAAAGTTTTGATCTGAGAATATCAGATATTATCAAGATCCTGTTGGAAATGGAACAGCGGGGTGAGGACTTTTTCTCAGAATATATCAGGCTGGCACGGATCGTTGACCTTATGAAAAAAGAAAAGATCCAGCAAATATATGAGGACCAGGTTATTGCCGATGTTCCGGATCTTGTAGAAGCCAGGGTTACAGCGATCATAGATTGGCTGGTGGACTCCAATTTACGACAGTGGCAAGCAATCACAAGTCATATCGCTGAAGGCCGTCAAAAACACAAAGGCAGAATGGTTGGGGATATCGGAAATTTCATTTATGACCGCGAACGGTTGATCACCAGCATTCGAGACGAAGCGAATCGGGTTATAGACAGCTACGATAAGACCCGGGAGGCGGATGAAATCGCCCGCCGCTCCCAGAATGCTGTTGCCGCCACGGCCGCTATCAGCGCCGGCGCAGTTGGGTTGGGAACCCTGGTAACCATCCTGGCAACCACCATGGCAACTGATATCACCGGCATTCTGCTGGCTGGTGTTATGGCTGCCCTGGGATTATTTATCATCCCCACCCGGCGTAGAAACGCCAAGAAAGAGATGCGCCAAAAAGTCAAGTCAATGCGTGACCAGCTTACGAAGTCCCTGACAGATCATTTCAGCCATGAGATCGATCGCAGCCTGCAGGAGATCAGAGATACGATCACACCCTATACCAGGTTCATCAAGTCTGAAAGCGAGAAAAATCACCAGGCCCATCATAAATTACAGGGTTATCTGACAGAAATAATCCAGCTCAGCGATGAAATTGAAAGCTCTGGATAGATGGATGTTGACAGTCGGATAAGCCTGAACTAAACTGGTTCTGCTTTACAATTCGGGGAAAGCGAGGAAAATATGGCAATTAAACGAGAAAAGCGTGAAGAGCTGGAAGATTATTGTCTGGCACCCTATGGAATCCGAAGCAAAGAAAGCAAAGGACGGGAATTCCCGGACGATAAACCAATTTATCGTACTGCTTTTCAACGTGATCGGGACAGGATTTTGCATACCACTGCCTTCAGGCGCCTGGAGTATAAAACTCAGGTTTTCCTAAATACGGAAGGAGACTATTACCGCACCAGATTAACCCACACCCTGGAAGTAGCTCAAATTGGCCGGACAGTTGCGCTGGCCCTGGGAGCAAACGAAAATCTGGAAGAGGCTATCTGCCTGGCCCACGATCTGGGGCATTCACCCTTCGGCCATTCCGGGGAGAGGATCCTGAATCAGCTTATGGAAGGCCAGGGAGGATTTGACCATAATAAACAATCCTTGCGAATTGTCACTAAATTGGAAAAACGGTTTGAGAATTTTCCCGGGCTCAATCTGACCTGGGAAACCCGGGAAGGCATTGTAAAACACGAGACGGAATATGACATCTCGGATGCTGAGGATTTTGATCCTGAACTTCGGGGGCACCTCGAAGCCCAGATTGCCAATGCAGCAGACGAACTGGCCTACTCAGCTCACGACCTGGACGATGGCCTGCGGTCGGGATTAATTTCAACAGGCAAATTAAAGGAC
>Ga0136651_10000130_pt1 | contig 36288 bp, 34 predicted proteins | sample Mar14236cmmetaG_FD_94867 | JGI IMG/M metagenome (GOLD analysis project Ga0136651, IMG submission 94867) | Marine hydrothermal vent microbial communities from Guaymas Basin, Gulf of California to study Microbial Dark Matter (Phase II) - Marker... ... | reverse complement strand
TTATTACCGGTGGGGATGCCTTTTTTTTGATAAAAAATTAAAAAATAGCATCTTTGTGTTCCCGGAATTAACTGCTTTTGGTCTTAACCGAGTACTAACATTTAATGTATAAAAACCGACATATTCGCATTTTCATTGTTCTGCTCGCGCTCGTATCCGCGACGGGAAATTCGCAAACAACGTTTAACTCGCCTTTTTCCCTGAAGGGGATCGGCGATCTGCCACGCGTCGGGATTCCCATATACAGTGCCATGGGAGGGATCACAATCGGGATACGTGACAAAGGAAATGTCAACTATATTAATCCGGCTTCATATTCCATCCGTGACAGCATGTTGTTTGTTTTTAATTTCGGAGTACAGGGAAAAGGGGCATCCCTGTCCGGTCAGAATACATCTACAAAAACTTTCGATCTAAATTTAAATCACCTGATCTTTAGCTTCCCTGTCACCAGGCACCTGGGCTTTGCCTTTGGTTTGGTTCCTTATAGCTATACCGGATACACAATAAAAGAAAAGGTCCTTAAAGATGATCCTCTTTACAATAAAGACGTGGGACAACTGGAATACCTCTTTCGGGGGGAGGGGGGAGTAACCCGTTTTGTTACCGGAGCATCCCTGGAGCTACTTAATCATGTATCCATCGGCTTTAATTTTGATTATCTTTTCGGACAAATCAATAAGTCCCATACCATGAATTTCCTTGACACCCCAGGCACTTTTAACACTACCATGCTTGAAAGAAAAGCCATCGTCAGCGACTTCGACTATGACATCGGACTCCAGTATTCAACCACTCTTAGAGAAAACAACCATCTGGTAATCGGTATGATAGCAGGAAACAACAAGAAAATCAACTACTCTGTGGAACAACTGGATTATGCTATTGCCACCTCTTCTGACGGAAAAATGTACAAAGACACGATCGCTTACCTGAAGATATTCAACCAGAAGTTCACGCTGCCATTTTATATTGGGTTGGGTTTCACTTTTTCCAATGACAAATGGTTGTTTGGCGTAGATTATAAATATCAGGACTGGTCAAAAGCCGAACTTCCGTACAGCCATGATAAACTGACCCCTACCCATTCCTTATGTTCCGGCGTACAATTTATACCCAATCCCAGAGATTTTCGGAGATATTGGAAAATTGTACGTTACCGGATGGGAGCACATTACGAAAACGCTTATTTTGAAGTCAACAACACCCCTGTGAAAGACTTTGGCATAAGTTTTGGGGTAGGTTTTCCGATACCCTTAAGCAGATCTGTCCTGAATATATCCTGGGAAAGCGGCTGGAGAGGATCAATTGAAAAAAATTATGTCAGAGAACAATATAATATTATTAATTTTGGAATATCAATAAACAGTTTCTGGTTTGTAAAAAGAAAATATAAGTAGAACAATAAAACACACCGCTATGAAAAAGTTCATCCCATCAGTAATACTTTTAGGAATATTTCTTATGATAATCCCAACACAGGTTGCTGCCCAAGATCAGGGTCAACAATCTAATATTATGAATTGTCTGAAGAATTACTCTCTGTATCATGAGTATTACAAGCAGCACAATTACAATGATGCACTGCCTTTCTGGAAGCTGGTTTACAAAGGAAATTGTCTCGAAACCTTGGCCAAAGATCCCAAATACAGAAAATACGCCAGATATACACTTCAGCACGGGGCCACCATATATGAACATTTCTTAGGAAAAGCCTTAAACGCCAGAGACACCAAAAAGGCTGATTCCTATTTGGACACCCTGATGTCTGTTTATGACAAACGTATGGCCATATTGCCCGAAGATTCCGCCAGGGTTTTAAGCTATAAAGGAATCAAGTTATTCAAATACAAAAAGGATGATCCGTCAATACTTAACAGGGCTTATAACTACCTAAACAAATCCATACAGATGGATCAGCACAAATCTAAGGCTCCCGTGTTAGCTGCTTTTATGAATATCACCGTATCTCTGTACAAGGACAATGTTCTGACAGGAGAGGATGTGGTAAACAACTATTCCATGTTGTCACAGATCATTGAAAGGAAATTGAATGAGACTCCGGATGACAAAGAGGTTCAGGCCGTAAAGGACAACATTTCTGCTATGTTTACCAACAGTGGAGCTGCCACCTGTGAATCGCTGATTTCCCTTTTCTCTCCCAAATTTGAAGAGAACAAAAACAACCCGGATGTCCTTAAAAAATATATTTTCTGGTTGAAGAACACCGGATGTGAGGATGCCGACTTGTACCTTGAGTCGCTGATCGCATTGAACAACATCGAACCCAAATCATCCATTGCCTATGATATAGCACAGATTTATAAAAAACGCGGTAATTTCAACACAGCCATCGACTATCTGAAAAATGCCATCCAACTGGAAAGCGACAATACAATAAAAAGCAAGTTCTATATTGAGATTGCAGACATCACATTCCGTATCAAGAACAATCTGCCCGAAGCCAAGAAATATTGTAAACTGGCCATTCAGGCTAATCCCAAGTCAGGTTTGCCACATATCCTTTTAGGAAGGATTTATGCCAATGCAAAAAATTACGGGGAGGATGAATTGGCCCACCAAGCTGTCTTTTGGGTTGCTGTTGATCAGTTCAACATTGCCAAAAGGAAGGATCCTTCCCTGACAAACATGGCAAATGAATTTATCAACACCTTTTCCAAACACTTCCCACCCAATGAAACTGTTTTCTTCTACGGATTCAAGGAAGGAGACACTTATGAACTCAAGGGATGGATAAACGAAAAAACAAAAGTACGGATTCGGAAGTAGATCCTGCCCATCCGAACCCAGTTTCTTTTTTACGTGAAATCTTCCTCTTATTTCTGGGAGGAAGTTTTATGTTTTTCTTATCATGTACAAAGAATGATATCACCGTTGTCAATAATCTGACGCAGGCGGATACGCTTCCTTCACAGACCATCAGGGACCTGACAACCATATATATGGATACAGGCCGGGTTCAGATGATCCTAAAAGCGCCATTAGTAAACTATTATTCTGAGCGAGAGGAACCGGTTATGATCTTTCCCGGAGGAATCCATGTGGATTTTTACGACAAAAATGGTCAGGTGGAAACCCGGTTGCAGGCAGGTCACGCTATCTATTACCAGAAAAAAAACTTGTGGGAGGCCAGAGACAGTGTGTTCGCGATGAATTCCACAGGAGAAAGACTGGATGCGGAGATCCTGTTCTGGGACATAACAAAAAAACGGATTTACTCTGATAAATTTGTCAGGATCACCACACCGGATGAAATTATCTTCGGGGAAGGGTTTGAGTCAGACCAGGCATTCAATGACTGGAACATCAACAATGTAAGGGGAACGGTATATCTCCAGAGTTACCAGGAACAAAAAGACACCACAACCATAAAAAAATCGCAAAAATCAAGGAAAGAATGAAAACAATGGAATACTTATGGTTGCTCCTCGGCTTCTTTTCACTGATAGAAAGTATTCATGCATGGTCACAACATGATATAAAAAATGCCCTTATCTTTCTTTTGATGGTTTTTATATCGGCTTTTATGTTCACGTTCAGAATGAAACTACGCAAAAAGAACAAACAACAACACCAAATCGGTAAGGAAGAATAATAATGTCCGGCATCTATATCGTCATCATTATCACCCTGCTTTTTTCTGCCTTTTTTTCAGGTATGGAAATAGCTTATCTTTCATCCAACAAACTGCGTCTGGAGTTAGATAAAAACAAGAATACCTTTTTGGCAAAGGCACTATCCGTTTTCTCAGAGAATCCGGGTCAGTATATCGTCACCATGCTGATTGGCAACAATATTGCTCTGGTGATCTACGGTATTTTCATGGCTATCGTCCTGGAGCCTTTTGTCCGTTCCTTTACCCACACCGAGACCTGGGTCCTGATCATCCAGACCAGTATCTCCACGCTTATTATCCTGGTCATGGCAGAGTTTATTCCCAAAGCCCTTTTCAGGACTATTCCCAACAGCTTCCTGAATTTTTTTTCACTTCCCGTAGCAATTTTCTATTACCTTTTCTACCCTGTAGCACAGTTCACTATTGCCCTCTCCAACGGTTTCCTGCGTTTATTCTTTCATATCAAAGATGTAAACAAACCTGTCAACCAGGTGTTCGGAAAATCTGATCTGGCAAGGCTCCTGGATGAAAGTCAGATGGAAAAAGCACTTCGGGAAGAGCAGGATCACAGTCTCCGGATCTTTCAGAATGCACTGGACTTTTCAAAGGTCAAACTCCGGGAATGTATGATCCCCCGTACCGAGATCGTAGCTCTTGATAAACATGCTTCCATCGAACAAATCCGTGAAACCTTTATTGAAACAGGTCACTCGAAACTTCTGATCTATGATGAATCTATCGATAATATTATTGGGTACGTAAACATCAAGGATTTCTTCACCGATCCCGAAAGTATAGATATGGTGCTGCATACTCTGATCATCGCGCCGGAATCTATGCCGGCCAATAAATTACTGAGTTTATTCGTAGAACAGAAAAAAAACATTGCCCTGGTGGTGGATGAGTTTGGAGGCACCTCCGGTATCGTTACCATCGAGGATATTCTGGAAGAGATCTTCGGGGAAATAGAAGATGAACATGATACCTCTCTGCTCACCGAGAAAAGAACAGGACCAGACGAATATGTTTTTTCAGGACGACTGGAAACAGATTATCTCAATGAAAAATATAATTTGGATATCCCGGAAAAAGATGATTATGAAACCTTAGCCGGATTTATCCTGTACCATTATGGAAGTCTTCCAAAATCTAACCAGAAACTGATCATTGAATCTTTTGAGATACAAATCCTCAAAACCACCGAAACACGCATCGACCTGGTCAGACTAAAAAAAATACGGGAAAGTTAAAAAGATCAATATGTCCGGTAAATTATGCTTTTTCTCTCCGGATCGATCCGGAGAGAGTCGATTACAATATATATTTTATGGATTTTCATAATATTATTGGGCAAATTTTTATATTTGCAGCCTGAAATCCGGATTATACCTAAATAATAATATATAAATGGCAACATTACAGAAAATCCGAGACAAGTTTGGAATTATCGTAGCAGTCCTTATCGGATTGTCCTTGCTTTCTTTTATCATTTTTACAGGAACCGGGAATAATTCGATATTTTCCAACAGAAACAAACAATTTGAAATTGCCCGTGTGGCCGGGAAATCCATCTCAATCATGGATTATAACAGAAGGGTCAGCAACCTAACTGAGATTTATAAATTGTCCGGTAACACCAACATGGATGAAGCAACATCCAAGATGATTCGGGAACAAGTATGGGAAGATATGATCCGGGAAAACATTCTGACTCCCGAATACAAAAAGCTTGGGCTGGATGTAAGTCCGGACGAATTGTTCGACCTGGTACAAGGAAACAATCCTCACCCTCTTATTCGCCAAATCTTCACCGACAAAACTACGGGCATTTTCAACCGTTCTGCCCTGATACGTTTTCTCAAAAACATGGAAAATGACGAAACAGGACAACAAAAAAAATACTGGCTATTCCTGGAAAAACAGATATACAATGAACGGCGCATCACCAAGTACCTGGGTCTGATAAGACAAGGGCTTTTTGCCACGGATTTTGAGGCCCATGAAACCTATGTGGAGGACAACAAAAAAACTGATTTCAAATATGTATCTCAACTATTTGATGTTATTCCAGACACCTCGATAATAGTCACCATGAATGATTTGAAGGCCTATTACAAAAAACACAAGAAAAACTACCAACAGAAAGCCGAAAGGAAAATCGAATATGTGACCTTCGATGTTGTTCCTTCACCAAAAGATATTCAACTTGCAGAAGACTGGATCAACAAAATCAAGCCGGAATTTGAAGCTGCGAAAGATGTCCCTGAATTTGTCAGTCTGAATTCCGACATTCCTTATCAGGATCGTCATTACGGATATGGTGAGCTCACCCCGGACACGTTAAATGACATCATGTTCAACGCCGAACCCGGTTTTGTCTATGGTCCTTACAAAGAAGAAGAGGCTTTCAAACTGGCCAGGCTGGCTGCAATCGATTATCTTCCGGACTCTGTCCATGCCCGGCATATTCTTATTGCCTTAGATCCCAAGAAAACGAAAGAAGCCATCAAACAAAAAGCTGACAGTATCAAAAACCTCATTGAAAAAGGAACTGATTTTGCCTTGCTGGCCAGTACTGTTTCAGACGACAAAGGTTCGGCCCAGTTGGGCGGAGACTTGGGGTGGTTTAAGGAAGGAATAATGGTGAAACCTTTCAGCGATGCCTGTTTCTTTGGGAAAAAACACGACCTGCTCGTTGTAGAAACACGTTTCGGATATCATGTCATTGAGATCCTCGATCAAAGCAAAAAAGTCAAAAAACTGGAGATTGGGTTTATTGTCAGAAACATCGAACCCAGTTCCGACACATACAACCAGATATATTCTCAGGCCAGTCGTTTTGCCGGAGTCAATAACACCTATGATAAATTCAAAGAGGCCATCAAAAAGAACAATCTGGAAAAACATGTTGCCGTTATAGGCAAGAATGACGAAAACATTCCCGGCCTCGAATCTGCCAGACCCTTCATCCGGGCTGCTTTCAAAACAGAAAAAGACAATATAATCCTGAGCACCAACAACCAGGCTGTTTTTGAACTGGGTGACAAATTTGTCATAGGGTACATTACCGAAGCAAAAACAGAAGGAATTGCCCCACTTAAAGACGTGGAAGAAGATATCCGCTTGCAGGTAACAAAAGAAAAAAAAGGAGACGCATTGGTCATGGTGTTCAAGAAAGAGATGAAAGACGTCAAAACCCTAGACGATCTTGCGTCTAAGATAAATGCCCGCATACGGGAAGCTTCCGGGATTACCTTTAATTCATTTACCATACCCGGTGCAGGTATTGAACCGGCACTCAACGCTGTGGCCTATGTATGGCCACCCAACCGCCTGACCAGCCCTGTAAAAGGCCTTAACGGTGTCTATGTACTGGAGATCACTTCCGTGACCGAACCTGATTCCATTTCCAATTACAATCAGATAAAAACCCGGTTAATGGCAAATTTCCAGACAAGAACCAACTTCGAAGCATACAACGCGTTGAAGAAACATGCGGATATTAAAGATGAAAGAGCCAAATTCTTCTAAAAAAGAAAAGACCGGGAATTCCGGTCTTTTTTAATCTACATTATCATTCAGATAGGGGTTCTCATCACTAAGTTTGGTTTCATTATCCTCGTCATCAACAATCAATGAGTACTTGGATATCTTTCTTTTTGATGAAGGAACGAACATTTCGTCTATCTTGAGCTTTTTCCGTTTATAGGCCGGTTCATCTTCCAGCCGTTGGATCTCTTCATCTTTTGGAATCACATTCATATCGTTCCCACGAAGAATGGTCTGCCGGGTTTTGATCTCTTCCATTCTTTTGGCATCCTTGTCTCCGGCATCATCCTTTGATTTTCTTTTTTTACGGGGTATAATCGGCGTATGATGTTCTCCGGAGACATCCGTGACATTAAACTTTATGGTTTGTTGAACTTCGTCAAATTCATCCAGCTTATAATTCTTTCCTTTGGAAGATTTCGTTGTTACCTCCAGTTCGGGATTATCAAAAAAAGATCCTTCCAGGGGGATGCTTTTCTTTTTCTTGTGATATGTATATAATTCGGGAATGCTGTTGGCCGTGAACCCGGTTGCGATGATAGTCACATTCACCTCATCTTCCATCGATTCATCTGTGCATGTTCCCCATATTATCAGTGCATCATCTGCAGCGCTGGCATTGATATAGTCGGTAATTTCCCCTACTTCATCCATGCTGATCTCATTCTTCCCGGAGGTAATGTTCAGCAAGATACTCTTGGCTCCGGTAATATCATTCGAGTTCAGCAACGGAGAGTTGAGAGCTTCTTCGATCGCTTTGCGGGCCCTGTTCTCACCAGAGGAAGATCCTGATCCCAGGATAGCCACACCACTGTCTTTCACCACCGTTTCCACATCGGCAAAGTCGACATTTATATAGCCATGAACAGTAATGATCTCAGCGATCCCTTTGGCTGCCAGGGACAAGACATTGTCAGCCCTTGAAAATGCCGCTGACAGCTTCAGATCTCCGTATATCTCCCTAAGTTTCTCATTGTTAATGACCAGCAGGGAATCCACATGGTAACGCAGTTCATCAATACCTTCAATAGCCTGAGAGATTCTTTTTTGTCCTTCAAACCGGAAGGGGATGGTCACGATAGCCACTGTCAGTATTCCTTTTTCCTTACAGGCTTTGGCGATAACGGGTGCAGCTCCTGTGCCTGTACCGCCACCCATGCCGGCAGTAATAAAAACCATCTTGGTATTATCCCCCAGAGTGTTCATGATGTCACTGAGGTTTTCTTCTGCAGCTTGTTTGCCTATTTCCGGTTTACTTCCTGCTCCCCGGCCTTCGGTGATGGATTCCCCAATCTGGATTTTTACCGGAACAGGACTGTTGTTCAATGCCTGGGCATCCGTATTGCAGATAACAAAGTTGACATCCCGTATACCTTGCCGGTACATGTAGTTCACAGCATTGCTGCCACCCCCGCCAACGCCCAGTACCTTGATGATGGACGAACGCTCGGGGGGAAGATTGAATTCCATTAATCCTTCATTCATCTCATTATGTTTTTAAAGATTATTTTCCTTACATTTCAGAGCCTTTTTCTGCAAACATCTCCTCCAAAGCTGTTTTCACCCTGTCAAAGATCCTGCTTCTCCCTTTGCTATTTTCCTCTCCGACAGTCTCTCTATCAGGGTGATCATTCACCTCACTTTTTACTTTTTCCTGTTTTATAGTGGCATTATTATCGTATTCCATTCCTTTCAGCATCAATCCCACCGCCGTAGCATACATAGGCTGGTTTATTTCATCTTCCAGTTCTCCTCCCAGGTGTTCGCTGGGATAACCGATACGTACATCATATCCGGTTTTATATTTGACCAGCTGAGGCAGATGTCTCAGTTTTGCCCCGCCTCCGGTAATAACTATGCCAGCAGCCAGCTTATCGGCAAAGCCCGAATTCTCAATCTCATACAAAACAGCATCAATGATCTCTTCCATGCGTGACTGGATAATATAAGCCAGGCTCTTAAAAGATATCTCCTTGGGTTCCCTGCCACTTATACCGGGGATGGTTACCACCTTATCTTCCGGCGCAAAATCCCCTAGCGCCGAACCGTAACGGGTTTTCAACTGTTCGGCATGACGATTCAGGATAGCACATCCTTCCTTGATATCTTTGGTGATAACATTGCCTCCAAAGGGGATTACAGCAGTATGCCGGATCACATTGTCATAGTACACGGCAATATCAGTCGTGCCGCCACCAATATCCACCAGGGCAACACCCGCCTCTTTCTCATCATCCGTAAGCACTGCTGCGGAAGAAGCCAGTGGTTCCAGTATAAGATCCTTGATCTTCAAATTAATCCTGTTAACACACTTTTCAATGTTTTTTGCCGACGCCACTTTGCCAATCACAATATGGAAGTTGGCTTCCAGTCTTCTCCCCGACATACCCACCGGATTTTTCACACCCGTTTCATTATCCACGATAAAGTTCTGGGGAAGTACATGGATGATCTCCTCCCCCACATCAATAGGGATCTTGCTCATATCATCAATGAGCCGCATGATATCTCTTTTTTTAATCTCTTCATCGTCACTGTCCCGGTTAATATAACCCCGGTTCCGGATACTGCGGATATGCTGCCCGGCAATCCCGACATACACCTCCTCAAAAATGACGGAAGATTTTAACTGAACTTCCTCCACGGTTTTCCGAAGTGCATTAACGGTTTCTTCTATATTCAGGACTACGCCGCGTTTTACGCCCGTAGAAGGGGCTTTGCTCAAAGCAAGAATCTCTATCTGGCCGGATTCGTTTTTGCGTCCTACCAGACACACAATTTTGGTCGTGCCAATATCAATGGCAGCCACAACTGGTTGTCGTTTTTCCATAGTCTAACGGTTTATTATATTATATTTTGGTTTCATTGATTTCTTTTCGTACATACTATCTGATTTTTGAAGGAGAGATTAATAATGGTATAGCGATTCCATCCTATGTTGTTCAGGGCATGGGTATAAAAAATATAAAGCTTGCTGAATTTTTCTTTATAATTGTCCATATCTCCCAGGATAATTGCATGGGATCCCACCCTTGGCGTCAGGGTATACTCCCCGTTGTCATCGACGTAGATCTCTTCTATCTGGGATTTCCAGAATGGCACCGAGTCGATAAAACGGGACAGACGATAAATATCCTGAATATGTGTCCGCTCAGGAAGATCGTATATTGTTCTAAATGAAGATATACGTGAAAGTGCCGGAATGTTGCCGGTGGCTACCAGAACATGTACCGGATAGCGTGCAGACCAGGGCAGTATATACCCTTGCTCATCCACAAAGAACCCGGGTCGTCCCGGCAGGTAAATACGAACAATCGGATTTCTTTGTATTATATCAATATTCAAGACACCGTTTGCATCCTTGTAAGCTTCGGCTTGCTTAATATAGGGATGTTTTAAAAGAACTTCCTCGATTTTTGCCGTGTTGATCTGACACAATGGCATTCCCAGCATTCTTCCCCCTTTTTTTCGCAGGATTTCTTTTACATCCTGTTCTGTAACGAACCGTACACGGGATGAATCCAGAATATTCGGAACAATGGCCCGGCAGAGTACCTGTTTCTTCTTTTCTGAAACCGTAGCGGTAAGCAATACAAGAACCATCAGTAAGAAGAGGTATTCCAGCATGTGCAATATTCCGGTGAAGAATCTTTTAATTCCCATGTTATTACTGTTCTTTATTAAATATCTTTTCAACAGGTTCAACCAACCGGTCAATATCCCCGGCACCCAGCGTTAGCAAGAGCTCCGGCCTGTATTTTTCTACCCACGCCACCGCTTCTTCTTTATTTATCAGTATCTTGTCCTTTATTTTCATTTGATCCAGTATGACACGTGAAGTGATTCCCGGGACAGGTTTTTCACGTGCCGGATAGATATTCAGTAATACTGCCGTATCTAACAGATCCAGGCTCTCTGCAAACGCTCTTGCAAAATCACGCGTACGGGTATAAAGATGTGGCTGAAAGATACCGGTAATTTTCATACCTGGAAACATTTCCCTTGCAGATTCTATGGCAGCTTTCAATTCCACGGGATGATGAGCATAGTCATCAATATAAACCTGTCCGGGGGTATTTACCCGGATGTCAAATCGCCGTCGCACCCCCTTGAAGAGAAACAGGGATTTTTTAATACTTTCTTCGGATATTCCCAGCAGATGGGCAACGGCTATGGCAGCCAGGGCATTTTCCACATTCACTTTACCTGGCAATCCCAGGTGAATCTCATGAATCTCTCCTTCAGGAGTATGGACATTAAAAATATGGTATCCGTCACGATAGGAAAGTTCCGTAGCATAATAATCAGCTTTTTCATCCAAACCGTAAGTAAACCAGGTAACTTCCGGATTCACACTTCGATCAACAGACAATCCATAATGCATCAGTATTCTACCTCCTGACCTGACCTGGCTGATAAACTGATGAAAGGTTTTTATCAACTGTTCATGGGTATGATAAATATCAAGATGATCCGCATCCATGGAGGTGATCACAGCCACTTCCGGATGCAGGAAAAGAAAAGAACGGTCAAATTCATCCGCTTCCAGCACTACCCAGTCACTTTCTCCCAGCAACAGATTACTATCATAGTTTTTGCTGATACCGCCAAGAAACGCCGAACAATCCAATATCGATTGTTTCATAACATGAGCAATCATTGTGGAGGTGGTAGTCTTGCCGTGGGTACCAGCTACGGCTACCGGTCTCATCCGGTCGGCAATCATACCTAATACCTGTGCTCGTTTGAAAAGGGTATATCCCTGTTCCCGAAAATATTTCATTCCGGGATGATTTGCAGGTATGGCAGGCGTATATATAACCAATGTATCCTCTTTGCCAGCCGGTTCTTTGTATGAGGAAGGTATGGCATCTACATTATCATCAAAGATAATCTGTATGTCCTCTTTCTCCAATGCATCTGTTATGGCTGAGGATGTCCGGTCATACCCGGCCACCTGATAACCGCCTGCCCGAAAATAACGGGCCAGGGCACTCATACCAATCCCTCCTATCCCGACAAAAAAGATCCTGTTATATTGTGTAATGTCACTCATTTTTCATTACCGTTAAATCCAATATTTTCTTAACAATATCCCTGCTGGCATAAGGCCGTGCCATTTTTTTCATGTTTTCCGACAGTATTTTCATTCTGACAGGATCTTCAAGCAAAGCAAGGGCATATCTCATCAGGTTTTCTTCCGCCTCGCTATCCGGGATCATCTCCGCAGCTTCTTGTTTCACAAGGGCAATGGCATTTTTTGTTTGGTGGTCTTCCACCACATTGGGTGATGGCACCAGAATAACCGGTTTTCCCACCACAGCCAGCTCGGAGATCGTTCCTGCACCGGCCCTCGAGATGATCACTGTCGCAGCAGCATAGGCCATGTCCATACGTTGGATAAAATCCTGTATCAATACGTTGAACTTTTCGTTTCTTTTTATATTATTCATTATTCCTTCATAGTAATACCTTCCAGTCTGCCATATCAGAAAAACAGACTTACCCTGCAATTCATTCAGATGCTGCAGTATGGCCCTGTTGATTGTGCTGGCACCCAGGCTGCCTCCCAGCACCAGAATCACCTTAAGATCATCCGGGATATTGAAAAATGCCAAAGCCTCCCGCCGTGTAACCATACTGTTCACAATTTCCTCCCTTACGGGGTTTCCCGTCAATACAATCTTCTCTTTTGGAAAATATTTCTCCATCCCCTCATAGGCTACACAGATAACCGAAGCTTTTGCTGCCAGCAACCTGTTGGTAACTCCTGCATAGGAATTCTGTTCCTGTATCAATACCGGTATACCCATTTTCTCGGCTGTTTTTACTACAGGGCCACTGGCATATCCTCCGACGCCCACTACCACGTCAGGGTTAAACTGCCGGACAATTTTTCGTGATTTGGTCATACTCTTCCACAGATGTATCAATATCGCAAAGTTTTTCCACAATTTTTTCCGGTCGAATCCTCTCACTGGCAAGCCCTCAACAGGAAAACCTGCTGCAGGCACCTTTTCCATCTCTATTTTTCCCTCAGCACCAACAAACAAAATATCCGTCCCGGGAACTGTTCTTTTCAGCTCCCCGGCAATGGATATGGCCGGAAAGACATGCCCACCGGTACCCCCACCGCTAATAATCACTTTCAACGGTCTGTTCATCGATCACTTCTGTTTGTTGTTTATCAAGGTCTCTGCTAATACTCAGGATAATACCCAGTTCGATACTGGTAAAGAGCATAGAAGAACCGCCCATACTTACCAACGGTAGTGGTTGGCCGGTCACAGGGAAAAGGGTCACGGACACGCCCATGTTTACAAACGCCTGCGTAACGATCAGGAGTGTCAGTCCAATAGCCAGAAAAGCAGGAAAGGTCCTGAAGCTTTTCTTCACGATCAGGCCTGCCCGGAAAAGCAGGGTAAGATAAGCCAAAAGGATAGGTATAGCTCCGAAAATTAACCCATACTCTTCTACTATGATGGCAAAAATAAAATCGGAATAGGGATGGGGAAGGAAATTCCGTTGTGTGCTTTTCCCGGGTTTCTTCCCGAAAATTCCTCCGGTAGCCACGGCAATCTTTGCCTGTTCCACCTGGTAAACCTCTGTCTCATCACCCTGTATATAATGTACTATCCTGTTTTTCCAGGTATTGATACGGCCTTGGTGTCTGGCCAACATTGCTACCCCCAGAGACATCCCCCCTGCCAATATTGCAATACCCAGAATACTCAATAGGGCAAGCATCCGTACACGGCCAATGAACATCAGAACCAAACTGACAATAAAAAGAATTAGCGCCGTGGACAAATTAGCGGGCAAAATAAGTGCAGATATCACAAATACCGGCAAGGCCATCGACTCCATAACTTCCTTCAATCCCATAATATGTTGTTGTTTCATGGAGAGAACACGGGCCAGATACATGATCAGCGACATCTTGGCAAAATCGGACGGCTGAAAGGTAAATCCCAAACCGGGAAGGGTAAGCCAACGGGAGGCTTCATTCATACGTGTACCTGAAATGAACGTAAAAATCAGGAGGATCCCGGAGAGCCACAAGAACAAACGGGATAATTGGAAATAAAAACGATAAGGAATCATGTGAACTACAAAAATAATCGTCAAACCCATTCCAAGGATTACCCCATGGCGGAAGAGATAGTACAAAGTATTGCCTCCCATTCTTTTATAGGCCAGGGTCCCAGTAGAGCTATATACTGCCAGTAGTGAAAAAACTGACAGAAGGAAGATCATACCCCATATCACCTTATCGCCCTGAAAGTATTTTTTTATTGCTTCTCCCATGAAAAAAAACCCCTGTTCAACATATTATTTATAAGTTACGGACAGCCCGTTTGAACTGGCGACCGCGATCTTCATAGTTATCAAAAAGGTCAAAACTGGCACATGCCGGCGATAGCAATACCACGTCTCCGTCGGCTGCCAGAAAATAAGCATTTCGCACTGCTTCCTCCATCGAGTGTGTTTCAACAAGGGTCGGCACCACATCCTTGAATGCTTCGACCAGTTTTTGATTATCCTCCCCAAGGCATATCAGCGCTTTTACCTTTTCCTTGACCAAACCGGTCAATATACTGTAATCATTACCCTTGTCGATCCCTCCGGCTATCCAGACCACCCCGGTGTTCATACTCTCCAAAGCATACCACACAGAATTGACATTGGTAGCTTTCGAATCGTTTATGAATTGTATTCCATGTACCTTCAATACAGGCTCCAATCTGTGTTCCACACCTTTGAAGTCAGAAAGACTTTCACGAATGACTTCTTTCCGGATATTCAGTACCCGCCCGGTAATGCCGGCGGCCAAAGAATTGTAAACATTGTGACTGCCCTGTAATGATAAATCCATAATTGACATAGTTATTTTGTTTTTTTTATAATTAATAATCAGTTCATCATTCTCAATCCAAGCCGTTTGTCCTTTCTTTTCCTTCAATGAAAAGGGAAGACGTTCGGCTGCCAGTTCCAGGCCCGGAACCCGTTCATGCAACACCGGATCATCATAGCAATAGATAAAGGCATCTTTACTCCCCATATTCCGTATCACCCGGAATTTGGAATTGATATAATTTTCCATATCATACCCATACCTGTCCAGATGATCGGGAGTAATATTCAGCAGGATTGCTATGTCGGCTTTAAAATAATACATTCCATCCAGTTGGAAGCTGCTTAGTTCGATAACATAGTAATCCGCTTCTTCTTCTGCCACCTTCAGCGCCAGACTTTTTCCAACATTCCCGGCCATGACAACCTTTAATCCGGCTTTTTTCATCATATGCCAGATAAGATTGGTGGTTGTAGTTTTCCCATTGCTACCCGTAACACATATTTTTTTGCCTTTGATAAACCTTCCTGCAAATTCTATCTCCGATATGACGGGGATACCATGTTTTCTGACCTCTCTGATCACGGGTGTATCATCCGGTACGCCAGGACTTTTAATCACCTCATCAGCCTCCAGGATCATTTTCAAATCATGCGAACCTTCTTCATACGGGATATTATAGTCTTCCAACCTTTTCCGATAATTATACTTAATGTTTCCGGCGTCGGAAACAAAAACCTCAAAACCCTGTTTCACCGCCAAGACAGCAGCTCCTGTCCCGCTTTCACCCGCACCTAATATGACAATTCTCTCATTCATTCCTTTTTATCTTATCTTCAGGGTTACAACAGTGATCACAGCCAGCATAATCGCGATGATCCAGAAGCGGGTAACAATCTTTGGTTCGGTATATCCCTTCATTTGATAATGATGATGCAAGGGCGCCATCAGGAAAATCCTCTTGCCTGTTCCGGTACGGCGGCGTGTAAACTTAAAATACGCAACTTGCAGAATCACACTCATGCTTTCCACAAGAAAAATACCGCAAAGGATGGGAATCAGTAGTTCCTTTCTGATAATTATGGCAAATACGGCAATGATCCCTCCCAGAGAAAGACTCCCTGTATCTCCCATAAACACCTGTGCAGGATAAGCATTATACCAAAGAAATCCTATCGTAGCTCCGATAAAAGAGCTGGCAAAGATCACCAATTCACCCGTATACGGGATAAACATGATATTCAGATAATCTGCAAAGACCATATTCCCTGACACATAAGCAAGTATTCCCAAGGTAACTCCTATCACGGATGATACGCCCGTCGCCAGACCGTCCAAACCATCTGTCAGATTGGCCCCATTGGACACTGCTGTGACAATAAAGATGGTTACCAATACAAAAACCACCCATCCCCAAAATTCTCTGTTTTTTTTCAGAAAGCCTACCAGCCAGCTGTAATTGAACTCATGGTTTTTTACGAACGGAATGGTAGTGATCGTAGATTTGATATTTTTGTAGGTATATGCAGGTTTCTTCGTCGTCTTATTTCCCGGCTCGAGTAAGGTGGCCTGCCTGATCTCCCCTTCCCGGAGCGGGACCTTTTCCCGGACATATACCTGATCACTGGTATATAAAACCACCCCGACGACCAGCCCGAGGATAATCTGCCCGGCGATTTTGAATTTTCCCGCCAGACCCTCTTTATTTTTCTTGAAAATCTTAATATAATCATCCAGAAACCCTATGCTTCCAAGCCATATGGTCGTCAAAAGCATAAGTAAAATATATACATTGGTCAAGTCAGCAAATAATAAAACCGGTATTACAATAGAAGACAAAATAATGACCCCACCCATCGAAGGAGTACCTTCTTTTTTATACTGCCCTTCCAGACCAAGATTTCTCACCACTTCTCCGATCTGCATCCGTTGCAACCAACGTATCACAGACTTCCCGATGATCATGGAAATGATCAGCGATGTGATAAGAGCGCTTGCTGACCGGAAAGAGATATAAGAAAATAATCCCGCTCCGGGAACATTCATTTTATTCAGATATTCAAACAAATAATAAAGCATCCGCCGATGGTTTCAATTTAGTAGTTAATGGTTAATGGTTCATTGTGATAAGGCGCTGTATACTGGTTCATAGTTGAAAGTTGGTTTTTTATTTTACATTTTACCTTCTACTTACATTTTATACTTTATTCGATATTTCTGCTTATCGGAGGCATCATTCAATATTCATCATTCTCTTCAGCTCTTCCCGATCATCAAAATGATACCTTACTCCTCTTATTTCCTGGTAGGTCTCATGTCCTTTTCCGGCCACCAACACAATATCACTGGGTTTAGCCATCAGAAATGCTGTTTTTATTGCTTCTTTCCGATTGGGAATACTTATCACATGGCTTTGTTCATCTTTTGTCAGGCCTTCCAGCATATCGTGTATAATTTTCTCCGGCTCCTCATCCCGCGGATTATCAGAAGTAAGAATCAGTATGTCGCTCAGATCATAGGCAAACCTTGCCATCCGTGGTCTTTTGGTTTTATCGCGGTTACCGCCTGCTCCTACAACAGTGATCACCTTTTCATTGCTCTCGCCCAACCGGCGTATGGTTTTCAACACCTTTGCAACTGCATCCGGTGTATGGGCATAATCAACAATCCCAATAATACCTTCCGGTGAATAAAACACTTCAAAACGTCCAGGAACCATAGGCAAACGGCTCATATTTTCCAGTATTTTTTCCGGATCCTCGCCCAATAAAACAGCAGTCGAATACACCGCAGTCATATTTGAAACAGAAAAATCCCCTACAAAAGGTATCCATATTTCTTTGTTATCCAGAACTACCAAGGTTCCGTCAAAATGACTTTCCAGAATTCGGGCATGGAAATCCGCCGGCGTCTTGATACCAAAAGTTGAAACCCGGGCTTTTGTGTTCTGCACCATAATCCGGGCATTGCGATCGTCTAGATTGATCAATGCAAAAGCTTCTGCAGGCAAACGGTCGAAAAACTTCTTTTTGGCATACAGGTATGACTTGAAATCCTTGTGATAATCCAGATGATCCTGGGTAAGGTTAGTAAATATCCCACCGGCAAAATGCAATCCTGCGATACGTTCCTGATCGACAGCATGAGAGCTGACTTCCATAAACACATATGCACATCCGGTCTCTGCCATCTCCCCCATATATTTTTGTAGTACCAAAGCATCAGGCGTGGTATGGATTGTCTCAAGCACCTTATCTTCAATCATGATGCCAGTGGTAGAAAACAAACCGACTTTATATCCCATCAATCGGAACAGGTTGTACAGGGATGTAGCCACGGATGTTTTTCCATTGGTTCCCGTAACCCCGACCAGTCTGAATTTTTTTGAAGGTTCTCCAAAAAAAATTGAGGTTATTTCTCCCAGGGCAATGGCACTGTTTTCCACCTGGACCCAGGTTACCCCCGGATCGGGCTTGCCGGGTAGCACCTCACAACATACTCCCGCAACACCTTTCCCCACTACCTCATCAATATAATGGTGCCCATCGGTATGGATACCTCTGACTGCCACAAAGAAATCTCCTGGTTCTACACGCCGTGAATCAAATTCTATTTTATGAAAAGAATCCGTTTTTCCTGACAAGATTTTTCTTATCCCCTCAATTTTCTCTATGTCTGCTATCTTGATCATACAAGTTATTTCAAGCTCATTTCAAGATGGATTGTCATTCTTTTCCGGACACGTGTACCCGGCGGCAGTGACTGGTTCTTCACGGTTCCCCAACCATCTGCAATCACCTGCAAACCTTCTTTCTCCAACAGGTACAAGGCATCTTTCAATCCCATTCCTGCCACATTGGGAACCAGAAAATCCATCACTTTCAATGATTTTATATCTACAATACTGTCCCTGTTGATCACCAGCACCCATTCATCTTCTTCCTGCTTATCCTGCATATAGTGCACTCCCATTTTATTAAACACATACTTCGTTTCCGGTAAATATCCGTTCTTACTGTATGGCGCCTTGTTGGTATGATCCGCATAAGTCAAATAATCCCGTTGCAAATCCAGACTGGAGACATATACTTTATCAGCCACCTCCCGGAAAACCGGTCCGGCAACCAGATTTCCATAGTACACCGAGTTAGAAGGAGCACTCACCACCACAATACAAGAATATTTTGGATCGTCAGCTGGAAAATACCCAACAAAGGAAGCTACATAACTAATTTTGTGATTTACCCGGTATCCATATTTTTCATTGGCGATCTGGGCAGTTCCCGTCTTTCCGGCTATCTTATAGAGATTATTTTTCAAATTCCGTGCCGTACCATTTTCCACTACCCCTTCCAGCATCATATGTGCTTTCTCCAGCGTTGCTTTTGAACAAACAGACGGGTTCAACACCTCAACTCCGTATTTTTTTACCGTCCGGCCATGGTATTTCAACTTCCTTACAAATCTTGGTTTTACCATTATTCCATCATTAGCAATTGCATTATAAAAAGCCAGGATCTGTAAGGGAGTCATCCGCACCTCATAGCCGTGCGAGATCATTGCCAGGGAGATCCCTGACCAGTATTTGTCGCCGGGATAACGTATCATTGGCGTACCTTCTCCCTTAATATCTATTCCCAGTTTTTTATTCAACCGCATACTATATAAGCGATCAATCAACTCACGTGGACGATCAGCATAATGATCCATAATCAGCTTGGACATTCCCACATTGGAAGAAACCTCAAATACTCTTTTCACCGTAATCTTTCCATACCCCCCTTCTTTAGTATCCCGGATCATCTTGTCGTAGAACTTTATCTTCCCGTGACCGGCATCCACCGTATCGTCAATAGAAAACGCACCGTCTTCCAGGGCAGCCACCAGTACCGGCAGCTTAAAAGTAGATCCCGGCTCAATGCTTTCTCCGATAGCATAATTATAAAGCTCCCTGTAGTTTCCGTCCTTATCCCTCTCAAGATTGGCAATGGCTTTGATATCTCCTGTTTTCACCTCCATCAGGATCACCGTACCATGATCGGCATTGTTACGAATCAATTGCTTTCTTAATGAATTTTCAGCCACATCCTGAATGTCTATATCAATGGTTGTCACCACGTCATAACCATCTTTCGGCTCGACCTCGTTACCATCTTTCAGAGGCATCCATACATTCCCTGACAATTTTTGCATTAGCCGCACCCCTTCCTGACCCCTGAGCACCTCGTCATAGGCCCCTTCTATGCCAACAATATTCGGTCTGTCATCGTTATTGATATATCCGATTGTCCGGGCAGCCAGTTCCCGCTGAGGATGAATACGTTTGTTGGTCTGTATAATGATCAATCCTCCCTTGTACCGTCCTAACCTGAACAGCGGAAAGGTCTTTAACTCTTTCATCTGCCGGTAGGTCACATTTCTTTTCAACAGATAATATCGGTTTTTCTTCCGGAAAGCATTCAACAGCTCTCGTTTATATTGCCATGAGGGCTTGTCCATAAACAATGCGGACAGGCATATAGATAGCGAATCGACATTTTTTTTGAAAAGCTGCGGATCCATAGCGTTGCTATTCAGATCCAGCCGGATCTCGTAGTAAGGCACTGAACTACTAAGCAGGCGCCCATCAGCCGCCAAAATGTCTCCTCGATTGGGTTGAATGAGAAAATTACGCAGGGTCTGTTCGGCTGACAACTCACTATATTTGTTTCCCTGTACCATCTGCAAATAAATAATCCTCCCAAAAATAAGGATGCTCACCAGCAGCATTCCCAGATAAATCACAGCCACACGCCAGACGATATCTTTTTTCAAAGACATTTTACTTTCCCCTTTTTTCTATCACAATTTTTCCGGGCGGAACCATCGATTCTTCCAACCCGAGATTTTTTTCCTTTATCGCTTTCAGTACCTGTGTTTTTGTGCTTTTATACATCAATTCCGCCGAAGTAGAAATTGATTCGGCCCGTAACTCTTGTATCTCTTTTTTTAACCGTGTAATTTCCCTTACAATCTTCTCTGCATGATAGCGGTTCCCGATATAGATCATAGCCAGGAAAGTCAGAAACAGAATAAATGGCAATTGCTTAATGATTAATTGATTGGCAAGAATAGTACCGTCAATAAAAGAACGGAATATTCCTTTTTTTGAAACTTTTGGCTCAGCATCTTCAATAAACTCTATCTGTTTGCTCATAACCTTTTCCCCCTTGATTATATTCGTTCGGCTATTCTAAGTTTGGCGCTCCGTGATCTTGGGTTTCTGGCAACTTCCCCGGGTGTGGGGGTGATTACTTTTTTGTTAACCATCCTGAAAGGAGTTTGATTTTGCCCGAATGGATCATCTTCCTCACGAAGAGTTACAAAGCCTGTTTTCATAAAAGTTTTCACTATCCGGTCTTCCAGCGAATGATAGGATATCACCACCAGCCTACCACCTCTGACAGTTACTTCAGGAGTCTGTTCCAGCATTTCCTTCAGCGCTTCTATCTCTTCATTGACTTCTATCCTGAGAGCCTGAAAAATGCGAGCAAGGAACTTATTCGTTTTCCCTCTATGGGTCATGGGTTTCAATATCTCAATCAGATCGCTTGTGGTGCGAATCATCCGGTTTTCCCTGGCCTCCAGGATTAGCTCTACCAACCGCCCGGGGTGCCGTATCTCAGCATAATCTCTGAAAACACGTTCCAATTTCAGTGCGGTGTAACGGTTCAACACCTCTTCTGCTGTTTTCCTTTTCCTCTTGTTCATTCTCATATCCAGTTCGGCATCTGCCCTGAAAGAAAAACCCCTTTCCCCATAATCAAAATGATGGGAAGATACTCCCAAATCAGCCAGGATCCCGTCCACCTGCTGAATACCCAAATACCTCAAATTGTTCTTCAGAAATCTGAAGTTTTGCTGAAGAAAAACAAAACGTTTATCATCAGGAGCATTGTCCAGACAGGCTTCGTCCTGATCAAAAGCGATCACTCTCCCCTTATCCAGCTTGGACAATATGGCCCTTGTATGACCTCCGCCACCAAAGGTTAGATCCACATAAATTCCATCCGGACGTATATTTAACCCGGCAATGCTCTCTTCCAGCAGAACAGGTGTATGATACGGACTCATTCGCTTTTCTCTTTATTCCCATCTCCCATGATTTTCTCCGCAAGCATGACAAATTCATCTTCAGAAGCTTCGATAGAACTATATGTTTCTTCAGCCCATAATTCTATCTTGCTATCCATACCGGCTAATACGACAGTTTTTCCAATATTGACAGCCTGTAATAACCTCTTCGGAATCAACATACGATTGTTCCCGTCCAGCACAACTTCGGCAGCACCCCTGTAAAAATTCCGCAAAAACACATTGTGATCTTTGTTGTATGGATTTAACCGAGTACGGATCAACTCATTCTGCCGTTCCCACTCCTTCATGGTGTACAGAACCAGGCAACGGTCAAAAATGTCTTTCTTGATCACAAAACGATCCTGAACCTCCGGCTTCATCTGCCTTTTCAGAGCCGACGGAAAAAGAATTCTTCCCTTGTTATCTACCTTGCATGTATATTCCCCGATAAATGTGCTCATGACTACAGACTTTCAAAAAGTAAAAATAAATAAAAATTTTCCACTTTCCACCACTTTTCCCCATTTTTTACCATTTTGTTGATAACTTTTTTTTATTTCCGGCACTTTTGCGGGAGTATTTTTTTGAACGAAACAGTATGTTTGGTATGGAATATTAAAGGATTTTTTAATTTTGATAATTTATTTTTCCGACAACTTCAGATATGACAGAAAAATCGTTACTCATTGATGTTGAGAAAGCCATAGGAGATAAAAACCCCCGGTTGTTGAAAACACTTCCTGGTTTTGTTTTACGGTATTTGAAAAAGATCATTCATCAGGATGATTTGAATGAAATCATCAGACGGTTTCATGATCAGAAAGGACTTGATTTTGTAGAGAAAGTACTGGAATTCATGGGTATTACATATACTGCTGAAGGCTTGGAAAACATTCCGGAGCGGGGAAGGTTTTTATTTGTTTCCAATCATCCTCTTGGAGGGTTGGACGGGCTTGTATTTATTCATGTTATAGGAAAGATCTTCCCCTATCTCAAATTTCCCGTGAACGATTTTCTTCTCAACATCAAGAACCTGGACCCTATTTTTCTTCCCATCAACAAGCACGGGAGCCAAAGCAGGGATGCTGTCCACGCCATTGAAGAAGCCTATGCTTCAGACAGCCAGATACTATATTTTCCTGCCGGACTTTGTTCCAGAAAGATCAAAGGGAAGATTGTGGATCTGGAATGGAAAAAACATTTTATTACCAAGGCTGTAGAATACAAAAGAGACATTATTCCCGTTTATTTTTCGGGAAGAAACTCCAGCTTTTTTTACAATCTTGCCAACCTCCGTGTTTTTCTGGGAATAAAATCTAATATCGAGATGATTTACCTGCCCAACGAAATGTTCAAACAACGCGGAAAAAAACTGATTTTAAAAGTAGGCCAACCCATTCCTTACACTTTTTTTGACAGAACCCGCACGGCTAAGGAATGGGCAGATTATATAAAGGATATTGTTTATTCAATCGGAAGTACCATTAATAAAACAAACAATTAAATTTGCAAAAAAATACTCATCCCCATGGAAGATATCATTCCTCCTGTACCAAGAGAACTAATCCTAAAGGAACTTACTCCTGACAAGTTTGTCCGAAAGACGAACAAAGGAAACAATGAAGTATATATATTCACGTACCGGGACTCTCCCAACCTGATGCAAGAACTGGGGCGACTGCGCGAGATCAGCTTTCGTGAGGCCGGAGGAGGTACGGGAAAAAGCCTTGACATCGATGAATTTGATATAGGGGATCACCCTTATAAACAACTCATTGTATGGGACCCGGAGGCCCGTGAAATTCTGGGAGGGTACCGCTTTTTTATCTGCCGGCGTGATATTGATCTGTCCTGGCTGGCCACTTCTCATCTGTTTCGTTTCAGTAATAAATTCATCAGAGAATATTTGCCTTATCTGGTAGAACTGGGCAGGTCGTTCGTACAACCGCATTATCAGCAAACCGGAAAATCCGCCCGGAAAGGCATCTTCGCATTGGATAATCTGTGGGACGGTCTGGGTGCTGTGGTTATTGACAACCCGGGCATAAAATACTTTTTCGGGAAGATGACAATGTACCCGCATTTCAAGAAAGAAGCCCGTGACCTGATCCTCTATTTTCTTGACAAGTACTTCGGAGACCATGAGGGCCTGGTTATTCCTATCAACCCCCTGAAACCGGAATATGATGAAAAGGAAATGGAAAAAATTTTCTCGGGGAAGGATTATTTTGAAAATTATAAAATCCTTTCACAAGCTGTCAGAAATCTTGGAGAAAACATCCCCCCTTTGTTTAATTCCTATATGAATCTTTCCCCTACCATGAAGATTTTCGGCACTGTGATCAACGATGAGTTCGGGGATGTTGAAGAAACCGGGTTAATGATCACCTTGAAAGACCTTTACATTGATAAGGTTAACCGGCATCTGACCACATACAATGAAAATTATCGTTTGGATGAAGTGTGATCCGGATAGAGGTCAATAAGCCCGTTCATCCCGGCCTTCAATATAGTTGATAAAGGATCTGTTCGCCACTCTGTTTCCTCCGGGGGTGGGATAATCGCCTGTAAAATACCAGTCACCCGAATGATTCGGAATTGCTTTGTGAAGGTTCTCAATAGTCTGGTAAACAATCTTCACCTCAGCCTTAACCTCTTGGGTTTTGAGCATAGCACCTATTTTATCGGACAACTCTTCAGGAGTAAAAGGTTTGTAAATTTCCTTAACATAATTCCGGATCTTTTCTTTGGGCAATTTATCCTGTTCTCTGGCTTTCAGATAAACATTATTGATAATATTCTCCCGACCTGTTTCTTTCAACAGTTCGATAGCAGCCCTGAAAGCAATAAAATCTGAAAGTTTGGCCATATCAATCCCGTAACAATCAGGATATCTGATCTGTGGAGATGAAGAAACCACAATTATTTTCTTCGGATTCAGGCGGTCGAGTATCCGGATAATGCTTTCACGCAAGGTGGTTCCCCTGACAATCGAATCATCTATCACTACCAGGTTATCCTTGTTGTTACGTACAATTCCGTAAGTAACATCATATACATGCCCGACCATGTCTTTTCTACCAGCATCCTGGGCAATAAATGTCCGGAGTTTTATATCTTTGATAGCTACTTTTTCAACACGGGGACGGAACTGCATGATTTTTTCGACTTTTTTGGGGTCCAGAGGCAAAGACAGTTCCATAATCTTACGCACTTTTTCCTTGTTCATCTCATCCTCCAAACCCTTGATCATCCCATAAAAAGCCGACTCCGCTGTATTGGGAATATAAGAAAACACAGTATTATCCAAATCATTGTCCAGCACTTTCAAAATATGCGGTACAAGCAACTCTCCCAATTTTTTTCTCTCTTTGTATATATCTGCATCACCGCCCCGTGAAAAATAGATCCGTTCAAAAGAACACGATTTGACACGTCGTACTTTCCGGATCTGTTCAAAAGTGGTTTTTCCGTTCTTTTTGATAATTAGAGCCTGCCCCGGAGCGATCTCTTTCACTTTTTCATAAGGTACATTCAACGCCGTCTGAATAACCGGCCTTTCGGAAGCACTCACTACAATATCGTCATCCTCATAATAAAAAGCAGGACGTATTCCCCAAGGGTCCCTGAGCACAAAGGCATCTCCATGGCCGATCATCCCGGTGATTACATATCCCCCATCCCAGTGTTTACTTGCTTTTCGCAGGATGTTTCCCACATCCAGATTCTCTTCGATCAGAGGTGATATTTCCTTTTTACTGTAACCTGCTCTTTTGAACTTCCTGAACAGTGATTCATTTTCTTCATCCAAAAAATGTCCTACATTTTCCAGTACGGTCACCGTATCGGAAATATCCTTTGGTGTCTGACCAATGGCCAGAAGACTGTTAAAAAGCTCATCCGTATTGGTCATATTAAAGTTCCCGGCCAGAACAAGGTTTCTGGATCTCCAGTTGTTTTCGCGCATCACCGGATGCACATGCTCAATGCTGTTCTTCCCGAAAGTTCCGTAACGGAGATGGCCGATATACAATTCTCCGGCAAAAGGAATATTTTCCTTGGCCCACACAGGATCTTGGATCAGTTCGGCCGACTGATTTTTTGAGGTAAGTTTCTTACTGATCTTGGAAAACACAAACTGAATGGGGTTATCCGCATTGGAACGATACCGAAATAAATATTTCTCTCCGGGAGGCATATCCATTTTCAGGCAAACGGCACCAGCGCCATCCTGTCCGCGGTTATGCTGTTTTTCCATCAACAGATACAGCTTTTTCAGCCCATACTGCCAGCTACCGTAATTAATCCGATAATATTCAAGAGATTTTTTCAGTCTTATTAGGACAATCCCGCATTCATGTTGAATTGCATCACTCATAAAAATCCCAAATTAAAAAATTGATCATCACCTGCAAAAATAGGGATAATAATCCTACGGAAACAGAGAAAAACAAAAGTGTTTTGTTTTCCATAATATACAAAGACAGCATCAGTCAATATCAGGAAATCTCACAATATCTTTAACGATAAATGCGGTTGGATATTTTCGCAATATTTGATGATAAACCTTCAGGGCCTCTCTTTTTGTACGGAAATCTCCTATCCTGACTTTATAAAAAGGTGATTGGTAAAGCACATATACCGGATAATCCGGAAAAGCGGAAAGGAATTCCACCTTTGTTCTGATCGCCTGATCCCTGGCGGTGGGTCCGGAATTGAATAGCAACTGGATTCTGTATCCATCTATTCCTTTTTTTCTTTTATTCTTTTGTATCTGACGATTTACAATATCCTGTATCCGCGGATCCTGTCTTACCGTAATCGTTCCTGTTTGCCAGACCTCCTCCTTAATGCTTGTTTTCTCCTGCGCACAAACTCCCTGCACAAATAAAATGACAACCGCAAAAATAAATACGAAAAACCCGCTTTTCATGTTAAAATTTAGCATAGGAAGGATGGATACTAAGAACAGGTATCGGCGAATGGTTGACCATTTCCTGTGCCTCACTGCTCAGATACATTCTCAATGGATTGCCCCGATGGTTGCTAACCATGGAAATCAGTTCGGCTCCTACATGTACAGCATAGGCAATGGTAAGATCGGCAACATTACTGCCCTTATAGGAATCCCGGACTGTTTTCACCCCTCTTTTTTCAAGATATTCCGCAGATTGATCTGCATACTTGTTCAGACGGGAAATGACATCCCTGGCATTGGTTTCTCTGACATCTATCACATGTACCTCTGCTTCTAAAACTGTTGCCAGTTCACAGGTAAAAGGTACTTTCACACGCGTATCCTGACGTGCATCAATGGGCAATACGATCTTTGTGATTTTTTTCTTGCGAAACCCGTAACGTATGGTCATCACAGGACATGGTGCCTTGCAAACCACACGGTAGGCGTTACTACCCAGCCAGAATTCTTCAAATCCGGAAATCCCGTGTGTTCCCATAACAATCATCAGCGAACCATCTTTCTCTGCCTGCTCGGTAATGCCTTTATAAATACGTCCTGTACGGATCACATAGTCAAAATCTCCTCCTCCTTTGTATTTGGACTTATGTTTTTTAACAATTTCTTCACAAAACTCCTCAGTCGTTTTGGTATACTCCTTGTCTTTGTCCTTATCCTTCAGCACAAAAGGAAGATCATAATTTTTATCCTTGCGTACATGGATGATACGTAAACTCAGATTGAATATATTTGCCAGATAGATACCGTGATCCAAAGCATTCATGGAGTCCTTGGAAAAGTCGACAGGAACAAGTATATTTTGCATATATGTTGGAATTTAATGGTTAACCCAGTTATCAAAAGTAGAAAATAGTTTTAACAAAATCAAAACAAAAAGTCATCTCAGGAGAGGAACTTTCTGTTTTTGATCGAAACGGATTTTTTTCAAGATTATTCCCGATCTGATTTGGAGAACCCCCTTCATTTCGAGCTCTATCCTGCCACCGTGAAACACAGAACCCACCAGTACTTTTCCAATCTTTCCGATGTTTTCATATTCAACTTTTACCGGCACCCGGTAAATCTGTTCTGTGGAGGAAGGAATAAACACCTTCTCTTCGGTAGTTACATTTCCGATTTTTTCCGTTTCCAGAAAAATATCAGAAGAAAGTTGCTTTACCACAATTTTACGGGTCGAATGATTCACTATAGCCATATCTACATCCAGCAAAACAACTCCATCGCCAATTTCCCTGACTGTTATTTTTGAGATTTTGCCGGGTTGTACATCAATATTCGAACACCCTGTCAGGGCCCACCCCAGAAATAAAACAAACAACAGGGAATACCCTGTGCGATAAAAGAAAAAAGGCATAGACCGGTTCCTGTCAGTTATTATAATTATCCTTCCTCCAGTGCCTGCATTAACTCATCAGTCATTTCCAAGTTGTGATAAACATTCTGTACGTCATCCTCCTCTTCAAAATCTTCAACCAGTTTCAATACTTTCATAGCCTCTTCAACCCCAAGTGTTTTCGTCGTCACAGGAACCCGTTGCAGCTCGGCATTCTCTGCCTGTATCCCCATCTCATCGAGTTTTTTTTGTATGCTTCCAAAGTCCTCCAAAGCACAGGTAACGATCAGGGTATCTCCTTCATCCTCGATCTCCTCCGCTCCTGCATCAATAAGTTCCAGTTCAAATTCTTCCGGATCAATATCTCCCTTAGGGATGGTAAAAACACCTTTCCTATCAAAAACATATTTCAATGATCCGTTGGTGCCAAGGCTACCGCCGCGTTTGGTAAAGATAGACCGGATATTGCTGACAGTACGATTTTTGTTGTCGGTAAGACATTCTATAAAAATACCCACACCATGAGGGGCATATCCTTCAAAAGTCATTTCCTGAAAATTCGCTTCATCGGAAGAAGCTTTGGAAATGGCCCGTTCGATATTATCCTTGGGCATATTGACTCCTTTGGCATTCTGAATAGCCAGCCGGAGCCTCGGATTGGCAGACGGATCCGGTCCTCCCTCACGTGTGGCAATCTGTAATTCCTTTACAATTTTGGAAAAAATCTTAGAGCGTTTTGCGTCGAGCGCTCCTTTTTTTCTTTTTATGGTTGACCATTTGCTGTGTCCTGACATAATATTCCCTTTAAGTTTTGACAAAAATACAAAAATCCTCCTGCAAATATAAAATCAGCCTAATCATACAGCATCGTTATTTGAATTTTACTGTACCGATAGTCCTGTCGTAATCCAGCATTACTCCTTTTTTTCTCCCGTTTAACAACACCTCTATCAGATTTATCTGATTAGGATAAACCTCTGTCAACAGGTCATTTTCGATCGTTAATTCATGAAACTCTTTTTCCGGAAATGATTCCATATAACACCAGGTAACATCATAGTCCACCTCTTTTCCCAAATAATAAACCGGGATTTCCTCGCCCAGAATGCGGATATGAAAATGCCTAAGCAAATAAACCGATAAAAGGGAATCCGAATCCTCCCGTTCATTTTTTGATCCGAGTTTCATCAGGATACCTTCCTCCTGCCACACAGCATTTTCGAGATCATCCGTAAATATCTTCATGACGATCTGCAACTGTGCACTGTCATGGTTATAACTGACCTGACAAAGGCTTACATAAAATTTATGGGCAGAACTATTTCCCACAAATACAAATAACATCAGTATAATAAACCTGCCAAATTTGATCTTCTCCTTCATTATTATTTACTTTGTGTGTTAAATTAATAAATTTTTTAATATTTCATGAAATGTATTTCAAGTATTTTCTTCCCTTTTTGATTTTTCTTCTACCATTTTATCAAAGCTCATTAAGAGCTCAAGAAAACACCAATCATTCGGCATTCCGTCAGTTGCATGACGAATTTTCCACACCTAATTATTACAGGACTGCTTCCGGCGCTCCCGGCCAGGGTTACTGGCAGCAAAAAGCCGATTATTCTATTGCGGTGACCCTGGACGACCAAAAACAAAAGATCTATGGCGAAGAGACCATTTTTTATCATAACAATTCTCCCGATCCTCTTGATTATCTATGGATACAACTGGACCAGAACGTACGCGAACGAAATTCCTTCTCAAAGCAGGTCAGCACATCCCGGATATCAGACCCGATGAGTTTCAGCACAATGAAACAATTATTCAACGATTTCGACGGAGGTTTCAAAATCGAATATGTGAAAAATGCACAGGGAAAAGATCTCCCCTATATCATAAACTATACCATGATGCGCATCGACTTGCCGCAGCCCTTAAAGCACGGAGAGACATTTACCTTTAAAATTAAATGGTGGTACAATATCAATGACCGGGCCAGTATAGGTGGACGCTCCGGCATGGAATATTTTCCAAAAGAGGATAATTATATTTACACCATTGCTCAGTTCTATCCCCGGATGGCTGTCTATAATGATTTTGAAGGCTGGCAGAACAAGCAGTTTATCGGATGGGGGGAATTCACTCTCCCTTTCGGGGATTTTGATGTCAAAATAACGGTTCCGGCCGATCATATTCTGGGCGCCACAGGAGTGTTGCAGAATCCTCAGGAAGTATTGACGGCGAAACAAAGAGAGCGTCTGAAACAAGCCCGTTATTCCGATATCCCTGTTATGATTGTTACGGAAAAAGAAGTCCGGGCCAACGAGAAGACAAAAGATTACTCCCATACGAAAACCTGGCACTTCAAAGCCCAAAACGTAAGGGATTTTGCTTTTGCCACCTCGCGCAAGTTTATTTGGGATGCCATGGGTGTGCCTTTCGGAAAACGTATCGTCATGGCCATGTCTTATTATCCGAAAGAAGGGAATCCGTTATGGGAACAATATTCCACCAAAGTAGTAGCACATACCATCAAGACCTATTCCAAATACACCTTCGATTTTCCTTATCCCAAAGCAGTTTCGGTACACACAAACCGTATTGGGATGGAATATCCCATGATCTGTTTCAACGGCGGTCGTCCCGAGCCAGACGGTACTTATTCGGAACGAACCAAATACAACATGATCAGTGTGATCATCCATGAAGTAGGTCATAATTTTTTCCCGATGATCGTAAATTCCGATGAAAGACAATGGACCTGGATGGACGAGGGGTTGAACACTTTCCTCCAGGGTATCGCCGAAAGGGAATGGGACCATAACTTCCCGCATTGGTGTGGCAACCCTGCTGATATTGTCGATTATATGTCAGGCGATCCGGAAACCATGGTACCTATCATGACTAATTCGGAATCGCTGTTACAATTTTACAACAATGCCTATTCCAAACCGGCTACGGCACTGAATATTCTGAGAGAAACCGTTATGGGTCGAAAGTTGTTTGATTTTGCTTTCAAACAATATGCCCGCAGGTGGAAGTTCAAGCATCCTACACCGGAAGATTTTTTCCGCACCCTTGAAGATGCCTCTGCCGTTGATCTCGACTGGTTCTGGAGAGGATGGTTTTACACCACCGACCATGTGGATATTTCTCTGGATAAGGTTGCCGTCTACCGGATCAACACGAAAAATCCGGAGATCGAAAAGCCCATTGCCCGGGAAGAAGCAAAAAATGTCCCCGAACATATCAGCATCACCCGCAACAGGCAGTCGCTGAAAACAGCCGTTGAAAAAGATCCCTCACTGAAAGATTTCTATAACAGCTATGACAAATACGAAATTACACCCCTGGATAAAAAAAACTATGAACGGTATCTCTCATCACTCACCGATGAGGAAAAGAAACTTGTGGAAAACAAGAATTATTTTTATGAACTGACCTTTTCCAATAAAGGAGGCTTGGTCATGCCCATCATTCTGGAATTCACTTTCGAAGACCATACCAAAAAGCGGATTAAGATACCGGCCGAAATATGGAGTAGAAATAACAAAACCGTTTCCAAAGTCTTCCCGTTCCCCCAAAAAGTAAAACAAATTATCATTGATCCATTACAGGAAACCGCCGATACCGATGTCAGCAATAATGCATGGCCTCCGGTCGAACATATTAACCGGTTCGAACTGTTCAAATACAACTATCCGCAACGGCCTAATCCCATGCAGCAAAAACAAAAATCGAAGAAATAAAAAGCCCTGATCGGGGCTTTTTTTATTAAAAATTCACCACAAAATCCAGGAACGGGACTCCAAGGAAAATCGTCTTGGAAATATCCTTATTGTTTATGAAAGCAAGATCAATGGAATTTTTCTCCCCCAGAAAGCGTATCCCATAAGAGAAATTGCTGTAGTAATCATGGTCTTCATTGATACCAGGAATAAACCAGTTTTCTGAGACGAGAGCAATTCGCCGGGAGACCCTGGCCATTCCACTAATAGTAATAACCGGTTTCTTCGCAAAATCATTATTTACAAACCCCCAACCCAATCCTCCTGTAATATTCAAATTGGTTGTACCAAAGGTGGCAAATCCATTTAATACACCAAGTCCGGTAAAATCGGAATTATCATCATTTGAGTGATTAAAATAATTCACATACAGCACATTACCACCTGCATAAAAATTCTTAAATACCTTTGTGGATATTTTCGGATTCAAATAGTACACATAGGGAGCATCTCCGCTTTTAGACAATAAAGAGAACAATTCAAAACCTGCCGTAATATCCATAAATTTCAGAGGAGCATAACTGAAGGAATTGAAAAATATCCATACATTTTGATAAGTAGCGGTTTTTGCCGGCTTAGGAATTGCCGAACTTCCCAAAAGATATTTGTAAGGGTTTGGATTCTCAAACCATATTTTTCCCTTTTTTATTTTTACATTTTCTTCCGAAATCTCTTTGATTGATTTGATCTTGCTTTTTTCAATTGTGATCTGCCCCATGGAAGTAGAATTCACAATAATCGTCTGATCATCCTGAGAAACAAAGTTTCCCGTTATTTGCGAACCATCCTGCAAGGTAATTTGCAAGATAGTTCCCGGAATATAAACAATATTTTTCTGAGCCTGGCAGCTTTCTGTCGCATAAAGAAATATGCCGGCAAAAATCAAAATCTGAAACCACAACTTTTTCATTGTATTAACTTATTATTGCCAAAATTAATAATTAAATAATTAGATTTTACGATTTTAGCAACCAATAAGTTACGAATAACAACAAAAAAATAAAATAAAAATGATTTTCAATTATTATACCCAGAATATAACTTTAACAATTCTCACATAAACCCAAAACATTCTCCAAATGAAGCAATTTTACCAGTTCCGTCACTTCGGGTAAAACATGCACCAACTCAAAATCAAACTGGCACCTTTCAGCCTCTCTTACCATATCCACCAGAAAATCAAAACCGGCACTGTCCACAAAGTGGATCCTTTCCAAATCGATTGTAATCTTCATATCTTTCTTTTCCGGAATCCTCAACATTTCATTCCGCATTTCCCGGGCTACAAGAAAGCTGAAACGCTTTTCCTCGGGAAAAGAAAAAACCAGATGATTTTCACCAATAAAATCTTTCTTTATCATAATCATAAAAAGAAATTTTAAACGCGACGAAAATAAGAATTGATTTTTATGTAAATTCAAGGAAAAAGTTCTTTTTTTCAACAATTAACATGAATTATTCACGAAAACGCAAATTAAGTTCATCCAATTGTCTTTTTGAGATAAAGTTTGGTGCATCGGCCATCATATCCCGGCCGGCATTATTTTTCGGGAAAGCAATAAAGTCCCGTATCGACTCACTGCCTCCAAACATGGCTGCCAGTCGGTCAAATCCCAAGGCTATACCTCCATGTGGTGGGGCTCCATACCGTAGTGCCTCCATTAAAAAGCCAAATTGAGTGGCAGCTTCTTCGTCAGTAAAACCCAACAACTTCAGCATGCGTCCCTGCAGTGTCGTTTCATGAATACGAATTGAACCTCCTCCGATTTCCACGCCGTTTATAACCAGATCATAAGCATTGGCTCTGACTTGTTCCGGATGTTTCTCCAACAAAGTTAAATCTTCAGATAATGGAGAAGTAAAAGGATGGTGTGTGGCCATATACCTTTTTTCTTCCTCATTCCATTCCAATAATGGGAAATCAAGTACCCACAGCGGGGAATAATTTCCTTTTTCACGCAGTCCTAACCTGGTTCCCATCTCCAGACGCAATTCCGATAAAGCAAATAATGTCCTGTTTTTTTTCCCGGACAGGATCAACAAAAGATCACCTTTTCCAGCACCCGTATGCTCTCCCCATTTCATTAGTTCATCAACAGAAAAAAATTTATCTACGGAAGATTTAACGGAACCGTCTTCCTGAAACTTCACATATACTAATCCTCCGACACCGATCTGCGGCTGTCTCACAAACTCTGTAAGCTGCTCCAGTTGTTTTCTCGAATAACCGGCACTACCCGGCACACAAATCCCTCCGATGTATTCAGCCGTATCAAATACAGGAAACCCCTTCCCCTTGACCTCCATCGTAAGATTAGTGATCTCCAGCCCAAACCGGATATCCGGCTTGTCGGTCCCGTACCTTTCCATAGCTTCCCGGTAAGTCATCTGGGGAAAATTCCCATTATATTTTATCTGTAGAATCGTATCAAATAAATAGACGATTAATCCTTCAAAGACTTTAAGAACGTCTTCTCTCTCCACAAAAGACATCTCACAATCGATCTGGGTAAACTCCGGCTGTCGGTCAGCACGCAGGTCCTCATCCCTGAAACATTTTACCAATTGAAAATACTTGTCATATCCCGCTATCATCAGTAACTGCTTGAATATCTGCGGGGATTGTGGCAACGCATAGAACTGATGTTTATGCAGGCGGGAAGGAACCACAAAATCACGCGCTCCTTCCGGCGTTGATTTGATCAATGCCGGCGTTTCTATCTCCAGGAAACCGGCTTTATCCAAATACTTCCTGACTTCTTGGGCAAGACGATGCCGCAGGATCATTTTCTTTTTCATAGGCTCCCGTCGCAGATCCAGATACCTGTATTTCATCCGTATCTCCTCTCCTCCATCCGTATCCTTTTCAATCGTAAAAGGAGGCAATTCCGATCTATTTAAAATTTCTATCTTTTTAGCCTCGACCTCAATATCGCCGGTAGGCAAACATTTATTCTTATTGCTTCTCTCCCTGACAACCCCTTCAATCCTTACCACATCTTCCCGTCCCAGTTTTCTTGCTTCTTCACACAGCGCTGGATTCTGATCCAAATTAAATACAAGCTGGGTGATCCCGTACCGGTCACGCAAATCAATAAACGTCATTCCACCCAGATTCCGCACTCTTTGAATCCAGCCCGAAAGGATCACCTCTTTTCCGGCATCTTCTAATCTCAACTCCCCACAATTATGCGTACGGTACATAACAGAAAAATTTTGGCAAAAGTACATAAAATAATCACGGAGAATATTCTCTTTGCCCCGTTTTTTTTTCATCTTTACTCATCTTTTTTTTACATCATGAAAAAAGACAAAATTCTCAATGACACATATTTTATGAAACTAGCTCTGCAAGAAGCCCATAAAGCATTGGAAGCAGGAGAAATTCCTATCGGTGCAGTGATTACCTGCAATGAAACGATTATCGCACGTAGTTATAATCAGGTCGAAATGTTAAATGACCCCACAGCCCATGCTGAGATGCTAGCCATTACGGCAGCAAGTCATCACTTGGGAAGCAAATTCCTGGACAAATGTACCCTGTATGTTACCGTCGAACCCTGTCCTATGTGTGCAGGAGCCCTTTTCTGGGCCAGGATAGGCTGTGTCGTTTTTGGTACTAAGGATGAAAAAAGAGGATACCTGAAGCATCATCCGGAAATCCTCCATCCACGGACAAAAATAAAACAAGGGGTCCTCGAAAATGAAGCAAAGAAACTGATAGACAGCTTTTTCAATACCAAAAGAAAAAATGATAATAACCGGCCGGTATGAAATATAAATTGATTATTTTTCCTCTGAAAAGATATTGTCTTAAAAGGTCAGAGGTCCTGAAGAATGCCTCCCGGCTGACAGGCAGGGATCAGTTTGTGAGAACCTGCTTATAAAATTTTATATTGCCTTCTATGTATATTTACATAAAACGAACATGAATTTTTTTAATCCGCCAAAAGGCGGACAATCCGTCAGGGGATGGACAAAGGAGGAGTAAATTTCCCGCCGTTAGCGGCAAAAATATTATTAACAACCCCA